>Ga0182742_1005477_pt1 | contig 10680 bp, 9 predicted proteins | sample eDN5th37CBELigMG_FD_128880 | JGI IMG/M metagenome (GOLD analysis project Ga0182742, IMG submission 128880) | Enriched Miracle-Growth compost microbial communities from Emeryville, California, USA - eDNA 5th pass 37_C BE-Lig MG (version 2)... ... | reverse complement strand
TTCCTTTGGAGGAGGCTTTTGCTGATCCTAGTGTTTGGCTGCCAGCTTTAACTGTGACTGTAGAATTTGCTTCTGCTTTCCCTGTAACGATTTTGTCATTGCTGTCGACTTTATTTATAGAGGGCTTATTTGGAGGAACAACATCTATAACAGTAACCATTGTAGTCCCGCTACTATTTCCAGAAGCATCTTTAGCAGAAACAGCAACCTTTGTTCCTGCTTTTTGAATAGCTATTTTAGTAGTGAATGTCCCTTTGGAAGTGGCTTTTGCTGATCCAATTTTTTTGCTTCCGACTTTGACAGTTACAGTCGAATTTGCTTCTGCTTTTCCTGTAACAGTTTTATCATTATTCTCTAGTTTATTTACTTTAGGTTTAGCTGGTGCGACATTATCAAAAAAGGCGGGAGCTATACCATAAAGATCATTTTCTGTGTTATCGTCATAACCATAGTTATAGTCGCCGTCCATAACTCCTATATAATAGGCTCCGGCTTTTGCTTGATAAGCTTGTATTTCTACCCCATCATTATAATCATATCCTATGTATACTAATTTATTGCTGTTCACAAAATCCTTTTGCATGGCAGCAAATTGCAAATCAATAGCGTAGGAATAAGAAGCCCCGCCAATCAATAATACCCCATCTTTTGGCACTATTACTTTATGAAAATCAATATCTCCGTATGGAAGCAGCTGGCCAAAAGTTGTTTTGTCATATGACGTAGCATTAGCATAGGAAAAATCATTATTCGGTTCTTTTTCCAATAGGTAGTCATTGGAACTTTTCCTGCTTTTTCCTCTGCTGCTAGTTTTTTTAGGAGAAGACTCTATTTCTTTTGTTAGGTGCTTAAATGTTGGAGAATTGGTAATTGTAGATGGTAGTCGTTTTTTTTCTGAGTTTTCTGTTGTTAAATTAGATAGTGAATCAGTGTTTTCCTCTGCGGCAGCTGGAAATGCAAATAGAGCTAATGAAAGAAATCCAGTAGATATACAAGAAAAAAGGGCGTTTTTACGCATAAAATCTCCTCCAATGGTTTTTGTAAAGAACCTATGTTTATATTACTATATAAGTTTATTAAATATCCATATATTTCAAATTGTATTTTTCGACAAAAAGAGGCTGAAAAAGAACTAAATTGTCCATTGTTAAAGCCGAATGATTTCTATTTTAAAAAGGAATAAAAATAAAAGCTATTTTCGTAAAGATTCTTACTGTTGGTTCCATTTTTTATAATCTAATTCTTACCATTTGGCTCTATTAAAAACAACAAAGTATGCGAAAACAGCCCAAATAAAAAAACGAACTATTACAAAACTCTAAATGAGAATTTTATAGGATAGTTCGTTTTTTTAGCTGAGATACTTTTGGACCAGCTTCTTTGTAAATTAATGATTGGTTCTTGCACTAGTTCTTGTTACAGCTGCTGATTTAGATGGGAATAATAAAGACAGATTTAAAAGGCCAGCAATACCGACTAAAGCATAAATAATCCTCGATAATGCGGCGTCTTGACCGCCAAAGATGGCAGCAACAAGGTCAAATTGGAAGAAACCGATTATCCCCCAATTTACCGCTCCGACAATAACCAGCATCAATGAAACTTTTTGCAAAACACTCATCCTTTACTCCTCCCTTAAATTAATAAAGTGAAACTTCAATCAGTGGAGTTTTCTTCATCCCTCACTGATTGTTAGTTGAACCAATCAGACTTTTACGGGCAAGTTTCTATCCATCTAAATTTCTCGTTTTCTCTTATAATCTTGAGGTGGGGATCAAAAGCCCGTTAAATAGTGATAAATTGATAATCCATTGATTACTCTATATATACACTTGCAAGATATTTATAAACCTTTCAATTGGAAATGGTGAAAATTATCGAAGTAATAGAAGCACAATGGAATAAAACAAGAAAAAAAGTAAAACATAAAGGGGAAAATAACAAATTAAGGAGAGTTGGATGATGGAACAAACGCTTTATGAAAAAGTTGGCGGGGAAGAAGCCATTGCAAAAGTAGTTGAGTATTTTTACAATGAACTGGTATTAAAAGATGATACAGTCAATCATTTTTTCAAAAATACGGATATAAAAAAACAAATTGGCCATCAAACCAAATTTATTAGTTTCGCATTAGGCGGTCCTAAACAGTATACAGGAAAGGCAATGGCAAAAGCACATGAAGGAATGAATATTCAGCCGGCTCATTTTGATGCAATTGCAACGCATCTTCATGATGCTTTGGCGCATTTTGGGGTGGCAGAAGCAGATATTGACGTGGCTTTAACAAAAGTTGCTTCATTACGAGATGACATACAGTATAAATAAGGAATATTTTTTGGGGGAAAGAACGATTTAAGGATTTTTTCTGAGAATCGTTCTTTTTGTATGCTATGAAAAGGGTTCTTGAAGATGATGCCGAATACTATCAAAGGAGGTGAAATAAAATGAAACCATACTTAAAAGAAGTGCGCTGGGGAATTATTGGCTGCGGTGATGTGACCGAAGTAAAAAGCGGGCCTGCCTTGCAGCAAGCAGAAGGTTCAAAGATTGCAGCGGTTATGAGAAGAAATGGCGAACTTGCCAAAGACTATGCCATGCGCCATCAAGTGGAAAATTGGTATGACAATGCAGATGCGCTAATTAATGATCCACAAGTGAATGCCATTTATATTGCAACCCCGCCTAATGTACATAACGAATATACGATAAAAGCGGCAAAAGCCGGAAAGCCTATTTATGTAGAAAAGCCGATGGCACGCAACACAAAAGAGTGCCTCGAGATGATAGAGATTTGCGAACAAGGAAATATACCTTTGTTTGTGGCCTATTATCGCCGCGCATTGCCGCGCTTTCGCAAAGTGAAAGAAATAATCGAAAGCGGTGTACTCGGTGAACTTCGGTTTGTTCAGACAACACACTTTCAGAAAGCAAAAAGTGTGGTGCAGAATCCAAAAGAACAGCCGTGGCGCGTGAATCCAGAAATAGCTGGAGGCGGACTTTTTTTGGATCTTGCAAGCCATACATTGGACATTCTTGATTATCTGCTTGGCCCTATTAAAGAAGCAAAAGGGCTTGCATCTAATCAAAATGGAACATATCACGCGGAAGATATTGTCACAGGCACATATTTATTTGAATCAGGCATCCATGGAACGGGAACTTGGTGTTTTTCTGCTTTTGACCATTTTGATAAAAATGAAATAATCGGCAGCAAAGGGAAATTATCCTTTGCAACTTTCGGAGATGGCCCTATTGCACTGCTGACAGAGCAAGGGCAAGAACAATGGACAATCGAAAATCCGCGTCATATTCAAAAGTATTTAATTCAGGAAATCGTCGATGAGCTAACAGGGAAAGGCATTAGCTCTAGTACTGGCAAAACTGCTGCAAGAACGAATTGGGTCATGGATCAGTTGATTGCAGATTATTATCAAAAATAGCAAATGTAAAAGTACAGCCTTTATTTGGATGTGCTTTTTTGTTAGCTTTAGATGGCGAGATAATAAGATAAGGAATTTTACCAGAGTGTCGAAAAAGTTTCAAAGTAAACATTCAGACTGATTGAAAGCGCTTGACTACTTTAGGAATTCCCCTTTTTGTGGAGAGGATTTACCTTTTTGGGGGTAATGAGCACCGCCGAAAAGGGAATGACGAAGAGAGTGAGCGTTTTGTGGGCAGCCTGGAATTTTATCACTATATTTAACGGGCAGTAATACCCCCATCTAGAGAAAATGAGAAATCTAGGTAGGTAGAAACTTGCCCGTAAAAACCTGATTGAAGTTTCACTTTATGTGACCCATTTTATAATAAAGGAAAATCCTATTATAAATAATAGATTATTAGAAGGGAGGATTATGATGCTTGTGGTTATAGAAAAAATAGAGAAGAGTATACAGCAATTTACAAGCGATACTGCCATTATTCCAGAGAAGAGGGATGGACAATATTAACAGAAAATGGACATGGGGAAAATTGGATGTCCTAATCTTCAAGTGAAAGATTTAAGAAAAACTAGCATGATTAAATTTCTTATGAATGATGGGACAGCTGCATCTGTTGATATGAAAATTCTCGATTGAAAACCTTTTCTTTTACTGTGATTTGAATGGGGAGAAGGGTCGGTTTATTTTGAGCTTTCTTCGGAAAAAGAAGGAAGTTTTTTTACTGACAGAATACATAAAGGAATTAAATGAGCATACAGCAAAAGATCTGGCAGGCTGGCATAAATGTCTTGAATTGTTTGGGGATTTGGCAAAAGTCCAAAAAATAGCTTTTTCGATGGAAAGATGGGAAAATTGGCATGATGAATATACATAAGTTTTAAAGCGATTCATCTGATAAAAAATATACAAAGGCGAAAACACGCAGGAGGATTTTTTATGGAAATAGGAATCAGCACATTTGTAGAAACAACACCAGATGTGGACACAGGAGAAGTGATTGCTCACGCCAAGCGGCTTCGGGAAGTGGTGGAAGAAATCATTCTTGCTGATCAAGTAGGATTGGATGTTTTTGGAGTAGGAGAACATCACCGGGCAGATTTTGCAGCATCCTCTCCGGCAATGGTGTTGGCAGCGGCGGCGCCGCAGACAAATCATATCCGCTTGACCAGTGCTGTTACGGTGCTTTCATCAGCAGACCCGGTTCGAGTATTTCAAGATTTTGCAACACTTGACGGCATTTCCAATGGCCGGGCAGAAATTATGGCAGGAAGAGGTTCTTTTATTGAATCATTCCCGTTATTTGGGTATGAATTAAAAGATTATGATCAGCTATTTGAAGAGAAGCTGGAACTTTTACTGAAAATCCGAGAGTCTGAAAAGGTAACATGGAAAGGCGGTCATCGTCCAGCCATTAATAACCGAGGAGTGTATCCGCGTCCTGTGCAAGATCCATTGCCGGTGTGGATTGGCAGCGGCGGCAATTCTGAATCAGTCGTTCGTGCAGGTTTATTAGGTTTGCCCCTTGTGCTGGCCATTATTGGCGGAAGCCCTCGTCAATTTGCTCCACTTGTTGAGCTTTATAAAAAAGCGGCCAAACATGCAGGACATAATCCAGATGCACTTCCAGTCGCTTCCCATTCTCATGGATTTGTGGCAGAAACCACAGAACTGGCAAAAGACAAATTTTTCAGGCCAACTCAGCAGGTTATGAATCAGCTTGGAAAAGAACGGGGATGGGGACCATATACTCGGGATACATTTGAGCATGCTTGCACATTAGAAGGAGCATTATATGTGGGCGATGTTCAGACAGTGGCAGAAAAAATCATTCATCTCCGCAAAAATGTCGGCATTACTCGTTTTATGCTTCATGTCCCAGTCGGCACAATGCCTCATGAGGATGTAATGAAAGCAATTGAACTGTTAGGGAAAGAAGTAGCCCCAATCGTTAAAGAAGAGATTAGCCGTTGGGAAGAAGCGAACAAGAAATAGAAAAATCACTTTTTCTAATATAGATTGCAAAACAGTGCCCATCTGAATTTTTCAGATGGGCACTGTTTTGTTTTAATAAGCAGCTAGTATTTTTTTTGGGAACTTACTTGGCGGCAAAAGAATAGTTTGAAGTATGATAAAACAGCTGCAATAGCTATTGAATTAACTGATAAGACTTTATTCAAACATATATTTTTTAGAAAAAAGGAATGGCTTCAAAAAAAGAAATAAATAGATAATTCTGTACAGACAAAAACAGATATGTTAAAATCGCTTTAAAAGTTGCCTTAGGGAAAAATAATTAGTATAAGCAAATAAACTTGTCTAAATGAAAGAAGGGTTAAAATGGAAATTATAAAAGTTAAAGATTTAGCCGTTTCGTACATGGGCAATCCTGCTTTGGTCGATTTAAGTGTAGAGTTGGAAAGCGGCAGATTGATAGGAATCGTTGGTCCGAATGGGGCAGGAAAATCTACATTTATGAAAGCATTGCTGGAATTAACACCAAAAGATAGGGGAGAAGTCGAGGTATTTCATGAACCAGTCAAAAAAAATAAAAAAAGAATTGCCTATGTGCCACAGCGCAGCAATATTGACTGGACATTTCCAATTACCGTAATTGATACAGTGTTATTGGGAACGTATCCTTTATTGGGACTTTTTCGCAGACCTGGAAAAAAAGAAAAAGCATGGGCCTATGAATGTTTAAAAAGGGTCGGCATGGAAGCTTACGCCAAAAGGCAGATTGGCGAATTGTCTGGCGGACAGCAGCAGCGTGTATTTATGGCAAGAGCCCTTGCCCAAAAGCCGCAGCTTTATCTTTTGGATGAACCATTTGTCGGAATTGATATGGCGAGTGAAGAAGTGATTGTGCAAATACTTAAAGAATTAAAAGGCGAAGGCAAAACAGTAGTTGTGGTTCATCATGATTTAAGCAAAGTGGAAAAGTATTTTGATGATCTTGTTTTATTAAATAAAACCATTATTAAAGCAGGTTCTGTTCATGAAGTGTTTACAAGAGAATATATTATGCAGGCATATGAAGCGGAATTTCAATTTCAGTCTTTTTTGCAAGAGGAAACATTTCAGCAGTCTGGTCATGCAGAACAAATGTAGAAAGGAGAATAGGTGATGGAATTTATTCAGGCAGTAATGGATTATGCATTTTTGCAAAAAGCATTGGTTACGTCTGTAATGGTAGGGATTATTTGTGGAGTAATTGGCAGCTTTATTATTTTGAGGGGCATGTCTTTAATGGGAGATGCAATCAGCCATGCTGTATTGCCTGGTGTTGCCCTTTCCTATATTTTTGGTCTTAATTTCTTTTTTGGAGCAGTAATCAGCGGGCTTGTGGCAGCACTTGGCATTGGTTATGTCAGCCAAAACAGCAGAATAAAAAATGATGCGGCCATCGGCATTATGTTCAGTACATTTTTTGCACTTGGAATTATCTTAATAACAATGGTGAAAAGTTCAAGTGATCTGTATCATATTTTATTTGGCAATGTGCTTGCAGTCAGATCGTCGGATATGTGGATTACCTTTTTTATCGGTGTATTTATCTTGATTATTGTATTTGCCTTTTTTAAAGAATTATTGGTAAGTTCCTTTGATCCTACCATGTCACAAGCTTATGGGCTTCCCAATAAAGTAATTCATTATTTGATTATGACATTATTAACCTTGGTGACAGTTGCTTCCTTGCAGACTGTCGGAATCGTTTTAGTTGTTGCTATGCTGATTACTCCAGCATCCACGGCATATTTATTAACAAATCGATTGTCCATTATGATCAGCCTTGCCGTAATATTTGGCACTTTGTCTTCTATTATCGGCCTTTATTACAGCTATATTTATAATTTAGCATCAGGGGCGACAATTGTAGTAGTTTCTACAATATTTTTTCTAATTGCCTTTGTTTTTTCACCAAAGCAAGGGGTTTTATGGAATAAATTGCGAGCACATAAACAGCGTGTTTTATCACGTTAATAGAAAAAGGGGGAATTCTTATGAGAAAATGGCTATACACAGGCTTTGTTTTGCTAGTATGTTTATTTGTATTTACGGGATGCAGCCAAACAGAAAAGGAAAAGAAATCTGATGGAAAGGTAAAAATTGTTGCGACCTATTCGATTCTTGCTGATATCATTGAAAATGTAGGGGGCGAGCATGTAACCGTTCATTCGATTGTCCCAGTCGGCAAAGATCCTCATGAATACGATCCTCTTCCTGCCGATATTCGTGCAAGTACGGATGCAGATATGATTTTTTACAATGGACTAAACTTAGAGACCGCAAATGGCTGGTTTAATAAAATGCTAGAGACTGCAGGGAAAAAGATAAAGAAGGGGAAGAAGTATTTTGCATCAGCAAAGGGGTGGAGCCTAAATATTTAACATCTAAAGGAAAAGAAACAGAACAAGATTCCCCTGCGTGGCTGGATTTAAATAACGGCATAAAATATGCAGAAAACGTAAGAGATGCATTAATTAAAAAAGACCCAAAAAATAAAGAGGCATATGAGGAAAATGCAGATAAATATATTAGCAGTTTGCGTGAATTGCATGAAGAGACAAAAGCAAAATTTGCTGATATTCCAGAAAAACGCCGTGTACTGGTAACAAGTGAAGGAGCTTTTAAATATTTTGCAGAAGCGTATGGCTTAAAAGCAGAATATATATGGGAAATCAATACCGAAAGCCAAGGAACAAGCGCTCAAGTAAAACGCATTGTTGATATTATTAGAAAAGGCAATGTGCCTGCATTATTTGTGGAATCAAGTGTAGATCCACGAAGCATGGAAATGGTTTCAAATGATTCAGGCGTTAAAATAAAAGGAAAAGTATTCACCGATTCTGTTGGAAAACCAGGATCAGATGGAGACAGCTACTTGAAAATGGTAAAATGGAATTTAGATACGATTCATAAGGGATTGGCAGAATAAGATGAAAAAAGGAATGCGACTAATGCCCGCATTCCTTTTTCCTTTTCATTTGCTTTGCTCTGCGACTACCTCTAGTGTTCCATCCTCTGCGTAATGAACAATATTAATAATTTTATAATGGATTTTATCTATTTTGACCGTTTCTCCAATGGATGGGGGAATTTGATAAATGATTTGCTTTGATTGCCAGCCTTTGTTTTTATGATGATATAAAGTATTAAGCCTTACCATTTTAGTTCCTCCTCTTTGATGATGGTCTCATTAAATTATATGGAGGGGTTGCAGATATTTTCTTTAAAACTGACTGCAGACAGATTTTTTATTTTTTGGAAGATTTATTAATAATCAGAACAATAATGCTGCCAAAGGGAAAAAAATAATTGTATTGCAGTAGAGTTTGTCTAGAATTTCCAATATCTTAATGGCATACTGATGATAGAAGACAATTTATCATGCGTTAACGGACCAGCAATTTCCCCACTTGTAGGTTATGAGAGAAAATGAGAAATCTAGATGGGGAGAACCTTGCTTGCAAAAGCCAGATTTGTTCCATTGACAATCAGTGGGGGACGCGGAAACCACCACTGATTGAAATTGCATTTTATACAGGGATGGGTGATTTGATTTGGATAATTTTCATAAATACATAAAAAAATATTGGATGCCGTTTAGTGTCGCTGTATTATTTCTTACAATTGAGACCATCTGCGATTTGCTGCAGCCTACTATTATGGCGAAAATTGTTGATGTAGGAATTATGAACAGAGATTTAGATTATATATTAAAGATGGGATCTGTTATGCTTTTAGCTACATTTGTGGGAGCAATTGCTGCATCAACCCGAAGTATTGTGGCAAGCATTACTTCGCAAAATTTTGGATCTGAACTGCGTGTCGACCTTTTTCGAAAGATACAAACCCTCTCTTTGAAAAATATCAATCGATATGATCGCGCTTCGTTGATTACGCGATTAACAAATGATGTGACACAGGTTCAAATATTTGTGAATGGACTTATGAGAATTTTTGTGAAATCTCCTTTGTTAGCCATAGGCGGCTTGATTATGGCAACAAGGCTAAATATACATTTATCCATTATCTTAGCTTTTGTAGTTCCGATGGTCGCTGTTTTAATAATGGCAAATATGAGAATTAGTCTGCCTCTTTTTGCAAAAGTGCAAAATGCATTAGATAAAGTAAATGGAGTGATCAGAGAGTATCTGTCTGGTGTGCGAGTGGTTAAAGCATTTAACCGCTTTGATTATGAAATGAATAAATTTAGCGGATTAAATCAAGATTTCCAAAAGCGTTCGATTGCGGCAAATCGGGTTATTGCGACATTTACTCCCATCATTATACTGGCAATGAATATAGGAATTGTCATCGTTTTATGGTTTGGGGGCTATGGGGTGGAAAAAGGTACGATCCAAGTCGGGCATGTTATCGCTTTTATCAATTATATGACGCAAATACTTTTCTCCTTAATGATGATTACGATGGTTTTTAATATGTTTGTCCGAGCAAAAACATCTGCACATAGAATTGGAGAAGTGCTGGCTGAGAAAGATGATATGACATGGAAAAAAGAAGCTATTCCTTCTGCTGAAAGGGGAGGAAGAATTGATTTTGAAAACGTGACTTTTTCTTATGAAGGAGCATCTGGAGAGCCGGTTCTCCAAAATATCACCTTTACATGCATGCCGGGAGAAACCATTGCTATTATTGGTTCCACCGGATCAGGAAAAAGCAGTCTTGTTAAGCTTATTCCACGATTTTATGATGCTACTTCAGGCAAGATAAAAATCAATGGGGAAGATATCAGCAGCATTAATCCGAAAGTGCTGCGGGAAAAAGTAGCGATTGTTTTTCAGCAAGCCACTTTATTTACTGGGACTGTTCTGGAAAATCTTCGTTGGGGAAGGGAACATGCTGCTTTACAAGAAGTAGAATCAGCGGCAAAAATAGCTGATGCCCACGGATTTATTCAGGGGTTAGCGGAAGGATACCAAACCAGAATAGGACAAGGAGGAGTTAATTTCTCTGGCGGCCAGAAACAGAGAATCTCTATTGCAAGAGCACTTTTAAAAAATCCGGAGATTTTAATATTAGACGATAGCACAAGTGCAGTAGATGTGGCGACAGAAGCAAGGATTAAGGCTGCTTTAAAAAGGCTGGCAGAAGAAGAAGGGGTAACCTGCCTGCTTATTGCACAGCGGATATCATCTGTTGTGGATGCTGATCGAATTATTGTATTAGATGATGGAAAGTTAGCGGGCAATGGTGCACATGCAGAACTATTAGC
>Ga0182742_1005476_pt1 | contig 10683 bp, 11 predicted proteins | sample eDN5th37CBELigMG_FD_128880 | JGI IMG/M metagenome (GOLD analysis project Ga0182742, IMG submission 128880) | Enriched Miracle-Growth compost microbial communities from Emeryville, California, USA - eDNA 5th pass 37_C BE-Lig MG (version 2)... ... | reverse complement strand
GCGCGGCGAGCCAGGCGAAGGTCACGCCCTCCTCCTCGGCATTCTTCACCTCACGCATGGAGCCCGGCATGTTCGCCTTGTCGCGGCGGTAGAGGCAGGTGACGGATCTCGCCCCCTGCCGCACCGCGGTGCGCACGCAGTCCATGGCAGTGTCGCCGCCGCCGATCACCACCACGTCCCGGCCCTTGGCATCCAGCGCGCCGGAGGCGAATTCCGGCACCGGATCGCCCAGATTCTGCCGGTTGGAGGCGATCAGGTAATCCAGCGCCGGGACGATCCCCGGCAGGCCCACGCCGGGACAGGCGATGTCACGCGCCTGGTAGACGCCGGTGGCGATGAGGATGGCATCATGCCGTCGCCGCAACTCGGCGATGCTGATATCCCTGCCGATGGCGCAATTCAGGTGGAATTGGATCCCGCCTTCCTCGAACTGCTTCCAGCGGCGCAGCACCACCTCCTTCTCCAGCTTGAAGTTGGGGATGCCGTAGATCATCAGGCCGCCGACACGGTCGTAGCGGTCATAGACATGCACCTGGTAGCCACGGCTGCGCAGGCGCTCCGCCGCTGCCAGCCCGGCCGGGCCGGCGCCGATGATGCCGACGCTCCAGGGGAGTTCGGCGCGGGGCTTGGGCGGCCTGACCCAGCCGCGCTCCCAGGCGGTGTCGGTGATGAACTTCTCGACCGCGCCGATGGTGACCGATTCGAAGCCCTTCTCGATGACGCAATTGCCCTCGCAGAGCCGGTCCTGCGGGCAGATGCGGCCGCAGATCTCGGGGAAGGTGTTGGTGGCGGAGGAGACCTCGTAGGCTTCCTCCAGCCGGCCTTCCGCGGTCAGCTTCAGCCAGTCCGGGATGTTGTTGTGGACCGGGCAGTGGATCGAGCAGAAGGGCACGCCGCACTGGCTGCAGCGGCTGGCCTGCCTCGCCGCCGCATCTTCGGCGAATTCTTTGTAGATCTCACCGAAATCGCTGCGCCGTTCGGTGATGTCGCGTTTTTCCGGCTGGGCCTGGGACAGGCGCACGAATTGCAGCATGCGTTCGGCCATGGCGGCGTCCCCGAAATCTCTGAGAGCCGCGCCGAGTCGGGCTATGCCGGGATTGGGCCGGCACGGCCCTATTTTCGCCGCAGCCTCGCGTGCAGCGCAGCATTAAGGCTCCGCACCGGCCATGGCGAGTCTTTTTTCGCCGTCAGGTCAAATTTTCTGACCTATAACCTCGTGAACTTCGGCGTCATCCGTAGCTCGCTTCGGAACCCAACAGCATAATAGTCCGAATCGGACCTATCTGACTGCCGCCTGCGGCCGCCGCCCGCCACCCGGCCGGAACCGCATGAGATAGCCCGGCACCACTGCCTCCAGCGCCTTGGGCTGGATGCCGAGTTCCGGCAGCCCAGGCGCCCCATCGGCGACGACATTGTCCCGCTGCAACATCAGCAACTGGTCCCGGGTCAGCGGCGGGCTGGGCAGGAATTCGGAGAGGCGGGCCTGCAGCCGGGCCAGTCCCGCCGGAACATCCACCAGCGGCTTCCGGTACCCGGTCGTCACCAGGACGAAGCGGAGCAACTCGCGGAAGCTCAGCACCTGCGGCCCGCCCAGCTCATAGGTCTGGCCCCGCGCTTCCTCCCGTTCCGCCGCGGCCAGGACCGCATCGGCCACATCGCCGACATAGACCGGCTGGAACCGGGTGCCGCCAGCGATCACCGGCATGAAAGGCAGCATCTGCGCCAGCCTGCCGAAACGGTTGAAGAATTGGTCCTCCGGCCCGAAGACGATGGAGGGGCGCAGGATGGTCGCCTGCGGGCAGGCGGCGCGCACCGCCTGCTCGCCTTCCGCCTTGGCGCGGCCATAGGCGCTCGGACTCTGCGGGTCCGCCCCGATGGCCGAGATGTGCACCAGCCGCCCCACCTCCGCCGCGGCGGCAAGGCGGGCGACGCGCCCGGCCCCCTCCCCCATCAGGCGCTGGAAATCGCCCTTCCGGCGTTCGTGCAGGATACCGACCAGGTTCACCACCAGATCGGCCCCGGCCACGGCCCGGGCGACCGCGCCCTCGTCGGTCACGCTCGCCGCCAGGGGCACGATCTGCGCCACCCGCCCCTGGGTCTGGAGGTAGCGCGCCCCGCCCGGATTGGTGACGGCCACCCGCACGATGTAGTCCCGGTGGGCCAGCCGTTGCACTACGTATCGGCCGATGAAGCCCGATCCCCCGAATACCGTGGCGACTTTCCGTACCGTGCTTCCGCGCATGATCCTTGAGGCTCCAATTCAGGCCGGGGCGGACCATATGGAAGCAGAGGGGCGGCGCCAAGCCGATGTTGCGAAAGAGGGCGGCACCCGCTTGACGCCCGCCGGTGGGGCCTCTAATAGCGCCGCCTCACGGCGCCCCTGCTTCGGCGCCGGTGCCGCAACCGATGCCCAGGTGGCGGAATTGGTAGACGCGCAGGTTTCAGGTACCTGTGGCCGCGAGGCCGTGAAGGTTCGAGTCCTTTCCTGGGCACCACTCCCCGCATGAAGGGGGCCAGCAGCGGGTTTTCCGTGGGTACGGTGATCTTCGCCCGCTCCCATGCAAAAGGGACCCCCGCCGTGATCCATCTGCACCGCAACGACCTGCCCGAAGGGCTCTCCTTCGGCCCCGTGGTCGCGATCGATACCGAAACCATGGGCCTGAACCCGCACCGGGACAGGCTCTGCCTGGTGCAGCTCTCGGCCGGGGACGGCAATGCGCATCTGGTGCAGATCATCCCCGAACAGCTCGGCGGCCACGGCGCGGACTGCCCCAACCTGAAGCGGCTGCTGACCGATCCGGCCGTCACCAAACTGTTCCACTTCGCCCGCTTCGACTGCGCCGCGCTCCGCCGGCATCTCGGCGTCACCGTCGCGCCGGTGATCTGCACCAAGGTGGCCTCCAAGCTGGTGCGCACCTTCACCGACCGGCACGGGCTGAAGGACCTGTGCAAGGAGCTGCTGGGAGTGGAGATCTCCAAGCAGCAGCAATCCTCCGACTGGGGCGCGCCTGACCTCTCGGCCGAGCAGCTCGCTTACGCCGCCTCGGACGTGCTCTACCTGCACGCGATCTGGGCGAAGCTGGAGGGGCTGCTGCACCGGGAAGGCCGCATGGCCCTGGCCGAGGCCTGCTTCCGCTTCCTGCCCGCCCGCGGGGAACTCGACCTGCTGGGCTATGAGGAGCCGGACATCCTCTCCCACTGACAAGGCCCGGCCCGGATCGATCCCTGGCACGATTCTTGTTCGGAACCGGAAGGGAACATTGACCCCCGGATCGGGCAAGACCATACATCCCCCGTGGACCATCCCTTGCCCCGAACCCCCTCCGAGGTGGATTCCGATCTCGCCGCCGCCCGTCGCGTCCTGGCGCAGGAGGCGGAGGGGCTGGTGCAACTCGGTGCCTCGCTCGATGCCGGCTTCGGCCGTGCCGTTTCGCTGCTCGCCGGCGCGACCGGCCGCGTGGTCGTCACCGGCATGGGCAAGTCCGGCCATGTGGCGCGCAAGATCGCCGCGACCCTGGCCTCCACTGGCACCCCGGCGCTCTATGTCCATCCGGCCGAGGCCAGCCATGGCGATCTCGGCATGATCGTGCCGGGCGACGCGGTGCTGGCCCTCTCCAATTCCGGGGAGACGCCGGAGCTTGCCGATCTCGTCGCCCATGCCCGCCGCTTCGGCCTGGCCCTGGTCGCCATCACCGGCCGGGCGGAGAGCGCCCTGGCCCGCGCCGCCGATGTGGTGCTGCTGCTGCCGCCGGCGCCCGAGGCCTGCCCGATGGGCCTGGCCCCGACCACCAGCACCACCATGCAGCTTGCGCTCGGCGACGCGCTGGCGGTGGCGCTGCTGACCCGCCGCGGCTTCAGCGCCGCGGATTTCCGCATCTTCCATCCCGGCGGCAAGCTGGGCGCCAAGCTCTCCCGCGTGCGCGACCTGATGCATGGGGGGGAGGAGATGCCGCTGGCGCCGCCCGACCTCCGCATGGATGCGGCGCTGGTGGCGATGACCGCCAAGCGCTTCGGCTGCCTCGGCATCGTCGAGGATGGGCGCCTCATCGGCATCATCACCGATGGCGACCTGCGCCGGGCGCTGCAGCCGGGCCGCGCCGCGCCGCAATCCAGCCTGCTCTCCCGCACCACGGGGGAGGTGATGACCCGCTCCCCTCGCAGCATCGGACCCGACGCCCTTGCGGCGGAGGCGCTGCGGATGATGAATGAGCGCAGCATTACCGCCCTCTTCGTGGTGGACGAGACCGGCGCGCCGGTCGGCATCCTGCATGTGCACGACCTGCTGCGCGCGGGGGTGGCGTGAGCCTCGGGATGCCGGACACCGCCCCTCCGGTCAGGCCGCCGGCACGCCCCATCCTTCCGCCCACCCACCGCATGCCGCCGCCCTCGCGGCAGCGCCGGGCGCCGACCTCCGGGCAATTGGCCCGGCGGCGCTTCATGGTGCGCTGGGCGAAGCGCCTGCTGCCGGCCATGGCCCTGGCGCTGCTGACGGTCGTCATGTTCTGGCCGGAGATCGAGGGGAACGAGGAGCGCTCCCGCGTCAGCTTCCGCCGCACCGTGCAGCCGCGGGCCGAGGCGCTCCGGGTGGTGGAGCCGCGCTACCAGGGCATTGACGACCTGAACCGCCCCTACACCGTCACCGCCAGCCTGGCGCAGCAATTGGGCGGCGAGGAGATCCTCGAATTGGAGGAGCCGCGCGCCGACATCCTGCTGACCGATGGCTCCTGGGTCTATCTCCGCGCCCATACAGGCCGCTACGACAGGCCGCGCAGCCATCTCGACCTGATGGGCGACGTGACCATCTACCATGACAACGGCACGATGATGCTGACCCAGCAGGCGGCGGTGCAGATCGACAAGGGCAGCGCCAGCGGCGACCGGCCGGTCGCGGCGCAGGGCCCCTTCGGCACCCTGACCTCGGAGGGATTCCGCCTGACCGAGCGCGGCGCCGTGGTGGTCTTCACCGGCCGCTCCCATGTGGTGCTGGAAGGGGGGCAGGAATGAGGCGCCCTGCGCTCCTCGCCTCCGCCCTGGCCCTGGGGCTTGCCGGGACGGCGCTGGCCCAGGGGATCGACCTGTCCCAGGGCGGCCCGGTGGACGTCACCGCCATCGACGGCATCGAATGGCGCCAGGCGGAGCAGGTGGTGATCGCCCGCGGCCAAGCCCGGGCGATCCGCGGCAATGTCACCGTGGAGGCCGACCGGCTGCTGGCCCGCTACCGCCCCTCCGGCCGGCAGGCGGAGGCGCCGCCGCGCCCGGCCCCGGCCCCGCCGGCGGAAGCCGCCATCGGCGGCAGCAGCGAGATCTGGCGGCTGGAGGCCGAGGGGCATGTCAGGATCAGCACTCCCACGGATGTCGCCCGCGGCGACCGCGCCGTCTACGACATTGACCAGGCGGTGCTGGTGCTGAGCGGGCGGGACCTGTCGCTGACCACGCCGCAGCAGGTCATCACTGCCCGCGACAGCCTGGAATACTGGTCCCAGCGCCGGATGGCGGTGGCGCGCGGCAATGCCACGGTGGTGGATTCGCCGGAGAACCGCCGCATCGCCGCGGATACGCTGGTCGCCTATTTCCTCGAGGGCCCCGGCCAGCCGGCGGCCCGCGCCACGGCCGAGCGGGAGCCCCCGGGCGCCGGCCGGATCGACCGCGTCGAGGCCTTCGGCAATATCGAGATCCGCACCGCGACCGATGTGGTGCGCGGCGATCGCGGGGTCTACAGCCCCTCCACCGGCATGGCGCGGCTGCTTGGCGATGTGCGGATCACCCGCGGCGAGAACCAGCTCAACGGCCGGGAGGCGATCGTGAACATGCGGACCGGCGTGGCGCGCCTCGTCTCCGCCCCTGGGGCACGGGTGCAGGGCCTGATCGTGCCGCGGCAGGAGGAGCAGGGCGGTGACAGGACCCGGCCGGCGCAACCGGGCACCGCAAGGCCGGAGGGCCAAGGCCAATGAGCAAGGAGAATTCCCTCGCCCCCTCCCGCGCCCCGCTGCGCGCCCTGCCCGGGGAGGGTGGGCTCTATGCCACCGGCCTCGGAAAGCGCTACCGCAAGCGGCCGGTGGTGCGGAACGTCTCCATCAGCCTGCGGCGCGGCGAGGCGGTGGGGCTGCTCGGCCCCAACGGCGCCGGCAAGACCACCACCTTCTACATGATCACCGGCCTGGTGCAGCCGGATGAGGGGCAGGTGGTGCTGGACGGACATGACGTAACGCATCTGCCCATGTACCGCCGCGCCCGGCTCGGCCTCGGCTACCTGCCGCAGGAGGCCTCGATCTTCCGTGGCCTGTCCGTGGAGGACAATATCCGCGCGGCGCTGGAGGTGGTGGAGCCGGTGCGCGACCGGCGGGAGCAGATGCTGGACGCGCTGCTGGCCGAATTCGGCATCGCGCATCTGCGCCGCGCCCCGGCCCTGGCGCTTTCGGGCGGCGAGCGGCGGCGCTGCGAGATCGCGCGGGCGCTGGCCACTCACCCTTCCTACATCCTTCTGGACGAACCTCTGGCCGGCATCGACCCGATCGCGGTGGGCGAGATCCGCGATCTGGTGAAGCATCTGAAGGACCGGGGCATCGGCGTGCTGATCACCGAGCACAATGTGCGGGAGACGCTGGAGATCATCGACCGCGCCTACATCCTGCACGACGGCCAGGTGCTGATGGAGGGCTCGCCGCGCGATATCGTGGCGCATGAGGGTGTGCGCCGCGTCTATCTCGGCGAGAGGTTCAGCCTCTAGGCGCCATGTCGCTCGCCCCACGCCTCGATCTGCGACAGTCGCAGTCGCTGGTGATGACGCCGCAGTTGCGGCAGGCGATCAAGCTGCTGCAGTCGAGCAATTTGGAGGTGGCGGCCTTCGTCGAGGCGGAGCTGGAGTGCAACCCGCTGCTGGAGCGCGACGAGCGCCCCCTGCCAGGCCCGGATGATGGCCTGCGCGCCGATCCGCTGCCGGCGCTGCCCGAAAGTCCGGACAGCCATGCCGCCGCCGTCTCCGATTCGCTGCCGGCTGAGGCGGCGGCGCCGCTCGATGCCGAATGGGACAATGTGCATGACACGGGCGGCAGCTACGAATCGCCCTATGGCCGCGGCGGCCGCGCCGATTTCGCCGAGGATCTCTCCGGCGTCGAGGATCTGGCGGCAGGCCGCCGCAGCCTGCGGGAGCATCTTGGGGAGCAGATCCGCCTGACCTTCGCCGATCCGAAGGACCGGCTGGTTGCGGCGCAGCTCCTGGCGCTGGTGGATCCGGCCGGGCGGCTGGCGGTGCCGGACGAGGCGCTGGCCGGGGCACTCGGCTGCGAGGTGGAGCGCATCGCCGCCGTTCGCGCCCGCATGCAGCGTTTCGACCCCACCGGCATGTTCTGCCGCGACCTGCGCGAATGCCTGGCCGTCCAATTGGCCGAGCGCAACCGGCTGGACCCGGCCATGCAGGCGCTGCTCGACAATCTGGACCTGCTGGCGCGGCGGGACCGGGCGGCCCTGATGCGGATCTGCGGCGTGGATGCCGAGGACCTGGCCGAAATGATCGCCGAGCTGCGGCGGCTGGACCCCAAGCCCGGCGCCGGCTTCGACGCCGCACCGCCCCCGGCCGTGGTGCCGGATGTGCTGATGCATCGCGCCCCGGATGGCGGCTGGCTGCTGGAGCTGAACCCGGACACCCTGCCGCGCGTCCTGGTCAATCGCGGCTTCCATGCCCGCGCCCTGCTCAGCGCCCGCTCCCGTGAGGACAGGACCTTCCTGGCGGAACGGCTGCAGAGCGCCAACTGGCTGGTGCGCAGCCTGGAGCAGCGCGCCAACACCATCCTGAAGGTCGCGGCCGAGATCGTCCGCCATCAGGACGGCTTCTTCCGCCACGGGATCGAGCACCTGCGGCCACTGATCCTGCGTGAGATCGCCGATGCGGTGCAGATGCATGAAAGCACTGTCAGCCGGGTGACAGCCAATAAGTACCTGGCGACGCCGCGTGGCACTTTCGAACTGAAGTTCTTTTTCACCACCGCGATCGCCGGCACCAGCGGCGAAAGCCACAGCGCCGAGGCAGTGCGCCACCGCATCCGTATGCTGATCGAGACGGAAGATCCGGACGCGGTCCTTTCCGACGACGCGATCGTGGAGCGGCTGCGGAAGGAAGGCGTGGACATCGCCCGGCGGACCGTGGCCAAATACCGGGAAGCGCTGCGCATTCCGTCTTCCGTGCAGCGCAAGCGGGAAAAGGCCGTCCCGGCCTGAAACCCAGGAGCCCCGCGACAGATGTGTCAGCGGGGCCACCCGCCGTTCGTCCGGGCGGCCCTTCCCTGGATGGAAAGGAGGGACTGTCCTTATGCACATTACCGTCGCGGGCAAGCAGGTCGACACCGGAGAGGCGCTGAAGACGCATGTCCGGGATGGCCTCAGCACCATTGCGCGCAAGTATTTCGACCACGCCGTTGAAGCGAACGTCACCTTCCGGCGGGATCGCGCGTTCTTCGCCTGCGACATCAATCTCAAGGCCGGCCGCAACCTTTTCATGCGGGGCGAGGGCGAGGGCCCCGATGCGCACCGGGCCTTCGACGTGGCGGCCGAGCATGTGGCCAAGCGCCTGCGCCGCTACCGCCGCCGCGTGAACGATCATGCCCGCCGCCTGGCCGAGAGCCGGACCCAGCAGGCGGAAACCGCCACGCAATACGTCCTGCAGCCCGAGGAGGAGGAGGTCGGAGAGGAGAGCCAGCAGGCGCCCATCAACGGCACCCGGGTGGACCATACGGTCATCGTGGCCGAGCAGCCGACCGAGATCGACCGGCTCTCGGTGGGGGAGGCGGTGATGCGCCTCGACCTCACCCAGGTCCCGGTGCTGATGTTCCGCAACAGCGGGTCGGGCTCGCTGAACGTGGTCTATCGGCGGCCGGATGGCTGCATCGGCTGGATCGACGCGCCGACATAAGGGACTGCCCCGGGTGGGGCCGGCATTGCCGGCCCCTCCGGAACGGTTCCGCGGCTTCGGGCCATCCGGCCCTCCACCGGCGCTTCAATGCACCAGTGCCGGCTCCATCTCATGCTGCCGGATGGCGGCCATCGCCAGCTCGGCGCTGGGGGCGGCGCCGATCGGGGTGCCGTCCGCGGCATGGATCGCCATAGCCCTCACGCCATTGACCATGACGGGCCGGATATAGGCGATCTCCTCCACCCCGAACCGTGCCCAGTCGGCGGCGGAGAGCTGCTTCAGGAAGGCCGGTGCCTCCGGCACTCCTTTCGGGAAGTCATTGCCGTTCATCACTCATCTCCTTCCCGCATGGCCTGCTGGCCCATGCGATGAAAACAGGCGCCCGGTTCAAGGGGTTTCCCCCCGGCTGGCACGCCCCTCGACAACCTGCCTCGCGGCCCCGTTGCTTTTGCAGGTGATCTCGATCTTCTTGACCCGGACCTCCGGCAGCGGCCGGCGCAGGTCCACATGCAGCAGCCCGTTGTCCAGCCAGGCCCCCTCCACCTCGATGCCCTCGGCCAGGACGAAGGCGCGCTGGAACTGCCGCGCGGCGATGCCGCGATGCAGGAAGACGCGGCCCTCGTTGTCCTCCTTCTGCCGGCCACGGATCACCAGCTGGTTGTCCTCCTGCGTGATCTGCAGGTCGTCCATGGCGAAGCCCGCCACGGCCAGGGTGATGCGCAGCCGGTCCTCGCCGATCTGCTCGATATTGTAGGGGGGATAGCCGTCGGCACTTTTCGCCACCCGGTCGAGCATCTGCTCAAGATGGTCGAACCCCAGGAAGAGCGGGGAGCCGAAGACCGACGGACGCGACATTATGGGCCTCCTCAACGAGAGCGAAGCGTGCGGCGGAGCCCGAAGCACCCCGCCACGCTGGGAATGTTGTCAGGCCGGGCGGGCGTTGCAAGGGGGGAAGCAGGGGACTACATGCCGGACCCGTCCCAGTGCCCCGGTTCGCCCGGCCCGGCCGCTGGCGCATATCGAGGCTCCCTCCCCGCACACCATGTCCGAAACCGAAACGCTCCTGCCCATCCTGCTGGTCCCGGATCCGCGCCTGCGGGCCAAGTGCCGCCCCGTCGGGCCCGGCGATGCCGACGCCGTGCGGGAGCTGGCACCACGTATGCTGGAGACAATGTACCGCGCCCCCGGCATCGGCCTGGCGGCGCCGCAGGTGGGCTCCAACCTGCGCCTCGTCGTGGTGGATCTGCAGCGGGACGAGAAGCGGGAGCCGATGGTGCTGGTAAACCCGGAGATCGTCGCCGCCAGCGAGGAGCTGGCCACGCGCGAGGAAGGCTGCCTCTCCCTGCCCGGCCAGTATGCGGATGTGACGCGCCCGGCGCGGGTAAAGGTCCGGTTCCACGACCTGACCGGCGCCAGGCGGGAGGTGGAGGGAGAAGGCCTGCTCTCCGCCTGCCTGCAGCATGAGCTGGACCACCTGGACGGCGTGCTCTTCGTGGACCACCTGAGCCCGCTCAAGCGCAACATGATCCTGCGCAAGCTGGCCAAGGAGCTGAAGTCGAAGGCGCGCGGGTGAGCCGGACGGAACACCCGCTGCGGCTCGCCTTCATGGGCAGCCCGGAATTCGCGGTGCCGGCCCTCCGGGCGCTGCATGCGGCGGGGCATGAGATCGCCGCGGTCTACTGTCAGCCGCCCAGGCCGGCCGGGCGCGGGCACCGGGAGACGCCCTGCCCGGTGCATCGCGCCGCGCTGGAACTCGGCCTGCCGGTGCGGGTGCCGGC
>Ga0182742_1005475_pt1 | contig 10683 bp, 10 predicted proteins | sample eDN5th37CBELigMG_FD_128880 | JGI IMG/M metagenome (GOLD analysis project Ga0182742, IMG submission 128880) | Enriched Miracle-Growth compost microbial communities from Emeryville, California, USA - eDNA 5th pass 37_C BE-Lig MG (version 2)... ... | reverse complement strand
GGTGGCGGTGGTGCCCGAGACCAGGATGCGGTCGCCGATCCGCACCGCGCGGGCATAGCCGCAGATCGGCTCCCAGACGCTGCCGCTGTCGATGCGCAGGCGGCCGGGCCGGCCATCCACCGGCACGGCCTGGTAGACCGGCGGCAGGCTGTCCAGATGGTGCGACAGGTCGCCGGACGCGGTCAAAAAGGGCGGGCGGCGATACTCGTCGCCGCAGTCGCCCGGGATCGGCCGGCTATCGGCCAGCGCCGCGTCGATCCGCTGGAGGTCCGCCTCGTCCAGGCTGAAGCCGAACAGGCGGCGATTGTCGTCGCGATGCTCGCTCTCGCCCAGCCGGGCCCCGACAATCACCACACCCACCGCCTCCTGCTGCATCACCCAGCGGGTCGCGACATTGCTGATCGAGACCCCGTGCCGCTTGGCCACCTCGGCGCAGGCCCGCAGGATCGCCTGCAGCACGTCCCAGCCGCCGGCCGCATCGATGAAGCGCCGGTACTTCATCTTGCTCCAGTCGCCGATCTCGGCCGGCTCCGGCCGGCCCAGCCAGCGCTCGGACAGAAAGCCGCCGGCGAGCGTGCCATAGGCCAGCAGCCGAATGCCGTGCGCCCGGCAGAATCCGGCCATCGGGCCGGTGGCCCGGCGGTCCAGCAGGGAGACGCAGACCTGGTTGGTGACGACCGGGATGCCCTCGGCGACCAGGACGCGCAGATGGTCGGTGTCGGTATTGGTCACGCCCAGATGGAGGATGCGACCCTCCTCCTTGAGCCTCGCCAGCTCGCGCATTGCATCCAGCCAAGCCGGATGCTCGAACAGCCACCAGTGGAACTGCAGGAGGTCGATCCGCTCGGTGGCGAGGCGGCGGGCCAGATCGACTGCCTGGCGCACCACCTCCGCAGTCATCGGCCCGGGCTCAGGGCACCATTTGGTGAAGGTGGCGAGCCGGGCGCCGGGCAGCGTGGCAAGGCTTCCCTCGGCCAGTGCGGTGCGCAGGCGGCCGGCGATGACCTCGGCACTGCCATAGTGATCCGCCATGTCGAAGCTGTCGAAGCCGTCGGCGAGATAGGCGTGCAGTGCTTTCGCCCCCTCGTCCGGGTCGATCGTCCCGGAGACGCGCTCGATGTCGGCCACCTGCCACAGCCCGGTCACCACACGGGCGACCTCCAGGCCGGGAGCTAGTTCGATCCTCTCGACGGCGGGAAGCGGCGCTGGCATGGCTGGCTGACCTCGGCAGGAATGGGCCGGCTCCGGTTAGCAGGTCGGCACGCGGACGTTGAGGCCATCCTTCTTGTTGCAAGGCCGGGCAGCGGTCGAATGGCGGACGGGAGAAACTGCTTGGCCGAAGGTGCTACCGACCGGGTCCGGATCCAGGAGGTCCAGATCCTGAGCCAGGATCATTACGTCCTGCGCAAGTACCGGTTCGAATATCGGGGCCGCGACGGCACCTGGCGGCCGGTCGTGCGCCAGGTCTATGACCGCGGCAACGGTGCGGTGATTCTCCTGTACGACCGGCAGCGGCGGACGGTGGTGCTGGTCCGCCAGTTCCGCCTGCCGGCCCTGGTCAACGGTCATCCGGACGGGTTCCTGCTGGAAGCGCCCGCCGGTCTCCTGGACGAGCGCGAGCCGGCCGAGGCGATCCGGCGCGAGGCCATGGAGGAGACCGGCTTCAAGGTCGTTCGGGTCGAGCCTCTGTTCGCCCCCTATATGAGCCCGGGCTCGGTGTCCGAGCGCCTCCACTTCTTCATGGCCGAGATCGACGCCACCATGCGCGACGGCGATGGCGGCGGGCTGGCCGAGGAGAACGAGGACATCGAGGTGGTGGAGCTGCCGTTCAACGAGGCGCTGGCGATGATCGGCCGGGGTGAGATCGCCGACGCCAAGACGATCATGCTCCTCTACCACGCCCGGATCGCGGGGCTGCTCTGAGGATCGTGGACAACGGGGCGGGGATCTTTCCCCGCCCTGGCGTCCCCTACTGATCCGCCTCGGCCTTGAGCTGGCCGACTTCCTCGGCGCCCATCTCGCCGATCGTGGTTACCTCGCCGTTCTGGATCCGCCAAAGCCGGAACGGCCCGGTGATGTCGCCATACTGGTCGAACTGCACCGGCCCGGTGACGCCCTCATAGCGGATGGGCTTGCCTTCCGCGATCAGCGCCAGCGCCTTCTTGAAGCCGTCCGGCCCGGCATGGACCGTCTCGCCCGCGGGATCGACGGCCTTGGGGATCGCCGCCTTGATCAGCGCCTTGTCCGGCTCGCCGGCGATCGCCACCGCGAGGCCCACGATCGCCGCGGCGTCATAGGCCCGATCGGCCGCGGGGGCCTGGCAGTCGAACTCCTTGGCGAAGCTGTTATAGGCCTCGCAGAAATAGTCGGTGGACGGCGTGGCGGTGGTACCGGACGAGGTGCCGAACGCGTCGTCCAGATACTGAGGCCCGACATCCTGGATGAAGTCGGCGGAATTCATGCCGTCGTTCAGGAGGAACTTCGCCGGCCCGCCCTGGGCGATCCAGGTCCGCGCGATCGTGGTGCCGTCGCCCGGATAGGCCACCAGGTAGAGGGCCTCTGGGTCGCCATCGAGCGCGGCGGTGACTTCCGGCTGATAGGAGGCCTGGTTCTGGTTGTAGGGGGTGACGGAGGTGACTTCGCCGCCCAGCCGGGCGAACACCTTCTGGAACTCGGCCACCATGTTGACGCCGAAATCGTTGTTCACATGGACGATGGCGAGCTTCTTCAGCCCCTGGTCGATCGCATACTTGGCGGCAGCCGTGCCCTGCAGCGCGTCGGACGTGATGGTGCGGAAGAAGATCCCGCCGGTCTTGCCTTCCTTGGCGAGCGTGGTGAGCGTCGGCGAGGTCGAGACCGGCGAGACCTGGACCACGGCGGCCGGGCCGGTCACCGCGGTGACGATCGGGATCGAGACCGAGGAAATGTCGCCGCCGATGATCACCGGGACCTTCTGCAGGTCGACCAGCTGCCGCGCGGCATCGACCGCGACCGTGCCCTGGCTCTGCGCATCGCGCACATCCGCCACGATCCTGCAGCCGGCCGCACCGCCCGCCTCGTTCAGGTCCTGGAAGGCCAGCTCGACCGACTTGGCCGCCGCCTGGCCGAACCGCCCGGCCGGCCCGGTCAGGGAAAGGACGGAGCCGACCGTGATCGTGCAGTCCTGGGCGGCGGCCGGCGCCAGGGGCTGCAGGGCGGTGGCGGACAGGGCGGCGAGCGCCAGGACGGCTGGACGAAGCTTCACGGAATGATCCCCCCGGATACGGCCGCGCAGGCGACCTGGTCGCCCGCGGCTCGAGAGGCGGAATGGAGGCCGGCCGGGTGCCGGCCGTCAAGCGTCGCCACGGCGGACGCCGGTCAGGCCGGCGCGTCGCCCAGGTCGTACTTCATGATCCTGCCGTGCCGCCCGGTCCGGTCGCGCTCCAGGTCGAAGCAGTCGCCTTCCAGCGGGCGGCGCTGTGCCAGGATCGCATCGATCGCGGCCCGGTCCGCCTCGTCCAGCGCGAAGCCGAAGGTGGCGAGGTTGGCGGGCAGGTGGTCGGCATAGCGGGCACCCACGATCACGCCGGCCACCTGCGGGCGGTCCAGCACCCAGCGGGTGGCGACGTTGCCGATGCCCACGCCGTGCTGGTCGGCGATCCGCTTCAGGCAGGCGAGCAGGGCCTGGAACAGGTCCCAGCCGCCGATGTCGTCGATGATCAGTCGGTACTTGACCAGCGAGCGGTTCTCCAGCCGGTCCGGCTCCTGCCGGCCGAGCCACCGCTCCGTCAGGAAGCCGCCAGCCAGCGTCCCGTAGCAGAACAGCTTCATGCTCTGCTCGGCGCAGAGCGGCACCAGACCTTGCTCCGGCCGCGCATCGAGCAGCGAATACTGGCTCTGCATCGAGACCAGCGGATAGCCGGCCGAGATCAGCGCCCGGCTGTGCCTCGTGTCGAAATTGGTGCCGCCCAGGAGGTGGATCTTGCCGGCCTTCTGCAGGTCGACCAGGTGGCCGGCGGCCTCCTGCCAGCCCGGTACGGCATAGTCCCACCAGTGGAACTGGACGAGGTCCAGCCGCTCGGTCCGGAGCCGGGCGAGCGAGCGGTCGATCACGCGCGTGACATAGGCACGGTCGACCTGGTGGAGCTGGCCCAGGTCGGGCACGAACTTGGTGTGGACCTTGAGCCGTGCCCGCTGCTCGCTGGAGGCACCGGCCCGGAACCGGCCGATCAGCTCCTCCGCACCGGTATAGATGTCGGCGCAGTCGAAGGTGGTAATGCCGGCATCGACGAATTTCGCCATCTCCGCCACGGCACGGTCCTGGTCGACCGGCCCGTGCCCGCCCGCGAGCTGCCAGGCACCGCGCAGCATCCGGGATACCTGGTAGCCCGGCACCAGCTCGAACGTCTCGACACTCATCGCACCGCCTCCGCACGCAGCGGCACCCGGGTGGTGTCGCCATGGCGAAAGCTCGTGCGCCCGGTGCGGCGGATCAAAAAGCGGCCGCCGCAATGCGGGTCCGGGCAGGCGATGACGGCATCGGTGGTCATCCAGTCGTTCGGGTGGGTGTCGCGCTGCTTGGCTGGCAGGAGCGGCAGCAGGGCCGCCAGCGGGTAGAGAGGGAAGCTCTGGCCCGCCGGCATCGACAGGTTCTCCCCGGACAGGAACAGCCGGTCGCCGATCTTGTGGTTGCACACCATCGGCCGGTCCGAGCCGATCACCTCGATCTCGAGGTCGAAGAGTTCGAAGACGTCGTCGGGCAAGTCGCAGTTCCGCTGCTGGGCTCAGGGCCGGGCCGGCGCCGGGCCGGGTTTGATGAAATGCCAGACGATCACCCCCGGCAGCCCCACCCAGGCGGCCGCGTTGGCGTCCGGCAATGGCTCGCGGGCGACGGTCATGGCAGATTCCGGCGTGAGCGGCGATTCATAAAGGCCGCTGAGCTGCAGGCCGGCGTCCAGCGCCGCCGCGGCATAGTCTGCCGCGAAGTGCCGGTTCAGGCGCATGAAGCCCACCCCACCTTCGGCCGTGCGAAACTGGGCCTGCCAGCCGAGCTGGACCAGGACCGGATGGACGTCGCTGATCACCACCTGCCCGCCGGGCCGCACCACCCGGGCGAGTTCCCGGAGTGCCGGCCGGAGGTCGGCCACATGCACGAGGGCCAGGGCGCACAAGGCTGCGTCGACCGACGCATTCGGCACCGGCAGGGCGGCGAGGTCGCCCTGCTCGAAGCGGCAGCCCGGCAGCTTCGCCTTCGCCCTGGCCAGCATGGCGGGCGAACCGTCCACGCCCACGACCTGATGGCCGCGCGCTGTCAGCCAGGCGGCATGGCGGCCGGTGCCGCAGGCGGCATCCAGCACCCGGCCCACCGGCAGGGCTGCCAGCAGGCGATGGACGATTGGCTCCTCGACCGGGAAGAGGCGCAGGGGCTGATCGTAAGTCTGCGACCAGAGGCCATAGCCCTGGTCCAGGTCATATTCCGGCGCTGCCAGCGGTGCGGCCAGGTCCGGCTCTCCATAGCGCTCGATCAGGCTGCGGATCTCGGCGACCCGGGCCTCGCGCGCGGCAGCATCGTCGGAAAACGCCAGGCGCAGGAGTGCCAGCCCCTCCGTGCCCAGGAGGAGCTGGCCGAGCGTCGGCACCGTCATGACTGGTTCCTCAAGCTCGTCACCGCCGATGGGCCGCAGCGTGTCCAGCAGGATCAGCCTGCGTCCCGCTCGCCGCCATCACCCTGACGAACCATATGAGCCGATGGCTTGTCGAGGCTCAGGCAGCCGCTCTCGGAGACAATGTGCCCATGCGGATCCTGCGCGGTTTCCTGGCGGGAGGAATGATGACGATCGTCATGTCGGCAGCAGCGGCCATCGCCGCTTCGCCACCGGCCTTCGACCATGTGGTGGTGTTCGGCGACAGCCTGTCCGACACCGGCAATGCCGGGCGGTTCTCGAACGGGCCGGTCTGGGTTGAGGTGCTGGCCGAGCGGCTGGGCCTGGAGCTGCGCGCGGCACAGGCGGGCGGCTCGAACTTCGCGGTGGGCGGCGCCCGGCTCGACCCGGCAGCTGGCCCCTATGGTCTGAAGGCCCAGGTCGATCAGTTCCTCCGCCTGCCCAGGCCTGGCGGCCGGACGCTCCATATCGTCTATGGCGGCGGCAACGACCTGCTCGCCGCGGTGGCCGAGCCCGGATCCTCGCAGGTCGATGCCGCCATTGCCGCGTTGCAAGCGATCCTCGCCGATCTCGTGGCGGCCGGTGCGACCGACCTCCTGGTGCCGAATCTGCCGGATGTCGGCATTACGCCGGCCGTCAGAACCCATGGGGAGGAAGCCGCGGGCCAGGCGCGCCGGCTGACGGCGGCGTTCAACGCTCGGACTGATGCGTTGCTGCACGAGCTCGTGGCCGCGGCACCAGGCACCCTGCGGCTCTACCGCCTGGATGTCTTCGCCATGGCCGAGCAGGTCCGGGCCGACCCGGCCGCCTTCGGCTTCACCGACATCGTGACACCCTGCAGCGGCTCGACCGGGTGCGAAGGGCACCTCTTTTGGGATCACGTCCACCCTACCACCTATGCCCATGGCCGCTTGGCGGAAGCGGCGTTGCGCGAGCTGGCGGGGCAGGATCCGCAGCGGTGAACCCCGGCAGGTCACGCCGCGGCGGGATGCCGGACGATCCGGAGGAGCAGCAACAGCCCCGCTTCCCGCCGGAGCCCTGGCATCTCGAGGGCAATGTCCATGCCTCGCTCTGGGCCGTGCCGGTGAGCGCGGTGGCGAGGGACCTGCCGCCGGCCATGCGCCCGGTCGCCTGCCGGGGCCGGACGGTCCTGGCTACCGGCTGGGCTGCCTATGGTCCCGGCGGCACCCTCTCCTACCATGAGTTCCTGGCGGCAGTTCCGGTGGTGGTCGGCCGCAGGCTCGCCGTGAGCGTCATCCGGATTTGGGTGGACGACCCTGCCGCAGCTCTGGGCGGCAGGATGATGTGGGGAATGCCCAAGCAGATGGGCGACCTCCGATTCGAGCGGGACAAGGCGTTCCAGGCCAGCCTGGCCGATGGCGGCAGGCAGATCGCGGCCTGCCGCTTCGTGCCCCGCCTGAGGCTGCCCGGTCGCTGGCCACTGGTCCTGCGCACGGCACAGATGCTCGGTGCCGCCCTGAAGGTCACCCGGGCGCGGGTGGCCGGCCGGGTCGTACCGGGACGTGCGGAGTGGCGGTTCGCCGCGGACGGGCCGTTCGGCTTCCTCGACGGATCCGGCCCGCTCGTCAGCTTCCGCCTGGAACGCATGGCGCTGGAGTTCGGTGGCTGACCGGATGCTCCAGCCTCCGGCCAGGTTGACCATAGGCGACATCATCCTTTAGACCTGTCATACCATCGCATGAGGCCGCAGCGTCCAGCCCGGCCGAGCCAAGAACAGCCGGGTCTCCGGCAGTCACGTCAGGGAGAAGAGCAGATGAAGCGGGCGCTTCTGGCTGCTGCCGCCTTCGCGCTAACCTTGTCGCCGCTGGTGGCGGGCGCGCAGACCACCATTCGCGCCGCCTTCGGCTCGATGCCGGCCCATCCGAGCTATGTCGGCCTGCAGTGCTTCGAGAAGCTCGCCGAGGAGCGCAGCGGCGGGTCGCTCGCGATCGAGCTCTATCCCGACCGCCAGCTCGGCGAGGAGCGGGAGACCGTGGAGGGCCTGCAGCTCGGCACGGTGGACATGACGGTGGTCTCGACCGGGCCGCTCAGCGCGTTCGTCCCGGAGGTCGGCGTCCTCGACCTGCCGTTCGTCTTCAAGGACAGCGCCCATGTCTACGAGGTGCTGGACGGCGAGGTCGGCAAGGAGCTCCTGGCGAAGTTCGACGACCAGAGCATCGTCGGGCTGGCCTGGTGGGAGAATGGCTGGCGCCACCTGACTGCCAAGAAGGCAGTTCAGGCCCCGGCCGACCTGCAGGGCGTGAAGCTGCGCACCATGCAGAACCCGGTGCACATCGCCGCCTTCCAGAAGCTGGGCGCGGCACCGATCCCGATGGTCTGGGGCGAGGTGTTCACCAGCCTGGGCCAGGGCATCATCGACGCCCAGGAGAACCCGATCACCGTCATCTACCTCAACTCGCTCTGGGAGGTGCAGAGCCACCTGATCCTCACCGGCCACGTCTACGGGCCGCATGCGGTGCTGTTCTCCAAGCCGATCTTCGAGACCCTGTCCGAGGACGAGCAGAAGATCATCCGCGAGGCCGTGGCCGAATGCACGACGGTGGCGCGCGAAACCTCGACCAAGCTCGACGCCGAGTATCGGGGGCTGATCGCGGAGAAGGGCATGGTGGTCGAGGAGGTCGACACCACGCCGTTCCGCGAGATGACCAAGGACATCGCCTCCACCGTGGAGGGCATCGATCCCGCCATGATCGAGAAGATCCAGGCGGCTGGCGCGGACTGATCGTCCCGGGGACGGGCCAGGGAGCGAAGTCTCCCGGCCGGTCCGACGCCTGCACCCGACGCCCGCGCCCGCCGAAAGCAATCTCCGCCGATGATCACCCGCCTCTGGGGCGCGGTCGAGTGGATGACCGAGGCCCTGCTGATCCTCTGCATCGCCGCGATGACCGTCATGTGCGCGGCCCAGGTGGCATGGCGCTACCTGCTCAACGACCCGCTGGTCTGGTCGGAGGAGGCTGCGCGCTACCTGTTCGTGTGGGTCACCTACCTGTCGGCCTGGCTGGCCTGGAAGCACCGCGCCCACATCGCCGTGGACCTGGTGCACTATGTGGGCAATCCGCGGCTCGAGCGGCTGTCGGCCCGCCTGGTCGAGGCGATCGTGCTGGCCTTCTGCCTCTACACCTTCGTCACCAATTTCGGCCTCCTGCGGCTGACGATGCGCCAGTCCTCGGCCACGCTCGGCCTGCCGATGGTCTGGGTCTATGCCGGCTACAGCGTGATGGCGTTCATGATCGCCGGCGATGTCCTGGTCCGCTGGATTACCGGCCGCCAACCCCCGCCTGATCCGGTCGAAGAGGTCCAGCCGTCATGACCCTCGTGCTGTTGGCGGGCTTCGTCGTCCTCCTGCTGATCAATGTGCCCGTCTCGTTCGCGCTGGCGATCGCCTCGTTCCTGGCCGTGACCTATGGCGGCATCCCGCCGACGCTGGTGGCGCAGCGCATGACCGCCGCGATCGATTCCTTCATCCTCCTGGCGGTGCCCTTCTTCCTGCTGGCCGGCCATCTGATGGCGCGCAGCGGGATCGCGCGCGACATCATCGACTTCGCCAATGCCGCGATCGGCTGGGCGCGCGGCGGGCTGGCCCATGCCGGAATCGGTGCCGGCACGCTGATGGGCGGAATGACCGGCTCGGCGGTGGCCGAGGCCTCGTCCGCGGGCGGCATCATGATCCCGCCCATGAAGGAGAAGGGCTATGACGGCGCGTTCTGCGCCGCCGTCACCGCCGCCGCCTCGACCATCTCGGTGGTGATCCCGCCCTCCATCCCGATGATCATCTTCTGCGTGGTCACCGGCACCTCGGTCAGCAAGCTGTTCATCGCCGGGCTGATCCCGGGCGTTCTGATCGCGATCCTCCTGATGGTCACCGCCTGGGCCATCTCGGTCCGGCGCGGCTATCCCAAGGGACCACCGGGCTCGGTGCGGGGCTTCCTGCGGGCGACCCGCGCCAGCGTCTGGGGCCTGATGATGCCGCTCGTGATCATCGGCTCGATCCGCTACGGCATCGCCACGCCGACCGAGGCGTCGGTGGTGGCCGTGCTGTACGGGCTGATCGTCGGCATGTTCGTCTACCGCACCATCCGCCTGGCCGACCTGCCGCGCATCGTGCTGGAAACCTGCGTCACCACCGGCGTGGTCATGCTGATGATCGCCGCGGCCTCGCTCTACGGCCTGATCATCACCCGCGAGCAGATCCCGCAGGGCGCCGCTCAGCTGATCCTGGGCCTGACCAGCAACCCGACCCTGGTGCTGCTCCTGATCTTCTGCGTCTACCTGTTCGCCGGCATGATCCTGGACCTGGGCGCCAGCATCATCATTCTGGTGCCGGTGCTCTGGCCGGTCACCCAGACGCTCGGGATCGATCCGATCCAGTTCGGCATCGTCACCGTGGTGGGACTGGCGATCGGCCTGGTGACGCCGCCGGTGGGCGCCAGCCTGTTCGTCACCTGCGGCATCGCCCGCTGCAACCTCGTCCAGGGCAGCCTGGCGGCCATGCCGTTCGTGGTGTCCCTGATCCTGCTGGTGATCGCGATCATCTTCTTCCCGGGCATCGCGACCTGGCTGCCTTCCCGGATGAACTAGGACCGTCGCCTGAGGTGTTGCCAGCGCCGGCTAGGTCGAGGCATCACCATCGCCTGGGAGAGGCTGAAGAACGGTCGGACGATGCAGCTCTACTGGGCACCGAAAACGCGCTCCATCCGGATCCTCTGGCTGCTGGAGGAGATCGGCCAGCCATACGAGCGGGTGACCCTCGACATCCGCAACGGGCCGCAGACCGACCCGGACTTCCTGCGGCTCAACCCGATGGGCAAGGTGCCGGTGCTGGTCGACGGCCAGGCGGTGGTGTCGGAGTCCGGTGCGATCGTGGCCTATCTGGCCGATCGGTTTCCCGAGGCCCGGCTGGCACCGCCTCTGGGCGACCCGCGGCGCGGCCAGTACCTGAAATGGCTGTTCTTCTCCGGCAACTGCATCGAGGGCGCCTTTATCGAGAAGTTCGGCGACCTGAAGCTGCCCGAGGTGGCGG
>Ga0182742_1005474_pt1 | contig 10686 bp, 15 predicted proteins | sample eDN5th37CBELigMG_FD_128880 | JGI IMG/M metagenome (GOLD analysis project Ga0182742, IMG submission 128880) | Enriched Miracle-Growth compost microbial communities from Emeryville, California, USA - eDNA 5th pass 37_C BE-Lig MG (version 2)... ... | reverse complement strand
ATCTGTTAATATAGAAATTAAAGTGATAATTAATGTGCAATGACTATTAATTTTAAACTTTAATCAATTACAGTATTGACGTATTCATGCTGTACAAGTAAGATAGTGTAAAGTGATTTTGTGTGGAATAATAAGGGGGATTTTAGATGAAAAAGAAAATAATCAGTTTACTATTAACAAGTAGTTTATTAGTTTTAATGCTTGCAGCATGTGGCGAAGTAAACAAAACCGAGACTGGAAATTCAGGTAATTCAGCTTCATCAACTGAAAAAGGCTATACAGTAGCGATATCACAGTTCGTTGAGCATCCTTCACTAGATGCTGTTAAGGATGGTATTATCGCTTCATTAGCTGATCAAGGTCTAAAAGAAGGCGAAAATTTAACAGTAATGTTTGAAAACGCACAGGCTGATTTTAATAATATACAGCCAATTTCACAAAAAATTGCTCAATCTAACGCTGATATTGCAGTGGGTATTGCCACTCCAAGTGCTGTAGGTTTAGTAGATGAAATAAAAGATAAGCCAGTAGTATTTGCAGCTGTTTCTGATCCTATCGATTCTAAGCTTGTTACGCAATATGAAAAGCCTGGTGGTAATGTGACAGGGGCTTCTGATTCTAGTCCAGAAGCTATCGAAACATTAATTAACTTTATAGCAGAAGAATTTCCAGATATTAAGCAAGTAGGTATCGTTATTAATAATGGTGAACCGAACGCAGTTGTTATGGCTAAAACTGCTGAAGAGCAGTTCAACAAGCATGGTATTAAAGTCATTCCTGCAGCTATTGCTAACTCTTCTGATGTTCAGCAAGCAGCTCAATCTTTAGTAGGTAGAGTAGATGCTATTTACATTACGCTAGATAATACTGTTGTTGAGGCAGTAGATGCGATTATCGGTGTAGCTTATGAACATGATATTCCATTCTTCTCATCAGATTTTGATACGGTAGTAGCTGGTACATTAGCCACTTATGGATTTAGATATTATGATCATGGCTATGAGGTTGGTCAAATCATCGCTGACATTTTAATAAATGGTAAAAATCCTGGAGATATTAATGTTATAACACCACAATCGTATGATTTTATTATTAACGAAAAAGCAGCCGCTGAAATGGGTGTAACATTAAATGATTCTATTTTAAGTTATGTAAAAGACAAAGATAATAATTTATTGAAATAATATTCGATCATTGTGAAAAGCTAGGAGGTCGGGGATACTGATTTCCTAGCTTTTTATAAAGTTAGGAGGAAAACAATGAGTACAGCATTGATAGGTGCAGTAGAAAGTGGGTTGTTATACGCATTAATGGCATTAGGAGTATTTATAACCTATCGTATTTTAGATTTTCCTGATCTAACCGTAGATGGTAGCTTTACTACTGGTGCAGCAATAGCAACAGTATTAACAATTTCGGGAATTCACCCTTTGTTGTCGTTATTATGTGCGTTTGTAGGTGGAGGATTAGCTGGTTTATGTACAGGTCTGCTTCATACAAAAGGTAAAATTAATGGCTTGCTATCAGGAATTATAATGATGATTGCCTTATACTCCATAAACTTACGTATTATGGGTAAGCCTAATTTAACTTTAAGAAATGAAGCTAATTTATTTGATTTAATGCCACCTTTATGGTTTGGTCTTATCTTAGTTATTATCGTTAAAATAGCATTAGATTTATTTTTCAAAACAAATTTAGGTCTTAGTTTACGTGCTACAGGCGATAACAAAAAAATGATTACGAGCTTTGGTGCTAATACACATTTAACAACGATACTAGGCGTATCTTTATCTAATGCATTAGTAGCAGCTTCTGGTGCACTAATCGCATTTTCAACAAATCAGGCTAACAACAATATGGGAGTAGGTATGATTGTAATCGGTCTTGCCTCTGTTATTATAGGTGAAGCAATTTTTGGTAGGAAAACAATTGTCCGTACAACATTAGCTGTTGTTTTCGGAATCATTATATATCGTTTAATCTATGCGATTGCTCTACGTATTCCTGGAGTAGATTCAATGGATATGAAGCTTATTACTGCTGTTATTATTATTCTGGCTCTAATAATACCGACCATTAATAGTTCAATTAATAGTAAAAAGACATCACGAAAACGAGCTGAAGAAGTCGTTAGTGGATTGCTATCGAAGGAGGTTAAATAAGATGCTGAAAGTAGAAAATGTATCAAAATTATTTAATCCTAATACGATAGATGAAAAGGTAGCATTATTAAATGCTAATCTACATTTAAAGCAAGGTGACTTTGTTACTATAATAGGAAGTAATGGTGCAGGTAAATCAACACTAATGAATATTATTTCCGGTGGTATAAAGCAGGATTTAGGAAAAGTTATTATTAATGGAGAAGATGTTACTCGTTATAATGAGCATGAGCGAAGCAAATGGATTGGACGAGTGTTTCAAGATCCAATGGCAGGAACTGCACCTCGCATGACAATTGAAGAAAATTTAGCGATTGCCTATAAACGTGGTCTAAGCAGAGGGCTCTCATTTGGAGTAACAAGTAAGACGAAGGTTATTTTTAAAGAGGAACTGAGTAAACTAGGTATTGGGTTAGAAAATCGTATGTCTGCCCAGGTAGGTTTACTGTCTGGTGGAGAAAGACAAGCACTTTCATTATTAATGGCTACTTTTACAAAGCCGAAAATTTTGCTGCTTGATGAGCATACCGCCGCACTAGATCCTTCACGTGCTGACTTAGTAACTGAGTTAACAGAAAAAATAGTAAGAGAGCTAAACCTTACAACATTAATGGTTACACATAATATGGAACAGGCGATTAAACTAGGTAATCGACTTATTATGATGGATAAGGGACAAATTATTTTGCAGGTGGACGCAGAACGCAAACCTGACTTAACCGTTTCTAAGCTGTTAGGAGAATTCGAACAAATTAGTGGTAAAGCACTATCAGATGATCGTGTCGTCTTAAGCTAATAGAATCTATAGAAATTAATACAGTGCATGCTATAAACATTGTTATAGTATGCACTGTATTTTTTTCTTTAAAATGGTAAATAACTATTTACAGTAACAGAATAATAGTGTACTATTTAACTAGTACAGTAATATGAAGGAGGATGAAGGTGTTGACTACTCAAAATGTAGTGCTAGAACTAAAGGACGTAACAAAAAAAATTGGCAAGCAAACCTTGGTAGATAGATTAAGCTTTAATGTAAAAAAAGGTGAAATAGTCGGATTGCTTGGACCAAATGGTGCAGGTAAGACCACAACAATACGAATGATTGTAGGCTTAATTTCTATGACTGAGGGCGATATTTTCATTAACGGTAATAGTGTAAAAACTCAGTTTGCTTCTGCTGTCAGTAAATTAGGGGCAATTGTTGAAAATCCAGAGTTTTATGGTTATATGACCGGTATTGATAACTTAAGGCAGTATCAGCGTATGACAAAGGGGATTACAGATGAACGAATTTCAGAGGTTGTTAAAATTGTTGGTTTAGAAGAAGCGATGAATAAAAAAGTTAAAAACTACTCTTTAGGTATGCGTCAGCGATTAGGAATTGCTCAAGCTCTATTGCATTCACCAGATATTTTAATATTAGATGAGCCGACAAACGGACTAGATCCAGCAGGTATTAGAGAAATGCGCGATTACTTAAAGAAAATTGCGTTTGAGGATAATATCGCTGTATTAGTTTCCAGTCATTTACTATCTGAAATGGAGCTTATGTGTAGCCGTGTTGTCATTATTCAACAAGGCAAATTTGTTCAGGAGCAATATTTAACGGACAAACAAAATGTTGATGTTAAACAAAATATTATTATTAAGGTAGATCAGCTAGCATTAGCAGAGCAATGCATTAGACAAATACCTAATGTAGAGTTAAAAGGCAGTTTAGATCAAGTAAGCCAGGTTGTTGTAGAAGCAGCTGATGAGCTTATACCAACAATAGTTGAACAGTTATGCATGAATAAAATAAAAGTCTATCGGGTAGAAAACACGAAACAGAGTTTAGAGGATGAATTCTTAAAATGGACTGGAGGTAATCAAATTGTATAGTTTAATTTCCTTAACTACAAATGAATGGTTGAAAATTACGAAGAGAAAATTCTTCATTATAAGTTTAATTATTATTGCAGCAGTTTCACTTGGGGCAGCGTTATTTATAAACCTCGTTATGAAAGTAGATACACTAACGGTAGGTCAGTTTGCTCCTAATATGATTGGCTTAAGTGGAGGTGGCTTTGTCTACTTAATTTTAACAGCCGTTCTAGCTTCTGGCATGGTTTCAAAGGAACATCAATTAGGGACTATAAAGCTCCTATTAATTAGAGCTCATTCTCGAAATAAAATTATGGCTTCAAAATTTTTAGCGATTATTATTTATATGGTTGTTATTGGGCTTTATACACTACTTGTAAGCTATATAGTAGGTCTATTTATGTTCAGCAATGATGGCTTACAGTTAGGTCAAGCGATAGAGGAATTTGCATATACGTTGATTTATACATTCTCATTTGTAGCTATAGCGATGATGTGCAGTACGTTAACCAAATCTACTGGTGCTACAATCGGTATCGTATTAGGCTTAACTATTGTAGAGAGCATTATAGTAGGCTTGCTTTACAATTATAAATTCGCAAAATTCATTTTATTTTTTAATACAAACTTCTCTCAGTTTACAGCCGGAGATCGACCAATTATTGAAGAGCTCACTCCATTATTTTCAGCAATCGTTTATAGCATATATATGATTGTGTTCATTGCAATTACGTTTATCGTATTTAAAAAGAGAGATGTTGCTTAATAACTACAGAAAAGAGGTGGGAATATGAGTATTGAGTTTGATACCAATATACCAATCTATATTCAAATAATGACTATTATTAAGAAGCGTATTATTACGGGTGAAATGGTCGCGGGAGATAAGGTGCCCTCGGTGCGAGAGTTAGCTACAGAGCTTAAAACTAATCCCAATACTATACAAAGAACGTTTCAAGAGTTAGAGCGAGAGGGCATTGTTGAGACTAAACGTGGACTAGGAAGATATGTTACAAGTGAGGAGGCTATCATCATGAATATTAAAAAAGAGATGGCTAATGATTTGTTAAACACATTTATTGAGGGTATGCGTGGCTTAGGGTTTAATAATAATGAAATCGTTGATATTGTGGACAACACAATTAAGGAAAAAGTAGAAGAGCAACAGGAAGATGTTAGATAGAAGGGGATGATAAATGGTGGAAACATTATTGCAAATAAGGAATCTATCTAAAAAAATCGGTAGTAAGCATGTGTTAAATGATATTAACCTTGAAGTTGGTGCTGGTAAGATCGTTGGATTACTTGGTAGTAATGGAAGTGGGAAAACGACATTGATGAAATCCATTGCTGGCATTATGTATCCAGATCGAGGAGACATACTACTAGAGTCTAAACCACTAGGTATTGAGAGTAAAACAGATATTTCGTTTATGCCGGATTTCTTTAGTCTTGAGCGTAATATGAAAATAAAAGAAGTGCTTCAGTTTTATAGTGACTTTTATTCTAACTTTGATCTAATAAAGGCAAAGGAGCTTTTAGCGTTTATGCGTTTGGATGAGCAAGAGCGGGTAAAAAGCTTATCTAAAGGGATGAACGAGCGTTTAGCTTTAGTTGTTACTTTAGGGCGTGATGCTAAATTGTATTTGCTAGATGAGCCTATAGGTGGAATTGACCCGGTCGCACGTGAAAAGATTTTAGATGCAATATTAAACTTCTATTCACCAACAAGTACGATTATCTTGTCAACGCACCTTATCCATGATATGGAGTCTATTTTTGATGAAGTGGCATTTCTTAAGCAAGGAAAAATCGTGCTGCATGAAAATGTCGAAGACATTAGACTTTCTCGCAAGTGTAGTGTCGTTGACTTATTCAAGGAGGTGTTTGCAGAATGCTAAAGCTATTTAAATACAACTGGAAGCAGAGTGAAACACTTTTTTATTCAATGCTAGGTGTCACTATCGTATTGTTTATTCCATTGCTTATATTAGGACGAACAAATGTATGGTGGGATGAATTTGTAACCTTTGCAGCAATCTCGATTGTATCCATTGTGCTTCAGGCATTAGTTATTGTCATTATTTATAATTTCAATGCTTCATTAAAGTCCATTACAAGACGATTGTTACCTGTTAGTAGGATAAGTGAATATATAGCCTATTTGTTAATTCCTATAGCCTATAACTTTATATTTGCTATTATAATGTGGTTATTTTTTGTGCTGCTCAAGCCTGAGTTTCAAATTGCTGAATTAAATGCGATAATAGAAACCTTTAATATGGGTGAAGTAGGACTGAGTGTATTTATCTTCACATTATTTTATAGTATTTTTGGTTCAATGATGTTATTTTTTGCAGTAGCTTTTGCACGTATGTTCAAAACTAATTTAAGAATCCTAATCTTTTTAGCGACTTACATGGGAATTAGTATTATTTACGGCATTGGCTTACAGCTGATAAATCCGAATTCAGCGGTTATACGACAAGGAACAATATTAATTGATTTAGAAAGTACTGAGTTTGCAATTCAATGGCTAACATTTAACTGGTCAATAATAGTAGAGTTATTATTTGCACTTGTTTTAGCTGTTATAACGGTATATATAATGAAGCGAAAAATTGAAGTATAAATTAACGTTGTCAAAAAGAGAGATAAATAAAAAAAGGTTAGTTGCTTATACGAAAAATAAACCACGACGTCGTGGTTTATTTTTTTGCTTTTATGACTGTATGAAATTGGGTAGTGACAAAAGTCCATAACGTTTATATACTATTCAAGTCGGAAAAAATAAGAGACTATACATGAATAAATTGGATTATATAAGAGATAATAAAAAATTGTTAAAAACAGTTGCAAACACCTATATAATCTGATAAAATATTGAATGTTGGTCTGACGTTGCGTTGATGTAAGAGGTTGCTGACACACCCGGCCCCTTTGCCATGGGTGGTGTGACGGGTTATTCTTACGGAGTATGTCCGATTAAAAAAATTGGGCGATGAAGGAGGGACTTTAAATGGCAAAGCAAAAAATTCGTATTCGTTTGAAAGCTTATGATCACAGAATTCTTGATCAATCTGCTGAGAAAATCGTGGAAACTGCAAAACGTTCGGGTGCAGGTGTATCTGGACCAATTCCGTTACCAACGGAAAAGCAAATCATCACTATTCTACGTGCTGTACACAAGTACAAGGATTCTCGTGAGCAATTCGAAATGCGCACACACAAGCGTTTAATCGATATTGTGAATCCTACGCCACAGACAGTTGATGCATTAATGCGTCTTGATCTGCCATCCGGTGTAAATATCGAAATCAAGCTTTAATATAAAGCTTAAACATGAATCAGAAGGGAAATGAGGTGTCAACATGAAAGGTATCTTAGGTAAAAAACTAGGTATGACTCAAGTCTTTACGGCTGAGGGTAACGTTATTCCAGTAACAGTAATCGAAGCTGGTCCAAACGTTGTTCTACAAAAGAAAGATGTTGAGAATGATGGTTATGAAGCTGTTCAGTTAGGTTTTGCTGATAAGAAGGAAGTTCGTTCAAATAAACCAGAAGCTGGTCACACTAAAAAAGCTAACTCTACTCCTAAGCGCTACGTTCGCGAAATTCGCGGAATTAATCTTGCTGAGTATGAAGTTGGCCAAACAGTTAACGCTGACTTATTTGCAGCAGGTGAATTTGTTGACGTAACAGGTATTAGTAAAGGTAAAGGTTTTGCGGGTTCTATCAAGCGTTGGGGTCAATCAACTGGTCCAATGTCTCACGGTTCTCGTTACCACCGTGGTCCTGGTTCTATGGGTTCTATCCAAGCGAACCGTGTACCTAAGGGCAAACGTTTACCAGGTCATATGGGTTCTGAAACAGTTACAATCCAAAAACTTGAAGTTGTACGTGTAGACGCTGAGCGTAACGTCATCCTTGTTAAAGGTTCTGTACCTGGTCCTAAAAATGGCTTCGTAAAAATTAAACAATCGGTTAAGAACTAATTGCTATTGAAGAAAGGAGGAACAAGAAATGCCTAAAGTATCAGTATTCAACGTGAGCGGTGCACAGGTTGGTGAGTTAGAACTAGCTGACAGCGTGTTCGGCATCGAACCTAACGTTCATGTAATGCATAGTGCTGTAGTTCTACAAAACGCTGCTGAGCGTCAAGGAACTCACAAAACGAAAGGACGCTCTGAAGTACGCGGTGGCGGACGTAAACCTTGGAAACAAAAAGGTACAGGTCGTGCTCGTCAAGGTAGCATCCGTTCTCCACAATGGGTTGGTGGTGGAACAGTATTTGGTCCAACTCCACGCTCTTATGGTTTCAAATTACCTAAGAAGGTTCGTCGTTTAGCGATTAAATCTGCACTTTCTTCTAAAGTTGTTGCACAAAACGTAATCGTGCTTGATCAATTACAATTTGCTGCTCCAAAAACAAAAGAATTTGCTAACGTATTAAACAACCTTAAAGTTGATCGTAAAGCTTTAGTTGTTACAGCTAACTTCGAAGAGAACGTAGCATTATCTGCTCGTAACCTTCCAGGAGTTAAAATTGTTGCTGCTGATGGCATCAATGTTCGTGATGTGCTTTTATATGATAAATTAATCATCACTAAAGAAGCAGTAGAGAAAGTACAGGAGGTGCTTGCATAATGAAAAATCCACGCGATATCATCAAGCGCCCGGTTATTACGGAACGTACGAGCGATTACATGGCTGCTAAACGTTATGTTTTTGAAGTAGACCTGCGCGCGAACAAAACCGAAATTAAACAAGCTGTTGAACAAATCTTCAATGTTAAAGTAACTAGCGTTAATACAATGCGTGTTGCTGGTAAACCTAAACGCTATGGTCGTTACAGCGGTTACCGTGCTAACTGGAAGAAAGCTATTGTTCAATTAAGCGAAGATAGCAAAGAATTAGAATTCTTTGAAACGTCAGTATAGAAAAGGAGGGAACTCTAGTGCCAATCAAAAAGTATAAACCGACCTCTCCTGCTCGTCGTAACATGAGTGTATCTACGTTCGAAGAAATTACGACAAGTACTCCGGAGAAATCGTTACTTGCTCCACTTTTCAAAAAAGCTGGTCGCAATAACCAAGGTAAAATTACTGTGCGTCATCATGGTGGCGGACACAAACGTAAATACCGTATTATCGACTTCAAACGTAATAAAGATGGCGTAATCGGTAAAGTTGCTACTATTGAGTACGATCCAAACCGTACTTCAAATATCGCATTGATTCACTATGTAGATGGTTTCAAGGCATATATCATTGCTCCTAAAGGTCTTAAAGTTGGAGATCAAGTCCAATCTGGTCCTGATGCGGGTATCAAAATTGGTAATGCTCTACCACTAGTTAACATCCCAGTAGGTACAGTAATCCATAACATCGAGTTAAAGCCAGGTAAAGGCGGACAATTAGTTCGTGCTGCTGGTACTGAAGCTCAATTGTTAGGTAAAGAAGGTAACTATGTTACTGTTCGTCTTAACTCTGGTGAAGTTCGTCATATCTTAAACACTTGCCGTGCTACAATCGGATCCGTTGGTAACCAAGACCACGAGCTTATCAAAATTGGTAAAGCTGGTCGTTCTCGTTGGTTAGGTAAGCGTCCTGAAGTTCGTGGTGTAGTAATGAACCCTAATGATCACCCACACGGTGGTGGTGAAGGTCGTGCTCCTATCGGACGTAAGTCTCCGCTTTCTCCATGGGGTAAACCAACACTTGGTTACAAAACACGCAAGAAGAAAAAAGCATCAAGCCAATATATCGTACGTCCACGTACGAAGTAATAGTTGTTACTTGATACAAATCGCATAACAATGTTATGCTAGAGCTCTTACGTGAAGGGAGGAACTCACATGGGTCGCAGTTTGAAAAAAGGTCCATTTATCGATGGTCACCTTCTTAAAAAAGTAGAGGAATTGAATGCAGCGAACAAGAAATCAGTTGTTAAAACTTGGTCTCGTCGCTCTACAATTTTCCCTGATTTCATCGGTCATACTTTCGCAGTATACGATGGACGTAAACACGTTCCAGTATATGTGACGGAAGATATGGTTGGTCACAAGCTTGGCGAATTCGCGCCAACACGTACGTACAAAGGCCACGCGGCTGACGATAAAAAAACGGGCAGACGTTAATTTGCCCTTTAACTTCTTAATTAACGAGAGGAGGTTCCGACATGGCAGAAGCAAAAGCGCACGCACGACATGTTCGCATTGCACCTCGTAAAGCTCAACTAGTTGCGGATTTAATCCGTGGTAAACAAGTTGGCGAAGCAATCGCGATCCTGCGTCACACGCCAAAAGCTGCTTCCCCAATTTTGGAGAAGTTGTTGAACTCTGCAATTGCGAACGCTGAGCATAACAATCAAGCGGATGTTAATAAATTGGTGGTATCGCAAGTATATGCGAACCAAGGTCCAACTATGAAACGTTTCCGCCCACGTGCTCAAGGACGTGCGAGCAGAATTAATAAAAGAACTAGCCACATCACATTGGTTGTAACTGAAAAATAAGGAGGGAAAACGTGTGGGTCAAAAGGTAAATCCAGTCGGTCTTCGTGTCGGTGTTATCCGTGATTGGGAATCAAGATGGTACGCTGATAAAGACTTTGGCGATCTTCTATTAGAAGACGTGAAAATTCGTGAATACCTT
>Ga0182742_1005473_pt1 | contig 10688 bp, 8 predicted proteins | sample eDN5th37CBELigMG_FD_128880 | JGI IMG/M metagenome (GOLD analysis project Ga0182742, IMG submission 128880) | Enriched Miracle-Growth compost microbial communities from Emeryville, California, USA - eDNA 5th pass 37_C BE-Lig MG (version 2)... ... | reverse complement strand
CTGCTCCTTATTCCTTAAAAGAGAAAAAAATAATTAGTTGATTTCATTGAGTTTCTAACTGTTTATAAAGTTGAAGTCTGAATAAATCTTATCGAAGTTATTTACAAATGCTTTCTCCTATTATATTAGTACATTAATTCAAATCTGAACCCTTTTTAATACATAATAAAGAGTCAATACTTCGAAAAATCAAACATTTCTTTCGCTAATTGATAACTAAAAAAAAATTAGTAACAATTTAATTTGATGTCCAGTTTGATTTGAAGGTCATCGTGAAATTTACAAAGAAAAAATATAGCAAAGCAAATTATTTTTCCAATGAAGAAAATTTATTATATTTTGGTTTAATGCACATGTGTAAACCCTATCAAAAAATTTCCAAAATATCATGCAAAAGAATTGAATGATCACAAAGGCTAAATTTTTCTCCCTGTTAAACTTCAGGCATAAAAACATAGTCATGTTTTTAACTCTTCCTCAGAGCAATTTTCTTTGATTGAAAGAGTTATTTAGTTAAATATCAGTCTTTACAGGTTTCAGAACATACCGTTTAAAAGTGATTTGGGTTTGTTTTAAATTTAGGTACTTTCTTCAGACAAAATTTACGCTCTCTCATATAAAAACAGCATTTTCATGATCGAGACCCATCTTGGTGCAAATTTATTTAAGTTCAGTTTCTGATAATCAAAATCAACTTTTTGACTCAGTTTGCTAAATTCAGAGTCATCGAAAAATCTTTGTTGAGCTTTTAGTCTTGAAATCTCAAAATATTTCCCCAGGAAGTTTTGATATTAATGCTGTATTAAATTAATAATAAGTTTGTTAGTGTAAGATTTTCGGAATGGAATTCTTCTTGATGTTTGTCTATATATTGTCAAGTAGCTTCTCCATCTTTTACAATAACATAGGTTAGGTAAATGTTTGTATAACCAAGAGGTCTAATGAGTAATTACCAGACATTAAAGAAAAATTTGGCACTTTGACTAGGTTTAAGGGCACTTATGAAGTAATTTATGTTTTTTTTTTAAGGTATTAGTCCAATCCATTAAAATTTGCAGATTTTAACTCTTTATTTTATTACAAAACTTCTGTTTTCAGTAAATTTCCTGATATTCTTATATTATCTGGATTGAATCGAGTGCCTCTCGGAAGGGTTTCTAATCTATAAACTCTTTTGCAAGATGCCTGTAAATAAAATCAACTTTCCTAAAAGAAATCTCCTAAAGAAAAGATTTTCTCCGATCTGTTTAAACAAATTTGGTCTTTTAAACCAACCCAGATTTAACTTTCTGGGTTTTTTTATCAAGTTCATCCAAATCCTCTTCATCGAGAAGGAATTTTATTTTATTAGGGCAAGTAATTAAAATCAAATTTGGTTTGATAAATAAAAAGACGAAAGTAATTTAAGAGATAGGAGAATTGTTTTTGTTGTTGAAAAATTAAGTTTTATTTATAGACAGAGGCTCAATCCCAGTCCCTGACTTTTAAGAATTTATTAATTAAACACCTATTGGTCGAAAACAAAATTTGATTCCAAGAGAGTTGAAAATTCAAATTGCAATAATTATTAAAAAAATTATCAACGTATGGGCTTCCCAAGCGGCCCCCCACCTTAGTACTAACCATGCTTTAAGCCGCTTAACTTCGAAGTTCAAATGGGATCCGGTGTTTTTGGCTTAATATAGCCAATAGCGAGCTTATGTGTTATTATCGCACATGCATATAAAGCAGGTGTTTACATTTAATGTCATTTAAATCAATTTTACTTTTTCTCTTTTTTTTCTCTTCTTCTTTCTGAATATGACTCTTCACGTATTTTTGTTCGTATTTACTTTAAAAATTCATAAAGCAACCAAATTGAGTAAAATTTCTCAAGAAGTTTTTATTTATTAAAAAAAAAGTTCCTAGAAGTTTAGTCAGAGATGGATCAAGAAAACTTTTTCCACAAAAAAAATAAAATAAAATAGCATACAAACAAGGAAAATCTCGAGTTATTTCTTCGTTTGCTAAAGCAACAAAAAAAACAACTCAAAATGGTCCTCCCATATTATTGACCAAATCCCCAACCATCAAAGGCATTTTAAATCTGTTCGTCGCAAAAGTAGTCTCCAAGATGAGAAGATCATTATAATGAATATATTGATCTCTCATTCCACTAGTTGCAAAAAATAATGAAGCTTGGAATCTTCTTTTTGTTTGGAATTAAAATAAAAACTTGGAAATATATTTGAAATATCTTCACAAAGCATTTTGAGATTCTCTGCATCTGCAGATTGGCTGAGTATTGGTAACTCGCATCGATCTCAGATTTGAGTTTGACCTTCTCAGCGAGATCTAAAGGCTTAATATTCTTTTTTAACACTTTCTCTAGTAAATTGTTTAATTTGTTTTCTCTAAGTTTATAAGAAAAGGTTGAAACCAGATTATGATTCTGTTTAATGATATAAAAGGTATTGTTTTTGTTCCTAGTATTTTCTGAGAAAACCTATTTTGGGAATATATTCCCATGTCGTCAAACAAATGGATATCAATATATCGAACTCATTCAATACTTATTTGCAATCATCGATGGATCATAGATCTTCTCCAGAGACTCAAATTATTCACTCTATCTATCTTAAAAGATTAAATGTTGTGATAACGTATTCCCTCGAAATATTGTAACCTTGAAATCAAACTAATATTTCGAGGGTTTGGATAAGTCAATTTAATTTTTTTAAAAGAAAAGAAACAACCTCGCAGAAGCATCTTTGATTTATTAAAAAAACCCCAATATTTCGAGAAAATCGAAAATTAAATATGAATACGATAGTTTCTCTAAATTTTATTTTACCTGCTCAAAATTACCAAATGCTCAGAAATTAAAAAAATGTTTCCCTATCTTTAAAGTTTAATGTCTATTTTCTTTTGAAGAAATCTAAAATTTAAAAGTTAATTAATGTTCATCACTGAATCATCACATAATCCTTCAACCAAAAGATTGAGTCTCCTCAAAAATTTAGCATTTTAATTTATTGAGATCGAATAGATAATTTTTGCCTATAAATCAGAAAAATTTTATAAAAAATAATAATCTAAATTTAACTTTAATGCAACAAGCTATAAATTATGCAAACTTTCAGATATTCTGCAAACCTGTAGGATCAGTGCCAAGAGCCGGCAGACGAGGTTCCAGATTTACAGAATACTATATAAACGGTTATCGTGTTTACATTCATTCGAAAGACTTCGACAGAGCTTTTAAAGGGTATCTGAAAACTAAAGGCCAAACAGGAGCTGACAAAGCAGAGCCAAATCCTGACCCGCTTATCCCAGAGTATCAGTTATACGGGTTCACATGGGAGATTCTCGAATTTCCAAAAAAGAATGGGTCAAGAAGATTTTTAGTGGGTGCTAAAGACACTATGGACAAAGTGGCGAAATTGTTTATTCCATAAGCCATATATACTACTACCACAAATAGGATATTAACTTGTATTGATTGAGATTTATTTTTTCTTGTATATTTATAAAAAATTGTTGATAAGCATGAATATTATGATGTTTTAAAATATGTTTCCGATGACAAATCACTGTAACGTTTGCTCTGGGAACACTGGGTATAGACGCGAATTTCCTGATAATTACTTTTCTCAAACTATCAATATAAAATTTATATATTCTAAAACTGAAAATGCCAAGTTTTCTAAAAAATTTCTAGGTTAAGCATAAGTACTCTTAAAATAAAAAAGCTTTTCTTGAATCGTTTTTTTCTAAACGCTTAGTTTTCCTGATGACCATGACTATTTTTATATACCTCATAAAAAAACAAACTTCATATTTCTAGAATCTTCAAATTTTTGAACATTTTGGTATGTGGACAATGATGTCTATTCTTGCTTATCGGAATATAACCATCTAAAAATTTTGCTTCGGAAACTTTTTCCTAATCTAAAAAAGTTTGAAAATATAAAAAAGAAAAGAATATTGACTAACTATTAAAGACAAATTTTACAATAATCCTTCGAAATATTTTGATGTTAGGTTAGGTTAGGTGAGTCCTCAGACTCTGCAGTTCATAAGGAATAAAAGGATATAAAGTGACTTAAATGGAATTTTACAAGTAATTATGAGAAACAATGAGGAGTTTGTAAGTATTTGATGAGAAATAACAAGGAATATATAAGTGTTTAATAAAATATTTTGAAAGCCTTGATTTTTGTCAACAGAAAATTTGTAGTTTTAGATTAAAGGTTAAATTTTCTCTAATATTTTATCTTCGAGGAAATTTTCGAACGAACTATGTTTTTGGTGGCTCCACTCCATGTTTCCTATCTGCTTCTTGAACAATGTTCAAGATAATTTTATATTCTTCTTGATCAGTAATTCCCCCAGTTTTAAATAGCCGTTTTTTAAAAATAAATTTTCACTCAACTTACTTGATCCAACATCCCTACTCTTACCAGACCAAATTATTAAACTGATGATTATAGTTCCTCAATTGCTCCAGATGTCAAATCTAACAAATGGAAAAATTTGAAACATGATTCAGCAACCCTATAAGATGGCTAATCATATTGATGAAAATGTAACCTAATCGAAATCAGGACAAGATATAAGAGGACAAGCCCCAACTTCGTGAACATAAATTTCTATGCACACTCAGTCATGGAAGTTTTTTATTAAAACAAGATAATCATAAGATAAACTTGAAAAAGTGCCTCGAAGTTGTTTGTAAATAAATTTTTGATTATTAATTAATAAAATTTATTTACTAATTCGTCTAAATGGCTTGCTTGAGTGTGTTTTACCCATGTAATTGAATTCTGTCTCACATATTGAATGATTCAATGTAACCAATGATGGCGCGGAATTTCCGTGCGTTTTCCCGTTTGCCAAAAATTTTCCGTACATAATTCCTTGCATTCCCCTGCATGTCATAACTTTCCGTTCATTAAATATATTCAAAAAAAGAGTTTTAAGAAAATTTTTTCCAGGTTTATTACTTGAAATTCTAAAATTCAATTTGTTTTGCCTTTAAATTTAGGCAACTTTAAAACAAAGGTTGGAATCCTAAGGTTTTAAAAAATAACCACAAAAATTCCTTCGAATTTAAAGACTTTTTACCTTTCATTTTAATAAAATTACCTTTATTTTAATAAATTTTCCTTTGTTTTTATAAAAAATGAACTAAAAGAATTTTCTAATTTGATTTATCTCTTCGATTTTATTTTTTTTTATTGCATTTTAACGACCCATTTATTTTTTCCTTGGATTGGAGTGTTTTTCTTTTAAAATTTTGTTTAGAAGTTTAAATAAATTAAAAAAATTTGAAATGAAACCTTTTTTGAGTCATATATGAATATGCAAGCCAAAAAAGGATACTACATTGACCCAAATAAGAATGAAGAGCTTAAGCCGATGATAGCTCCATTTTTGCCAATCGCTCCTTTGAAATAAAGATCAAGAATAATTTGAAGAGACGAACTGCTCATTGAACCAATTGCTATTTCAGAGTGATCAGTTTCAAACAACCAATTTCAACCTCAATTGCCTAACGAAAGTGAAGAAGTTCAAAACAAGAAGATCATAAATATCATTGAAGACCCAGGAAATTATTTCAAGAAGAAAGCGAAAGGAAAAGAACTTCTCGAATATGTTAACTTATGGGCAACCTCAAAATCCTTTAAATTGAAAATCTGTGAAGGATATAAGTCAGGAAAAAAAGGGGTTACACGAAACTTAGTGTATCGAGAAAAAGATTGTTATTTCAAGCTAGTATTTTTTTTTCAGAATGGGAAAAAGAAAATGAAGTAGATTTTTATGAACTTGAGTTTTCCATAAAAACAATGAATCTTGAACATAATCATGAATTGACTTTCAGTGTTAAGGACACTTTTTCAAAAGAAGCAATCGACAGAATTAACATCTGTAAAGGAAAAACCAAAACATTTGTAGATTTAAAATAATCAATAAAGAGTTCAAGACTTCTTTTAATTATCATCAAATTAACTATCGAGTGTGCAAATTAATGAATGAGAATTTTGGAAAAGCTGATCAAGATACAGATGAGTTTTTCAAAGAAATACAAAAAGACGTGAAACTAAACAGAGGGTTTTATTCAGTGGATTTGGATAAAGATAACAAGCTTCAAAAGGTTTTATATTTATCTTCACAAATGCTTGAATATGCTTCTCTATTTCTAGATATTGTGAGTGTTGATGCGACTTACCGTCGCAATAGGTTTAACATGCCGCTTGTTAATGTATGCGATATAGATAATTTTGGAAGCAGTATTTACTTGCTTTTGGTTTATTGAACAATGAGTCCCAACTTTTTTATGACTGACTTTTTTATAAAACTCAGAGAAGCTTGGAAAGCAAATCCCCTTAACTTGATTTCAAATGAATGTAATGAAATTATTTAAGGTATATTTTTATATTAACTTTTCTAATTTCCAAATAGGAATAGAAAAAAAACTTCGATTCCAAAAGTCTTCTATGTGCTTGGCACATTCAAAGACACTTTGTTTCAAAATTTGCTCATTTAAACAAGAAAAACTCGAAATTATATAATAAAATTCTCTCTTTGCATTTTACTACAAATGAAGAGAAGTTCGACTCCATTGTAAAAAAGCATTTGAATCGAAGGATATTTCGTAAGGATCAAAAGATTATTTAAATTTGAAGTTAAAATCGAAATAGAAGTGGTAAAATCCCTAACAAAACATAGATTTGTAACAGGAGTTTGTACTACTTCACGTGTGGAAGGCTTGCATAGAGTTCTTCAAGAATCTCTAAATTCTCATTCAAGGTTAACAGAACTTTTTCAGACGTTTAAGAACATTGAATCTCTCAAGTTAGAAAAATACAAAGAAGAATTCAATAGACATTCAAAAAAAAAGAGACCAATTGCAATGTTTTATTGTGAAAGAACTTTCACAAAGAAATTCTCCTTATGTTATTAAAAAAATGGAACCAAAAATCAGCAAAGCCCTTTCATATAAATGTGAAGAGGTAATCAAAGACAAGTCAAGGTAAATTTGATTATTTCGTTAATTTACTTTCAGGAAAATTTTAATGCTTATTAAAATAACTCAAATCAGCATATTGTGAAAAAAAAAAAAAAAAAAAATTTTTGTGTCAATGTAAGGAGTCCATTTATGAAGAACTTCCCTGTAGGCATGAGTTAGCTCTAATTATTCATGTCTTGAAAGACCCTCACTTGTTACCCTTTGAATTAAGATGGAAACAACAAAATTATTATCATGAAAAGTACTCTAAAAATCGTCCAAATTGAAAAAAAACCAAAAAAATTGAGAAATTTTTTTGGTTCAATTTGGTCGTGGTTCAACTCAGAAAAAATGGAAAATTATTTTTCTGGTTCAATTTCGAGGAGAGTCAAAAAGGATAGGTAAAATGTTAGGAAGTTTCATTTGAAAATTAATATTTACTTATTAAAATTATTAATAATAGGTAAAATCTTCAACAAAAAAAAATTAATGTATAATTATTATTTTCTAAAGAATTCAGCAACAGGATCAAATTCTTCGTCTTCAAATTCTTGATATTTTTATTTTCTTCCTTCTTCTCCTATTTCTTCATCTTGTTCTTTTTCTTCAATTTCTAATTCGACTTCTTCGTCATCGCTGATTGGGATACATTCATTTGGTTCTTCTTCTATTTCCATCCTCATATTTATTGCTCATAAAATTAGAAATTTCCTCTGTTTCCATATTATTTGTGTTCTGACTTTCAACGTTAATATAACCACATTTTTGAAATGTCTTTATAACACTTTCTGGATTTTTACTAATTTCCAGGGATGCAAATCTTATCCATGGAAAAATATCTTCTACATACATCTTTGTTAAGGTCTTATACATTAAAGCCTTATTGCCATTATTTCCTCTCTTCGTAAAAAGATCTTAGGCTCGATTTGCATCATCAGGTTGGTGCATCTTTAAAGCTGGAATATTGAACTGCTTGTTTAATAGAAAAAATTTGCTCGATTTGGGAATTTTCATTTTTAAAAATTTCGTAAATCTCCTTTATGTTTAAAAAATAAAACAATTTCAAACGAAAGGCCTTGATTCATAAATCGGAGAGGAAGGTCTATTTATTTTGAGAATGAAGTTTAAACTCTGAGTCTTTGTTATTGAGAACTATTAATTTAAAAAGTGACAAAATTCACTTTCCATACTATAAAGCTTCTAAAACTGAGTTTGCATATTCAATTGATTTCTTTCGGCACAAATCTTTAAAAGCTTTGTTTGCCTCTAAGTCAAGAGGTTGAGTTCTGTCTGTAGTACCACCAATAATAATTCCGACCTGAATATTTGGATGTTTGCTTAAATGGACTTGAACTTTCTGACTTATATGTGATTCATAGCTATCCATAAGTTTTTTGCCAATGATTAAGGGCAAACAAAGGAACAAAGAAAAAAACATAATAGCTTTCATGTCTTTTGAATCATGTCAGTTTTAATGCTCTAATTAAGTTATTAAAGAATTGAATTTCGTATTTTTTTGTCTATGAATTTTGTTATTGTTTATACGATTGTTCTTTAATTTGCTTTGAAGTTAGATTTGACTTTCCTTATTGGTAGTAATTTGGGTTTATAAAAAGGAATTTAATATGTTAAAGATAGTTTGTTTTTTTTCTTAGAATTTGGTCTTAGCATGAATTAAACAAACCAAAAAAGAAGATCCAAAACCTCACCACAAAAATAATTATTTCATAAAAAAACATTTTATACAGATTTATATTTAGAAAATATAGTAAAAACGTCAACATTTAATTAAAATTTTATTAAGATCTCATTTCTTTCTCTCAAAAGTTTACCCACCCTAATGTTCCCAGGGAGAGTGAATAAAACTTGAGAAGCTAAGGCACAAATTGATGTTATAAAAATCACTAATAATATATTCATTATATCCTCATCATTAATATCGTCAGACTTATTCTTGCTAGAAGAAAGGTCTGTTAATTTATATCCTGATATTAGCATTGTTATGAGCGTGATAAAAATCTTCGCTTTAGTAATTTTTACTGCATATTTAATCAACTCCAAATCCTTTCTCTGAATTGACATGAGATAAAGAATATGGTGGAGTTGAAAATAAAGACAATAAACGAAATCTATGAAAGCAGATAAAATATCTTGCATATAGATGGCGTCTATAACAATGAAAGGGCTGAAAAATAGACCAATTGAAGCAATTATCATCCAATTATAGATAATAGAGAATTTTATCAGACGTCCTTCTTCAAGAATATCATCAATCTCTTTGAGTCTAACTATCTCCTTCATTTCTTCTACAGTCAGGAATTCTTCTGTTGAAGGCATAGTTAACTGCAAAACCTCAATTTGGGAACTGTTGTTGCTTTCTTCTTCATAATAATCACTTTCTGTTGTTTCTTTTGAATGAGCAGTGGTCTGAAATGTAATTTCAAGTGTATTTTGCTCCATATTCTTGTTGAAAAGTCAGAGGGAGGATAAAAAAAGAGGATTGAAAGATGGAAATCTGTGCTATGATTATTATCTAATAAAAAAGATCTGGTTTGGTACTTGATGAATTTGATAATTTCTTAGTCTCCTGAAATCCTGAAAGCACAATTAATAAAAAATCCAAAAAGCAAATCCCTTCTTTGAATTCTCATTGGCAAGGAATAAGAAATTTGTTTTTGAAATAATTTAATATTCTATTAAAGACTCATCAAGAATCCAGAACAGACACAGAGAAAATTTATGATATTGATGCAGAACAAAAAATTTGAGGTTTATTATTAAAAAAATAGTGTTCAAAATATGGTCATTAGTTTTGGAATCTCCAACAGTTAAAGACTAAATTTCCTCTGAATCGACTAAGAAGAGAAAATAATTTGCATCAGTACAAAAAAAATTCGGCTCTAAAAAAATTGCAAGAATTTCCAGTTTGTGCTTATTTATCTATTGAAAAAGAAACTTTTATTCTTTCAAAATATTTTAGAATAATAATAATTATAACCATAAATGCTGGTTGAAATTCATTTTTAATAATAATTTGTTTTAAGCAAGCTATTTGCCAAAACAAAAAATTTCTAAAAGAATGATTAATAAATTAGTCTCAATCCCTAGTTTTATTAATGGAAATTTATTTGTCGAAAAATCTGAATGTCGAAAAATTTATTATTTTTCGGATTTTTTTTGTTTTTTAAATATGGAGGAAGAAGAAGACCTAATTTTCAAAGTTTAAAAGAAAAAAATCTTCAAAAATCAAGAATTTATCATATAAAAAGAAAGAAAAATCAAGAAACCATGGAGAATCTTACATTAGTTTTTCAACTATCAAAGAAAAAAAAATAACCCATAAGTAGTATAAAGTCCAGCAATCAATACAACTTCATGAAGAAATGGTTGAAATATGTATTGTTGCTGCTTTTGAACTTACCGAAAATATAAGCACTTAGGACTAGATCTTTATGTACCGTTTAGAAATTACATATTCCAATCCTTAATTTAAGAAATTCAAAATTTGAAAGCAAATTGAAAAGATTCTTCTGTTTTTAATATTGGAAACTTGGATGGAAATATTTGTTATGTATTAAGGATAAGAGCATAAGATTTCGTTATCGGCCATACTAAGCCAAAAGCACCGGATCCCATTCGAACTCCGAAGTTAAGCGGCTTAAGGCATGGTTAGTACTAAGGTGGGGGACCGCTTGGG
>Ga0182742_1005472_pt1 | contig 10689 bp, 9 predicted proteins | sample eDN5th37CBELigMG_FD_128880 | JGI IMG/M metagenome (GOLD analysis project Ga0182742, IMG submission 128880) | Enriched Miracle-Growth compost microbial communities from Emeryville, California, USA - eDNA 5th pass 37_C BE-Lig MG (version 2)... ... | reverse complement strand
GATCGTCTTCGGGAATGCCGGCTTCCACCTTGCCGACGAGGTCCGCGCCGACGTCCGCACCCTTCGTGAAGATGCCGCCGCCGAGACGGGCGAAGATCGAGATGAGCGATCCGCCGAACGCAAGTCCCACCAGCGCGTGAAGCGCGTTCTCCTGGGCCGCTTCACCCGGAAGCGTGTGCAGAAGGATTCCGTAGTACCCGGCCACACCGAGGAGACCAAGACCGACGACGAGCATGCCGGTGATGGCACCGCCGCGGAACGCCACGCTGAGCGCGGCATTCAACCCGTTCGTTGCGGCTTGAGCGGTGCGCACGTTCGCGCGCACCGAGATGTTCATGCCGATGTAGCCCGTGAGGCCCGAGAGGATCGCGCCGACCGCGAATCCACCGGCCGTGGGCCAGTTGAGACCGATGCCCAGGACGACGAAGAGGATGACCCCGACGATCGTGATCGTCGTGTACTGCCGGTTGAGATAGGCCTTGGCTCCAGCCTGGACGGCTGCGGCGATCTCCTGCATGCGCGCGTTGCCGGCGGGCAATCGCAGGATCGACATCATTGAAACCACGCCGTAGACGACCGCGATTATGCCGGCCGCAATTGCGAGCCACAGCCAGGTACTGGCTTCCATCGGGATGCTTCCTCCCAGACTTGATGTTTATTTAATTTCAGATTCTGGCGCGCCGGGCATTAATGCCCCCCCGGCGTGCCAAAAGGCGGCCGACTATAACACGGGTTTTTCGCCTCCGATTCCGGCTCCCGCCGCGTGCTCAGACCTTGAACTCGGTGGTCAGCTTCTTCTTCACGAGCACGCCCTTGATCTTTACGTATTCGGGCAGGCCGTTCCTGTACGGCGGGTAGTCTTCGCCGGCGATGAGCGGTTCCAGGTAGCGCCGGCAGGGCTCCGTGATACCGAAGCCGTCCTCGGTGACGAACTCGCGCGGCACTTTCTTTTCGACGTTCGCCACCTGATCAAGCGGCACGTGTCCGACCGTCCATTTGTACGGCTTCGAGGATTTGCGAACGATCGTCGGCATCACCGCGTTCTTTCCCTTCACTGCGAGCTCGACCGCGGCCTTGCCGACTGCGTATGCCTGCTCGACATCGACCTTCGACGCGATGTGCCTCGCCGCCCGTTGCAGATAGTCCGCGACTGCCCAGTGGAACTTGTAGCCGAGCGCCTCGCGAACCATGTTCGCGACCACCGGGCCCACGCCACCGAGCTGCGTGTGACCGAAAGCATCCTTCGTGCCGGCTTCCGCGAGGAATTTCCCGTCCGGCCACGCGGAGCCTTCCGACACCACGATGACGCAGTAGCCATAATCCGTCACGGACTGCTTCACCTTGGCGAGGAACTTCTCCTTGTCGAAGGCGATTTCGGGAAACAGGATGACGTGCGGCGGATCGCCCGGCTTCTTGCCCGCAAGGCCGCCCGCCGCGGCAATCCAGCCGGCGTGCCGGCCCATCACTTCGAGCACGAACACCTTCGTGGACGTGCGCGCCATCGACGCGACGTCCAGCGCGGCTTCGCGCGTGGAAACGGCGATGTACTTCGCCACGGACCCGAAACCCGGACAGCAGTCCGTGTGCGGCAGGTCGTTGTCCACGGTCTTCGGCACGCCGACGCAGGTGATGGGATAGCCCATCTGCTCGCCGATCTGCGACACCTTGAGCGCGGTGTCCATCGAATCGTTGCCGCCGTTGTAGAAGAAGTAGCCGATGTCGTGCGCGCGGAAGACTTCGATGAGGCGCTCGTATTCGGCCTTGTTCTTGTCGAGCCCCTTCAGCTTGAAGCGGGCCGAGCCGAACGCGCCGGCCGGCGTGTATCGCAGGCCGCGGATGGTTTCGCGGCTTTCGCGACTCGTATCGATAAGCTGCTCGGTGAGCGCGCCGACGATGCCGTCCTTGCCGGCGTACACCTTCCCGATGTGCTTCGGGAATTTCGCCGCGGTCTCGATCACGCCGCAGGCGGAGGCGTTGATGACGGCCGTGACGCCGCCGGACTGAGCGTAGAAGGCGTTCCTGGGACGGCTCTTTGCAACGGTCTTCGCGGTCTTCTTCATTGGTGCGTTCGCGAGATGGCGGTGGAAGGCGCCGGAGAATAGCGCACCGCCCGTGCAGGCGCGCGACGTGCCCCGCCGCGCTGTGCCCCGCGTTGACCTCGCAGGAGGCCGCCGGTAACGTGGCGGCCGTTTTGCGAGCCACCGGGGCTTCGGACTTCACAATCATGCGAATCATCCTTCTGGGTGCGCCCGGGTCGGGCAAAGGCACTCAATCCCAACGCCTCGTGGAGCGCCACGGCATTCCGCAGATCTCCACCGGAGACCTGCTGCGCGCCGCAGTGAAGAACGGCACTCCCCTCGGCCTGCAGGCCAAGGCGGCAATGGATGCCGGCAACCTGGTGGACGACGAGATCGTGCTCGGCATGGTTCGCGAGCGCCTCGCGGAAGAGGACGCGCAGCGCGGGTTCATCCTGGACGGTTTTCCCCGCACGCTCGTGCAGGCCCAGGCGCTTGACGCGATGCTGAGCGAGATGGGCAAGCCGCTCGATGCGGTGGTGCTGCTCGACGTGGATCGGGACCTGCTGCTCAAGCGCATTTCCGGCCGCCGCAGCTGCCAGGATTGCCAGAAGGTATTCAACGTCTTCACCTCTCCCGTGCCCGAGGGCGAGGTGTGCCCGAAGACGGGCGAGCCGCATCGGCTCTTCCAGCGTTCGGATGACAATGAATCCTCGGTCGCCGAGCGTCTGCGCGAGTACGACGCGAAGACGAAGCCGCTGATCGAGTTCTACTCGAGCAAGGGGCTGTTGCGGTCGATTTCGGCCGAGGGTGAAGTGGATGAGATCACCTCACGCCTGAACGCCGTGCTGCACGTGCCGAGTGCTCCGGCTACCGCACCGGCACGCCACGCGGCTCCGCGTCGTCGCCGTCGCGCGGCGCATCGGCCGGCGGGGCTTGCGAGCACCGCGCGTGGGACGCGGCGCCGCGTCGTGAAGAAGAAGGGCGGCGCCGCCAAGGCGGAAGCGCCGAAGAAGGCCGGTGCGAAATCGGCCAGGAAGTCCGCCAAGTCCGCCAGGAAGTCCGCGGCCAGGAAGAGCGCGGCCCGGAGATCTTCGGCCGGCAGGCGCGCGACCGGAAAAACGGCTTCGAAGAAGACGACGACGGCTCGCCAGCGCGCCGCGAAGCGAGCGCCCGCGAAGAAATCCGCTGCTGGGAAGCGGGCCGCGAAGACCTCCGCCGCTCGTCGCGCGAAGAGCGGGCCGGCTGCCCGCGCGAAAGCGAAGAAGAAGGCGTCGCGGCGCTAGGGAAGCCGGGCGAACGGCCCTCAATCGCCGGGCGATGACGGGCGAAGAAGCCCTCAATCGCCGGGCGGCTCGGAGAACGGAACCGTAAGTTTTTTTCTTTCTTCTGAGCCGCCCGGCGATTGAGGGCTTCCGATCAGCGGCTCGGCGATTCGGCGCATCGGTCAGAGCGCCGCGAGCATCGGTTCGCCAACCACCGCCCTGCGCCACCCCTGCAGAATCCCCACATCCCGCGCGCCTTCGGCGAGCTGCTCGATGTCACGCCGGGTAGCCAGCACTTCGGGGCTCAAACCCAGGTTCTGGGCGATGGACTGATTCAGCGCCCCGAGCTTCTTCACCAGCGCCATCTGTTCCGGGCTCGGCCGCGGTCGCGACATCACCGGCGGCGGCGGGTTGGGCACCTCCGCTTCGGAGATGATCCGAAGGATGTCCTCCGCGCAGTTCTTCACGATCCCGGGCGCCATCTCCGGCACCTGCGAGAGCTGCTCCACCGTACGCGGCACGCGCATCACGATCTCGCGCAAGGCGATGTCGTCCAGGATCCATCCGCGCGGCCGGTTGCGTTCGATCGCCCGCCGTTCGCGCCACGCGGCGAGCGCGCGCGCGAGGCGTGTGCGGCCGGGGTCCAGACCCCGCAGCCCCTTCAATCTCAGCCAGGCGCCTTCCGGATCCACCGAGAAATTCTGAGCATCCGTGAGCGCACCCAGCTCCTCCGCCAGCCATGTGAGCCTGCCGAGCTTGTCCAGCTGCTCTTCGAGATGCGCCTTCAACGGGAGGAGGTACCGGACATCGTCCAGGGCGTACTCGACCTGTTCGGCGGACAGCGGCCGACGCGACCAGTCGGTCCGCGTGTGGGACTTGGCGAGCTCTGTCCCCAGACTGCGACGGACCAGCTCCCCGTAGCCGATCTGCGCCGGAAGCCCGGTCAGTGCTGCGGCGATCTGGGTGTCGAAAATCGGCCGGATGAGGCCCGCGAGCGGGAACAGGACTTCGACGTCCTGCCGCGACGCGTGCATCACCTTCACCGGCCCCGAAGTCAGCGGCGCTGTCAGAGGCGTGAGGTCGATTCCCGCGAGGGGATCGATGCACGTGGCATCATCCGCCGTAGCCGCCTGGACGAGGCACAGCTCAGCGCGATAAGTGCGCTCGCGAAGGAATTCCGTATCCAGCCCGATGGCTGGCGCCGACTGAAGCCGGGAGACCCATTCGGCAAGCGCGGCGGTTGTCGTGACGATGTGCTGCAACGAGCGTGGAGATGACCTGTACAATCCTGCGCGCCCATTCTATGCGAGACCGCGCTCGAAGCCGAACGTCATGAAGGAGCTTTTGGCGCTCTTCGCCCAGATCGCGGTTTCGCGCAAGGGTCCGCAGGATCTTCCGGCGTCCTGGCTGCTGCTCGTGCTCACCGTCGCGGGGTACGGGGTCATCCGGTTCATCGTGTCCACCGTGATGCCGCCCGTGGAGCAGTGGCGCGCCCACCTGATCATCGAAATCGCCTTCACGCTCGCCTGGTACGCCGTGCTCCTGCGCACGCTCGGCAAGCCCGAGCGGTTCGTCCAGACTGCTACCGCGATCTTCGGCTACGAGCTCGTGCTAACGCCCCTGTTCGTCGCCACCATCTACCTGTCGCGGCAGGTGGCGCCAGACGACATCCTGTACGTCCCGCTCGCGCTCGTGGCGCTCGCGCTCGCCATCTGGCTCATCCGCGCAGGCAGCTATGTGCTCAAAGCCGCGCTGGAGCTGCCCATCGCGGCGTGCGTCTTCCTGACGATCCTTCAGATTTTCGCCGGCGAGCTGCTCATGCGAGCGCTGTCGACGGCACCCGCCACTGCGGCGCCTACCTGAAACCCTCATCCAAAGAGCTACCGTGCACCTTCACATCCTCGGAATCTGCGGCACCTTCATGGGCGGCATCGCGGCGATCGCCAAGCAGGCCGGACACAAGGTCACCGGGTCGGATCGCAACGTCTATCCCCCGATGAGCACGCAGCTGGAGGCGCTGGGCATCGAGGTCACGCAAGGCTTCGAGGCTTCGCAGCTCACGCCGGCGCCGGATGTGGTCGTCGTCGGGAACGTGATGACGCGCGGGCAGCCGGTGATCGAAGCGCTGCTCGAAAGCCGCATTCCGTACGCGTCGGGGCCGGAGTGGCTCGCACGCGAGGTGCTGCGAGATCGCTGGGTGCTTGGCGTAGCAGGCACGCACGGTAAGACGACGACGTCCTCGATTCTCGCGTGGCTGCTCGAAGCTGCGGGGCTCAATCCCGGCTTTCTCATCGGCGGCGTGCCGGCGAACTTCGGCACGAGCGCGCGCCTCGGAAGCGACCCGTTCTTCGTCATCGAAGCGGACGAATACGACTCCGCGTTCTTCGACAAGCGGGCCAAGTTCGTGCACTACCACCCGCGCACCGCCATCCTGAACAACCTCGAGTTCGATCACGCGGATATCTATCGCGACGTCGCCGAGATCCAGCGCCAGTTCCACCACCTCGTGCGCACGATTCCCGGCAGCGGCCGCATCGTCTGGAATGCGGACGATGCCCGGCTGCGGGAGACGCTGGGCCTCGGTTGCTGGACCGAGCGCGAGAGCTTTGCGCGTGCGGATTCTCCGAAAGCTTCCTCGGCGCACTGGACCGCGCGTGCGGTCGACGGCGCGGCCGACTATTCCCGGTTCGAGGTGCTCGAAGCTGGCAAGCCGTGCGGCGTCGTCGAATGGTCGATGATCGGCGCGCACAACATGGAGAACGCGGTCGCCGCCATCGCGGCCGCACGTCACGCCGGCGTGCCGGTGGCGCAGTCCATCGCGGCGCTAAAGTCGTTCGCCGGTGTCGCACGCCGCATGCAGGTGCGGGGCGAAGTGAACGGCGTTCGTGTGTACGACGACTTCGCGCACCATCCGACGGCCATCCACACCACGCTGGATGGGCTGCGGCGCCGGGTCGGGCAGCAGCGCATCGTGGCCGTGCTCGAAGCAAGGTCGAACACCATGAGGATGGGCGTGCACAAGGACACCCTCGCGCCGTCGCTCGCGCTTGCCGACGAAGTCTGGCTGTTCGCGCCGCCGGATCTCGGCTGGGACACGCAGCCGCTCATGGCGGCGCTGGGTGCGCGAGGTCATGCGGTGCCGGACGTGGACAAGCTGGCCGGCGATCTCGCCCAAGCCTTGAAGCCCGGGGATCACGCGTTGATCATGAGCAACGGCGGGTTCGGAGGCCTGCACGGCAAGCTGCTCGCGAAACTGGAGGCGCGTTTCGGGCGCAGCTAGCCGGAAAGCCGGGCTCGAAGCACAGGCCGGACGTCGGCCTGCGCAAATCTGGCCTGAACGTTTGGCATCGATCGAGGCAATCCCATGCCCCATGGCCCCGGTGGCGGCCCGCCCGGATCCGAGTCCGCATCCCAGACGCCCGCGCGTCGCGCCGCGCGAGCGGGCAGTGCAGAGCTGCCGTTGTTCCCTCTCAACACCGTGCTGTTTCCGCAGGGGCCGCTTGCCCTGCGCATCTTCGAGCCGCGCTACGTGGACATGGTGCGCAAGTGCATGCGGGACGGCGCGCCGTTTGGTGTAGTGCTCATCCACTCGGGGCAGGAGGCGGGTGCTGTCTCGAGCGCAGCTGAGATTGGCACGAGCGCGGTCATCATCGACTTCAACCAGCTGCCGGATGGGCTGCTGGGGATCATCTGCACAGGCGAGCAGAAATTCCGCGTCGAGGACCGGCGAGTGCAGCCGGATGGGTTGAACGTCGGCACGATCACCTGGCTGCCCCCCGAGCCGGCCGAGGCGTTACCGGAACAGCACGGACATCTCGGGCAGCTGCTGAAGAAGGTGCTGCCGCAGCTCGGCGAGCTCTACAAGTCGATGAGCGGACCGTTCGACGATGCGAGCTGGGTCGGCATGCGGCTCGCGGAGATCCTGCCGATCAGCCTGTCGGAGCGGCAGGAATGCCTGGAGATCGACGATCCGCTCGCGCGCCTGGAGCGGCTCGCGCCGTTCATCCGGCCGGCTGAAGACTGACGGGCGGCCTGCCGCGCGCGTAGATGCGGTAGATGACGACGCCGATCGCGATCGTCCACGCGAGCACCAGCCATCCCACCACGCCGTCGAACTGGCTCGTCAGAAATCGGAGCGGATGCGAGTTGTCGGCGGCGCTCGTGCCCTCGCGAACGAACGCGATCACCCACACCCAGCCGGCATGGAGGCCGATACACGCTGCGATGTTGCCGGTGACCGCACGCACCATCGCGAGCAGCACGCCCACCGCGAAAAGGCTCAGGAACGCATCGAGGATCGCTCGCTCATCACCGAGCGGAGCGAGGAAATCGGCGAACCGGGCGAACGTGCCAAGAACGAGCTCGATGCCGCTGTAGGGCGTCACCTGCTCGGCAGGGATGCGATGGCTGACGAAGAAGTGCGTGGCGGCGTACACCAGCGATGTGAGCAGGATCGCAAGCCGCACGCCTGACTCACGCGCGATGGCGGTGAACATCGCGCCTCGCAGAAAAGTCTCCTCGATGAGCGCGACTGCGAGTCCCGTGAGCAGCCCCTTCAGCGCCACTTCGGAAAGGAATTCGAGGTCCGGTCCGACTCCGTTCTTCCACACGCGCAGGCCGAGCGCGCCCATGACGACGACGATCGGCAACATGGTCACTACCCCGAGCACGAGTGCTTTGCCCAGCTCCTTGAAGAAAGCGGCGGCGGGAAGTCCGTAGCCGAAGCTTGCGCGATCCGCCACGTGCAGCCGGCGGGCGAGCAGCAGCAGCGCGATCAGGAGCGTGAGCTGGCCGAGGCGTCCGCCGACGCGATGGAATCTCCACTCCGGATTCAGCAGCCACGCGGGATAGGTGAACACGGCTAGCACGGCGAAGCCGATGAGGAACATAGCCATGAACCATGCGAATGCGCGCATATGAAAAACAAACCGGCCTTTCGGAGGCCGCGTACAGTACGCGGGCCGCGTTGCCTCGCGCAAATGCCCATTTCTGTACGAAAACAACGCGAATGTCTCTCCCGATGTGCGTCGCGTGCTACTGAGAATCGCGGTCCGGCAATTCGCCGGTCACCGGAAGAGCTGTCCATGCAGGAGAGACGCGCGAGAGAGATTCTTCAGTCCCTCATCCAGGGGCTCGATCCATTCACCGGCGAGGAGCTGCCCGCCGGCACCGTGTTCCAGCACGCAGATGTGCTCCGTGCGCTGCTCGCAGGCGTCGCGGCGCTTGAGCAGGACGCGGCGCGTGCATCGCGTCGCGCGCAGCTTCCGCGGAACATCGGGCGAACGTGGAGCGCCGAGGAGCACGCGGAGCTCATCGACGCATTCCACGCTGGCCAGAGCGCGGCGGAAATTGCCGCGAAGCACGGGCGCACGGTGCGTGCGATCGAAGCGCGTCTGGAGAAGCTGGGGCTGATCACCGCTGCCGAACGCACGACTACAGACCGCTTCGGTCCGACCCCTCCAGGGTGAGGCAGGCGCGGTCATCTGCCCCCGATCGCGGAAGCGCTGTGCGTGCCTCCGTCGCGGAAGCGATGCGCCTGACCCCATCGCGAAAGCGGTGTGCTCGCGCCGGGTAGCTCGGATTCTCCGTCTGGGGTTCCGAGCCGCCCGCTCATCCGTCTGGGTGGGGTTCCGGGCCACCCGCTTATCCGTCTCGGGTGCCGAGCCGCCCGGCAATCCCGCGGCTCGCGCGATGCGGTTCTGGTTGACCGCCGTCCAAACTCTCGGCACCGTCGCCGCCCGTGACGAACACAGCGCAATGGGATGGGTCTGGCGGGCGTGTGCTTTTCGTGCCGGTGTCCGGCGCGCGTGGCATGGGCGAGTACGCGCGGTCGCTGGCGCTCGCTACAGCGGCCTCGCAGCGCTGGCCCGCGCTGGATATCCACTTCGTCGTTAGCCAGCAGGCGCCGTACGCAGTGGATACCCCGTTCGCAAGCACGCTGCTGCCGTCGTCACCCACGTTTCACACGCAGGAGATGCGCGAACTCATCCGGTCGCTGCGTCCGTCGCTAGTGGTGTTCGACAACGCGGGAAGGACTGCGCAACTTAGAGCCGCGGCCGCCAGTCGCGCACGGGTTGTGTATGTGAGCTCGCGTCCCCGTCAGCGGCGCAAGGCGTTTCGCCTGGGGTGGATGCGCATCCTGGATGAGCACTGGATCGCGTACCCGGAATTCGTCGCCGGCGGTTTTGGGCCGCTCGAGCGGATCAAGCTCCGGCTGCTGCGGCGGCCAGTCGTGCGCTTTCTGGATGCGATCCTTCCGATGTCGGACGACGGCCTGGCCGCACGAATGCTCGAGCGGTTCTCGCTGAAGCGCGGCGAGTACGCACTCGTCGTGCCGGGCGGCGGCACGGATCATCCCGGCGCGGAGAATGCGCCGCAGATCGTTGCGACTGCCGCACGCGAGCTTGCGAAGGCAGGCGTTCCGACTCTCCTCGTCGCGGCAGCAGAAGGCACAAGCGTGCCGGGGCAGGGCGACTCCCTGCGCACATCGCCGCGCATGCCGATGGCGGAGCTGGCCGAGCTCCTTCGCGCGTCTCGCATTGTTGTCTCGAATGGCGGCGATACGTTATTGCAAGCCATTGCGAGCGCGAGACCGTGCATCGCCGTTCCCATCGCGGGTGATCAGGCACACCGTATTGCCCGATGCGAGCGTGCTGGCCTCGCGATCGGCGCGCCGCTCGAAGCCGCTGCGATCACGCGCGAAGCCGTTTCTCTGTTCCGCGATGAGTCACGCAGGCAGGCGCTGGCCTCGCGGCTCGCTGCCGCCAGCGTACGCAACGGAATGGAAGTGGCTCTCGAATCGATCGGGCGACTGTCAGCGCCGCGTTGATTGCAGCTTTTTCCAGGCGTCCACGACGTCGGCGACCTGTATGCCGAGCATGCTCGGCTTGCCGTCCACCTCACCCGTGAGTGTGATCGCGGGGGTTGTCACGCCGCCAGGCCGACAAAGCGAAGGATCGTGGATGCCAAAGAGCGTGACCGTCGGGCAGCCGAGCGCGGCGGCAGCGTGCGCAGGCCCCGTATCCACCGAAACCATGCTGTCCGCTTTCTGGACCAGCGGCAGCAGGATGTTGATCGGCAGATCGTTCGCGACGTTGTGAATGTCCGGAACGCCTGCGAGCTGCGCGATCTCTTCGTTCAGCTCGTGCTCCGCGGGAACGCCGAGCAGGAGGATCGCGTGATCGGGCCGTTCGGCACGAATCGCACGGATCACGTTGGCCCAGTTTTGCTCCGGCCAGTACTTCGTGTTCGACACGCGCTTGCGCGCACCTCGCCGCATCGTGCGTTTGTTGCCGGCCTGGAAGAGGATCATCGGCCGGCCCGAGAGGCCATGGCGCGCGAGCCAGGGTTCGAGCGCGGCCTGCATCTGCGGGCTGATTTCCAGCGCCGCCGCGCGGGGAGCTGTGGAT
>Ga0182742_1005471_pt1 | contig 10692 bp, 15 predicted proteins | sample eDN5th37CBELigMG_FD_128880 | JGI IMG/M metagenome (GOLD analysis project Ga0182742, IMG submission 128880) | Enriched Miracle-Growth compost microbial communities from Emeryville, California, USA - eDNA 5th pass 37_C BE-Lig MG (version 2)... ... | reverse complement strand
GACAAGGTAGGCCGCACCGAGATACTTGACGATCGCGAAGGCCAGTGACGATGAGACGAGGAGAGCCGATAGACCGACCGCCGCCGCGGCAATGTGAGCGATAGTGCCAAGATGGACGCCGAGCACCGAGACCAGCCCTGCTGCCTTGCCCTGCTCGACCGAGCTGGCGACGATAAAGAGTACCGCCGGTCCGGGTGTCAGCAGCAGCACGACCGACGCAACAATGAACAATCCCCACAAAATCAGATCGGGCATGAGCTCTCGCCCTCAGTTGGCTCAACGAGCAAGCCACATCGCAGCAGGGACAGGAGATTACCTTACTGACAAGAGACTGTCTCTCCCCTATGCCGACCCTCGGCTTATCCCTTCGACACCGGACATTCGGACAAGGTCAGCATCGTGCCAAGAGCAGCCGTTCGTTGCCAATGTGAATAGTGTCTGCGATTCCCAAACCCGATCACAGGCAACGCACAAGCGGGGAGGAGTTCGGCCTGTGGCAGTGAGCACGGCGGCCCAGCCGCTTTGCCGGCTCTCGCCCGCGCATCCTGCGTGTCGCGTCGCAAGTTGGAACTCCGAAGGGCGTTGTGCGCCCTGGCCGAAGCGACGGCCTCGGATTTCCTCGGCCCTCATTGTGCCTGCGGCCCCGAAGGGCCCTGAAACAGCCCCGACAGCGGGGTGTTGACCATCGCGTAAACGGCTGTGCTCTGGAGCCTGTGGGCGGGGTCGAACTCGAAATAGGCCCGCAGGTTGGTGTAGATCTGCTGGCCGCATCCCGCGCGTGCGCGACTTGTTCGGACCGAGAAGGGCGGGCTGCGCCTGGTCGGCCGTGAGCTGCTGGTAGTAGTAGCCGACGACGCCGACGAAGAACTGCGGCGTGAGGAACTGGCTCGCGGCAAGGTCGAGGTGCAGGTCGAGTCCGCTCGTGTAGTCGGTCGAGGGGTTCTCAAAATTCTTGGTGAGCCCGAGGGTTGCCGAGAACTCGGTGCCGGTCTTCGTGTTCAGGTAGGTGTAAGCGCCGCCGACGTCGATCGCCGCATGGCCGATGCCGCGCTGGGGAGCGAGTTCGGGCTGTAGGTGCCGACCGGGATGTTGCCCGTGACATAGGCCATGACGTTGTGGTCACCCGCATTCTAGAACAGTTGCGCCGTCGGAATGAGATCGCTGCCGCCGAACATCGAGTCCGACCGCGACCGTTGCCGAGGTCGCGTTGTAGCCTGGCGCGAACGACAGCGAGAAGCTCGGACGCGCTCCGAGGATCATGGTGTCCGGCGTATAGGTCGGCGTGATGAACAGCGCATCGAACGATGAATCGAGCCCCGCCGAAGGGATGCCCAGCGCGGGTTTCCTGTTGTCATAACTGGCCAAGGTTCATTGCGGGGGCTTCGTTTCTGGAGCGCTGCAATGCAAGACAGTATCTCTGACCATCCCTGCCGAACCAACTCCCGTGAAAACCGAGGCAAGCTGATCGGACCTAAGCCGGCTCTCAAACCCAAAGAGATCTGGTCCATTCGGGTCAGGCTTCAGGTTGCTCATCGCATTCGGGATTTGGCCCTGTTCAATCTAGCCCTCGCTGGTAAGCTGCACGTCTGTGATCTGGTCGCACTCCGGGTCGACGATGTGGCCCTGAATGGGCGGGTACGGTCTCGAGCTACGATCATGCAGCGGAAGACGGGCCGGCCCGTTCAGTTTGAAATCACAGAGCAGGCTCGCGAGGCTGTGGCGCGCTGGCTGGAGCAGAGGGAACTGCACAGGGGCGAGCCACCGTTTCCAAGCCGGATCAATCGAGCGAGGCCCATGACGACGCGTCAGTATGCTCGCTTATTGACATCCTGGCTTCGTGCGATTGGGCTCGATCCCCTCGCCTACGGCACCCATTCCCTGCGCCGGACTAAGGCCTCAATGAACTACCGACGAAAAGGCAGCCTCCGAGCTGTCCAGCTCCTTCTGGGTCACAACAAGATCGAGAGCACTGTTCGGCATCTTGGGATTGATGTCGACGATGCCCTTCTGATCGCGGAGCAGGTTGAGATTTAATCCTCTGAGTCGGCTCCCCGACGAGCCGCCTTAGAACCTACCGCCTGTTAGCGAGCAAGGTCCAGACCTGACGCTAAAGCAGCCACAAGGAAAAAGACTGGCGTGTGCCAATCTTTGACGGAGCCAACAGCGTCAACACGGATCTGGGATGCTGCCCCAGCGATAGGTCCTAGCTTGACGAGGCCGTGCGCCAGCCGTAACGCGGCTCGTATCCCAGAAGCCGCTGCGCCTTCCCAATCGAGAGAAGCGTTTCGTTCTTTTCGACCTCCCTCGTGAAAGCAACGTCCGGATAGAACTCCGCCATGAGTTCCGCGTTCGGTCGCGCCATTACAGTGTCAGCATTGGCAATGATGAAAACCTCAGCGCCTTTGAGCGACGCCTCAAGAGCCTTCCGGACAGCCTGTGCCGCATCCCGCGCGTCGATGTAGCCCCACAAATTCCACCTCCGCGATTGCGGATCGGCTTCAAACGAGACAAAGCGCGCGTAATCGGCCGGCTCCATCACGTTGGAAAAGCGCAGGCCAATGATCTTCAGCTCAGGATCCCAGCGGCAGAATTGCTGCGCCATTTCCTCGCCGAGGAACTTTGTCAGCGAGTAGGCTGTCTCCGGGCGCGCAGGATAATCCTCATCGAGGGGGGCGTACGGAGGAGGTTCGTCGAACGGCAGGCCAAGGACCGTTTCGCTTGAGGCCCAGACCAGGTTGCGGATTGCAAGCTTCCGCGCCGCCTCAAAGACATTGTACGTGCTGAGAATGTTGTTCCTGAAGGTTACGGCGTTGGTATGTCTTCCCGGCGCCGGAATGGCCGCCAGATGCACAACAGCATCCACCCCTCGATGGCGTGAGTCGACTTCCGAGAGAGCCTCCAGGGCTTGGCCGAAGTCGGTCAGGTCGGCCTCAACGAACGGGCAGAGTGCCTCACTCGGACCCATCGCATCCACGTTGATGACCTCATAGCCATGCTCAAGAAGATCGCGGACGCACGCCCGGCCCGCCTTCCCGCTCCCTCCTGTCACAAGAACCCGCTTCATCCCTCATCCTCCTCACCCTCTGGACACCACATGATCGGCCGACGACCAGCACAACGGTTGTGCCCATACCATGCTGACAGCCTTCAGCGTAGCTGTTTGGATTGGCCCGCAGAAGCAGCTTCCGTCTCAGTCCGTTGGCTGATCACGTTCTATCCCAGCCAGTTTTGCCGACATCTCGGTATCAGCTTCGCTCACGGCAATGATGAACAGCCCTCATCGATATCGATGCGGCCGTCACGACTTAAGGTGATCGAAGACGGCATGCAGGGTCGAGTATATCTGACGGTGAGACGCATAATACGCGTGGAAGCCAGGGTCGTAATCCACCCGTCGAGGACGGTCTCGAGTTCTCCCTCGCTCGGTTCCCGCTCCATCAGGTCGCATAGGCAACAGAAGAGGCCCACTCCCGCCGCGGCCATGCGGACGGATAAATCCGTGTCATCGAGCTTGAGGATTCCGGGAACGTCGAGCGAGACGGTCTCGTCGTCCTTCGGATCACGCAGTGAGGTCCATTCACTCTTCGGAAGGTCTGGATACGCGAGGATTGCTGCCTCCGAGCTTAGGTCTCAGGCGTGCCATCTGCCGACCTACAAAGGATCTTTACAGATACCCGAAGGGTGACGTTCATCCAGGCTTGCTGACCAGGGACGCGGGTCCGGTCACTCATGTGCCTCCTGCCAGTGCGGATATGTGACATAGGCAGTGATTGCCCCCTCCTCGTGCGACCGGATGGTGACCGCCTCGCCCTGAGGCATATAGACGAACTCGCCCGGACCGGCGGTGACCATGCCGGCACTCGACGTGACCGACAGGCTCCCCTCAAGAACCACCATAACATGGTGCACGGCAAGGGTTTCGTCGATGCTCTGGTGGGGTCCATAGCGGCCATAGCCGATGGTGATCGGCCTACCGTGGCGCTGGTCGGTCACATTGCCCGCGAACACCTCCCCATCTTGGCCAGGCGAGCGCTCGAACGATGCGTCGGCAATAGAGAACTTGCGAACAATGATGGGAATTGCTCCGTTTTGGGCCAGGAGTTTGATAGGTCACGATAGTTGGCCGCCGAAGGACGTATTTGAGGCAATCGCGTGATCAAATCGGGTGGCAGTTCAGGCAGCCGCTGGGATCCGCGCAGTTGCCTTGATCTCGAAATCAAAGCCTGCAGGCCAGTTCACTCCTGACCCTGGTGTTCTACGGCCTTCGTCTCTTCGCACCCGATTGGTTCTACCTTGCCACGGCCGTAAGCTGCGCCAGCCTCGCCTTCGGCATCGGCAGCACGTGGGCCACCGCCGGGACCATCGGTGTCGGCCTGGTCGGCCTCGCCACCCTGGTTGGGGTATCGCCCATGATCACGGCGGGTGCCGTCATCTCGGGCACCTTCTTCGGGGCGAAGCTCTCGCCGCTCTCGCCCAGCACCGTCCTCGTCGCCGAGATCACCGGGAACACCGTATACTCCCACCTCCGCCACCAGGCCAGGACATCCAGGAATGCTGTGACCAAGCGCACAGAGGCTTCACGTGACCTGGACTCTTCGGGCTCGTTCGCGGATCTCGTCCATCTCGTCCTGCGTCTTGCGCCGTTTGGCCGGGGCTAGGATGAACGTGGGATCCCGGATGGCGTAGTCCTCTGCGACGAGGAAACATTGCAAGGACCGGGCGACTGATCTCCGGTAATGGATCGAGGCCTCGGCGTAGCTGCGTCCGTCGAGGAAGCCGAGGTAGTCGCGGATGTGGTCGGTCGTGACAGTTATCAACTCGATGCCGTTGCCATCCAGCGAGTCTAGATAGCACTTGAGGGCATCGTTATGAGATGAGAGCGTGTTCGGGGACGCGCCACGCTCCGCAGACAGCGCATCGAGCCACAACGCCGCCAGTGATCGGTTCTCGTTCATGCGACCGCGAAGGTGTCACGATCTGGTTAACCGACTGCCAATCCGGTCCTCCGACGAGATCGACTTAACATAACGAGACTTATCGCACTTTGTGCACGCTTATCGACTTCCAATCGTCCGTGACGCTATTGCGTCCGCTTGCGGCATTATACTTAGAAACCGCGAGCATTCACGTTTTCGAATGACCTCCCTCAGACGAGGCGCGGTCTTTGCAAGAACAACTGAGTGGGAAGCAGTCGACAGATCTTGACGTGGGCACCTCGCCGACCCAGTTGCCAACCTTCGCCCAAAGGAGGCCAGGGATGGACAGGCTGAACTGGTTCACGCCTATAGTCCTGATGGCGTTTAGCCTGCTGATCTATCCTGGCCATGCCAAGGCACAGACCGAGGTAGACCTCGCCCTCGTGCTGACCGTCGACATCTCCAACTCCATGGATACGGAGGAGCAGGAGCTTCAGCGGCAGGGTTTTGTCGAGGCGTTCCGATCCCCTCTCGTCCACAACGCCATCAGCAGCGGCATGCTGGGGCGCATTGCCGTGGCCTATCTGGAATGGGCCGGTCCCTCGATCCAGTACGTGACCGTCCCATGGATGCAGATCGGTGACCCCGAGGATGCTCTCAGCTTTGCTGATCGGCTTTCGCAGGCTCCGATCAGCCGAGGTCCGCGCACCTCCATCTCCGCAGCGATCGATGCCAGCATGAAGCTGCTTAGCGAGAGCAATGTCGAGGCGGTCAGGCGCGTGATCGACGTCTCAGGCGACGGTGCCAACAATCTCGGTCGATCAGTCACTCAAGCGCGTGATCAGGCATCAGCCCAGGGTGTCGTCATCAACGGCCTTCCCCTGCCTCTCAATCGTCCGGGAGATTCCTGGAATGCGGAAAATCTGGAGGGATATTATCGCGACTGCGTGATCGGTGGCGTTGGCGCCTTCATGATCCCCGTAAGGGAACGCCATCAGTTCGCCGAGGCGATCAAGACCAAGATCATCCGTGAGATTGCAGGCGTTGAACCCAAGGCTCGGATCGTGCCAGCCCAAGCGCCATCAGTGACGAGGGTCAACTGTGGAACCGGAGCCAGCTCATGGCCGAACTGATGCCTATTGAGCGGCTCTGACGAGGCGGGCTGCAAGGGAGCCGAAGACCGCCCCAGCATGCGAGCAGCGATTTACCTCGCAAAGCGACCCTTTTTAGTCCGCTTCAGCCGAGCTGGCTTGGATCATGCCGAGCAACTCTTCATCGGATGTCTGTTGCTCCCAGTCGCCTGGCAGTTCGATCCTCACCGACTGCGCGCCGCCCGAAGGGGTGCAAACCACTTCGTAAGCATCGATCTCCCCATCGACCCGGGCGGCTTCCACTTTTTGCGGATCCTTACCCAGTCCTGAGAAGGCTTGAATGCAGGTCCATGTGATGCCGTCCGGATCCGTGACTTCGCGAGGCATGATGCCGAGCGCTCCCTGTTCGGTATCGAGCCTCGACAACGGCGAACCCTCGAGACCGTTCCGTTCAGAGCTCCTTGCGCACTCTCTCGCGCTCGACACGCCGCAGCGCGAGCAGCAGGTCGATCTGTTCATCGGTGAGTGGTTGGCCCTCGATCTCGGCGAAGATGGCTTGAAGGTGGGTTCCGATCCGCTTGCGCGCGTCAGGTTCGAGACGGGCACGCGCCGCCTGGTGACCCGGACTTGCCTTGGTACTCATTGGACTCCCTGTTGGTACACCGCCCCACGCAGGATGGGCTGCGAACCAGCCTCGTGATGTGCCGGGAGGATCCGCGATCATGGTTAACGAACCTTAAATTTCACTCTTGGCATTTAGGGTCAGAGCAGAGCCGCAGCCTCAGGTTGCCTTTGGACAGCGGCATCCGCCCCCGTCAGGAACCTTGCCTGGTGAACGGGGTTTCCCCTAACGGCTAAGCTGTCAGCGCAACGAGGCTGCCGCAGGTTGATCGAATGGCAGGCGACGATACCCTTCCAGAAACGAACAAGGATTATGCCATCGGCCTGGGCCGCGCCTTCGGCGGCGCGATCATCTTCGCTGTCCCACTACTGATGACCATGGAGATGTGGTGGCTGGGCTTTTCCATGGGACGAGGCCGCCTCCTCCTGTTGATCAGCGTCAACTTCGCCATCCTTGTTGGCCTGTCCTACTTCGCTGGCTTCGAGAAGACCTTCAGTTGGAAGGAGGACGTCATGGATGCCCTCGCTGCCTTCGGCGTCGGCGTGATCACGTCCGTCGTCATGCTCTCCCTTCTGGCGGTGATCACCTTCGACATGACTTGGACCGAGAGCGTTGGGAAGGTGGCCCTCCAAAGCGTGCCAGCGAGCATCGGTGCCATTCTCGGACGCAAGCAGCTCGGGGCGGAGCAGGACATCGGGGCCGAGGAGGAGCGCAAGGCGCAGGCCGGGTACGGCGGCGAACTTTTCCTGATGCTGGCCGGGGCCCTGTTCCTGGCCTTCAACGTGGCGCCGACGGAGGAGATGATCCTAATCGCGTACCAGATGTCGCCCTCGCACACCCTGGCCCTCGGCGCGGTCTCTATCGTCCTGTTGCACGTGTTCGTCTACACGGTCGGGTTCTCCGGCCAGGAGGGCCGGCCCGAGGGTGGGACGTTCCTGTCGACCTTCCTGCACTTTACGCTTGCCGGGTACGGCATTTCGCTCCTGATCAGCCTGTATGTGCTCTGGACCTTCGGCCGCACGGACGGAGTGGCGTTGACGGAGATCGCCAACATGGCGGTGGTGCTCGGCTTTCCGGCGGCGCTCGGCGCAGCCGTCGCCCGGCTTGTGATTTGAGGTCGTGATGGAGACCACCAAGGCAGGCGTTGGCTCAAGAGGATCGAAAACTTCCAGCAGAATCCCATCGCTCGAGTGGATCGCCTCGGGCGTCGGCCTCCTGTTGACCGTCGGCGTGTTCGGGCTGATCGGGTGGCAGGCGCTCAATGATGCAAGCTCCTCGCCCGTGATAATCGTCGAGACCACTGAGGTGTCTCCGGTTGCGGGAGGTTATCGGGTGAATGTTCGCGCACACAATACCGGAGGCGCGGTCGCCTCGCAGGTGCGGATCGAGGGAACTCTCTCGCGGGGCAACGGCTCAAATGAAATCGGCGACGTGGTCCTCGACTATATTCCAGGACATTCCACGCGGGAGGGCGGACTATTTTTCACCCAGGATCCCCGCGCAGGAGGTCTGTCGGTCAGGGCTGCGGGTTTTGCCAAGCCCTGACAGTATTCTGCCCAAGCGGCGTGCGACATTCCTGTGGGTCGTGCCCGTGGCTTCAGTGACACCTCACCCGAGCTGGGAAAGCAGGCCGAACATGACCGCCTCGTCCCAGTAAGTGAGCGACCTGCCAAACGGTTCCTCACGCTCACTTACCGCAATGATGACGCACAGCACGGCTGCCAACGCCGTGATCTCGAAGAACGGGTTAGTCGCTCCCACGGCGACCTGGAAGCCGCAGGCGATGATGAACATGGCCAACTTGAGACTGAACCGGACGATCACATGCAATGGCCGATCAGGGGAAGGATGGCTGTCTGTCGGCATCGATCAACGATGTGCCAACGATGCTCTGGAAGCCCGGGCCAACTTCATCAGTTCGCCGATCAGGCGGGCGGGCAGCGCGGGCTTGGCAAGGGCGATCAATTCAGGATGGCGACGGCACACGTCATCGGGGATGGAGCCGCCCGTATAGATCAGTGTGGGGATCCCGCGTGCATGCAGCGACTCCAGGACAGGGGTGACCGGCTCGTCGCCGAGGTTCACGTCAAGCAGGGCGAGATCGACTATCGCGCCATCCCTGATGAGTTGCCGCGCCTCGCCCACGCCGGAGGCCGGCCCGACCAAGACGGCCTCCGCCTCCAGGAGCATCTCCTTGATGTCCTGCGCGATGAGGGCCTCATCCTCCACAACGAGCACCCGATACCCTGCCAGCATTGCCGCTATCCTTCCGATGCGAAACAACATGCGGCATGACAGGAGGTTCCTGAAGCAACGGCAGCGGACCATAGCGGCAGAGCACCGCGAGCCCGGCCACCACCGCCGCAAGCAGGATGGGCCAGCGCGCCAGCGACAGCAGCCATTCCAGCCCGCTGCCGAGACCGACGAAGGCGAGGACGACCGGGAGAACGATGATCGCGCCGAGCGCCAGCAGAAAAAAGCCGGTGGCGCCGAGGGTGAAGGCCAGAGACTCGAGGTTGAGCTTGATGAAGCTTCTCTTCTCCTCATCGTAGACGATGTTGAGTGCGTCGAGGATCGCCTTCATGCCGGCGTTGGCGCTCCACAGCGACAGGCCGAGGCTGATCACGAAGCTCACCCCCAGCGTGCCGCTGCCCGTGGACGCGATGTGCGTGACCTGCTCGCGAACGATGTCCAGCGCCCCGCTCGGCAGCACGCCTGCTAGCGTGTCGATCTGATCTTGGATCGTGACCGGGTCAGCGAACAGGCCAAAGATCGAGACCAGCGCGGCAAGGGCCGGAAACAGCGCCAGCAGGGCATAGTAGGTGACGCCCGCCGCGACCGACATGAGTCGATCCTGGCCGAACTACTCGTAGACGCGCCAAGCGATGTCCTTCCAGCCCTTGGCCGGGATTTCGGTCGGGGTGGCGGCTTCGCGCCCCCTGCCCTTCTCCTGCGCCGCGTGCAGTGGGGCATGCTGCCTGCCACCGGATGAGGTGTCTAAGACTTCGCGATCGCGTTGCGAGGCTGGAACTCCATTGCTTACACGAGGCTGGTCGCTGGCAAGGACATGGCGGACAGCAGCCCACGCCGCGACCACAGCCAGCATGGTGACCGAGGGCTGGAGGCGGGAACGTTGAGAATCTTGGCTCGATGGTTCGGAGGCAGTCATGAAGGAGACTGGCTCTCCAGTTGAGAACAAAGGCCATGCTTAGCCGTATATCCACCGGAACGTCAGGCAGACGGTTCCACTGCTGTCCGCCCATGTTCCCCTCGATGCCGCGTTAAGCGCTTCCAGCAAGGGTTGTTGAAATTGAAGTGGCGTTCCGTCGATATCGTTAGAACTCTCGACACGCGAGAAGGTTGCCGAGGCGTTCGAGCAGGCACTGCGGAGCATAGCCGCCGACTTCGGGTCGGCCGCAACAAGGGCGCCGTTAAAGCGGAGGGGCTGCGGATCTCCCTGTGAGACATCCGCAGGTCCGCACTTGACCGTCAATGGCCGTCTATTGATCTTTTGGGTCGATCTGTCCGTTGCCTGATGCCTGACCGCCCTTACGTCCTGCTTCGGATGCCAAGTCTCGGTTCTGGAAAAACGAGCGCTTCGCCGCAGGCACGCTCTTGCCACCCATCCTGGCGATCTCGCGTTGCCGCTCCGGGCTCATGGAGGCAAAGCCCCGTCGTGTTGCCGTCATGTCGGATCTCCTCATGGCGCTGCCAAGGTGTGGTAAACCTGCTGGCATCATCAATGTTCAAGCTTGGCCTGAGGAAGGATCGAAGTATGACGGAGCGGCTCCATCCCCTCACCCGGGAGGCCATTCAAAACGGGTTCGTCGGAGAACTGATCGCGCGCTCAGGAACTGACCTCCGCGTGCTGAGTGACGAGGAGCGGCGCGCGTCTCTGGAAGCCACGCTCGCGACCCAACCCGTCTCCGGTGACATCTGGCTGTTCGGCTATGGCTCCCTGATCTGGAACCCGGCCTTCCACTACATCGACCGGCAGCCCGCGTTGATCCGCGGGTGGCATCGGCAGTTCTGCCTGGCCACGCCCATCGGACGCGGGACGCCT
>Ga0182742_1005470_pt1 | contig 10693 bp, 17 predicted proteins | sample eDN5th37CBELigMG_FD_128880 | JGI IMG/M metagenome (GOLD analysis project Ga0182742, IMG submission 128880) | Enriched Miracle-Growth compost microbial communities from Emeryville, California, USA - eDNA 5th pass 37_C BE-Lig MG (version 2)... ... | reverse complement strand
CCAAGCGTGAAGCCGACGAGCGAGCCCGAGGCGAGGCCGAGGGCGCTCTGGGTGAGCGACAAATCCATCATGATCTCCTGCTAGAGCCGCCGCACGGGGTGTTGGATGCGTCAGGCGTGCTTGGGTTGGGCATAGGCGGCCCGGTTCCACGGGGCCTTCTTCAGGATCCGGGCCATGCCGCAGAACCCGGTGATGCCCGCCATCGTCAGACCGGCGCCGACGAAGGCCGGGATGGCAAAGAACCAGGGCGACACGAACAGGCCCAGCATCGTGCCGAGGAAGGCCATGCTGCCGGCGCCGATCTGCACCTGGCGCTGCAGTTCTAGCGGCTGGCGGCGGTCGACGGCCATCGGCAGGCCAGCCTTCTTCCAGGCGTCGAGGCCGCCTTTAAGAATGTAGGCGTCGCAGCCGCTGCCAGCCTTGGCGGCAAGGCGGGCGGCGTTGCCCTGCGTGCGGGCACCGCTCCGGCAATGGAAGATCACCCGCCGGCCTTCGGGCAGGCCAAGGTTCGCCTGGTCCAGCTGGGACAGGGGCATCAGGCGGGCGCCGGGGATGTTCCCGCGGGCATGCTCGTCGGCCTCGCGGATATCGACGAGGACGGCGCCTTGGTCGAGCAGGCGCTTGGCTTCGATGGGGCTGAGTGTGGTAAGCGACATGGTGGATCTCCGATGTGGAACGGCCCTCAAGGCAGCCCCGAATGTATTAGGTATTGCTTATTTAGTGATTGCTTATATATTGTCAACCACAACGGCAAACGAACCATTGCGGAGGTTCAGACAATGTCAGGCCAACCCATAATCCGGGCGTTCTTCGACGAGCCCACCAACACCGTCAGCTACCTGGTCGCGGATCCAGCGACCAGGAAGGGGGCGATCATCGATCCGGTGTTCGATTACGACCACAACTCGGGTACAGTGGACACACGCTCGGTCGAGGCCATGCTCAAGGCGGCTGAGGAGGCGGGCTACACGGTGGAATGGGCGCTGGAGACCCACGCTCATGCCGACCACCTGTCGGGTGCGCCCTACATCAAGGCAAAGACCGGGGCGAAGATTGGCATCGGCGAGCACATCAAGGACGTGCAGAAGATCTTCCGGCCTATCTTCAACGCGACTGACCTCAATCCGGATGGCCGCGACTTCGACCATCTGTTCAAGGATGGTGAGCACTTCAGGATCGGCGAGCTCGACGTGGAGGTGCTGCACACGCCCGGGCACACCCCGGCCGACATCTCCTACAAGGTCGAAGATGCCGTATTCGTGGGCGACACCATGTTCATGCCCGACTACGGCACGGCCCGCGCCGACTTCCCCGGCGGCGATGCGCATCAGCTCTACCGCTCGATCCGGCGCTTGACTGCGCTGCCGCCCGAGACGCGCTTGTTCATGTGCCACGACTACAAGGCGCCGGGCCGCGACACCTATGCCTGGGAGACCACGGTCGCGGAGCAGCGCGAAAAGAACGTGCATGTGAAGGAGGGCGTCACCGAGGAGGAGTTCGTTGCCATGCGAACCGCCCGCGACGCCAAGCTGGCCGCGCCCCGGCTGCTGCTGCCCTCGATCCAGACCAACATCCGGGCCGGCAAGTTCCCGCCGGCCGAGGCCAACGGCGTGCGTTACCTGATGATCCCGGTGAAGCTGAAGGGCGGGGCCGAGGAGGTCGTGTAGCGTCAGTGGTTGGTGCAGCCTCTGCGGCTCCGCTCAAAAAGCTCCCTCGCCGGCAGTGCCGGCGAGGGAGAAGGTGCCAGAGGGAGGAAGAACTCTGAAGCCTCCTCAGGCTGCCCGATCCGCAGCCCGCAGGCCATGATCCAGGTTAAACGTGACCGCGAATCGTGAGGGACGATCCCAGCTCTCTCCTCAGCACGCCTGGAGCAAGGCTTCGGACTCGATGATGTGCTCCCCGGGCGGGGCGGCGACTGCCGCCTGCAACAGGGCTGCGGCGATGCGCTCATGGGGGACCACCCGGTAGCGCCGCGGCAGGAGCGGCTCGGCCAACCGCAGGACCCGCATGGCAACGAACTCCGCGGGCCGGAACTCGTCCCGGTCGCCTCCGATCAGGGCAGGGCGCACAATGGTCAGGGACGGGAATCCGACACCGCGGATTGCCTCCTCCACGTCACCTTTGACCCGGTTGTAGAAGAAGCGCGAGCGTCGGTCCGCGCCCGTCGCGGAGTTCAGCGCGAACGCACGGGCGCCATGCTGCCGGGCGAGCCGCGCCACGGCCAACGGGTAGTAGTGGTCCACCCGGCGGAACGCCTCCTGCGAGCCCGCCTTGCGGATCGTGGTGCCGAGGGTGCAGACCAGGCCATCGACAGCCCACCACGGCGCGTCGGCCGGCAGGTGCCCATAATCAAGCAGCGGGTTTTCAAGCTTCGGATGGGGCGGCAGCTGCCGCCGGGTCGGGGCGACGATCCGGGTCACGCGGGCATCATCCTGCGCCTGCCGCAGGACCGCCCTGCCAACCAGGCCCGTCGCTCCGACGAGCATCAGCGTCGTCATTCAGGCTGCCCGGCCAACGGATGTCAGCACCTGCCGGGCGACGAGTTCCGAGGATTGCGGGTTCTGGCCAGTGATCAGGTTGCCGTCCTGAACGGCGAAAGGCTGCCAGTCGTGCCCGCGCTCGAAGCGGCCGCCCAGTTCCTTGAGCCGGTCCTCCAGCAGGAAGGGCACCACCTTCGTCAGCCCGACCGCCTCCTCCTCGGTGTTGGTGAAGCCGCTCACCCGGCGGCCATCGACGATGGGGCGACTGTCCTGTCGCTTGGCCTTCACCAGCCCGGCCGGACCGTGGCACACGGCGGCGACAACCTTGCCCTGGTCGAACATCGATCCGATGATCTGGGCGAGCGTCTCGTCGTTGGCCGCATCCCACATCGGCCCGTGGCCGCCGGGCAGGAACACCGCGTCGAAGGAACCTGGATCCACGCTGCTAAGGGCAGGGGAGTTCCGGGCCGTTGCCATGGCATTCTCATCGGAGAGGAAGCGGTGAACCGAGGCCGGGACCTCCTGCTGCTCCTCCGGCTTCTCGCCCGGTCCCTCGCCAGCCTCGGCCGGCAGGCTGCGGGGATCCCACGGGATAGCGCCGCCCTTGATGGAGACGAGCGTGACCTCGGCACCACCGTCGAGCAGGGCGTAGTAGGGCGTGGCCAGTTCCTCCAGCCAGACGCCAGTGCGGTGGCCAGTGGATCCCATCTGGTCATGGGAAGTGGCGATGACGAGCACTTTGGGAGCGGGCATGGTGGTTCTCCGGGTGAAGGCGTTACGCCAACAACTCAAAGCCGTGGTGTCGGTTCTTATCGAGAACAAAACTGACGGGACGCAGAGACCAGATTTCAGCCGGAGGTCGGGGACTGTGCGCCATTCTCCATGACGATCCGGCGCCGATGGAGCACGGAGAAACAGAAGACGCTGTGATGCGCACCATCACAACGAATCCCACAGCCCTTGCTGCCCTTTGATGCGCCCGCCCTTAAACCTGTCGCGTGCCTTGATAGCGCACGAACGTGGTCTGGCCCGAGGGGCCAAACAGGACGACCTCGTAGACGTCTGGGGCTGCGCCCTGGACCTCCATGCCTGGCGAGCCGACAGGCATCCCCGGAACCGCTAGGCCCTTGGCTTGAGGCTTTTCGGCCAACAGGTGCTTGACCGCGCCCGCCGGCACGTGGCCCTCGATGACGTAGCCGCCGACCTCGGCGGTGTGGCAGGAGGCGAGCTCATCCGGCACGCCAAGACGCGCCTTGACCCGGTTGACCTGCGGGGTGGTGACGACCTCCACTGGGAAGCCGGCGGCCTTCATGTGATCGACCCAACCGCCGCAGCAGCCGCAGGACGGATCCTTGGTGACGACGACCTTCGGCAGGGCGGCCTGCGCGAACACCTGTCCGGCCACAAGGGCGGCGCCAGAGGTTCCAAGTACGGTCAGGAAGCGGCGGCGGTCGAGCATGAGCGTCTCCTTAGCCAGCGGTCGGAGTGTAGCCGGCCCCTGTCACAAGCGCCTCGATGGACGTCAAATCAGTGCTTCCTCGAACCGAGACAAGTTTAGAGGCCGAATCCGCCTCGACGCTCGTTCCGGGCATGCCCATCTCTATGGCCGTCTTGATCGTGCTGGCGCAGTGGCCGCAGGTCATGTCATCGACCCGCAGGGTCAGGGCGGCCGGATCACGCTCGGCAGCCTGGGTGGACTGGGTCTGGTGGGTGATGCATCCGCACATGGTCCAAATCTCCGTTTCAGAGGGATGATGCACGCACCCTGCACCTTCCCATGATGGCAAGGTCAAACGGTCTCCGGCTCCGATGCAGAGAAGAGGGCATCTCCGCCCTGGGGAACCATGCAGGAGTGCGGCCGTTTCGCCCCTGACTTCCAAGGATGTGCCGTGGCCTGCCTTCGCCTCATACTGCGCTTCTTGACGGTCGCGATGCTGGCCTTCGGCCTCGCGAGCGCGCCGCTGTATGCGGTCGCCAAGGCTGCGGACGCCCCGGCCGTCGCCCAGCTCCATCACGGGCCCATGGCCCAGGTCGGTCAGGGTTCCCCGGATCATGACCACGCGGCCCCTACCAAGCACCACGCGATGGGGCAGTCCTGCTGCCATCCCGGCTGCACCATGGCCGTCGTGCCGGGCTTCGCCAGCCTGGCGACCTCCCCGATGCCCTGGACCACCCTTGCCATCCCAGGAGATCGGGGGGCTGTGCCCATCCCGCCGCAGTGCCTCGACCGACCGCCCAAACACGCCTGAACCAGGGACGGGCGGGCACGCCACGGCGTGAGCCTCCGTTCGCCAAGAGACTTGGCCTGCCGCGCGTCAGGCGCCGTGCCCTTGCGGGCCGACAACTCACCGCGCCTGGAATTCAGGAGAGACCCTATGCACCAGGTGTCGAAAGAGATGCAGTCCTGTATCGACGAGTGCCTGCGCTGCTACCAGACCTGCCTCGGCATGGCGATGAGCCACTGCCTGGAGCAGGGTGGCAAGCACGTGGAGCCCGGCCATTTCCGCCTCATGATGGCGTGCGCCGAGATCTGCCGCACCTCGGCCCACTTCATGCTCATCGGCACGCCCCACCACAAGCACACCTGCCGTGAATGCGCGGAGATCTGCGAGGAGTGCGCCAAGTCCTGCGAGCAGGTCGGCGACATGCAGGAGTGTGTCGACCAATGCCGCCGCTGCGCCGAGAGCTGCCGGACGATGGCGGCGTGATAGCGGCCAGGTGAATGGGAGGCCATCCTCTGGGGCCATCCCTGCCCCGCCACGCGGCAACCGTGGCGGGGCTACCCGAGTCCAAGGCCGAACAGGAAGACAAAGCGATGTCAAAATATATGCGCTTTGGCGTCATGATCGCGACGTCCACCATCGTGATGTTCGGGTTGATGTACCTGAACGTCTACAGCACCGATCATATCTACTTCAGCCAGACGAGGGCCTACATGGCCCTGATCATGGGCGCGACCATGGCCATCGTCATGCTGACCTTCATGCTCGGCATGTACTCGAACACCAAGGCCAACCTCGCGATCTTCATCGGCAGCGTGGTGGTGTTCGCGGTCGCCCTTTACCTCGTGCGCAGCCAGGACACGGTCGAGGACGTCGCCTGGATGAAGGCGATGATCCCGCACCACTCCATCGCGATCCTCACCAGCGAGCGCGCCAACATCTCCGATCCTCGGGTCAAGGCTCTCGCGGACCAGATCATCAGCTCGCAGCGCAAGGAAATCGACGAGATGAAATCCCTTATCCGGGAGTTGGATGGTGCCGGGAAGAAGCCGTCCGCCAACGCCTCCTGACCGTCGCCAGACGGGATCCGACCACAATGGAGCCATGCGATGCCCGACCAGAAACAGCCCCCAAGGACCGACGACTTCCGGATTGAACGGGACGGCGACAAGCTCATCCTGACCTTCACCCCCGACGGGCGTTCCTTCACCTTCTCCGTGGTGGGAGACCGGCTGTCGGAGCCTTCTGTCACGCCAGCCCAGGCCGGAGCCGGCGGCTACGCGGACGATGAGGTCCGCAGCACCGCGACGGAACTCGCAAGGCTGGCGTTAATGAGGGCTCCCCGGGAATAGATCAGGATGACGTTCCCACGGCGGGACGGGGGCCCTCCCGGGTGACGGACCGGTGCACCGGCGGCAGGGCCTGAGAGGGCGCCGGGATTCGCCCCGTGAGGGGCTGGTCGTGGTGGAGCGAGAGGTGGGCCAGGGCCCCGGAGCGCCGCCGCAACCCGGCGCAGCGCCGGGTTGCGGCGACGACGAGGAGGCGGAGCCGCCTCCTGGATCGAGTGGTTTCGTGAGGCATGGCTGAGGAATCCAGCAAGCGATCCTCCCGATGGTTCTGCCCGGTTGCGTCAAGCGCTCTTCAGGCTGGGTACGCTTCCGGGGTACGCGCGTGGGTACGCAGCGGATTGGGGTGTCCGCGCAAACCCTTGATTTGATTATACGATTCTAGACACGCTGAGGCTTGGTGGAGCTGAGGGGATCCTCCACCCTGATCTTTGGTACTCAGCGTGCACAACGGATTCAGCAGGATCAAGCGTTCAAACCTGTGGATGGGATTAACCGCTCCTCACATCGTCTCGTTTCAGACGGCAGCTCACCCTCTAAGCGCAAGGAATGCACATCCCGAGGTGAGCCGAATGTCCATCTGAAGCTGGATAGCTGACCTTTGTGGGCAGGAGCTCAACGGCTCAGTTTGACCGATGCTGTTAAAAAACTCCGCAACTGCCGATTTTGGCGTGGTCAGCATACAGGATGCTGGGCGTGGTCTGGCACGCTGACGCTAGTAATTGATGGACGAAGCAGCCCTCAAGAGTTTTTCAACAGCATCGACCCGCTGCGGACATTCAGCGGCCATCGTATGAAACCGTACAGAGGGGCTGCAAAGTCACTTATTTTAGTGACGGCCCCGCCTATCCCCGCTTAGGGCAGTTCCAATTGCTTGACCGATCAGTGGGGCACAAGCAGCCGAGAAGGCCATGGCCTCCCGCCCCGATCCTGTGTGGCGGCCGTGGTTCAGCTCAAACAGTCCTTCCTGCGCAATCGACTGCTCCGAGCCATGACGCCCGAGGACTTTGCGCTGGTCGGGCCGCACCTGGAGCAGGTTGCGTTACCAAGAGGCAAGGTTCTGATCGAGCCGAACCAGCCCATTGAGCACGTCATCTTTCCCGAGAGTGGCGTCGCGTCAGTTGTGGCCCTCAACTCCGAGCACCGGCCGGTCGAGATCGGCATTGTCGGCCGGGAGGGGCTCGTGGGCCCATCCGTGTTTCTTGGGGTCGACCGCACCCCGCATCAGAGCTTCTTTCAGATGGAAGGCGCCGGGTATCAGATCCCAACCCCGCACATGATCCGGGCGCTTGAGGCCAGCGCATCCCTGCACGATCTCCTGCTGCGCTACATCCACGTGCTGATGGTGCAGACCGCCGCCACAGCCATGTCGAATGGCGACAGTGTGCTGAGCGAGAGAATGGCCCGTTGGCTCCTCATGTGCCATGACCGGGTGGACGGCGACGAGCTGGCGCTCACGCACGAGTTCCTGTCGCTCATGCTGGCCGTGCGTCGCCCTGGCGTGACGGAAGCCATCCACCTGCTGGAGGGGACGGGCATCATCAAGGCCCGACGCGCCCACATTACGATCCTTGACCGGGAGCGGTTGGAGGAGACGGCTGGCGACAGCTACGGCGTCCCGGAAGCAGAGTATGAGCGTCTGATCCCGCAGCCTGATGGGTCAGGTACCGGCCACTTCAGGCCGCCGGGCCGGCCCGAATAGACGCCGGCACGATCCCGCAGGGCGGCCGGGCCTCAAGACTGCCTCGTCCATCTTCGCCACCCAGGATGACATCAGCACCGGGGCGAGGTGGTGGCAAATGGCTCCGGCCACGCAACCTAGCGCAGGGGGCCGATCAGGCGTTCGTATTCGGCTTCCGGACCGCCGTAGCCATCTCCCGCTCTCTCTTCGAGCTTGCGGCGGTCGAGCACGACGATGTTGCGCCACTCGGCCCGGATCGCCTGTTCCGTCTCCAGCATCTGGAGTGCCTCCGTCACGCCGGGGCGGCGCACGCCGAGCATCACGGCGATGAACTCATGGGTGAGCGGCAGCTCGTCGCCGTCAAGCCGGTCGTGGCACATCAGCAGCCAGCGGGCGAGGCGCCTCCCCACAGAGTGGGAGCCGTTGCAGGCGGCCGTCTGGGCCGTCTGGAGATGAAACACCTGAACAAAGCGCAGTAGAAGCTTCTGCAAAACCTGGCTCTGCTCCAGAGCGTGCCGGAAAGCAGCAGCCTCGATGCGCAGGGCCGCTCCACCGATCTGCATGAAGGTTTCGTGTGGCGTCCGATCAGTGCCTAGGAGAACCGGCACGCCGGCAAAGCCTTCCCGGCCGACGAGACCGATCTCTATCCGGCGGTCGCGCTCCGTGCGGGTCACGATGGAGGTAACGCCGGCCTCCAGGAAGTAGACGTGCTCGATGGGCGCATGGGCCTGAATGATCACGTCACTTTGACTTAACGAGACGGGTTCAAGATGGGGCCTGATGAGCGCGAAATCGTCAGCCGGGAGCGCTGCCAGTAAGCGATTACGAACAGAGGATTGGGACAGCACAGGCATCGGATGACAGGAGATCGGAAAACCCAGCAGACGAACTTGCCGAACTGCTGTTGAACCTTGACTTGGGTCAAAGGTGGCGCAGGCAGGGCCGTCCTTCAAGTCGAAACGGTTGTGATCTTCGTCAGGGGCAGAAGCAAGTGGCGGGATCCTTCCGGATCAGAGGTCCCCCAGTATCCGCAATCGGGTCTGGTGCTGAAGCTCGTTCAGCCGCCGCAGGTAGGGCTCGCGCGCCAGGTGGTACCTGTGCTCACATGCTTCCGACAAGCGATCCTTGTCCGTTGCGGGACCTGACCCGGCAGCGATCTGTTCGCATTCAACCTCATGACGCATTTCCACATCGGCCAGACGGGCCAAGGTTTGCTGCAATTCACCGAGTAGGTCATCAGCTTCGTCGTCGATCCTAGCTGCTCGCGCCAAGCTTTGTCGCATCGGACGGCTCCATTCTGGCGGCTCGCGCGGTCTTGCGCAGGTAGCTTATGGCTTGTTTGGGGGCTGTTGAGCTTCACCGTCCCAGCTTTGGACCAGCGCCCGCATGGGTTCGGGAACAGGCAATTCCACCAACTCCGCATAGGGTTGCAGGAGACGCTCGACCGGACCCACGCCGTCATCGGGCAGGGAAGGGTTTGAGGGCGGTATGGCGGCCATGGGGCTGCGCACCATATCCGCCCTGCTCAGGTTGTCCTGCTCTATCATCAAGCATGGCCCTTTGTTCTTCGTAACTTTCCTGGTCGGTCACCAACGCCAGCCTCTTTGTCCGGTTCCGTACAAACCTGCTGTTGCAACTCTTTAGAGAAGGTACTGAACCAGGAGCAGAATTGTACGTTGCCGTACATTCGGAAGCGGACACTCCACCATGAGCGGCATGTATTCTCATCCTCGCCCTGTCGTTCTCCTGGTTGAGGATGACCCGCTGCTGCGGTTCTTTGCGTCAGATCTGCTGGAGGACGGGGGCTTCGAGGTCATCGAGACGGGCGGTGCTGATGAGGCTCTCATGTGGCTCGGAGTGCGGGACGACGTGCGGGTGATCCTGACCGATATCCACATGCCGGGCTCTCTCAACGGGCTTGATCTCGCGCATCTGGTCCATCGCCGCTGGCCCGGGATCCTCGTCCTCGTGGTCTCAGGGGTTGCAAGGCCAAGTGCGGCTGAGCTTCCCGAGGGCGGACGCTTCGTCGCCAAGCCTTACGAGGACAGCACCATTCTTCACCATCTGCGGGGGATGATCGCCGGCATGCCGTGACGCGGCTTCAACTGGATGATCTCAGTGGAAGGTCTTGCGAGGGAGTGTCCCCGTTTCTTTGAGCGGCTTGAGGTCCTCGGCTTGGCCGTTTCTCCGGCGAGGCATTCTGGAGATCTGCTCGGCAAACCAGGGCTCCGCATCCTCAGGGGTCCTGAACAGAGGTGGCCTCTTATCGGCGCAGGAGCCAAAGCCGGCTTCGAGAAACCACAGACCGCCCTGGCCGTCATGGGCCTCCGGAGACAGGCGGACCAGCACGGCCAGCAGATCGGCCCCCCAAAACACCAGAAGACCCTCTCGGTCGGGCGTCCCTTCGGCCAATTGAACCGGTTGATAGGAGAAGATAGGCATCACGGCGAGGCCTCCCTGGCATGGCGGCGGAAGCCTATCCGCAGATCAACACCAGCAACCGTAGTATGGAGAAATGTACGAAAACGTACAGTGTGGCCCCGGGCCGCGGCCTGAGCTCCTGACGGTGCTGTCCTTTCCGTTCGTAAAGGTCTACCCTGTTCCTATCGCTTGCAGGCACTGACCAGGGCGCAAGCGGCTGAGAGTGGCATGTGCTCCCGCCCCAGTACGGGAGAGGGCCATGCACCCGCCACAGCAACATTCCATCGTCAATCGGCTCCTTGCCTCGCTATCAGCGAACGACTTCGCGAGCCTCCTACCGCACCTAGAGGCAGTCTCACTCGACACACGGCAGGTTCTGATCGAACCCAACACACCCATCGCACACGTCTACTTTCCTGAAACGGGCATGTCGTCGGTGACCAACAACAGCTCGGGCGGCAAGATCGAGGTCGGGGTGGTTGGACGGGAGGGCATGGTCGGCCTGCCGATTGTGCTGGGGATCGATCAGACCCCGTACGAGTT
>Ga0182742_1005469_pt1 | contig 10695 bp, 7 predicted proteins | sample eDN5th37CBELigMG_FD_128880 | JGI IMG/M metagenome (GOLD analysis project Ga0182742, IMG submission 128880) | Enriched Miracle-Growth compost microbial communities from Emeryville, California, USA - eDNA 5th pass 37_C BE-Lig MG (version 2)... ... | reverse complement strand
GTCGGGCGAGGCGAAATATCCGGCGACGCCCTTGGCGACGCGGCCGACCGAGAACGCAAGCCCGTCGAAATCCGCCATGATGGCGAACACCGACTCGTCGGTCACGTCGTCGCCGATGAACACCGGACGCCGCCCCGCGAACGGCGCATGCGCCATCAGTTCGCGCGTGCCGGTGGCCTTGGTCAGCCCCGCCGGCTTGATCTCGCACACCGCCTTGCCGGGCAGTACCTCGACCGGCGCGTTGGGCAGATCGGCGCGGATCGCGGCGACCGCATCGTAGATCGCCTGCTCGGCATGCGGCGCCAGCCGGAAATGCAGCGCCAGCGAATACCCCTTGTCCTCGACGATGATGTCGGAATCGAGCGCGGCGATTTTGGCGAAGCGGCGCTTGAGGTCGCCATCCATCGGCGGCGCGGCCACCGCCACCGCCTCCTCGCCGATGGCAAGCCGCATCTCCGCGCCGTGGCCGCCGACGGCGGGAAAGCGCGCCGCGCCGAACAGCCAGTCGATATCGGCGAGCGAGCGGCCGGACACCAGCGCCAGCGCCCCCGACATCCGCGCCATCAGCTTCTCCAGCGTCTCGGGCAGGCCGGGCGGCACCACGACCTCGCGCGGGGTCGGCGCGAGATCGAGCAGCGTGCCGTCGATATCGAGCAGCAGCGCGCAGTCGGCGTCGCGCGGAATGGCAGCGCCGGGCGGGCAAAGGGCGGATCGCGGTGCGGTGTCGGACATGGCCTCTTTCGGTTGTCAGCGCAAATCGGGGGGCTCGACCCGCGCCAGCGGCGGGGCGACGTCCTCGAGCGGCCGGCGCTCGGCCGCGATGCCGTAGCGCCAGGCGACGCCGGCGGCCACGATCATCAAAGCGGCGCCGAGAGCATAGCCCGCAAACACGCTGCCGCGCGAGCCGGTCTCGATCAAAACGCCGAACAGCGCCGGCCCGACGACGCCGCCGATGCCGGTGCCGACCGCGTAGAACACCGCGATCGCGAGCGCCCGCATCTCCAGCGGAAAGGTCTCGCTCACGGTGAGATAGGCGGCGCTTGCCGCGGGCGAGGCGAAAAAGAAGATCACCATCCAGCAGATGGTCTGCGTCTGCGCATCGAGCACGCCGGCGGCGAACAGATAACCGGACAGCGCCAGCAGCACGCCGGACACGCTGTAGGTCAGCGCGATCATGACGCGGCGGCCGACGGTATCGAACAGCCGGCCGAGCAGCAACGGCCCGAGGAAGTTGCCGGCGGCGAACGGCAGGATGTACCAGCCGACGCGGTCGGCCGGGATGCCGTAGAAATCGCCGAGCACCAGCGCATAGGTGAAGAAGATCGCGTTGTAGAAGAACGCCTGCGCGGCCATCAGCGTCAGCCCGACCAGCGAGCGGCGCCGGTAGCGGACGAACAGGACCTCGGCCACTTCGCGCAGCGGCGTGTGGTGGCGCATCCGCAAGACAATCCGCGACCGCGCCACATCGTCCGCTGCGTGCGGCCTCGCGACCTGCTCGATGGCGGCAGCGATGCGCGCAGCTTCCTCGGGACGGCCATGGGTGATGAGCCAGCGCGGACTCTCCGGAATCCAGAAGCGCATGACGAACACCACGAGGCCGAGCACGGCGCCGGTGAAGAAAGCCAGGCGCCAGCCGATATCGGGCGCGAACAGCGTGGGATCGAGCAGCACGATGGCCGCGACCGCGCCGAGCGCGGCGCCGAGCCAGAAGCTGCCGTTGATGACGAGATCGGTGAAGCCGCGATAGCGCGCCGGAATCAGCTCCTGAATGGTGGAGTTGATCGCGGTATATTCGCCGCCGATGCCGGCGCCGGTGAGGAAGCGGAACAGCGTGTAGCTCGCCAGATTCCACGACAGCGCCGTCGCCGCGGTGGCGACGAGATAGAGCGCGAGCGTCACGAAGAACAGCTTTTTGCGGCCGATGCGGTCGGTGAGCCAGCCGAAGCCGAGCGCGCCGATCACCGCGCCCGCGAGGTAGGCGCTGTTGGCGATGCCGACGTCGATATTGCTGAACCGCAGCGTCGGGCTGTCTTTCAGCGCGCCGGCCAGCGCCCCGGCCAGCGTTACTTCGAGGCCGTCCAGAATCCACGTGATGCCGAGCGCGGTGACGACACGGGTGTGAAACCAGCCCCACGCCAGCCGGTCCAAACGCGACGGAATGTCGGTGGCGATCTCCGCCAGCGGCGCACGCGGCGGCCGCTTGCGACCAAGGCGGAGTGGACGACGGAAAGCGATCTTTGAAAACCTTGCGACTGCCGGCATGAGCGAGGACACGCGGCCGCTTGGCTTGCACAGCCGCCTGAAACATCAACGTCCGAACCCGGAACCGGTTCCCCGTCGGGTCATGCGGAACGACAGCGCAAGGCCAGTGGTTGTGGGCAGGGGCGAACGCCGACAGGCGCCGCCAGGACATAGCCCATGACACGTCAAACGACACGCCGAAGCCAGGCCAGATCGAAATCCCCCGCCCGCCGCGCCGCGAAGGCGACGACGGCGGCGCGGCCCCGCAAGGCCACGCGAAAATCGTCCGCCAAGCGCCCCGCCGAGCGTCCCACCAAGCGTCCCGCCACATCGGCGAAAGCCGCGCGCACGACGACCACGCGCTGGTCGCAGCGCGTCACCAAAACGAGCGACGCGCTCGATCTCAGGCACGGCGTATTCACGCTCAAGGATCCGAAGCGGATCGCCGCGTCGCTCAAGCGCTCGGCCGAGCAGAGCAAGCGGCGCAAGACCAGCGCCTTCCGCTCGGCGCTGTCGATGCTGACATTCTATATCAACCGCGCCGGCCGCTCCCTGCCGCAGGCGCAGCGGACGCGGCTCGAACGCGCCAAGGACGAGTTGCGCCGGCAGTTCGGGCGCTGACGCCCACGCCCTGCCGGCGCCGCCGGCGCTTCGCTTTCGATTGAGTCGGAAGCGAAGCACCGGGGCCGCTTGAAAGCGCGCTGGACTATTGCCGGTTACGCCGCGCGAATGGAGGCCATGAAGCGGTCGAGCTCCTCGCGCAACCGCGTGCTTTCGGTCGAGAGCGTGCGGGCCGAGCTCAGCACTTCCTCCGACGCTGCACCGGTCTCGGTGGCGCCGCGATTGACGTGGGTGATCGACTCCGCCACCTCGCGCGTGCCTTCCGAGACGCTCTGCACGCTGCGGGCGATCTCCTGCGTCGCCGAGGTCTGCTGATGCACCGCGGTGGCGATGGCGGTGGCGATGTTGGAGATCTGACCGATGGTGGAGCCGATCTCCTTAATGGCCGCGACCGACTCGCCGGTGGCCTCCTGCATCGCCGCGATGTGCGCCGAAATGTCGTCGGTCGCCCGCGCGGTCTGGCTGGCGAGCGACTTCACCTCGGAGGCAACCACCGCGAAGCCGCGGCCGGCCTCGCCGGCACGCGCCGCTTCGATGGTGGCGTTGAGCGCCAAAAGGTTGGTCTGCTCGGCAATGGCGGTGATGAGCTGCACCACGTCGCCGATCTGCTGCGCGGCGCGCGACAGCTTGGCGATGCGCGCGTCGGTGGCCTGCGCCTGCTGCACCGCGCCTTCGGCGATGCGGCTCGACTCGTGGGCCTGACGGCCGATCTCGTCGACAGAGACCGACAATTCCTCGGTCGCCGCCGCCACCGACTGCACGTTGGACGACGTTTCCTCGGAGGCGCCGGCGACCTGGCTGGACAGCCCCTGGGTGGTCTCGGCGGTGTGGGTCAGCGTTGCCGCGGCGGCTTCGAGCTGGCTCGACGAGGCCGAGACGCTGGTGACGATGCCGCCGACCACCGTCTCGAACTCGTCGGCGAAGCGGATCAGCTCGGCGCGACGCGCCTGCCGGGCGGCGTGATCCTGCTGCGTCCGTTCCTCGGCCTCGCGCTCGGCCTTGGCGACCGCCTGCATCTTGAACTCCTCGACCGCGCCGGCCATGTCGCCGATCTCGTCCTTGCGGCCGAGCCCCGGCAGCACGACGTCGAACTTGCCGGCGGCGAGTTCGCGCATCGCGGCGCACATCGCCGTCATCGGCCGCGAGATGCCGTTGCCGAGCAGCCACGCCAGCAGGGCGCCGAACACCAGACTGCCGGCCAGCAGCAGGGCGATGTAGGTCTCGCCCTGGTGCACCATGGTCTCGGTCTCGGTCTGCAAGCGCTCCTGATCGGCCGACAGATCGGCCTTCATGATGTCGGACAGTTGCGCCATGGCGGTCCCCGCCATCACCAGTTCGGCGGACAGGTCGTCGATCTTCTTGGCGTTGACGACGAAGGTGTTGAAGTCGTCGCCGTACTGCTTCACCAGTTCGCTGATCTCCTTGACCTTCTCGGTGACGGCCTCGTTGTCGGACTGGATCGGCGCAAGCGCGTTCTGCAGGAAGCGGATGCGGGCGACGATGTTGCTCGCAGCGGCCTGCTCGGGCCGGACCGTGAAGGTGTTGGCCAGCGCGGCGATGGCGACGAACTGGGTGGTGACGCCCTTCACCACGGCCTGCACACCGGACAGTCCGGCCAGCGCCGCGGTATCGGCGAGATCGTCGAACTTGTAGCGCACCGTGCTGCCGTGGGAGACGATGCGGTTCTCCGCAATCGCCGCGTTGACGCGCTTGGCCTCGACGATCTCCTCGAACGTCTTGGCGACCGGCACGAACTGCCGGCGCAGCGCGGCGACATCCTTGCCGCGATTGCTGTTCTCGGTGAGGGCGAGCGAGCGGTCGATAGCCGTCTTGACCCCTTCCTGCGCGGCGAGCGCCGCTTCGGCATCCTCATCCTTGCCGGTGAGGGCGAAATAGCGCGCCTGCGCCTGGAAGTAGACCAGCTCGCGATCGATGGTGCGGGCGGCATCGGCCGCGACGACGCTTGAGCGGTAGGCCGCGACGCTGCCGGCGACCTTCTCGAAGCCGTAGTAGGCGAGCGCCATGCTGACCGCCGAAACGGCCAGAATCGCGGAAAAGCCCAGCACGATCTTGCCGCGGAATCGCAAACCCAGACGCGCGCGTGACGCCGAGCCGGCTCGGCTGCGCCCCAACCCCTTCATCATATTCCCCCAACTGTCGTCCCAGACGGACCTTGCGTCGGCGTCCCCACCGCCATGGCGCATCAAAATAGAGGTAAATAAATAAGAGCTCGTAAACTATAGCCCGGCCGCGCGGCGGGCCGCGCCGCCACCGCCGCCGGCCCCCGGCGCAACGCCGGCCGCTTCCGTCAAACAGCCGTCAGCTCAACGCTTTACACGCCGAATCCCGCACCATCCCGGGCCGCGCCGATACACGCGAAGATCGTGGTTGCAAAGTTGTGCAGGTGCGCATCTAATTAGAACTAGACTAAAGCGACGGGAGGCGTCTCGTGACGACGATAAACCTGACGGTCAACGGAAAGGCAGTTTCCGTTGACGTCGAAGACCGGACCCTGCTGGTCCACCTTTTGCGCGATCATCTCAACCTGACCGGCACCCATGTCGGGTGCGACACCTCGCAGTGCGGCGCCTGCGTCGTCCATGTCGATGGCCGTGCGGTGAAATCCTGCACCATGCTGGTCGGCGAGGCCGACGGCGCCAGCGTCACCACCATCGAGGGGCTGGCGCAGGGCGAGCAGCTGCACCCGATGCAGGCGGCGTTCCGCGACAATCACGGCCTGCAATGCGGCTTCTGCACGCCGGGCATGATCATGTCGGCGATCGACATCGTGAAGCGCCATGGCGGCAAGCTCGACGAGGCCACGGTCCGGCACGAGCTGGAAGGCAACATCTGCCGCTGCACCGGCTATCACAACATCGTCAAGTCGGTGCTGGATGCCGCCGGGCGGATGAACCTCGCCAGCGCCGCCGAATAGCGCCTGCGCCCGAGGCGCCGGACGGCTTTTGCGAAACGGACATGACAAGCGGCCTGCCCCCGCGCCCCCCGGCGCGCAAGGTCGCGGTGCGAAAGGGAGACGAGCGATGGGAGTCGAAGGCATCGGTGCGCGGGTGACGCGCAAGGAGGACAGGCGCTTCATCACCGGCAAGGGGCGCTATGTCGACGACGTCAAGGTTTACGGCGCGACGCACGCGCATTTCGTCCGCAGTCCGCACGCCCACGCCCGCGTCAAAAGCATCGACACCGCCGCTGCCGCAAAGATGCCCGGCGTGGTCGCGGTGCTGACCGGCCGCGAGATCGTCGACGACAAGGTCGGCAACCTGATCTGCGGCTGGATGATCCATTCCAAGGACGGCTCGCCGATGAAGATGGGCGCCTACCCGGCGCTGGCGCCGGAAGTGGTGCGCTACGTCGGCCAGGCGGTCGCGGTGGTGATCGCCGAGACCAAGAACCAGGCGCGCGACGCCGCCGAGGCGGTCGTGGTAACTTACGAGGAGCTGCCGGCGGTGGTCAGCGTCAAGGCCGCGATCGCGCCGGGCGCGCCGCAGCTGCACCCGGAAGCGCCGGGTAACGTGATCTACGACTGGTCGCTCGGCGACGAGGCCGCCGTCAACGACGCTTTCGGCCGCGCCGCCAATGTCGTCAAGCTCGATCTCGTCAACAACCGGCTCGCCCCCAACGCCATGGAGCCGCGCGCGGCGCTGGCCCAATACGACGCGGCCGAGGAGCATTTCACGCTCTACACCACCTCGCAGAACCCGCACGTCGCCCGCCTCGTGCTGTCGGCGTTCTACAACATCGCGCCCGAGAACAAGCTCAGGGTGATCGCGCCGGACGTCGGCGGCGGTTTCGGCTCGAAGATCTTCATCTATCCCGAGGAGATGGTGGCGCTGTGGGCCTCCAAGCGCGTCGGGCGGCCGGTGCGCTGGACCGGCGACCGCACCGAGGCGTTCCTGACCGACGCCAACGGCCGCGACCACGTTTCGACCGCCGAGATGGCGTTCGACAAGGACAACAGGATCCTCGGCCTGCGGGTCAAGACCTACGCCAATTTCGGCGCCTACATGTCGCTGTTCTCGTCGTCGGTGCCGACCTATCTGTATGCCACGCTGCTGTCGGGCCAGTACGACATTCCGGCAATCTATGCCGAGGTGATGGGCGTCTATACCAACACCTCGCCGGTCGATGCCTATCGCGGCGCCGGGCGCCCCGAGGCCAGCTACCTGATCGAGCGCACCATGGAGACGGCGGCGCGCCAGCTCAAGGTCGATCCGGGCGAGCTGCGGCGCAAGAACTTCATCACGCAGTTTCCGCACCAGACCCCGGTGATCATGGCCTACGACACCGGCGACTTCGGCGCCTCGCTCGACGCCGCGATGAAGGCCATCGACTATGCCGGCTTCCCGGCCCGCAAGGAGAAGGCGAAGAAGGAAGGCAAGCTGCGCGGCATCGGCTTCTCCTGCTACATCGAAGCCTGCGGCATCGCGCCCTCGAAGGCGGTCGGCAGCTTAGGGGCCGGCGTCGGGTTGTGGGAATCCGCCGAAATCCGCGTCAACCCGGTCGGCACCATCGAGGTTCTGACCGGCTCGCACAGCCACGGCCAGGGCCACGAGACGACGTTCTGCCAGCTGATCGCCGACCGGCTCGGCGTGCCGATCGAGCAGGTCTCGATCGTCCACGGCGACACCGACAAGGTGCAGTTCGGCATGGGCACCTACGGCTCGCGCTCGCTCGCGGTCGGCGGCTCGGCCATCGTCAAGGCGATGGAGAAGGTCGAGGCCAAGGCCAGGAAGATCGTGGCGCACCAACTCGAAGCCTCGGAGGACGACATCGTCATCGAGAACGGCGAGTTCAAGGTGGCCGGCACCGACAAGGCGATGGCCTTCGCCAACGTGGCGCTCGCCGCCTACACCGCCCACAACCTGCCCGACGGCATGGAGCCGGGGCTGAAGGAGAGCGCGTTCTACGACCCCTCCAACTTCACCTTCCCGGCCGGCACCTACATCTGCGAGGTCGAGGTCGATGCCGGCACCGGCAAGACCTCGTTCGTGAATTTCGTCGCCGCCGACGATTTCGGGCGCCTCGTCAACCCGATGATCGTCGAGGGCCAGGTGCATGGCGGCCTTACCCAGGGCATCGGGCAGGCGCTTCTGGAACACGCCGTCTACGACGACAGCGGCCAGTTGCTGACCGCCTCGTTCATGGACTACGCCATGCCGCGCGCCGACGACGTGCCGTCCTACGAACTGCACCACACCACGACGCTGTGTCCGGGCAACCCGCTCGGCGTCAAGGGCTGCGGCGAGGCCGGCGCGATCGGCGCGTCGGCCGCCGTCATCAACGCCATCACCGATGCCATCGGCACCAACAAGCTCGACATGCCGGCGACGCCCGACCGGGTGTGGCACGCCATTCACGCCGCCTGAAGGAGGAGCGCATGTACCAGACCCATTACCACCGCGCCTCCTCGATCGACGAGGCGGCCTCGCTGTTCGCCAAGGGCGACGACGCAAAGTTTCTCGCCGGCGGCCAGACCCTGCTGCCGGTGATGAAGCAGCGCCTCGCCGCGCCCTCCGACGTCATCGACCTTGCCAAAATCCCGGCGCTGGTCGGCATCGAGGTGACGGCCGACCGCGTCGTCATCAAGGCGGCGACCACCCATTACGACGTCGCCAGCAACGCCCAGCTGCAAAAGGCCATTCCGGCGCTGGCCGAACTGGCCGGCCTGATCGGCGATCCCGCCGTGCGCTATCGCGGCACCATCGGCGGCTCGCTCGCCAACAACGACCCGGCCGCCGACTACCCGGCCGCGGTGCTGGCGCTCAACGCCACCGTGAAGACCAACACGCGCGAGATCGCCGCCGACGAATTTTTCCAGGGCCTGTTCGCCACCGCGCTGGAGGACGGCGAGATCATCACGCAGGTCTCGTTCCCAATTCCGGCCAAGGCGGCTTACGAAAAATTCCGCCACCCGGCGTCGCGCTTCGCGCTGACCGGCGTGTTCGTCGCGCAAGGCAAGAATGGCGACATCCGCGTCGCCGCCACCGGCGCCTCGGCCAGCGGCGTGATGCGCGTGGCGGGAATCGAGCAGGCGCTGAAAAGCAACTGGTCGGCGGCCGCGCTCGACGGCGTGACGATTTCGAGCGACGGCCTGATGTCCGACATTCACGGCAGCGCCGACTATCGCGCCAACCTGATCAAGGTGATGGCGAGCCGCGCAGTGGCGAAAGCGGGATAGACTACGATCCGATCACGTCGGATCGGGGCGCTATAGCTGCTCTCGTGATGCGCGGGCCTGTTCCGCGCATCCGCGTCTTTGCAGCGTTTCAACAGAAAGACGTGGAGGGCCGGGACGAAGCCCGGCCATGACGGGAGTTGCGGAGGGCAGATGGCGCGCCGTCGGCGCGCCATCGTCATTTCGGGCGGGGGCCAGATAGGGTCTTGCCGGATCGCGCCACGGATCGGACAATTTCGGTCCCGACCACGGCCTGGCGCGAGCCGGCCAAACACGGACCCTCGTCGTGACTGACGCTTCACCTTCTGAGTCCCCCACCCGCACCGGCCCCCTCGCCGGCTTCCGCATCGTCGAGTTCGCCGGCCTCGGGCCGGGGCCGTTCGCCGCGATGATGCTCGCCGACATGGGCGCGGACGTGGTGACGCTGATGCGCGGAGAACAGCCGCAGGGCCTGCGCGGCCGCGTGATGATGCGCGGCCGCCGCAAGGTCATCGCCGACCTGAAGGACGAACAGACCCGCGCTGCGACGCTCGACCTGCTGGCCGACGCCGATGCCCTGATCGAGGGGTTTCGGCCCGGCGTGATGGAGCGGCTCGGCCTCGGTCCCGACGCCGTGCTCGCGCGCAACCCGCGCCTCGTCTACGGCCGCATGACCGGCTGGGGCCAGCAGGGACCGCTGGCGCACGCCGCCGGCCACGACATCAACTACATCGCGCTGACCGGGGCGCTGGCCGCCATCGGCCCGCGCGAGCGGCCGGTGCCGCCGCTCAACCTGGTCGGCGATTTCGGCGGCGGCGCGCTTTATCTCGTCGCCGGCATCCTCGCCGGGCTGTTGGAAGCCAGCCGCTCCGGCCGCGGCCAGATCGTCGACTGCGCGATGTGCGACGGCGCGGCCTCGCTGATGGCGATGTTTTGCGAGTTCGCCGCCGGCGGGCGCTGGCAGGATCGCCGCGAGACCAACCTGCTCGACGGCGGCGCGCACTTCTACGGCACCTACGAATGCGCCGACGGCGAGTTCATCGCCCTCGGTGCGATCGAGCCGCAGTTCTATGCCGAGTTGCGGCGGCGCGCCGGGCTCGACGATGCCGTGTTCGACGCCCAGATGGACGCCGAAAACTGGCCGGCGCTGAAGGAAAAACTGGCGGCCGTGTTCCGCGCCAAGACGCGGGCGGAATGGTGCGTGATCATGGAAGGCTCGGACGTCTGCTTCGCGCCGGTGCTGGCGCTGTCGGAGGCGCCGCAGCATCCGCACATGGCGGCGCGCGGCGTATTCGTCAGCCACGACGGCGTGACGCAGCCGGCGCCGGCACCGCGCTTCTCGCGCACGCCCTCGGCGATCCGCGATACGGAGACGGCGATCCTCGCCGCCGTCATCGCGACATGGCGCGCGAAACCGTGAGCCACCTCACCCGTTAAGTTCGCGCCGGCAGAATCGTGCCCGCCACCTCGCCGAAGCCGACGCGATAGCCATCGCCCTGGCACCAGCCGCGGATGGTGAGGGTGTCGCCATCCTCGAAGAAGGTGCGCCGCTCGCCGTTCGGCAGCGCGATCGGCCGGGTGCCGTTCCAGCTCAATTCCAGCAGGCTGCCAAAGGAGTCCGGCGTCGGGCCGCTGATGGTGCCGGAGCCGAGCAGGTCGCC
>Ga0182742_1005468_pt1 | contig 10695 bp, 12 predicted proteins | sample eDN5th37CBELigMG_FD_128880 | JGI IMG/M metagenome (GOLD analysis project Ga0182742, IMG submission 128880) | Enriched Miracle-Growth compost microbial communities from Emeryville, California, USA - eDNA 5th pass 37_C BE-Lig MG (version 2)... ... | reverse complement strand
CGCAGCCGGAGCCGCACCCCCTTGCCGCTTCCTGCGGTCGTGTCCACCAAGGGGACGCGGGCCCGTAGCTTCGGCGAGGAGCATGTCGTTCGCCCACCGGTGCCGCTTGGCCGTCCAGCCTGAAGGTCCACTCGATGCACACGCCCCTCACCCAGATGCGCCCACCCGGCCCGACGGGCGGCGCGGCCCTGCCGAGCGGCCGGGTGCTGCAGGTCGGCAGCGCGCTGGTGGCGGGGGCGGCGGTCGCGATCGGCGCCATGGGCGCGCACGCCTTTCGAGAAGTGGGGGATGCGCGCGGTGCCGACCTGATGGCGCTCGCCAGCCAATACCTGATGTGGCACGCCCTGGCCGCACTGGCGCTGACCCGGCTGGCCGCGCGGCTCGAGGCCGCCATCATCGTGCTGCTGGTCTCGGCTGTGCTGTTCGCCGCCACACTCGTCCTGCTGGCGCTGGGAGCCCCCTCCTGGCTCGGCGCCATCACCCCGGTGGGTGGCTCCGGCCTGATCATCGGCTGGCTGATGGCTGCCTGGGGGCTCCTGCAGGGACGCCGCCCGGCCTGAGCGGAGGCCGGCTGCAGCCGGTGAACGGGTCGGCCCTGGGCCGTCATGCGCCGAAGCTCTGCACCAGGCTGCCCGCCACCAGGTACCAGCCGTCCACCAGGACGAAGAAGATCAGCTTGATCGGCAGCGAGATCATCACCGGGGGCAGCATCATCATGCCCATCGACATCAGCACCGAGGCGATCAGCAGGTCGATCACCAGGAACGGAATGAAGATCAGGAAGCCGATCTCGAAGGCACGCCGCAGCTCGCTGATCATGAATGCCGGGATCAGGGTGCGCAGCGGCGTCGCCTCGGCCGTCTCGGGTGCCACGCCCGCGAGGTCCAGGAACAGGTCGAGGTCCTTCTCGCGGGTATGGGTCAGCATGAAGGCGCGGACCGGGGCGCTGGCCCGCTCGAAGGCGGTGGCCTCGTCGATCTCCTCGGCGAGATAGGGTGCCAGCCCCTGCTCATAGGCCCGCTGGAAGGTCGGCCCCATCACGAACGCCGTGAGGAACAGGGCGAGCCCAATCAGGACCGGGTTGGGCGGCGTCTGCTGCAGGCCCAGTGCGCTGCGCAGGAAGGACAGCACGATCACGATCCGGGTGAACGAGGTCACCATTACCAGGATGCCGGGCGCCAGGCTCAGGACCGTGATCAGCGCCACGATCTGGACGAGCTGACTCGTATAGGAGCCACCACCCAGGTCCAGGGTCAGCCCGGCAGCACCGGCCGGTGTCGCCGCCCATGGCAGCAGGCCGGCCGCCAGCAGGATCGGCGTCATGAGACGCGCCTTCATGCCGCGCTCTCCCGGCCGGCACCAGCGTCTGCAGCCGCCAGGGCGGGCGTCGCCGGCAACGGGCAGCCTTCGCCTGCCACGACGACCGGCAGGCTGCCGCCCAGGATGATCAGGTGCTCGCGCCCGCCGTGGCGGATCACCAGCAGCCGGTGGCGGAGGTCGAGTGCCCGCTGTGCCACGATCGCCGGCCCGGATGCGGGTCCGGCCGCGGGCAGCCGCCCCTGCAGGCGGCGCAGGAGGAAGGGCAGGCCCGCCAGCAGGAGGGCTGCCACCAGCACGGCCAGGACGATGCGGAGCGGGTCGGGGCCGAGACCGATCACGGCCGCACCGTGTGCCACCGGTAGGCACCGAGTGCCCGGCGCCGCCGGCCCTGCCGGGCGAGTTCCGCTGCTGCCGCCACGCCCCGCTCGGCGAGCAGGTCGACCAGGGTCTCGAGCTCGTCGAGCAGCGCCAGCACGGCAGGCAGCCGGCTGCTGACCTGGGTGTCGCCCAGATCCGCCCCGAGATCGCGCAGGAGTTCCGCCAGGGCCTCCGGATCGCGGTCGACCTCGCGGCGGATCGCGGCCAGCCGCGCGGCCAGTGCCGCGACATCGTTCCTGCCGGACCCGGTCGTTTCCGGATCTGCGGGGCCGGGCCCGGCCTCCTGCGCTTGCGGCCGGCTCATCGATCGTCCTTCTGGCTGCGTCGCTGCATGACCGGATCTTGGGCCGGCAATGGTTAAGATTCCGTTGCCACGATCGCAGGTCGGCCCTTCGTCCACGACGTCGGCCACCCATCTGCTGGAAAAGGTTCACCTTGGGAGCCCCGGCATTGCGGGAATGGACGGAAGAGGAACTGGCCCGGTTCTCGCGCCAGATCGTGCTGCGCGAGGTGGGCGGCGTCGGGCAGGATCGGCTGCTGCGGGCGAAGATCGCACTGGTCGGGGTCGGCGGAATCGGGGCACCGGCCTCGCTCCTGCTGGCGGCGGCCGGGATCGGAACGCTCCGCCTGATCGACCACGACCAGGTCGAGCTGTCCAACCTGCACCGCCAGGTCCTGTTCGGCCCGGATGATGTCGGGCGGGGCAAGGTCCGGGCTGCCGATGCCCGGCTGGCGGCCACCGCACCCGGTCTGCGGGTCGAGCCCTTCCCGGTGAAGCTCGAGCGGAGCAATGTCGACAGGCTGCTGGAGGGCGTCGACCTGGTGCTGGATGGCACCGATCAATTCGGGGTGAGGAGCCTGGTGGCAGATGCCTGTGCGGCCGCCGGGATCCCGTTGGTCTCGGCCTCGGTGCAGGGCTTCGACGGCCAGCTCATCCTGTTGCGCCCCTATCTGGGCGCGCCGCATCCGAGCTATCGCTGCATCTATCCCGAGGCACCCGGCCTCGGACAGCTGCCGAGCTGCAGCCTTTCCGGCGTGCTGGGGCCGGTGGCGGCGACGGTTGCCGGACTTGCCGCCACGCTCGCCATCAAGACGCTGCTCGGCCTGGAAGACCCCGCCGTGGCGGCACCGCTCTGCTGCTATGACGGACTGGGCGGATCACTGCATCATATCGAGATACCGCGCACGGCCGCGGCCGATCATGCGGCACCATGCATATCCGCCTGCGCCGACGGCTGAGCCGAGTCCATGATTGTGGCGTCGATGATCTTGCATGTGCGAGAGCTTTTCACTAACCCAGCGCCATCTCGGTGTGGCGAGCCGGGATCGGTAAGCGGACGTAGTGCCTGAGATGGCATGCGCGTTCTAGTGTCCTTGACTTCCTTTTTTTCAGGCAGGGGCGATGAACAACACTGGCGCTATCGTGAACGACTATGTCGAGATCGACGACGACTACCGCCCGTCCGACGATGAAGTCTACATGAACCCGAAGCAGGAAGCGTATTTTCGCAAGAAGCTTCAGGCGTGGCGCGACGAGATTCTGCGTGGTTCGGACGAGACTCTGAAGCAGCTGAAGGAACAGGATACCCGACTTCCCGACGCCACGGACTGGGCGAGTGCTGAGATCCAGCGTTCGTTCGAGCTGCGGACCCGTGATCGGGAGCGCAAGCTACTGAGCAAGATCGAGGCAGCGCTGCGGCGGATCGACGAGGGTTCCTACGGCTACTGTGAGGAGACCCAGGAGCCGATTGGAATCAGGCGTCTGGAGGCTAGGCCGATTGCCACGCTGGCGATCGAGGCCCAGGAGCGCCACGAGCGACGCGAGCGGACCTACCGCGAGGAATGAGGCGCGCACGCCCGGCAATAGCTGCCGGGCAGATCCTGCCGGAATGCGGTTCTGCCGTGCCGGATCGGATCACGCGCTTCCCCCATAGGTACGGCCTGACCGCCCGATCTTCAGGCCGCTCCCGGGTTGGCACAGGTGTTGCTGCTTCGTTCACCGAGCTTTACCGGCGAACGATGCATGCCCGACCCTGCTGCTCTCATCCCAGTCAGCCCTGCCCTGCCGGCAGGGAGCGGTCCGCTCCCTGCCCACGTCACCCATGCGCGTCTGGCCGCGCAGTCGCCACCGTTCGGAGAATTGATTGCCGTTGCCCAGGCGGGTGACGCTGTCAGTGCCGGGCCGGGCATCGTGCCGGCCCCAGCACCGCCCACGCCTTCCGGCCTCGTTCAGGGCGATTGCGTTGCGGCGGATGGTCTGATTTCGCTCCTCGGTACCACACAGGACGCAGCGGAGCCGGCGTCGCTCATCGGCGAGGACGTCGCCCCGGCAAATCCCCCAGACGCGGACGCCGCGGCCGACCTGCCGCCGGCCGATGACGCCACCCTGCCCGCCGATGCCACGCCGCCGGCTGCCCTCGCCCTGCTGGTCCCGGCCGTGCTGCGCCCGGTGGAGCCGGGCCTGCCTGCCGGCATGCAGGCCGCGCCGTCGGCAGCCGCCCCCCAGGAAACCGATCCTGCTGGTCCGCCGGCTGGCGGACCAGCAGGATCCGGCAGGGTCGCATCACCCGACATGGCTGCAGCACCGCCTGAGAAAGAACTGCCCGAAGCCCTGGACGCCACCACGCTGGCAGGCACGCGGGCCAAAGCCGGCCAGCTCACGGTATCCGCGCAAACCGCGCTGCACCCGCTCCGCGTCAGCTCGGCCACTCCTGCCGGAAGCCCGGCACAGAGCGAGCATAGCACCGCCACCGCCACCGAAATCTTAGCCAGCGGCGCCTCCGGGATGCCCGCGAGCCAGCCGCGGCCAGATCCGCTCCCCGCTGCGGCAGCGCCGGGTCCGGCCATGGGCTGGTCCGCGGCAGCACAGACCGGCGGCCAGCCGGATGCGGATCCCGGTCCGGCCAAGCCGGCGGGCACACCCGCCGAGGCAGCCTCGACCGGATCCGCCCCCAGCGACAACCAAGTAGGGGAGATGCCGGACGTCTCGGTCCGCACACCCGGACCGGCTCTGCCCCCGGAGCCGGCGGTAGCCACGATGAGCGGATCCTATGGCCGTGGCAGCGAAGCCTATGTGCGGGCGACACCGCAGGCCGACCCGGCGGCCCAGCTGGCACCCACCATCGCTCAGAGCCTGTCAGGCGACCGTCGGGTCGTGTCCGTGCAGCTCCATCCCGCCGAGCTGGGCGTGGTGCAGATCCGGGTCGTGGTGGAGCAGGACCGTCGGATACGCGCCGTGCTCAGCGCCGCCCGACCGGAAACAGTCGAACTCCTGCAGCGCCACGCCCCGGGCATCGAGCGCGCGCTCACCACGACCGGCCTGAGCCTCGCCGGCTCCGACGCCCTGACCTTCGATCTCGGCACGTCCGGGCAGCAGGGTGGGCAGCAATCCGACCGTGGCCCGGACCGGCATGCGCCGGCGTCCGGTTCGTCCGGGCCGCTGGCAGTGCTGCCCGATGAACCGGCACCCGCAGCCCTGCGGCCGGCCACCGGTCTGTTCGATCTCGTCCTCTAGGAAGAGGCCAGCCCCATGCCCGCCATCGAATCCACGCTCGCCGCCCTGCCCGAGGGCAGCGGCAGCGCCGCCAAGTCGGCTGCCGCCAAGCTCACCGACCATTTCGACAGCTTCCTCACGCTGCTGACGACCCAGCTGAAGAACCAGGACCCGCTGTCGCCGATGGACACCGAGACCTTCACCCAGCAGCTCGTCCAGTTCACCTCGGTGGAGCAGTCGATCAAGACCAACGACAGCCTGGAGCAGCTGATCGGCCTGGTGCAGGGCACCCGGCAGACCGCGATGCTCGGCTATCTCGGCACCACCGTGCAGGCGAAGAGCAACCGGATAGCATTGGGCAGCGAGGGCTCCGGCACGATCAGCTACGAGCTGCCGGCCGCGGCCGCGTCGGTGTCCATCAAGATCTATGACGGGTCCGGCACCCTGGTCGCAGAGACCCGCGGTCCCACGGCCGCCGGCCGGCATCAGGTCGCCTGGGACGGCGCGACCTCCAGTGGCGGCCGCGCACCTGCCGGCACCTACCGGGTGACGGTCGCCGGCCAGACGCTGGACGGCAAGGCCCTCGGCGTCACCCAATACCTGTATGGCAGGGTCGATGCGATCGACCCTGCCGCCGACCAGCCGACCCTGTCGGTCAGCGGCGTCGACGTCCCGATCACCGATATTACGGCGATCGCCCGGCCGAACGGCTGATCGGCAGCTCCATTCCTCCACCTTCGTAAGGACCTTCCCGACATGAGCCTGTTCGGTTCCCTGTTCACCGGCGTGTCCGGCCTGGCGGCACAGAGCCGCTCGATGTCCGTCATTTCGGACAATGTCGCGAACGTCAGCACGATCGGCTACAAGGGCGGCGTTTCCAACTTCGCCTCGCTGGTGGTGAGCCCGGACCAGCAGCGGGCCTTCAGCCCCGGCGGCGTCCAGCACTCGACCAGGTTCCTCGTGGAGAAGCAGGGCCTGGTCCAGGCGACCGGCTCGGCCACGGATGCCGCCATCGTCGGCAACGGCTTCTTCGTGGTCGCCCAGGACCCGGGCGGCAACTCGCCGCCGCTCTATACCCGGGCCGGCTCGTTCACGCCGGACGCGGACGGCTATCTGCGCAGCGCCAACGGCTTCTACCTGCTGGGCTGGAAGCTCGACACCAGCGAGCAGCCGCTCGACATCAACGTCACCCAGCCGGTCAACGTGCGCGATCTCAACGCCACCACGGTGGCCACCGCGCGGCTCAAGCTGGGCGCGAACCTCGATTCCGGCCAGGAGATCCATACCGGCGCCTATGCTTCCGGCGACATGGCGGAATTTGCCGCGACCAACGGTGCCAGCGGGACCGCGCCCGACTTCAAGCGGCAGATCCAGGTCTATGACAGCCTGGGCAACGCCCGCAGCATCACCGTGGCCTTCCTGCGCACGCCGGGGGCCGCGACCTGGAGCGTCGAACTCTACGCGGACACGGCCGACATCGAAAGCGGCACCCACCCCAACGGCCTGCTGGGCTCGGGCACGGTGAGCTTCAACGGCAACGGCAGCATCGCCAGCCTCGCCATCACGCCGACCTATCCCGCCAGCGCCGTGGCCGGCGACCCGCTCGGCATCGACTGGCTGAACTCGGCCAACTCCGCCGACTCGTCCATCGTGATCGACTGGGGCGCGATCGGCGGGACCGATGGGCTGACCCAGTTCGCCGGCGAGAGTGCCGTCTCGTTCGTCACCAAGGACGGTGCCGGCTTCGGCGAGCTGAATGCGGTGCGGATCGACGAAGACGGCTTCGTCGAGGCAGCCTTCTCCAACGGCGAGGTCCGCCGGATCTTCCAGATCCCCGTCGCCACCTTCGCGAACCCGAGCGCCCTGCAGCCCCGGTCCGGCAACGTGTTCGCGATGACCCGCGCTTCTGGTGACGCGAACCTGCAGACCGCCGGCAGCGGCGGTGCCGGGCAGATCTCGCCCGCCGCCCTGGAAGCGGCCAATGTCGACCTCGCCGACGAGTTCACCAAGATGATCGTGACCCAGCGGGCCTACTCCGCCAATGCCAAAGTGATCACGACCACGGACGACATGCTCGACGAGTTGATGCGCATCAAGCGCTAATGACAGTATTCAGGTACGATTCGCAGTGGACTGCCACCCTTGTTTACCATTCGTCTTATCAGACGATTAGGGAAGCGGGATGTATTCGAGCTTCATGGAAACGTGTCGGCCGTCATAGGAGAACCACGATGTCCAGAACGATGGGAGCACCGGTCCAGGCCGCCGTCGGCCCGAACGGTACGCTCCTGCGCCTAGAGGACCTGCCACCCAGCGACACCAGACGCTGGGTGGCACGGCGCAAGGCCGAGGTCGTGGCCGCGGTTCAGGCCGGTATCCTGTCCCGGGAAGTCGCCTGCATCCGCTACAGCATCTCGGAAGAAGAGTTCGAGATCTGGCAGGACGCCATCTATCGCCACGGCCTGAGCGGCCTGCGAGTCACTCAGATTCAGGCGATCAAGCGTCGCGACCGTGAGCGGGGCCGCTCGTGAAGCCGGTTCCGGGTCAGGACCTGTCCGCCCGTTAACCTGCGCTTAACCAGTCCGGGCCTAGGTTCCGGGTCAGGGCGGCAACCCGCTGCCGACGAGCGACCCGGGACCCATGGACATAGCCACTCCATCGCCCTCGACCGGTCCAGTACCAGCGCCAGGCGAGCCAGCCGGCGGAGCAGCCAGCCGCCTCCAGGCGGCCATGGCCGCGGCTCAGGCACTGGGGCCGGCCCGCCTCCTGGCGCTCGGCACGATCCTGCTGGGCTTCGTCATGTTCTTCGCCTTCGTGGCGAGCCGTGCGCTCGAACCGTCCTTCGCGCTGCTCTACGCCGAACTGCGCCCGGAGGATGCCCGCCTGATCACCGAGCGCCTCCAGGCGCAGGGCGTGCCCTATCGGCTGAACGCGGCGGGTGACGCGATCATGGTGCCGCAGGACCGGATCGGCGGGCTGCGCATGGATCTGGCCGCGGACGGCATGCCCCAGGGCAATGTCGTGGGCTATGAGATCTTCGATCAGGGCAGCAGCTTCGGCCAGACCGATTTCCTGTCGAACGTCAATCTGCGCCGCGCCATGGAAGGCGAGCTCGCGCGCTCGATCACGACGCTCCAGCCCGTCCGTGCCGCCCGGGTCCACATCGTCCAGCCGGAGCGCTCGCTGTTCCGTCGCGACGAGGCCAAGCCCAGCGCGTCTGTCGTGCTGGGCCTGCGCGGGGGCAGCGGACTCGACGGCCGGCAGGTCCAGGCGATCCGGAACCTGGTCGCCGCAGCCGTTCCCGGGCTGGACCCGTCTGCCATCACCATCGTGGATGACCGCGGCAACCTGTTGGCCCGCTCGGGCGAGGCCGGCGAGGCCGGAATGTTTCCCGGCGAGATCGATGAACTGCGCAGCGGCTACGAGGCCAGGATCAAGCAGAAAATCGTGCAGCTCCTGGAGCGGACCGTGGGCCTGGGCGGGGTCGATGCGGAAGTGACGGTCGAGATGAACTTCGACCAGGTGACCACCACCGCCGAGACCTTCGATCCGCAAAGCCAGGTCGCCCGCAGCACCCAGACAGTCGAGGAGGACTCCAGCCGCGACGAAACCGATGCGGATCAGCCGGTCTCGGTGGCGAGCAATCTGCCGACCGCGGCGGCTCCCGCCAGTGCGTCCGCCGGCAGCCGGGAGCGCAGCAACCGCAGCGAGGAAACCGTCAACTTCGAGATCTCACGCACCGTACGCAATGAAGTGCAGCGCCCAGGCGGCATCCGCCGCCTGTCCATCGCCGTCCAGGTCGACGGGCTGCGCATGCCCGGCCCCGATGGCACCATCGGCTATGCACCCCGCTCTGTGGAAGAGCTGGCCGAGCTGGAGGCGCTCGCCAAGGGTGCCGCGGGCTTCGACGAGGCGCGCGGGGACGTGTTTCGCATCGTCAGCCGTCGCTTCGTCGAGGCACCAGTGCCCCCCTTGCCCGAGCCCGGCCTCCTGGAGCGACTCGGGGTCGATGCCCCCCGCTGGGGTGAGCTCGGCCTCTTGGCGCTCCTCACGCTTGCGGTCGTCTTCTTCGGGGTCCGACCGGTCCTGAACCGGCTGCTGCCACCTGCCCGCGACACCGGGGCGGCCCCGCTCGCCGACCAGGCCGGCACCATCCCGCTGCTGGCCGCAGGGCCGGCGGGTGGGCTGGCCGCCGATGCCATGACCGGCCATGGCGATGCTACCGGCGGCGATCCACAGCGCCGGCTGCCATTGCCGGGATCGCCCGCTCCGCACGACCAGCTGCTGCATGAGGTGGTGCGGATCGTCGACGAGCGGCCGGACGAGGCGGTCAAGATGATCCGCACCTGGCTTGGAGAATGACATGGCCAACCAGCTGGTGACCGTGCCCCCCGCCGCGATGCGCGGGATCGACAAGGCGGCGGTGCTGATGCTCTCCCTCGACCCCGACCGTTCGCGCCGCCTCATGGAGAGCCTGGAGTTCGACGACATCCGCACCCTGTCGCAGGCGATGTCGGCGCTCGGCCGGGCCGACCGCCCGACGGTCGAGCGGGTGCTGGGCGAGTTCTGCGAGCGGGTGGGCGCCACCAGCGGGGTGGTCGGCAGCTATGACGCGACCGAGCGGCTGCTCGCCTCGTTCCTGGAGAGCGAGCGGGTCGAGACGATCATGGAGGAGATCCGCGGGCCCGCTGGCCGCACGGTCTGGGAGAAGCTCGCCAACGTCAACGAGGCGGTGCTCGCCTCCTACCTGAAGAACGAATACCCGCAGACCGTGGCCGTGGTGCTCTCCCGGATCGAGGCCGCCCATGCGGCCCGGGTGCTGGCGAACCTGCCGGACGACTTCGCGCTCGAGGTCGTGTCCCGCATGCTGCGCATGGAGGTCGTGCAGAACGAGATCATCGGCGACGTGGAACGCACCCTGCGTGCCGAGTTCATGAGCAATCTCGCCCGCACCAACCGGCGCGACAATCACGAGGTGATGGCGGAGATCTTCAACTTCCTCGACCGGCAGACCGAGAGCCGGCTGATCACCTCCCTCGAGGAGCGCGACAAGGACGCGGCCGACCGGATCAAGGCGCTGATGTTCACTTTCGAGGATCTGGTACGGCTGGACGCGGCCGGGGTCCAGACACTGATCCGCAGCGTCGGCAACGAGCGCATCGCCCTGGCGCTGAAGGGTGCCAGTGAACAGCTGAAGGACCTGATCCTCGGCAACATGTCCGAGCGGGCCGGGAAGATCCTTAAGGACGACATGGCCGCGATGGGCCCGGTTCGGCTCAAGGACGTGGAGGAAGCACAGCAGTTCCTGGTCAACACCGCCAAGGAGCTGGCAGCCACGGGCGAGATCTATGTCGCCGACGACAAGAACGACCAGCTGGTCTACTGAGATGCGAAACGTGGCACCGGGTTCCATTGCGGTCGATGCCAGCCTCTTCCCGGCCAGTGTCCGGATGACGCGTTTCGTCTTCCCTGAGCTGTCCTGGCCGGCGTCGCCCACCGAGGCT
>Ga0182742_1005467_pt1 | contig 10698 bp, 10 predicted proteins | sample eDN5th37CBELigMG_FD_128880 | JGI IMG/M metagenome (GOLD analysis project Ga0182742, IMG submission 128880) | Enriched Miracle-Growth compost microbial communities from Emeryville, California, USA - eDNA 5th pass 37_C BE-Lig MG (version 2)... ... | reverse complement strand
TGCGCTCAAGCGCCCAGCTGGTGGCGAGGATCTGGTCGTTGCCGAAGAATGCGGCTCGCCCACTCATCGGCAGCAGTACGCCGAAACGCAGTGGCTGCTGCTGCGCAAACCCGGCGCGCGATAGCAGCGGAAGTCCGCTAACCACGCCCAGTGCATAACCACCAAAATGCCGCCGCGTAATCTGATCCGAAGTGTTCATGGTTCTGTGCTCCCTTTCAGCAAACGGGCGAATCGGGGGCGCCGTACAGCCGAACGTCGTTGGCCTATCTCTGTGACGCACTATAACAGTGCCCTGCTACTTGGATACCTCGAAGAAGCGGCCGCTGAGGGCGGCTGAGGCGCGCCGCTGACGTTGGGCGGTGATCGCCGCGGTGGGTTGGGGACTGCGTGTCGCTCCGGGCGGTCAGCCGAGATGCTCCGGCCCGGCGACATCGGTCAGGCGGGCACACTTCTCCCCTCGATCCAGACCAGGCGGCGCATGTTGTAGACGAGGTTGGCCAGCGTGATCCGCGCCGTGGCGCGCGCCAGGCCGATGCAGCGGACCACGAGGCCCATGCGCCGCTTCTCGGTGGCGAAGACCTGCCCGACGAGGCCGCGCACGCGGGCCCTGGTCGGGTTGCCGTGGGCGATGGGGGCGGGCAGTGGCCGCCCCCGCGGCTTGGCGCGCTGGAACGCGGCCCGCCGGCCGCGCCGGTCCAGCAGCGCGAGGGTGGTCCTGCTGCGGTAGGCGGTGCCGGCCCAGACACCGCCGCCCGTGTTGCCCGGATCCAGCCCGGCACCCCGCTGGCGTGGCGGGCGGCGCCGGTCACGACAAAGCGGCGGAGGAACCGTGGCGGCGGTCGATGCCGAGGTGGTTCTTGTCGCCGAAGACCGGCCCTGCGATCTCGGCCACCGCCCGCCGCGGCTACGGTCGGCCCGCGGCAGGGCGGCCTCGGGCTCTGCGCGGAACGCCTCGAAGTCCACCACGGCGCGCAGCCGCTCCAGCGGATTGCCGGAGGCCGACGGCCAGCGCAGGCCTTCCTCCGTCTCGAAGAACCCAGGCGGTCCCGCCATGACCCGACCCCTACGCCGTCACGAAGCAGCTCGTACCCCCCCCTCAGCGCCAGGGGGGTTTCAAGGTGTCCTGGCGCGCCGAGTGGGAACCCAATACTGCTCCACGGCAGCATCATGGTGCCGTCCAGCCCAGCCAGGGCGGTTTCGCATCATTCCTCGGGCTGACGCCCACCGGGACAATCGAAGCATCGGCAGGATCCTTCCAAATCGGGCGCCGGTGCGCCGCCCGCTCCGCAAGAGACCGCCCTGGGGCCGCCTGAAGTTCGCGGTTCGGCCGCTTATGCGTGAAATCCGGGCGTTCCGATATTTCCGGCCGATCCGTGAGGCAATGGGGGCCGGGGACAGCATGTCCGCGCGATGGCCGCCCGCGTGACCTGGCGGGCGCCGCCGCGGCGGATGAGTTGGTCCTCGCCCCACGCCGCGCTGCCCCGGCCGCTTCCGCATGGCCGGGGAGCCCGGAGCCGTGGCGATGGATCGTGCCGGCAGAGGGCTTTCCCGGCCAGAGGCGATCACTCAGGCTCAATGCCGGCGGCGCGCGCCATCCGGCCCCATTTGGTGATCTCGTCGCGGATGAAGGCACCGAACGCCTCCGGCGACGAGGTTTTGGCCTCGAAGCCGATCCCGGCCAGGCGCTGCACCGTCTCGGGGCGGTCCCAAACGCGGCGGAATGCCGCATTGATGCTGGCCACCACCTCCGGTGGCAGCCGGGCCGGCCCGACCAGCCCGGCCCAGGCCACCACGTCGAAGCCTTCCAGCCCGCCCTCGTGCAGCGTCGGCACCTCCGGCACCAGGGCGCTGCGCTCCCGGCTGGTGACGCCGAGAGCCCGCAGCCGCCCCTCCCGCACATGCCCGAGAGAGGCGGAGACATCCACCACCATGCAATCCACGCGGCCCGCGATCACATCGGTCATGGCCGGCGGGGTGCTGCGGTAGGGCACATGTGTCATCTCCACACCGCCCATCTGGGCAATCGTCGCGCCGGCGACGATCCCGGTGGAGTTGCCGGAGGCGTAGCTCACCTGTCCGGGCTGGGCCCGCGCCCGGTCCAGCAGCTCGCGCAATGAGCGCACGGGAGAGCCGCCCCCGACCACCAGCCAGAAGGTGTAGTTCCCGGCCCGGCCGAGCGCGGTGAAGTCGCCCACGGGATCGTAATCCAGGCGCTTCATCAGCGCCGGATTGGCGGCGTGCGGCGTGTTGGTCGTCATCATCAGCGTGTGCCCGTCCGGGGCGCTGCGCGCCACCAGCGAGGCCGCCAGGGCGCCGTTGGCCCCGGCACGGTTGTCGACCAGCACCGGCTGGCCCAACTCGGGCTCCAGCAGTGTGGCCAGGATGCGCGTGATCGCGTCCGTGCCCGATCCCGCGCCGAAGGGGACGATGATGGTCACGGGCCGGGAGGGCCGCCAAGCCTGCCCCCAGGCCGGCGCCGACACCGAGGCGAGCGCGGCGGCGCCAAGCAGCGTGCGGCGGCGCATCATGCCAGTGCCTCCGCCGCCCCGCGGACCACCTTGGCGGGGTCCTCGCCATAGGGCGGGGCATAGATGACCAGGACCTTCACCGGCTTATCGCTCACGACCTCGAAGCTGTGCGGCGCGTCGGCGGGGAAGAAGCAGCACTCGCCCGGACCGATCTCGCGGCTCTCGCCACCAACGGTGGCGCGGGCGCGGCCCTCCAGCATGTAGCAGACCTGCTCGATGCCGGGATGGGCATGCGACAGCGCGGCGCCACCCTTCTGCAGGGTCCCCAGCACGACCTCCAGCTGACGGGCACCGACCGTCTCTGGTCCGATCAGTCGGCGATTTTCGGTGCCGGCGTGATTGGCCGGGTTGTAGGCCGGAACGTCCTCCGGCCAGACGAAATAACTCCTGGGGCGCAAGGCTTCCTCCCCTACCCTTCCCTTTTCCGCGTGAACGTTGCACCGCCTGGATGACCACTGTCCAGAAAGCCCCGTCGGGGTGGACCCGCCTATCTGAGGTCAGCGCCAGCCGGTGGTCCGGCTGGGCTTGCGCATCTCCAGGGGTCCGGTCCTCCCGCAGTATCCGAAGCCGTGAAGGTTGCCGCGGGCGAGCATGCCGGTGATCCTGGAGCTGGAGGACTGGACGGCATGGCTGGAGGGCCCCAATCCGGGCGCCCTCCTGAAGCCGGCGGCCGACGACGTGCTCCGCCTCTGGCCGGTGTCCCGGGGGTGAACTCACCGCGGAACAACGGACCGGAACTGCTGGAAGAGCTCACGCCGCCACCCGCCCCCAAGGGTGGACCGAATCCGGCCTAGCCGGCGGCCCGGCATCGCTTCCGATGCCTGTTCCCTGTAGATTGCGCTTCGCACGGGTACCCCGAAAGGATAAGAAACCAATAGTTGCGGCCCTGTGGGCGACGCCCTGTGGTGGGGCGAAAATCAGGAAGCTTCTCAGTTCACATGGATAACGTGACCGACAGGCGCCCCCCGGCCGCCCTGGACCGGACGGAGGGCGAAAAGGAATGGGCTGCCCTTGCCGCCGAAACCGCCGAGGACGTGCGACACTGCGTCGCGCAGGTGGTTGAGGCAGGGGCGGCGGATCTCGCCAGCATCTTCTACGCGACCCTCATGGGCGAAGAGGAAGCCGTCCCCTTTCTTTCCCACAAGATGGTCAGCGAGCGCCTCAGCCACTCGATGCAGGCCTGGTTGAGGGCGATGTTCTGCGCATTGCCCGACGAGATGGGAGACTTCGCTGACCGCCAACGGAAGATCGGGGAGGTCCATGCCCGGACCCGGGTGCCGATCCAAATCATGATGCGAGGCGCCCGTCTCCTGAAGACGCATATCGCGCGCCGGCTGGAGGAGACGCAGCTTGGCCGTGCGGCCCTGGCGAGTGCCATCACCTATGTCGATGGCCTGATCGACATCGCTATCGGGCTGATGAGCGAGGCTTACGTTCGAGACACGAAGCGGGGCGCTCAGACGGACGAGGCCTACAGGCTGTTCTCGCTCGGCCAGGACGTCTCCCTGGAACGGGAAAGCCAGCGTGCCGCCCTGATGGAATGGAGCCAGGCCCTGCTCTTCCAACTCCACGCATGCGGCGGACAGGATGTCCGGCTTCCGCCTGTCGGCACCTCGGATTTCGGCCTCTGGCTGCACCACAAGGGCAGCCTGTTGTTCCAAGGGGCTCCGGCCCTGAAGCAGATCCATGAGATCTTGCAGCGGATCGACGAGGAGTTGCTGCCCGGCATCGCTGCCGTCTTCCGTCGTGATCCCACCGAGCTTGCTGCAAAGCTGCAGGAACTGCAGGTGCGCATCGGGGAGGTGAAATATCTGCTCTCCGCACTGTTCCAGGACGTTGCAACTCTCGAGAATGGCCGCGATCCCTTGACTCGGGCACTCAATCGCCGGTTCCTGCCTTCGATCCTCGGGCGCGAGATCGCAATCGCGAACCGCACCGGCTCCACCTTCACCGTGCTGATGATCGATATCGACCACTTCAAGCAGGTCAATGATGAATACGGCCATATCGCTGGCGATGCGGTGCTGCAGCAGGTCGCCGAAAATGTCCTGGAAGCCTGTCGCCTGAGCGACTTCGTGTTCCGCTATGGAGGTGAGGAGTTCCTTGTGGTTCTGGTGGAAGCGGATGCCAGGCTCGGGTTGGAGATCGCGGAGAGGATCAGGGTCCGAGTGGCCCAGAGTGATGTCATCTTGCCCGGGAATCTGCGCCGCCGGCTTACCGTCTCAATCGGGGTCGCCTCCTTCGACGGCCATCCCGATTACACCTATCTCGTGAATGCTGCCGACCAGGCCCTTTATCAGGCGAAGAGAAGCGGAAGGAACCGCTGCGTGACCGCCTGACGTAGCGGACCCGGCACAATAGTCCACCCAACAAACGCCTCTTGGAATGCACCCGAATCCAGCCAAGCATGCCCCATGTCTCCGCAGCAGGGCTGCCTGGGTCGATGTCTGGGCAAACTCCGGGCCCCGCTATTGAGCGTATTCGGGCCACGCTCGCCGCCGCACCGAGAGGGCTGGAGGGCGAGACGCCATGACGGCCCTTTCCGAGCTTTGGGAGCGGGTCTCCTCAGGTTCCAATAAGGATCTTGATGCAGTCCGTCCTTCAAAGCGGGTGCAGATCCGAACTCGCCAGGAATGGCAGTCGGAGTGGCGGTCTGCCGAGCGCCTACACCATTGCCACCCCCTCCACTGCTACCCGCCAGCACGCCGGCCACCGCGCCGGGGTTACCTTCGGCGGCCGCCAGGTCCGCAGGTAGTAGCGCCAAGCCTACCCCTTCACCGCCGCCAGCCGGACCGTGCCGTCGCTGACCACGGCACGATGCACACCATCTGAGCCAAAACTGTGAGCCAGATCACAGCGGGGCTGCGAAGATCGAGGGCAAATAGCAGCGGATCCTAGGAATGGGTCCCTGGATCCTTCGTCCCCCTTCGACTCCGCCCGGCAGGGTCAACCTGTCGGGCGCTTTTTGTTCAGCCTGCGCTACAGCCCGAAATGCAAAAGGCTGCCAGCGGGTCGGAGAACCGCTTGACGTCGTCGATGGCCGGTAAGCGTCAGCCCATTCAGGCACTGGCTGCGCTCGACATGGCCGTTGCGCGTGAGTGGCCCGCGCCCGGCCTCATTCACCATTCCGACCGCGGGTGCAATTCGCAGCCCATGAACACCGCAAGCGGTTGCAGCAGCACGGCATGCTCTGCTCCATGAGCCGCAAGGCCGGCGACGCGATGGCCCGCCGCGAGGCGCTGGCCGGTTCGACGCATGCGTCGAACGGCATCGCGGACGGGATCATGCACCGCGGCCACCCGCGCCGGCGGCTGGCGCCCTGGCAGCGCTGGATGAACGTCGCGCTCGCGCCTATCCGCGGCCTCGTCCGCAACGGCGCCCACCTGCAGCTGCTCTTCATTGCTCTGAACCTCCGCCGCGCCGAACGCCTCGCCGCCTGACGGGGGCAGTGCGTCCGGAGCTCACCGCCGAGGCGCCGAGGACGGCATCAACCAAGGCGAAGCGGCGCTCCGCCACTCCTCTCGCGTCGGTCGGAGCCATCAACCCGCGTTTCGCAGAGGTCTCCGAATAAGGTCGCAGATCTCCACCTCCTGCTCGGCATCCAGGAACCGACCATGTCCCGGCTCGGGCCCATGCGGGCCGGTCTTCAATCCGGCCGCGCCCCGCTCGGCAAAGCGCTTGCAGAGATCAAACACCCCGGTCTGGGTCAGCCCAACCTGCGCCGCGATGGCGGCGTAGGTCATACCGGCCTGACGCAAACCGATCACCTGCGCCGGCCTTCCTCTTGCGCGGCCGCCGACAACTTGCGCATGTCCACCTGCTTCATGCCCGCGACCCGGGCCGATCCTACTCGTCTTCAAGATCACCCAGGACGGATCAATAGGATGTCGCGCTCCATCCGGGCGCGATTGAGTTCACGCCGCAATCGCGCAATTTCCGCCGCCTGGAAGGCGCCGGCACCGGCGTGCCGTCCTACGACCCTCCGCCTGGCGTAGCCAGTTCCGTGCCAAACGATCCGGCCAGCCGAACGGAGGCCTTCAGACGAACGCCGGCTGGAAAGCCAGCAGGAACACCAGCCATCGCTGCCGACCTCACACCACAAGGCCGGTGGCCTGCGACCCTATTCACCCAAAGTGAGCAGCATGGCGCCTAGGCAGGCTCCCCGTGCGTGAAGCGGCCGTTCATCATGGTCATGTCGATCCGGACCTTCGCTATGTCGCGCTTGGCCACCTCGAAGAGGTTCTTCTCCAGCACAACGAGGTCCGCAAGCTTGCCAGCCGTGATGGAGCCGATCCTGTCCTCCATCCGGAGCTGATATGCACCGCCAAGCGTGTTGGCGTGGATGGCTTGGGCAAGGTCAAGGCGCTCGTCCATCGGATCGAGCACCGGCGCATCAGGCTTGCCAATGAGTTGGCGGGTGACAGCGACCTGGATTGCATCGAGAGGCTTGTAGGTCGAGAAATATCCGGCCGCTGGCCAGTCCGTCCCGAAGGAGATCCTCCCACCAGCGTCCAGAACGGAGCGGGGCCGACACATGCGCCTCTGCCGTTCGGGGCCGAGGCGCTCCAGCAGCGTACCGGCTGTATCGGGATCGGCTGAGAACCAGTTGGCGGAGAATTGCGCGACGGCATCAAGCCTGCCAAAGCGCGGAATATCAGCATCGCTGACGTAGACCAGGTGAGCAATGCTGTGCCGGCGGTCGCGTTGTGGATTGGTACGAATCGCCGCCTCGAAGGCGTCCAGCGCGAGGCGCGCCGTCGCATCGCCGAAGGCGTGGACGTGCACGTCGAGGCCGGCTGCATCCGCCTCAATGACCAGTGTTTCGAATTCCTCCCGGCTGAATGGCGGTCTTACGATCGTCTCCGGCTTGTCGGCGTATGGTTCCAGCAGAACTGCGGTGTAGCCCTCCGCTGTGCCGTCACCCACGATCTTCAGGACACCGGCCTGAACGAGTTCGGTATTGATGCGCTGCCGAAGCTCGACCGCCTGCCGCCAGGCATCCGCTATCGGCGGGTTCTTGATCATGTAGGAGGCCACTACCCGGAAGGGCAGCAAGCCTTTTTCCTCCAGGGCCGGGTAGATTTCGAGCGTGGTTACCTGATCACCCTCGATCGGGACCACGCCGGCGTCGAACACACATGTGATCCCAGCTGCTGCCGCCTTCGGCATCCAGGCTTGCAGGCATCGACTCATGGCGTCGGCCGTTATCGGCTCAATCTCCTGCATTACCGCCATCATTGCAGGAATTTCGAGCACGAAACCCGTTGGCTCACCCTTCGCGTCGCGCGCGAAATAGCTGAAGCCAGGCATAGGGTCGGGCGTATCCCGCGTGATGCCCGCCATCTCCAGGGCCTTGCTGTTGAGCCAGAGGCTGTGCGCGTCGATATTGATGAAGTAAGCGGGCCGGTCGGGGACAATGCGGTCGAGATCCGCCTTGTCTGGACCTTCTGGTGGAAACATGTCCGCACGCCAGCCGAAGCCGCGGACGGACTGGCCGGGATTCTCCGCGGCGTATCGGGCGATGGCGGCGAGCGCATCCTCGCGTGAGTCCACCTGCAGATCCACCCCGCCCGTGAGAAACGCGCCGAGTGTCGGATGAATATGGGCCTCGACAAAGCCCGGAAGCATCATGCGCCCGTTCAGCTCGATCACCCTGGTGTCCGGGCCAATGAGCTTCTCGACAGCGGCATTGGTTCCAACGGCGGCAATCGCCTTGCCCCGCACCGCGACTGCTTCCGCCCAAGGCTGGTCAGGATCGACCGTGTAGACCTTGCCGCTGCGAAACACGACGGTTGCGGGGCCGCTCCGGTCGCCAAGGCCCTTCTGAGCCAGAGCTGGCATAGGCCGGACACCTGGCGCCAGCACGGCCGATGCGGCGAGACTGCTGCGAAGAAAACGGCGGCGATCCAGCGGCGTGGCCAGTTTGGTCATGCTCCACTGGAAGCCCTGGAGGAATGAGCAGTTCAGACACATTTGCCGGTCGCCTGATCCTGGGCTGCGCCAATCGGCAGTCCTGGTGCTGTTGGTCTACTGCTGGGCGCCGCCTGTGTTTCCTTTTCCCGGTATGACCGATGGCCATACCGATGTCGCCGGTAGCATGTGTCGCATTTTGTTGCAACTTCGGCATGGCTTGTCCTGCCCCATGAATGAAGACGGCCAGCCGCCGTGTCGTCGCGGCCGAACGGTGCCACGCCGCAACTCGATGCGCAGCCGTAAGATACCAAGGTCCGACGTCTGGCCCAGTGGCGCGAGATAGGCGCCGTGCTGGCACGCTGGTGCGGGGTCGGTCATCGTCATGAGAGGCTTGGCCTTCGGCCTCTCGACGCCGCATGGGCGCATGCTTGATACGGTGCTTGCCGGCACCGCTGAGTTCGGATCCGAACTGATCCCAGGCGCGTGTGCTCCACCAACTCGGGCTGAGCAAGAACACCGTTGCGGGCATCGTCAGGCGGAAGCGGGCCGCTTCGGCAGGCGTCTGAGCGGGCCGGCGTTCCCGGTCCGCAGCATCATGCGTGCGATCCTGCCCAATTCTATGACGGGACTCCATGACGCGGCCGCGAGCCACTTCCGTCCGATCAGCCTCCGCCCCGCGGAGCTTCGGCAATGAAGCGCTCGAAGGCGGAAAGCGTCTCCTCGCTGACATAGTGCTCGATACCTTCGGCATCGATCTCCGCCACTTCCGGCGGCACGCCGATTGCACGGAGGAAGGCGACCACCGTCTGGTGCCGTGCCCGGACGCGGCGTGCCATCGCCTGTCCCGCCTCGGTCAGGAAGACGCCGCGATAGGGTTTGGAGTGCGCCAGCCCATCCCGCTTAAGGCGCCCGATCGTCTTGATCGCCGTTGCATGGGTCACGCCGAGGCGGCGTGCGATGTCGGTCGGCCGCGCCTCGCCGTCGGTCTCCAGCAGATCGGCGATGATCTCGACATAATCCTCCATCAGCGCGCCGGCCCGGGCCTGGCGGGCTGAGGCATGCCGCGTCGCCTCGTCGGATCGTTCCGCTGCTGCGGCCTCCGTGGGGTTGGGCAATTCCATGATGCGTCCCTAGCACCGGCGAAGCCCGACGCCAATTTGTAGCCGATGCCACAGTATGGGGCTTGCACATTATAGTTATGCACATTACCAACAATGGCGCAGAGGGAACATTGAGCGCTGGAGGAGGAGCGATGCGCCGACCGACGAAGCATGCCGCCGAGCCGGATCGCCGCCAGGGCCGCCGCGCGCTGCTGGCCGGCGCCGCGCTCCTGGCCGGCAGCCTCGGCCTGGCCGTGCGGCCGGCGCGGGCGCAGCGCCGCGGTCCGCTCAGCGTGCTGGCGACCACGGGGATGATCGGCGATCTGGTCCGGGAGATCGGCGGCGACCGCATTCGCCTCGAAGTACTGATGGGCCCCGGCGTCGATCCCCATCTCTACAAGCCGACGCGGGACGATATCGCGAAGATGCTGCGGGCCGATCTCGTCTTCTATAACGGCCTCCTCCTCGAAGGAAAAATGAGCGATGCCTTCATCCGCATCGCCCGCAGCGGCAAGCCGGTCCATGCGGTGACGGAGCTGCTGCCCGAGGATCAGCTCATCGCACCAGAGGGGGCGGAGGGGCATTACGACCCGCATGTCTGGATGGATCCGCGCCGCTGGTCGCAGGCTGCGACGCTGATTGCGGAGAGGCTGACCGCCCAGGACCAGGCGGGCGCCCCGGCCTATCGCCACAACCTTGCCGCCTTGCAGGAGCGCATCCGGCAGCTCGACAGCTATGCCGAGCAGGCGATTGCTAGCATCCCCGAGCGCCAGCGCCTGCTGGTCACGGCGCATGATGCCTTCAACTACTTCGCTCGGCGCTATGGTATTGAAGTGCTCGGCATCCAGGGCCTTTCCACCGAGTCCGAAGCCGGCATCCGCCGGATCCAGGAGCTGGTCTCGATCCTGGTCACGCGCCGCATCCCGGCCGTCTTCGTCGAAACCTCCGTTTCCGACCGCAATGTGCTGGCGCTGATCGAGGGCACGGCAGCCCGCGGCCACAAGGTCGTCATGGGCGGCGAGCTCTTCTCCGACGCCATGGGCAGCCCCGGCACCTACGAGGGCACCTATATCGGCATGATCGATCATAACGTGACCACGATCACCCGTGCCCTGGGCGGCACGGCACCGGAACGCGGCTTCCAGGGGCGGTTGGCT
>Ga0182742_1005466_pt1 | contig 10699 bp, 5 predicted proteins | sample eDN5th37CBELigMG_FD_128880 | JGI IMG/M metagenome (GOLD analysis project Ga0182742, IMG submission 128880) | Enriched Miracle-Growth compost microbial communities from Emeryville, California, USA - eDNA 5th pass 37_C BE-Lig MG (version 2)... ... | reverse complement strand
TGCATTACCGGCTCGACCTCGCGGAATTCTCGCGCCAGGACCTCTCCGGCTACACCCACATCAACGAACATTTCGCCGACGAACTGCACGAGCTGCTGAAGCCCGACGATGTCGTCTGGGTGCATGACTATCACTTCCTGCTGCTGGCGAAAGCCCTGCGCGAGCGCGGGCATCGCAACCGGATCGGTTTCTTCCTGCATACGCCGTTTCCGCCGGTCGAGATCATCACCGGTCTGCCGCACCATGAACGCATCATTTCCTCGCTTTGCCATTACGACCTCGTCGGCTTCCAGACCGAGACCGATGCGGCCAACTTCGCCCGCTACGTGGAAAACGAGTGCCGCTATTCTGGCGATCGCAAGTGCGGATACAATACTGGCGAGCGCGTTGTACGCGTCGGCCATTTTCCGGTCGGCGTGGAGACCGAGAATTTCAACCGGCTGGCGCGGCGCGCGATCAAGTCGTCCTTCGTCGGCGGCGTGCTGTCGTCGCTGTCCGGCCGCGCGATGATCATCGGCGTGGACCGGCTGGATTATTCCAAGGGCATCCAGAATCGTCTCGAAGCGTTCGAGCGATTCCTCGAGACCTATCCCGAGTGGCGGGATAACGTCACCTTTCTGCAGATCACCCCCAAGAGCCGATCCGAAATTCCCGAATACATGACGATGGAGCGCAATGTTTCATCGACCGTGGGGCGCGTGAACGGCCGGTATGGAGAGGCATCCTGGACGCCGATCCGCTACGTCAATCGCGCGCATACCCGCACCGCGCTCGCCGGCCTTTACCGGGCCGCCCGCGCCGCCCTTGTCACGCCGCTGCGCGACGGCATGAACCTTGTCGCCAAGGAATACGTGGCAGCGCAGGATGCCGATGATCCGGGCGTGCTGATTCTGTCGCGCTTCGCCGGGGCGGCCATGGAGTGCAAACCCGCGCTATTGGTCAATCCTTACGATACCGAAGCGGTCGCCAGCGCCATCCACCGCGCGTTGACCATGCCGCTCGAGGAACGCCGCGCCCGGCATAACGCGCTCTACGACATCATTTCGAAGAACGACATCAATGACTGGCCTGGTCGTTTTCTGTCGGCCCTGACCGGCGCGCCGACCATCGAGGGTGCGAATCCTGCGCCGCCCCTGCCCGACCCGCTGTCGATACCGCAGCGGGCAGCGAATTGAGACGGTAATCGCGAGGAGCCGAAGATGCTGCCGATCGGAAAGACCAGATGGGCGATCCCCGAAGGCTATATCCCTTCAGAGAGCGTGTCGCAGGACCGCGCCTTGCTGTCACACGAGACCGCGTGCATCCTCAATGCCGGCGAACGCGATGCAACGATCAGGCTGTCCGTGTTTTTCACGAATCGCGAGCCCGTGCTCTATCGCGTGACGGTCCCCGCCCGCCGCACGCTGCATCTGCGCTTCAACGATCTGAAGGATCCCGAGCCGATACCGCTCGATACCGACTACGCCTCGGTGTTTGAATCCGACGTACCGATCATCGTGCAGCATACGCGCCTCGATTCGCGCCGTGCCGAGATCGCACTCCTGTCCACTGTGGCCTACGGACAGGATTAGCTCACCGGGTTCGGCCCGTGTTGAACGGGTCAGCCTGACCACCGCTCGCTTCCGTGAAGGCGGACATGCGGCATTCCGACTCCGGCTGCCGGCCTCCGTCGGTTGGCAAAATTGAAGGGGATCCGGGGCAGCGACGCCGATCCTAGTTGCAAACGCTTCTTAATTGCGATAACCAAGGCGAGCCGACGATCAGGGGATCATGCTTTCGATCCGGCAAAGGCACGACGCGGGGGCGTTATGGGGACTGGACTGTCAGCGCGCTTCGCGAGCGCCACGCGCCGGCACGGTATACTTCGGCTTGCGCCGCCCTTTGCGCTCATTCTTGCGGTCTCGGCGGCCGGGATCCTCCAGGCGCGAGCGCAAGCGAGCAGCGGCAATGACAATGGCAAGCAACACGGTGCCGGCATCGCCGAAGTGCCGGGCGAGGACATCTTCGGCTTCACGTCTGCAACCGATGTCGGCGACAAAGGCGATCTTGGTTTTGCAAACGAGCTCAACGGCTTTCGCGGCAAGCGCGAGGGTAGCTACCGTTGGCTCAGCAACAAGATGGAGCTCGGCTACACCTTCGCCGAGAACTGGTGGATCGCGGGCTCAGCTTTCATCAGTCACAACCGCATCCACGGCGTCCCGGACCTGCCGGAGCGGGATGCAACAGCTTTCGAGGGCCTGAGCTTCGAGATCAAGCATCGCGTGGTCGAGCGAAGCGAATCCAATCCGTTCGCGGTCACACTGTCGATCGAACCGTTCCGCTCGTGGATCGATATTGCCGACGGCACCGGCGTGCGCACCGACGGATATGGCGCGGCGTTCAAGTTTCTTGCCGATGCCGTTATCGTGCCTAATCGCGTCTATTTCGGCTTCAACGCGGCGTGGGCGCCGATTCGACAGCAGTTGCCGGATGATCGCAGCGTCTGGCTGGAAGGATCGGCAACCAGCCTTTCGACGGCGCTGACAATTCAGCCGATCAGGAACCTGTTCGTCGGCGCCGAAGTGCGCCAGCTCGTCAACTACGGCGGCACCTTCTTCGACGAGCGCGTCGGCTACGCCTACTATCTCGGTCCGACGCTGCTCTGGAAGATTACCGACAAGATCGCCTTCAATGCGACCTGGCAGCCGCAGATTTACGGCCGCTCCGCCGGTAATCCCGATCAGCGATATGACCTCGACAATTTCGAGCGCGCGCAATTTCGTTTCAAGCTTGCGGTCGGCCTAGACTAACAAGGCTTTTCGTCGACGCGGCGCGCCGATCACGTCGTCATTTCGTGTTTGTCGTGAATAGTGAGCGGATCGAACATTCGGCCCGTTGGCAGGCAGCTTTCCCGCGCATATGGTCGCCGCCCCGAATCGATTGAGGGTGTTGATGGCTGCCGACCTATCGCGTATTGCGCGCACGATTGCCGAAGAGATTGCTGCAAAACCGCCGCAGGTTGCGGCGGCGATCGGACTGCTCGACGAGGGCGCGACCGTTCCATTCATCGCACGTTACCGCAAGGAGGTAACCGGCGGGCTCGACGATACGCAGTTGCGCCAGCTTGAGGAACGCCTTGCCTATCTGCGCGATCTCGAATCGCGGCGCGACACCGTGCTCGAATCGATTCGCTCGCAGGGCAAGCTCACCGAGGAGCTCGAGGCGAAGATCGGCGCGGTTGCAACCAAGGCCGAGCTTGAGGACCTGTACCTGCCCTACAAACCGAAGCGTCGCACCCGCGCAGAGATCGCGCGCGAACGCGGCCTCGGTCCCCTCGCCGAAACCATTCTCTCCGACCGCTCTGTGGTGCCGCTCGAGCTTGCCTCGCAATTCATCACCGACGACGTGCCGGACACCAAGACGGCGCTCGATGGCGCGCGCGACATTCTGGTCGAGACCTTTGCGGAAAACGCGGATCTCGTCGGTCGCCTGCGCAGCTATCTCAAGGAACGCGCCAATGTGCATGCAAAGGTCATCGACGGCAAGCAGGAGGCCGGCGCGAAATTCTCCGATTATTTCGATCACACCGAACGCTGGGCGACGACGCCCAGCCATCGTGCGCTGGCCATGCTGCGCGGCCGCAACGAGGACATCCTGACGGTCGATATCGAGATCGATGCCGACAGCATCCCGCCGGTGAAGCCGGTCGAGCAGATGATCGCCGACGCCTACGCGATCCGCCCGGATGCCGGCGCCGCCGACAAATGGCTGATGGATGTCGCGCGCTGGACCTGGCGCGTGAAGCTCTCGCTCACGCTGTCGATCGACCTGATGACCGAACTTCGCGAGCGCGCCGAAGACGAGGCCATTACGGTCTTCGCCCGCAATCTCAAGGATCTGTTGCTGGCGGCGCCGGCCGGCTCGCGCGCCACGATCGGTCTTGATCCCGGCATTCGCACCGGCGTGAAGGTCGCGGTCGTCGACAACACCGGCAAGCTGCTGGAAACCACCACGGTCTATCCGTTCCAGCCAAAGAACGACGTTCGTGGTGCGCAGGCCGAAATCGGGCGGCTGATCGTGCGTCACAAGGTCGAGCTGATCGCCATCGGCAATGGCACGGCGAGCCGCGAGACCGACAAGCTGGTCGCCGATCTGCTCGCCGACATGCCCTCGCCGAAGCCGATCAAGGTGGTGGTGAGCGAAGCCGGCGCGTCCGTCTACTCCGCCTCGGCGACCGCCGCAGCCGAATTCCCGGGTCTCGACGTCTCGCTGCGCGGCGCGGTGTCGATCGCGCGGCGCCTCCAGGACCCGCTGGCGGAACTCGTCAAGATCGAGCCGAAATCGATCGGCGTCGGCCAGTATCAGCACGACGTCGACCAATACCGGCTGGCGCGCTCGCTTGATGCGGTGGTGGAAGACGCGGTGAACGCCGTCGGCGTCGATCTCAACACCGCGTCAGCGTCGCTGCTGTCGCGGGTGTCGGGCCTCGGCGCCTCGCTCGCCGAGATGATTGTCGCGCATCGCGACAAGGTCGGGGCCTTCAGGAACCGCAAGCAATTGCTGGACGTGGCGCGGCTCGGACCGCGCACCTTCGAGCTCTGCGCCGGGTTCCTGCGCATCCCGAACGGCGACGAGCCGCTCGATGCGTCGTCGGTCCATCCGGAAGCCTATGGCGTTGCCAAGAAAATCGTAGCGGCCTGCGGCCGCGATGTGCGGTCGCTGATGGGTGACAGCGCCGCGCTCAAGGCGCTCGATCCGCGCGCATTCGTCGACGAGCGCTTCGGCCTGCCAACGGTACGCGACATTCTGGCGGAACTGGAAAAGCCGGGCCGCGACCCGCGTCCGAGCTTCAAGACCGCGACCTTCACCGACGGTGTCGAGGAGATCACCGATCTGAAGCCCGGCATGCTGCTGGAAGGCACCGTGACCAATGTCGCTGCTTTCGGCGCCTTCGTCGATATCGGCGTCCATCAGGACGGACTTGTTCACGTCTCGCAACTGGCTGACCGCTTCGTGAAGGATCCGCATGAGGTCGTGAAAGCCGGCGATGTGGTGAAGGTGCGCGTCGTCGAGGTCGACGTGAAGCGCAAGCGCATCGGCCTTACCATGCGCAAGGATGGCGGCGCGGCTGTGCCGCGTTCCGGCACGGGCAGCGCCGCCGAAAGCAAGGGCAAGTTCAGCGGCAGCCGTTCATCGGGCGGCGGCAGCTCGCGCACGCGGGAGCGGGCGGCCCCGCAAGGTGCGCTTGCGGCGGCTCTCGCCGAGGCGATGCGGCGCAAGTAACAGCGGTTTTTCCCCGTCATGCCCCGCGCAAGCGGGGCATCCACGGATTCGCCGCGCTTACTGGATCGTCCGCGTTCGCGGACGATGACAGTGAAAAAGAAACGCGCTTCGACTTTGAAACCGCTTCAGTGCGTCACCGCTTGGGCTTCACGTCGAGTGCGCGCGCCAGCACGCGTGCGACGTGCACCGCTTCGCGGCCGGAGCCATCGTGAATTTGATGCCGGCATGAGGTGCCGTCGGCGACGATGACCGCATCGTTCTCCGCTTTGCGCACCGCGGGCAGGAGCGACAGCTCACCCATCGCCAGCGACACATCGATGGTGTCGGCGGCATAACCGAACGCGCCGGCCATCCCGCAGCAGCTCGATTCGATCGTTTCGACGGCGAGATCGGGAACAAGTTTGAGCACCATCTGCACCGGACCGAACGCCTCGAATGCCTTCTGGTGGCAATGGCCATGGACTAGCGCGCGTCGCCGCATGGGCTTCAGTTTCAGGTCTAGCCGCCCGGCCTTGTGCTCGCGTGCAAGAAACTCCTCGAAGGTAAGCGCAAGCTGCGCGATCTTCTTCGCGTCTTCGGACTTCACAAGCGCCGGGATTTCATCGCGGAAGGAAAAGATGCAACTCGGCTCGAGGCCAACGACGGGAATGCCTTTGTCGATAAACGGCTTCAGTGCGGCCAATGTGCGCTCTGCCTCGGCGCGCGCCTGATCGACGGCCCCGACCGATAGAAACGTCCGGCCGCAGCAGAGCGGGCGCTTCTTTCCATCTGCGGGTCGCGCGACATGCACCGCGTATCCCGCAGCCATCAGCACGGCGACCGCCGCGTCAAGGTTCTCGCGCTCGAAATAGCGATTGAAGGTATCGGCGAAGAGGACAATCTGCCTTAATGAGTTCCCTTCCCCGCTTGCTCCATCGGACTCCCTCCCCCCTTGCGGGGGAGGGTTGGGGAGGGGGGTGACTGCAAATGCCGGCGCCTCGATTGCACCCCCCTCCTGCTCGCCTTCGGCGAGCGACCTCCCCCGCAAGGGGGGAGGTGAAGACTGAGCAAGAGGCGACGTCAGAAGCCCATCTGTGAGCGCATCCTCAAACACATCGCTCCGCCATCGCGGCAGACTGCGCCGCGCCGATAATCCGGCGATCCGTTCCGACAGCCACGCAGCGCCCGGCACGACGTTGCGCGCATTCATCAGCCACGGCACTTTCGCGGCATAAGGCGCATAGCGCGGCAGCCAGCCGATCAGGCGATCGCGCAGCGAGAAGCCGAACCGCGCGGCGCGCGCCGCCAGCACCTCGATCTTCATGCGCGCCATGTCGACGCCGGTCGGGCATTCGCGCCGGCAGGCCTTGCAGGAGACGCACAGATTTATCGTCTCAGCCATCTCATCCGACGTGAGCGCATCGACACCGAGCTGGCCGGTGATGGCGAGCCGCAGCGAATTGGCGCGACCGCGCGTCACGTCGCGCTCGTCGCGGGTGACGCGATAGCTCGGGCACATCACGCCGCCTTCGATCTTGCGGCATGCGCCGTTGTTGTTGCACATCTCGACCGCGCCCTGGAACCCGCCGCCCGATCCCGGCCACGCCGACCAGTCGAGTTGTGTCGCGATGTCTTCGCCGCGATAGCCGGGCTTGAAACGGAAATTGCTGCGATCGTCGAATTTCGGCGCATGCACGATCTTTCCGGGATTGAACAGGCCGTCCGGATCGAACCGCGCCTTCACCTCCCCGAAGGCGCGTACGAGACGCGATCCGAACATGAATTCATGAAACTCCGATCGCACGATGCCATCGCCATGCTCGCCGGAATGCGAACCCTTGTAGGCGCGCACCAGGGCGAAGGCTTCCTCCGCGATCGCGCGCATCGCCTTTACGTCTTTCTCGAGCCGCAGGTTGAGCACCGGGCGCACATGCAGACAGCCGGCGCCGGCATGCGCGTACCAGGTGCCTCGCGTGCCGTGCTTTTCGAATACCGCTGTGAGCTTTGATGTGTATTCCGCAAGGTGCTCGAGCGGCACTGCGCAGTCCTCGACAAAGGACACCGGCTTTCCCTCAGCCTTCATCGACATCATGATGTTGAGGCCCGAGGTTCGCACCTCGGTGATCGCGGCCTGCAGCGTTGGATCGAGGATATCGACCACGCCACCCTGCTTCGCCCCGGTGTTGGTGAAGCCATAGCCGAGCTCGCCCATCAAATCGCCGAGCTGTTTCAGGCGGCGCAGGTTCTCGTCCTGATCCTCTTCGCCGAATTCCACCAGGAGGATCGCGTCCGGCGTGCCGCGCACGAATTGCTCCAGCGTCGGGCGGAAGATCGCGATCTGCCGCGCCAGTTCGATCATGGTGCGGTCGATCAGTTCGACACCGATCGGCCTGAGCTTCACAATATGCTGCGCGGCGTCCATCGCATCATAGAAGCGTGCGAAGTGGCAGGCCCCGACCGCGCGCCTGCCGAGCAATGGCGCGAGCTTGAGTTCGACCTTTGTGGTGAAACCGAGCGTGCCTTCCGATCCGATCAGGATATGCGCGAGGTTCAGATCATTGCGGCCCGGCAGAAGCGCGTCCAGATTATATCCGCCGACGCGTCGTTGCACTTTCGGGAAGCGCGCCGCGATTTCGTCCGCTTCGCGCGCGCCGAGCGCGAGCAGATCCTTGGCGAGCGAGACCATCGCCGATGAAGGCCTAAACTCCGCCAAAGTCGGAGAAGCAGGACCGAACGTCTCGGACCGGCCATCGGCGAGCATCGCATTGACGGAGATCACGTTCTCGCGCGTGTTGCCGTAGCGCAGCGAACGCGCGCCGCAGGAATTGTTACCGGTCATGCCGCCGATGGTGGCGCGCGAGGCGGTCGAGATGTCGACCGGAAACCATAATCCGTGCGGCTTCAAGGCGCGGTTGAGGTCGTCCAGCACGATGCCGGGCTCCACAACGCAGCGCCGGTTTTCGGCATCGATCTCCAGAATGCGGTTGAGATATTTCGAGCAGTCGATCACCAGCGACGCATTCACCGTCTGCCCGCATTGTGAGGTGCCGCCGCCGCGCGGCAGCACGGACACGCCCTCCTCCCGCGCAATCGCGATCGCACGCGCGGCATCCTCCATGGTGCGGGGCGCCACGACGCCCACCGGCATAATCTGGTAGTGGGACGCATCGGTGGCATAGCGCCCGCGGGTGAAGCGGTCGAAGCGCACATCGCCCCGAACATCCGCTTTCAGCCGCCGTTCCAGCACCGGCCGCAAAGTGTCAGGCAACCGCTAGTCCTCCCGGCATTCCACCCATATCGGGCGCGCAGTCCCGGCCGCTGTCGATACGGCTTGCCTATCAGGCCATGCAGCGTTTGGGCTTGACCGGACTGTCGCATTCGGTGTTCATCCCGGCAAGTTTTGGACCGCCGCGCGGTCCGCTTTGCTGCTTTCTTCCGGGAGTCTTCGATTATGGCCCAGAATTCCGCGCGCGCCGCCGGGCGCCATTTCCTGCAGATCCCCGGGCCGACCCCGGTGCCCGATCGCGTCCTGCGCGCGATCGACCGGCCCGTGATCGACCACCGCGGCCCCGAATTCGCTAAGATGGCGAAGAAGGCGCTCGACGGCATCAAGACCATCTTCAAGACTACCAACCCGGTGATCATCTTCACCGCCACCGGCACCGGCGCATGGGAAGCCGCGCTGACCAACACCCTGTCGCCCGGCGACAAGGTCCTGATGGTCGAGACCGGCCAGTTCGCCACGCTCTGGAAGAAGATGGCGGAACGCCTCGGCCTCAAGCCGGAATTCATCCCCGGTGACTGGCGTTCGGGCGCCGACCCTGCCGCGATCGAGGCCAAGCTGCGTGAAGACAAGGCCCACGAAATCAAGGCGGTCTGCGTTCTGCATAACGAGACCTCGACCGGCTGCGCGAGCGACATCGCGGCGATCCGCAAGGCGATCGATGCCGCAGGCCATCCGGCGCTGTACATGGTCGACACCATCTCCTCGCTCGCCTCCACCGATTACCGGCACGACGAATGGGGCGTGGACGTCGCGGTCGGCGGTGCGCAGAAGGGCCTGATGCTGCCGCCCGGCATGTCGTTCAATGCGCTCAGCGAGAAGTCGATTGCCGCGAGCAAGACCTCGAAGCTGCCGAAGTCGTTCTTCGCATGGGACGACATGCTGAACATGAACAAGGTCGGCTTCTTCCCCTACACCCCGGCCACGCTGATGCTCGGCGGCCTCGTCGAAGCCATTGAAATGCTGCACGAGGAAGGCCTCGACAATGTGTTCGCTCGCCACGACCGGCTCGGCGAAGCCGTGCGCCGCGCGGTGAAGCATTGGGGCCTCGAGACGCTCTGCCGCGACCCGAAGTATTATTCGTCGACGGTGACCGCGATCTTCCTGCCGGAAGGCCACGATGCCGATGCGTTCCGCTCGCTCGCACTCGAGACCTTCAACATCTCCTATGGTGCGAGCTTCGGTCCGTTTGCCGGCAAGTATTTCCGCATCGGCCATCTCGGCGACACCAACGACGCCACCATCATCGGCGCGCTGGCCGCGACCGAAATGGCGCTGGCGCTCGCCGGCGTGCCGCACAAGAAGGGCGGCGTACAGGCGGCGATGGACTATTGCGTCTCGCAGCATTCCACTCCGGTGCGGGTGGCCGCGGAGTAGTTCTTTTCCCTCTCCCCGTTGTTACGGGGAGAGGCTCGGCAGCATCCAAAAGATGCGAGCCGGGGTAGGCCGCCTCGGCATCTCACAAGCCCCCTCATCTGACTTGCATCGCGCGAGGCGTCCGCAAGTCGACCTCTCCGCGCTTGCGGGAGAGGTAACAACCGCAATCACTGCGGCTGGATCTTCGCCGCTTTGGCCAGTTCGATCGTCGCATTGACGTCGTCGTGGAAGAATTTCGCGAATTCGGGCTGGCTGCCCGGCAGCGGCTGCACGCCAAGTTGCGCGAAACGCGCCTGCACCGCGGGCGCTTCCAGCGCCTTTCCGATTTCGCGATGCAGCCGCTCGACGATCGCGGGCGGCGTATTCGCGGGCAGGTAGACGCCGGTATAGAATGGATAGACCGATTCCGGCGGCAGGCCGAGTTCGACTGTCGTCGGGGTGTCGGGAAGCGATGGAATGCGGCTGTGGGCGCTGACAGCCAGTGGCACGAGCTTTCCGTCCTTGATCAGCGGCAGCGTGGTCGCAGTCAGCTGCACGCTGAAATCGGAGCGGTCGGCCACCACGTCCATGACCGCATCCGCGGCGCCCTTGAACGGAACCTGCTGCGCCTCGAACCCGCCGGCAATGCGCAGCCGCTCCGCACCGAAATGCGACGCCGACCCCACGCCCACGGAGGAATAATTCAGCAAGCCCGGCTTCGCCTTGGCGGCGGCGATCATGTCCTTGAGCGACTTGTAGCCCTTGCCGGGCGAGGTCACGATCACCAATGGCTGCTGCCCGAGCGCAATCACCGGAACG
>Ga0182742_1005465_pt1 | contig 10700 bp, 8 predicted proteins | sample eDN5th37CBELigMG_FD_128880 | JGI IMG/M metagenome (GOLD analysis project Ga0182742, IMG submission 128880) | Enriched Miracle-Growth compost microbial communities from Emeryville, California, USA - eDNA 5th pass 37_C BE-Lig MG (version 2)... ... | reverse complement strand
TGACAACATCGGTGTCACGGTGGAGCTGCTCACCCCGATCGCCATGGAGAAGGAGCTCCGCTTCGCCATCCGCGAGGGCGGGCGCACCGTCGGCGCGGGCGTGGTCGCGGAAGTGATCGAGTAGTCGGATCCGCCCGCGAATAAGGCGCGGGCGATCCCCGTTGTCGTTCCAGCCGCCCGGGGCCCATCGAGGGCTTTCCGGGCGGCCGCATCCAGGCCCTCGCTTCGGCGCGGTTTTGGGGGCGAACGAAGCCAGGAAGACCCATGGGAAACCGTACCATCATCACGCTCGAGTGCACGGTGTGCAAGGAGCGGAACTACACCACCGACAAGAACAAGCGGAAGCAGACGGACAAGCTCGTCCTTAGCAAGTTCTGCCCGCGGTGCCGGACGCACACCGAGCACAAGGAAACGAAGTAAGCTTTCATACGCCAGTAGCTCCAACGGTAGAGCAGCGGTCTCCAAAACCGCCTGTTGGGGGTTCGAATCCCTCCTGGCGTGCCAATTCCAACCTCCCGCGCTGGCGCGGGAGAACCACTCCGGGAACCAAATGAGCAACCAGCGGCTCCTCGCAATCGGCTTCATCGTGATCGGAGGCAGCACGGCCCTCGTGTTGGAGCGGATCATCGACGCGGTGCTGCGTGGCCTAGAGCTCGCCAACGGCGAGGTCTTCGGCGGGCTCGCCCTGTCCTGGATCGTTTCGATCGTCGTGGCGCTGGCCGGCTCGCTGGCCATCTGGATGAACGCGTCGTTCCAGACCGCAGGTCAGGAAGTGGCCGCCGAACTGCGCCGGGTGACCTGGCCGACCTTTCCCGAGATCCGAGCGGCCACCGGCGCCGTGGTGATCGTCACCCTCGTCTCCGCCGCGCTCCTCGGGCTGATGGACTTCGTCTCCGCAAAGGTGATGACCGACTGGCTGCCTGCCGGGATCAACTGGGCCCAGGGCCTCTTCGCGTGACGTCGCCGGGGGAGAGAGCCCAGGAGGGAGCCGAGAGAACCATGGCCAAGAAGCACTACGTAGTCCACACCTACTCGGGCTACGAGAACAAGGTCCGCAAGTCCCTCGAGGAGAGGGTCCGGCAGTTCAACCTGCAGGACCAGTTCGGCGAGATCCTCATCCCCACCGAGCAGGTGGTGGAGATGGTCAAGGGCGAGAAGCGCACGTCCAAGCGCAAGTTTTTCCCGGGCTACATCATCGTCGAGATGGAGATGGGCCCGGCGAGCTGGCACCTCGTCAAGAGCACGCCGAAGGTCACGGGCTTCGTCGGCGGGGGCAAGACCCCCGAGGACGTCCCGGCGATCTCCCGCGTCGAGGTGGAGCGGCTCTCCTCGCAGATCTCCGAGGGCACGCTCAAGCCCAAGCCCAAGGTGCAGTTCGAGACCGGGGACTCGGTCCGGGTGATCGACGGTCCCTTCTCCGGTTTCAACGGATCGGTCGAGGAGGTCAACGCCGAGAAGGGCCGCCTCCGCGTGCTGGTCTCGATCTTCGGCCGGGCGACCCCGGTCGAGCTCGACTTCATGCAGGTCGAGAAGACGCAGTAGTCCAACGAAAGTGGGAGGTGGATCCATCGGGGATTCACCGTTCGGACCACATGGAGTAGTTCGCAATGGCAAAGAAGGTCACGGGGCAGGTCAAGCTCCAGATCCCGGCCGGCAAGGCGAATCCCGCCCCGCCGGTGGGCCCGGCGCTCGGTCAGCACGGCGTCAACATCATGGGTTTCTGCAAGGAGTTCAACGCGGCGACCCAGCCGATGATCAAGGACGGGATGATGATCCCGGTCGTGATCACGATCTACGCCGACCGCTCGTTCAGCTTCATCCTCAAGACCCCTCCGGCGTCGGCTCTCATCAAGAAGTCGATCGGCCTCCACACCGAGAAGAAGAAGGGCTCCGGCTCTCATCGTCCCGGCAAGGAGATGGTCGGAACGATCACCCGGGCCAAGCTCGAGGAGATCGCCAAGATGAAGATCCAGGACACGAACGCGGGCTCCATCGAGGCGTGCATGCGCAGCCTCGCGGGCACGGCGCGCTCCCTGGGCGTCGACGTCGTCGACTGACCTTCTGCCACGTCCGGTCGCCGGCCTCGCGCCAGGCGCCGACGTAGAGAAAGATTGCGAACATGGCAAAGCACGGAAAGAAGTACCGCAAGATCGCCGAGAAGGTGGACCGCGCCAAGCGCTACACCATCGAGGAGGCCATCGAGCTGGTCAAGGAGCTCAAGGTCGCGAAGTTCGACGAGTCCGTCGACGTCGCGGTGAACCTGGGCGTCGATCCCCGCCACGCCGACCAGATGGTCCGCGGCGCAGTGGTCCTCCCCCACGGAACCGGCAAGACGGTGAAGGTCGCCGTCTTCGCGAAGGGCGACAAGGCCCGTGAGGCGGAGGCTGCGGGCGCGGACATCGTCGGCGCCGAGGATCTCGCCAAGCGGATCGAGGAGGAGGGCTTCCTCGACTTCGACACGGCGATCGCCACGCCGGACATGATGGGCGTCGTCGGCAAGCTCGGCCGCGTCCTCGGCCCCCGCGGCCTGATGCCGAACCCCAAGGTCGGCACCGTGACCACGGACGTGACCCGCGCGGTCAGCGAGGCGAAGGCCGGCAAGATCGAGTTCCGGGTGGAGAAGGCCGGCATCGTTCACGCTCCCGTCGGCAAGGTGTCGATGGAGTCGGAGAAGCTGATCGCGAACCTGAACGAGATCCTCGCGATGGTCCTGCGCCTCAAGCCCTCGACCGCTAAGGGGGTCTACCTCCAGGGCGTGTCCCTCTCCTCGACCATGGGTCCGGCCGTCAAGGTCGACACAGTGGCCGTGCAGAACGCCTTCAAGGGCTGAGTCCAACCGCGCAGGCGGTTGGTCCGCAGACGATCGATCGGGGGGGAGCACCCCCCTGATCGAGCCTTGATCTGCAGAAGGTCCTTGCAATTTTTCCGCGGCGAGGATAGAGACGCCGCCGCAACTTTGCTGGTCAAAGACAGCAGGTGTTCGACGGCCCACCTTCCCGAGCCTGTGCGAACCGCAGGGTGATCCCGGCGGAAGAGGCGAGGGGAGAGGCAGCCGAACCTAAGGTCGGTACGACGAAGCGTACCGATGCCTGCCGAGACGGGTACGAGTGACGCCGCTGCCGCATGGGCGCGTCCTGGTTTTTCGCCTGCTCCGCTCTACTTGGCCAGAAATCCGGGTTGGAAGGAGGTGAAGGTCAAGTGGATCGTGCAACGAAGGAGCAGCAGATCGCGGAGCTTCACGGCAAGATGAAGGCGGCCACCATCGCCATCATCGCCGAGTTCCGCGGGCTGGATGTGGCGACCGTCACGGACATTCGCAAGAAGTGCCGTGAGAACCAGGTCGAGTACAAGGTCGTCAAGAACACGCTCGCCAAGCGCGCAGCGCAGGGTACGAGCGTCGAGTCGATCGCCGAGAGCTTCAAGGGGCCCGTCGTCCTCGTCCTGGGTCAGGATCCGGTCACGCCTGCGAAGGTGATGTCCGAGTTCGCCAAGGATCGGGAGGACAAGTTCCAGCTCAAGGTCGGCGTCGTCGAAGGGCAGAAGGTCGACGCGAAGGGCATCGAGGCGCTCGCCAAGATGCCGGGCATCAACGAGCTTCGCGGCATGCTGGTCGGGATGCTCAACGCCCCGGCGAGCAAGCTCGCGCGCCTCATCGCCACGCCGGGCCAGCAGCTCGCGCGGGCGGTGGATGCTCGCAGGGACCAGCTCGAGAAGGCGTCGTAGTTCGTCAGGTTCGTAACCCATTCGGGGAGGCAGCCGCGATGACGGCGCCAGTCCCCAAGCAAGGATGAAGAAATGGCAGATCTGAATGCAATCGTTGAGCAGCTCTCCGGCCTCACCGTGATGGAGGCCGCCGAGCTCGTGAAGACCCTCGAGGAGAAGTGGGGCGTCTCCGCCGCCGCTCCCGCGATGATGGCGATGCCCGCGGGCGGTGGCGCAGGTGCCGCCGCTCCCGCCGAGGAGCAGACGGAGTTCAACGTCGTCCTCGCGGCCGCCGGCGACAAGAAGATCAACGTGATCAAGGAGATCCGTACGATCACCGGCCTGGGCCTCAAGGAGGCCAAGGATCTCGTCGAGGCCGCGCCCAAGACCGTCAAGGAGGGCGTGAGCAAGGACGAGGCCGCCAAGATCAAGGAAGTCCTCACGGCCGCCGGCGCGACCGTGGAGATCAAGTAATCCGGTCCTCCAACAAGGGACCGTAGCCGTACGTCAGTAGCGCTGGCGGTGGTGGGATGATCCCGCCTCCGCCAGCGCCGTTCGAGTTTGAGCCGCTGAAGAACCGTGGTACCGGACGCCGCCGGAATGGAACGGCGACGTGGTGCCGACGCCACGGATTACCAAGAGCCTGCAAGGGGAGCGACCGCTAGATGGCGCCGACGATCCAGAACAACTTCCGGATCCGCAAGAGCTTTGCGAAGATCCAGAAGATCATCGACATCCCCAACCTGATCGACATCCAGAAGCAATCCTACGACCAGTTCCTCCAGATCGACGTCCCGGCGGACAAGCGAGAGGACGTGGGGCTTCAGGGAGTCTTCAAGTCGGTCTTTCCCATCAAGGACTTCAACGAAACCAGCTCCCTCGAGTTCGTCTCGTACAACCTCGAGAAGCCGAAGTACGACGTCGACGAGTGCCACCAGCGCGGCATGACCTACTCCGCGCCGATCAAGGTCGTCGTGCGCCTGGTCGTCTGGGACAAGGACGAGACCACGGGCGCGCAGTCCATCCGCGACGTGAAGGAGCAGGAGGTCTACTTCGGCGAGATCCCGCTCATGACGGTGAACGGCACGTTCATCATCAACGGCACCGAGCGGGTCGTGGTGAGCCAGCTCCACCGGTCCCCCGGCGCGTTCTTCGACCACGACAAGGGCAAGAGCCACTCCTCCGGCAAGCTGCTCTACAACGCGCGGATCATCCCTTACCGCGGGTCGTGGCTCGACTTCGAGTTCGACCACAAGGACATCCTCTACGTGCGGATCGATCGCCGCCGCAAGCTGCCGGTTACGGTGCTCCTGCGCGCGATCGGCGGAGTCCCCGACACGGCGAAGCGCAAGCCCATCGATTGGAAGGGCACCGCGGAGGAGATCCTCAACTACTACTACGACACCGAGACGATCTACCTCGGCGCCAAGGTGGACGAGTTCAGCAAGTCCGTGGAGCTCGAGCTGCTCAAGGGGCAGCGCGCCACCGCCGACATCGTCAACCCGAAGTCGGGCGAGGTGATCGTCAAGAAGAACCGCAAGTTCACCTCCGGCGCGATCAAGAAGATCGAGGCCGCGAAGATCGACCGCCTCCCCCTCGACTCCGAGGAGCTGTGGAGCAAGGTCGCAGCCCACGACGTCGTCGACGAGTCGACCGGCGAGGTGCTCCTCGAGGTGAACGATCAGGTCACCTCCGAGGCGGTGGAGGAGCTGCGGGCGCGGGGGATCAAGGAGTTCAAGGTCCTCTTCATCGACAACCTCAACGTCGGTCCGCACCTGCGCAACACGCTGATGCTCGACAAGGTCTCCTCGCCGGAAGAGGCGATCATGGAGATCTACAAGCGGCTTCGCCCGGGCGATCCCCCGACCCCCGAGACCGCGACGAACCTGTTCCACAACCTGTTCTTCAACCCCGAGCGCTACGACCTTTCGCGGGTGGGCCGGCTGAAGCTGAACTTCCGCCTCCACGACCGGCTGCCCGAGGAGGAGCGCGAGGCCCTCGACACGCCGATCCTCACCAAGCGCGACGTCCTCGAGGCGGTGCGGGTCCTCGTCGACCTGAAGAACGGCCACGGGAACATCGACGACATCGACCACCTGGGCAACCGCCGCGTCCGCGCGGTGGGCGAGCTGCTCGAGAACCAGTACCGGATCGGCCTGGTCCGCATGGAGCGCGCGATCAAGGAGCGCATGTCGCTCCAGGAGATCGAGACGCTGATGCCCCACGACCTGATCAACGCCAAGCCGGTGACGGCGGTGATCAAGGAGTTCTTCGGATCGTCGCAGCTGTCGCAGTTCATGGACCAGACGAACCCGCTGTCCGAGGTGACGCACAAGCGGCGCCTGTCGGCCCTCGGGCCCGGCGGCCTCACCCGCGAGCGCGCGGGCTTCGAGGTCCGCGACGTCCACCCGACCCACTACGGTCGCATCTGCCCCATCGAGACGCCGGAAGGCCCGAACATCGGCCTCATCGCCTCGCTCTCGACCTTCGCCCGCGTCAACGAGTACGGATTCGTCGAGACGCCGTATCGCCGCTGCGAGGGTGGCAAGGCGATGCCCGAGGTGACCTTCTACTCCGCCCTCGAGGAGGAGAAGCACACCATCGCCCAGGCCAACTCCCTGCTGGCGGATGACGGCTCCTTCACCGAGGAGACGGTGTCGTGCCGCAAGGGCCGCGGCGAGTTCGTCAACGCCCGCCCCGAGGACGTCAGCTTGATGGACGTGTCGCCGAACCAGCTCGTGTCGGTGGCGGCCTCGCTCATCCCCTTCCTCGAGAACGACGACGCCAACCGCGCCCTCATGGGCTCGAACATGCAGCGACAGGCGGTGCCGCTCCTGCGCACCCACGCGCCGCTGGTCGGCACCGGCATCGAGGGCACGGTCGCCCGGGACTCTGGCGTCTGCGCCGTCGCCCGCCGCGACGGCACGGTCGAGTCGGTGGACGCCGGCCGCATCGTGGTGAAGGCCGACGTCCCCGCGTCGATCACCGACGTCGGGTCCGAGGTCGACATCTACAACCTCATCAAGTACACGCGCTCGAACCAGAACACGTGCATCAACCAGAAGCCGATCGTCCGCAAGGGCGACCGGGTGCGCAAGGGCGACGTGCTGGCCGATGGGCCCGCCACCGAGACCGGCGAGCTCGCCCTCGGCCAGAACGTGGTCGTCGCGTTCATGCCGTGGCAGGGCTACAACTTCGAGGACTCGATCCTCCTCTCGGAGCGCATCTCCAAGGAGGACTACTTCACCTCGATCCACATCGAGGAGTTCGAGTGCATCGCCCGCGACACCAAGCTGGGCAAGGAAGACATCACCCGCGACATCCCGAACGTCGGCGAGGAGGCCCTCAAGGACCTCGACGAGGCCGGCATCATCCGCATCGGCGCGGAGGTGCAGCCCGGCGACATCCTCGTGGGCAAGATCACCCCCAAGGGCGAGACGCAGCTCTCCCCCGAGGAGAAGCTCCTCCGGGCGATCTTCGGCGAGAAGGCGGGCGACGTCCGCGACAGCTCGCTGCGTGTCCCCCCCGGCGTGGTAGGCACCGTGATCAACGCGAAGGTCTTCTCCCGCAAGGGCGTCGACAAGGACGAGCGCGCCAAGGAGATCGAGGCCGCCGAGGAGGCGAAGCTCCTCAAGGATCAGAACGACGAGATCAAGATCCTCCGCGACTCGGCCTACCAGAAGATCGAGCGGATGCTCACCGGCAAGACCACCTCGGCCAAGCTGGTGGACGACAAGGGCAAGACCCTCCTCGAGAAGGGCGTCAAGCTCGACAAGGCCGCGCTCGCCGAGGTCCCGCAGAAGTACTGGGTGGAGATCGTCGTCGACGGCACCGAGGAGCAGGTCCGCAAGGTGGTCGCCTCTTTCGAGGAGCAGCGCGAGGTCATCAAGCTGCTCTTCGGCGAGAAGATCGCCCGCCTGAAGAAGGGCGACGAGCTGCCGCCGGGCGTGATCAAGATGGTCAAGGTCTACGTGGCCATCAAGCGCAAGCTCAGCGTCGGCGACAAGATGGCGGGACGCCACGGCAACAAGGGCGTCGTCTCCCGCATCCTCCCCGAGGAGGACATGCCCTACCTGGAAGACGGCACCCCCGTCGACATCGTCCTCAACCCGCTGGGCGTCCCCTCCCGCATGAACATCGGGCAGATCATGGAGACGCACCTGGGCTGGGCGGCCAGGGGCATGGGCGAGAAGATCGCCGAGATGGCCGAGAAGGTCGGCGCCGCCGCGGTCCGCAAGGAGCTCAAGGCGACGTACCCTGGCAAGGAGCTCGCTACCTTCCTCGACGAGATCGCCGACGAGGAGGTCATCAAGCTGGGCAAGCGCCTCCGCCCCGGCATCCACGTCGGGAGCCCCGTCTTCGACGGCGGCGTCGAGACCGAGATCCTCGACCTGCTGGAGCAGGCGGGACTCGACAAGTCGGGCCAGAGCATCCTCTTCGACGGCCGCACCGGCGAGCCGTTCGACCAGGACGTCACCGTGGGCGTGATGTACATGCTCAAGCTCCACCACCTCGTGGACGAGAAGATCCACGCCCGGAGCATCGGGCCGTACTCCCTCGTCACCCAGCAGCCGCTGGGCGGCAAGGCCCAGTTCGGCGGCCAGCGCCTCGGCGAGATGGAGGTGTGGGCGATGGAGGCCTACGGCGCCGCGTACTCGCTGCAGGAGTTCCTGACGGTGAAGTCGGACGACGTGGTGGGACGCACCCGGATGTACGAGGCCATCGTCAAGGGCGACAACGTGCTCGAGTCGGGGCTGCCCGAGTCGTTCAACGTGCTCATCAAGGAGCTCCAGAGCCTGGGACTCGACGTCGAGCTGCTCGAGGCCACCCCGACCACCGTCGAGGAAGGGGAGAAGACGCCGGAGCCCCGGAAGGCGAGCGGGTTCTAAAGAGGCCGCCGGCGCCCTCCGGGGTGGAGGGCGCCGTCTCGAAGGACCCAAGCACGAGAATTTCGAGGGCGGCGTGACGCGAGTGGGCGGCGCCGCCCGCTAGGAAAGAGACATGAAGGACATCTTCAATTTCTTCGAGAAGCCGAAGGATCCGCTCTCCTTTTCCGCCATCCGGATCTCCCTCGCCTCGCGCGCCAAGATCGAGCAGTGGAGCCACGGCGAGGTCAAGAAGCCGGAGACGATCAACTACCGGACCTTCAAGCCGGAGCGCGACGGCCTCTTCTGCGCCAAGATCTTCGGGCCGGTGAAGGACTACGAGTGCAACTGCGGCAAGTACAAGCGCATGAAGCACCGCGGCGTCGTCTGCGAGAAGTGCGGCGTCGAGGTGATCCAGTCCAAGGTGCGCCGCGAGCGCCTGGGCCACATCACGCTCGCGACGCCGGTCGCGCACATCTGGTTCCTCAAGTCGCTGCCGAGCCGGATCGGCAACATCCTCGACATCACGCTCAAGGACCTCGAGAAGGTGCTGTACTGCGAGTCCTACATCGTGATCGATCCGAAGAACACGGAGCTCGAGAAGTGCGAGCTCCTCTCCGAGGATCGCTACCGCAAGCTCCAGGACGAGCTGGGCGAGGAGGCCTTCGAGGCCGGCATGGGCGGTGAGGCGGTCAAGAGGCTCCTCGAGCAGATCGACGTGCTGCCGCTCTGCGATTCGCTCCGCAAGGAGATGCGCGAGGCAACCTCCGACGCGAAGCGGAAGAAGCTGGCGAAGCGCCTCAAGGTGATGGAGGCGTTCAAGGAGTCCGGCAACAAGCCCGAGTGGATGATGCTGGACGTGATCCCGGTGATCCCGCCGGATCTGCGCCCCCTCGTGCCCCTCGACGGCGGCCGGTTCGCCACCTCGGATCTCAACGATCTCTACCGCCGAGTGATCAACCGCAACAACCGCCTCAAGCGGCTCCAGGAGCTGAACGCTCCCGACATCATCATCCGCAACGAGAAGCGGATGCTGCAGGAGGCGGTGGACGCGCTCTTCGACAACGGACGTCGCGGCAAGACGATCACCGGGCCGAACAAGCGCCCGCTGAAGTCGCTCTCCGACATGCTCAAGGGGAAGCAGGGCCGGTTCCGCCAGAACCTGCTCGGCAAGCGCGTCGACTACTCCGGCCGCTCGGTGATCGTGGTGGGCCCGGAGCTGCGCCTGCACCAGTGCGGCCTGCCCAAGGTGATGGCCCTCGAGCTGTTCAAGCCGTTCATCTACAACAAGCTCGAAGAGAAGGGCTACGTCACCACCATCAAGTCGGCGAAGAAGATGGTGGAGAAGGAGCGTCCCGAGGTCTGGGACATCCTCGACGAGGTGATCCGCGAGCACCCCGTGCTCCTGAACCGCGCCCCGACGCTCCACCGCCTCGGCATCCAGGCGTTCGAGCCGGTGCTCACCGAGGGCAAGGCGATCCGCCTGCACCCGCTGGTTTGCGCCGCGTTCAACGCCGACTTCGACGGCGACCAGATGGCGGTCCACGTGCCGCTCTCCATCGAGGCGCAGCTCGAGGCCCGCGTGCTCATGATGAGCACGAACAACATCCTCTCGCCCGCCAGCGGCAAGCCCATCATCGTCCCCACCCAGGACATCGTCCTCGGCGTCTACTACATGACCCGGGAGCGGGCGTTCGCCAAGGGCGAGGGCAAGTTGTTCTCGGGGCTGCCCGAGGTCCGCGCCGCCTTCGATCACGGCGAGGTGGAGCTGCAGGCCCGGATCAAGTGCCGCGTCGACGGCAAGCTCGAGGAAACCACCGTCGGCCGCGTGCTCCTCGGCGAGATCATGCCGAGCTCGATCCCCTTCTCCGCCTACAACAAGCTGCTGGGCAAGAAGGAGCTGGGCGGCCTCATCGACCTCTGCTACCGGCTGTCGGGCGAGAAGGAGACCGTGCTCCTCGCCGACCGGCTGCGCACCGTGGGCTACAACAACGCCACCCGCGCCGGCATCTCGGTGGCGCTCAAGGACATGATCATCCCCAGCGCCAAGGCGACGCTCCTCGAGGAGGCGCAGCGCGAGGTGAAGGAGATCGAGGAGCAGTACCTCGAGGGCCTCATCACCGACGGCGAGCG
>Ga0182742_1005464_pt1 | contig 10701 bp, 7 predicted proteins | sample eDN5th37CBELigMG_FD_128880 | JGI IMG/M metagenome (GOLD analysis project Ga0182742, IMG submission 128880) | Enriched Miracle-Growth compost microbial communities from Emeryville, California, USA - eDNA 5th pass 37_C BE-Lig MG (version 2)... ... | reverse complement strand
GAGAATCCCAGGACGATCAGGGAGACCGGATGGGGGATCGGCTCGGACTCTCCCGGAACGGCCAGTTTCAGGGGGAGCACGACGCTCCAGGCGTCCTTATCCTCGTCGTGAATCATCGAGAGCTTCGCGTCGGCCGGCGCCGAGAGCATGAAAAAGACCGCCGGATGGCTGGTGCCGGCCGCCTCCGCGCTCTGCTCCTCCAGCTTCTTGCGTGCGAGGGCCGCCACGTCCTTGTCCGAGTCGGCGGGGAGCAAAAGCGCGTAATCGCGGAAGGGGCTTACGCCGAGATGGTCGCCGTTGACCGGCTGGAGGCCGTACCGAATCGTGTAAACCCCCTTCTCAATCGCCTGATTGCGGTAGTCGCCGGCCTCCTCCAGCACGCGGGCCACGCCCAGCAACTCGCCCTCGGCCAGGAACGGAAACTGAATGGTTCCCTTGGCGGCGCCCGGCTTCTCCGAGGCCGGGATCGCCTTGCGCAGCCAAATCTCCGCCAGCGGCCCTCCCCCCTCCTCGCTGATCCGATATCCCTTCGCGTCGAGCGCGCCGGTGATCGCCGGCGCAACCTCCGACGGAGGAGCCGTCTCGATCTCCTCGACCTTGTAGGTCTGGGCCGAGACGGTCGTCGAAGCTGCGAGGACAACAAGAGTGGCGAGACTGGCGGCCGAGATGCGCATGTGTCGGGAGACCTTTTGTTTTAACGCGATTTCGCCATTGGGGCGACTGAATTTATCAGGGTGGTTTTATGCGATGTTCCCTCTCCCTCTGGGAGGGGGTGGCCCGAAGGGCCGGGTGGTCGGCGTTGGATTTAAGAGCGGGTTTGGCGAGCGGTTGCCCTCCCGGCTCCGTCTCGATCCTCATCCGGCCCGCGGCCCGACCCCACCAGTGGGGTTTCCCCCGCTCCCAGCGGGGAGAAGTGTGTTGGCGGGGTCGCGCCTCGGAATCGCCGTCAGAGCGCGAAATGGCCCACGAAGCTGCTGCGGCAGTTGGGGTCGTCCCATCGGGAGTCGAGCCCCTCGCCCTTGTACTGGTGCCCCAGGGTGTAGGCGGGCTGGACCTTCACGGCCTTCGAGAGCGGTGAATAGGCCACGACCTCGTTGCCGCAGAAATGGTCGTCGCGGTCGAGCGGGCGGGTGGCGATCCGGGCCAGGTCGCCGGCCCAGAAAATGGCCTTCGGGCTCCGCGACGCGAGCCAAGAGCCGTGGCTGGTCTCGGCGGCGGCTTCGCTCGATTCGAGCTTCAGGTTCATCCGCGCCGTCTTGACGGTCGCGATCTGGTCGAGCCGGCCGTCGGCCAGCTTGCGGGCCATCGCGACGAGGGCGTCGCGCTGTTCGGGGGTGGCCTTCTCGTCGACGATCACGACGGCTCGGGCTTGCTCGGGCTGGTCGAGCGAGAAGGTCGTCGAGCCGCGAACGGCCGCGGCGACGCAGAGACCCTTCAGATCAACCCCGTCCCAGCTTCCCCGCGTGACCTTCCAGGCCATGACGGCCTCGTCGCCGGTGGTGAAGACTTCGGAGTTGGAGATGCAGGGACCGGTGAAAACATCGGCCGTGCGGGCCTCCACATATTCGCCCTCGATCTCCGCGGCGCGGGCGGCGGTCGCGGCGGAAACCAGAAGGACGCCAACACAGGCGGCCAAGGTGACGCGCATGGATGAGAGCTCCCAAAGAAATGAGCGTTATGGTTTTCTCGACGCTTGACAATCCCGGAATTATGTGGCCTCAAACGGGGCCAAGTCAAGGGCCGGCGTCCGTCTCCGCGACGGCCCAGGCGCTGGTTGAGGTCGGCGCCCAGGTGTCTCGACCCGTGGTTTTCCTCTCATGTTGGGTCGGCGCGGGACGCTCGGATCGCGCCCGGGGAACCTTGGCGATCGGCTTGATTTCGGCTTCGGGTTCGGCGTCGAGCGACGCGGCGCGGATGTCGGAGCGCGGCGCGAGGGCCGAGCGGACGGCGTCGGGGAGGTTGTCGCGCAGTTCGCGGAAGGCGGTTCGCAGGTCGTCGCGCTCGCGCTGGTAGGCCTGCACGCTCCGCTCCAGATGTTCGATGGCCTCCTCCTGCTGGGCGAGTCGGCGCGCGTCGTCGACGGCCCGCTCCGAGTAGTCCCGGTTGAGGTTCCGGTACGAGAGCATCTGGCCTTTGATCTGGGCGTTCTCGGCGCGCAACGTCTGAATCATCCGACGGCTCTCTTCGAGCCGCTGGCGGGTTCCAAACTGGCTGCACCCCGGCGCCGAGAGGGCCAGAACGGCCGACAGGGCGAGGAACCACCGGGATGGGGGGCGCGGCGCGCGGACCATTGCGTTCCGAGTCCTTCCGGAAACGATCGCGGGCCGAGGGGCGTGGAGAGTAGAACGGAAATGGGGCGACCCGTCGCCGCCTGGTCGACCAGGGGAAACGGGTCGTCGTGGCCGCCCTCGCGAGACGATCGTGAGAGCGTCTTAACGGATTGGCCGATCGGGGGCAAGCCCGAGTCGGCCCGGTTTACGAGAAGAACATCCCCGAGATGGAGCGGACGAGCCCGGAGGCGACGCCCCCCTCGTTGAACTCGTAGAGGTTCTGCATCAGGTCGTAGGCCAGGAAGACCGAGAGGAAGATGAACAGGCTGGCGACGGCCAGCAGGCCGACGGCCAATCCATCCCACTCGGCGGTCGGCTCGCGCGAGATGACCATCCCCGGGCTCTGCACGGAGCTGGCGCCGGAGTCGTCGGCGGCCCAGGCCGAGGCGACCTCGTCGGAGACGACGGCGTCGAAGCCGTCATCCTCCTCTTCGTCCTCCTCCTCGGCGAAGGCCGAGGGGGCCATGGCGGTGGCCGCGTTCTGGTCGACGTCCTCCTCGCCGATGGCGAAGACTTCCGAGCCGCTGTCGCTGTCGACGTCGAAGTCGCTGCCGGTCTGGATCTGGACGGTCTTGTCGTCGGAGTCGTCGTCGAAGGAGGCGTCGACCTCGAAGTCGGTGTCGTCGAAGATGTCCTTCTCGCCCGAGCCGGCGGCCGGCTGGGGCGCGGGCGACGGCTTGGCCTTCGGCGCGCTGGCGGCGGCCCGGCCCGTGGTCGGCAGGTCTTCGTCGCTTAGGGGGGCGAGCTCGATCGACTCGGCGCCGGCGCCGAAGCCGGGGCCCAGCAGGTTGATGCCCGAATCGCTCGGCCGCGAGAGGTTGATTCCCGAGAGGTTGGGGTCGGCGGCGGTGACGTCCGAGTCGCTCGGCTTCAGCGGCGTGGCCTCGAATTCGTCGCTGGCGTCGTCGATCGCGCCCAGCTCGAAATCGCTGCCCGACTCGGGCTCGAGGGCGTCGACCAGGTCGCTGGCCGGGCTGAGCTCGAAATCGCTGTCGTCGTTTGGCTCGGCCGCGGAGACCTCGGCCGACGAGCCGGCGACCGGGCTGGGGCGGAACACGGTTTCGCTGGCGCTTGAGATCGCGCCGGAGTCGTCGTCCGATCCCGAGGCCATCAGCCCGTGCTCGGTGGTGTCGTCCTTGATGAGCGTCACGTCCGAGTCGCTGAGCAGCCGCCGGCTCGGGTCGGGGGAGGCGAGCCGGATGTCGGAATCACTGACGCCGGGGCCCTCGTCGGGAACCAGGCGGACGTCGGAGTCGCTGGGATGGTTACCGCCGGACTGCATGCCGATGATGACCGAGCTGGAGCCGGTCACCGGGCTGGGGGGAACCGACAGGTCGTCGATCACCACGTCGTGGTCGGACCCGCCGGCCGAGAACTGCGCCGTCTCGGCGCCCAGGTCGGGCTTGGCGGTCCCCAGCTGGAACTCGGAGAGGTCGAGGTCCTCCAAGTCGTCGGCCGCGCCGAGCGTCGGCGCGTCGAGGTCGGAGAGCCGCAGCTCGGCGTCGCTGCCGAGCCCTTGGCGGCGGGCCATCTCGTCGATGTCGACGACCCGAAACCGCCAGGTTCCGCTGTCGAGGAACGCGTGGATCTCGCCGCTTTGCGCCTTCCGGCCGAGTTCCTCGGGACTCATGCCCAGGACGCGGGCGGCTTCTTCAAGTGTATAGAACTGAGCCATGGGAGATGGTCCTCGCGGTCGAGATCGGCCGAGGAGCCGGCCGTGGTTGGGTCGATTCAGAGCGAGCGAGCGGAGGAGACCGGCGGCCGACCGACCAACCAACTCGGCGGCTCGGCTAGCGGTCCCGGGGGGGCTGTCCCGCCTTCGGCAGCGCCTTGACCGTCGCCTCGATGGCGCTGGGCTCGGGCGCTTGGTTATTATAGTGTTCCAGCCGCAAGTCCCACTCGTATTGCCGAGCGGCTTCCAGCTTGACGGTTCCTTTGGGATTGTTGGGTTCGACGCGATAGACGGCGAAGGCTCGCGCATTGGTGTCGACGAGATACAGAAACTGACCGGACGACGCCGGCGCGGAGGTCGCGAACGCGATCGTTCCCCCGGCCTCGCCGGCGGCCAGCGGGGCTCGGGTCGGGTCCAGGGGTCGCGGGGCCGGTCCCGCCTGAAGCGCCGGGCCGCCCGGTCCCGTTTGGGCCGACGCCTCCGGTCCCCGCGCTCCGGCGACCCAGGAGACGGCCAGCCCCAGAATCAAGCCGGGCAAGCCGTAGCGCGCCACCCCCCTCCAATCGCGTGCGATCATCCCGTTTCTCCTCCTTGAAGTCGCCGACGGCCTCCGTCCCAAGGCCGACCCTCCAGGATCCCCGCGCCGCGACCCGCCGGTTCCCGACGCGGAAGGCTCTCGCCCATCGCGGGTTCGGCGGGGTGACGCTTCGAATTCCAGTCTACCACACGATTCCGGGCCGACCCGGCGGCGCGAGCTTTTGGCCTGAACGGTCGACCGCCCGCGTTCTTCTTATGGACGGGCATCGCGCGCGAATCGCCGCATTGAGAAGCCGCTCTGTATTTTAGGGTTATTCGGCCTCGACGCAACCCCATCCTCCAGCCCGCGCGGCGCGGGGAAAATGTTGAACAGCGCTTGAAATCGGGGGGCGGGGACGGTAGGTTGTTCAACAATTGCCAAAATTCTCGGCGGCGTCCGCGCTTCGCGCCATAATCCGATCCGCCCTCGCCCCGCGTCTGCCCGTTATTCCGCTCCAGACGGGCCTTGCCCCCCGTAGTCCGGTCAGAAGGAAGGACATCATGCCGGGAACCCACGATCGGAACAGTTTGGGAAGACTGGTTTTGCTGGTGGCCGGAGCGCTGGCGGCGATTCCCCTGGCCGCCGCGGCCGGCGAGAAGCCCTCGGCCTTGATCGGCGAGCCGACGTCGGTGGAGATCAGCCCGGGTGATTCGGTCATGGTCGGCCGGCGCGCCTCTCGGCAGTTGATCGCCACGGCGACCTACGCCGACGGCTCCCAGCGCGACCTGACCCGCGCGCTGGAGTGGACGAGCCTCGACCCCAGCATCGCCGAGGTCTCCCAGACCGGCCGGGTCGTTCCCCGCGGCGACGGCCAGGTCGCCATCACGGCGCGGGGGGGGAGCGTCGAGGCGTCGACGATGGTTCGGGTCGAGGCGATGGAGGACACCCCCCCGGTGAGCTTCCGCCGCGACGTGATCCCGGCGCTCAGCCAGGCGGGCTGCAACACCGGGGCCTGTCACGGCACCCCGACCGGCAAGGGGGGATTCAAGCTCAGCCTCCGCGGCTACCTGCCCGACGAGGACATGATCGTCCTGACCCGCGAGTCGGGAGGCCGGCGGGTCAACACCCTGGCCGCCGACGAGAGCCTCATCGTCCGCAAGCCGCTGGGCGAGGCTCCGCATGAGGGCGGAATCCGATTCACCCGGCACTCCAAGAGCCTTGAGTACATCCGCGACTGGATCGCCGAGGGCGCCCACGACGATCCCGACGCCCCCGAGGCCGTCAAGCTGGAGATCCTGCCCGGCGACCGGGTGCTCAACGCCCCGGCCAAGACCCAACAAGTGGTCGTCCTGCTGACCCTCGCCGACGGAACCCAGCGCGACGTGACGCAGATCTGCTACTACGATTCCTCGAGCCCCGACATCGCCGAGGTCGACGTCGACGGCCACGTCACCTTCAAGAACCGGGGCGAGGCCGCCATCATCGCCCACTACCTGAACCTGGTGGCCATCGTCCGCCTCACGCATCTGGTCGAGGTCCCCGGCTTCGTCGCCGCCGAGGTCCCCCAGGACAATCTAGTCGACCACGCGGTTTACTCGAAACTCAACTACATCCGAATCGCCCCCTCCGAGCCCGCGACCGACGCCGAATTCCTGCGCCGGGTTTACCTGGACGTGATCGGCGTCGTGCCGACCCCCGAGGAGGTCGCCGCGTTCAACGCCGCCGACCCCGCCACGCGCCGCGAACAAACGATCGACCACTTGCTGGAACGACCCGAGTTTTACGACTTCTGGGCGCTGAAGTTCGCCGACGTGCTGCGGTCCAACGGCCGGTTGATCCAGCCCAAGGGCGCCTACGTCTTCCATCGCTGGATCCGCTCGGCGCTCGCCGACGGCATGCCGATGGACGAGTTCGTTCGCAAGCTGCTCGCGGGCGACGGCTCGACCTACTCCAACCCGGCGACCAACTATTACCGGATCAGCCGCGATCCGGAGACCGCCGTCGAGACGACCGCGCAGCTTTTCCTGGGCGTTCGGCTCCAGTGCGCCAAGTGCCACAACCACCCCTTCGAGAAGTGGACGCAGGATGATTATTACGGCCTGGCGGCCTTCTTCTCTCAGGTCGGCCGCAAGCCGGGAAGCCAGCCGGAGGAGGAGGTCGTCTTCGGGACCGGCGCGGGCGAGGTCCATCAGCCTCGAACCGGCCAGGTGATGCCTCCCAAGGCGCTCGGCGGCCCCGTGCTGGACGACCCGGCCACCGACCGCCGCGCCCGGCTGGCCTCGTGGCTGACGTCGAAGGACAACCCCTTCTTCGCCAAGAGCCTGGTCAATCGCGTTTGGTACCATCTGATGGGGCGGGGGATCGTCGAGCCGGTCGACGACTTCCGCGACTCCAACCCCGCCTCCAACGACGAGTTGCTCGACGGTCTGACCGACCGGTTCGTCTCGGGCGGCTACAACCTCAAGGATCTAATTCGGACGATCCTCAAGAGCCGGACCTACCAGCTTTCGGCGACCCCCAACGAGTTGAACGCCGACGACGCGATCTATTTCTCCCACGCGACGACCAAGCTGTTGCCGGCCGAGGTTCTGCTTGACGCCATCTCGGCCGTCACCGACGTGCCGACGGCCTTCCCCGGCCTTCCCGCGGGAGCCCGGGCGACACAGATCCCCGACGGCAAGATGGAGAACCCGTTCCTCAAGACGTTCGGCCGACCAGCCCGCGAACTGGCCTGCGAGTGCGAGCGAGAGACCGACTCGAACCTGTCGCAGGCCCTTCAACTGATCGGCGGCGACACGGTCAACGGCAAGCTCCACGCCGACAACGGCCGGATGGCCCGCCTGGCCGCCAGCGGCAAGACGCCCGAAGCCATCACCGAGGAGTTGTACCTCGTCGCCCTCGGCCGCGCCCCGAGTGATTCCGAGATGGCCGCGGCCGTCAAGCATCTTAAGGACGCCAAGGAGCTTCGCCCCGCCATCGAAGACCTGGGCTGGGTGTTGATCAACTCCAAGGAGTTCCTGTTCCGGCATTGATCCTCCGAGGTGGTTGGACCCGAGAATCGCGCCATCCCGCCGCGCCTCGCGCGGCGGGATGGTACACTAGCCTCGTAGCCAATTTCGATGGTCGTTTGCGAGGCGGGATCGTGGGTCAGAGTCAAAAGTCGAGCGAGCGCGTCCTGGTCGTTCCCGCGTCCGAGCTTGATCGTCTGGGGCGGTTCCAGGGGTTCCACGCCGACGCCGAGCGGTATCTGTCGGTCTTGCTCGCCCCCGAGCTGATGACCTTCCGGCCCCGTTCGGAGGTGGAGGACGACCCGAGCTGGAAGCAGATCATCCCGTACGTGGTGATCCGCTCGCGGGGCTCGGTCTTCTGTTACACGCGGGGCTCGTCGCAAGGGGAAACTCGGCTTCATCGGCTCCGCTCGCTGGGCGTTGGCGGCCATGTCGCCGAGGCCGACGCTGACGGCCGGCGCGGGCTGAACGCCTATGACGCCGCCATGCGGCGGGAGTTGGAGGAGGAGGTCGAGATCCACAGCCGAGGCGCCATGAGCCTCGCCGGCCTCATCAACGACGACTCAACCCCCGTCGGCTCGGTTCATCTGGGGGTTGTCCACGTCCACGACCTGGAGAATCCCCTGGTCGCCCCCCGCGAGGTTGGGCTCGCCGATTCGGCGTTCGTCCCGATCGCCGAGCTTGCCAAGGCGCGCGAGGAGTTCGAGACGTGGTCGCGGTTCTGCATCGACGAGGTTTTGGGGGCCCGCCCACTTCCATAGCCGGCCTCCGCGAGGCTTGGACCGGCACCGGATGCGTGGGCCAGCGCGCCGGAGAGGGGACGCCAACCACGGAGTCACGGAGGACACGGAGAGAAATAAAGTAGGGGACATTGGGGTGCCGAGTGCTCGGGTGGTGAATCAACAAGGTGATCGGGGTGGTCATTGAGGTTGATTTTCTCCGTGTCCTCCGTGACTCGGTGGTTCCTTGCTCCGTTTTCCCTCATCATCATCGCGCGGATATTGCAACGCGCTCGTTCGCCGCTCTACGGCAGAACGCGGTGGCCGACGGCCGCGTTGACTTTCCAGGCGTTGCGGCGGTGTCGGGCGAAGTTTTCGCGGTAGTAGGTGACGAGCGTCGTGCTGTCGCGCTGGACGGCCAGGAACTGGTCGGCGCCGGTCTCGCCCGACTCCATTTTCTCCCAGGCCCGGTCGCGCTTGCGGCGGATGGCGGGGAGGATGTCCTGCTTGAGCCGCGTGGCGTCCTCGCGGGTGTTCTGGTAATCCTCGACGGCCTGTCGAACCTCGGCGATCACTTGCGCTTCGATCACGGCGATCTCGTCGCCGCTCTGGGCGATGTTGAGTTGCGCCCGCCTGACGTTCCCCTGGTTGCGGTTGAACAGGGGGATCGAGACGAACACGCCCGCCCCCCAGGTGGTGATGCTCCGCTCGCCGTTGTTGTTCTTGGAGTTGTCTCGCTGGGTGAACGGCGCGTAGAGCAGATAGGCGTCGGAGAAGCGGTCGGCCCGCTGGAGTCCCAGTTGAGCCTGGGCGAGTTGGAGCCCCAGGCGATGGGCCTTCAGGTCGGGGCGTCGCCCCAGCGCCAACGGGATGAGGGTCTGGACGGGGGGAAGCTCGGGGCCGAGATCGTCGAGCGCCCCGCGGACTTCCAGCGCGTCGGTCTCCTCGGGCGTGAGCTCCAGCAGGACCCCCAGGCGCCGCTTCGCCCTCGAATAACGGGCCCGCTCGTCGCCCAGCGACATCAGCGCCAGCTCCCGCTCGATCAGCAGGTCGTCGACCAACGCCTCGTCGGCCCGACCCTCGGCGGCTTTTCCCCGGGCCTCGTTGAGCAACTCGTCGAGCAGCTCAAGCCCCTGTTCGGCCGAGTGGACCGCCGCCCGCTCCGCCAGGACGTCGATGAAGACGACGGCCAGATCGTCGATCGCCACGCGGACGGCGTCCTGATACTGGGCCTCAAGGACCTCCTTTTCCCGCTCGGCCACCGAAACCCGCGCCCGACGCTTGCCGCTAAAGTCGATCGGAATGACCAGGCTGAGGCCGTGCTCGATGTCTCCCGGACGCTCCTTGGAGTAGGAGCCATAGGGGACCGCGTCGCTGGAATAGAACAGCAGGGGGTTTTCCCGGAGGCCGGCGGTGAGGATGTCGGCCTGGGCCTGGGGGATCTCCCGTCCCTTGGAGCGCAGCTCGGAGTTGGAGTGGATCATGTGGTTGATGGCCTGATCGAGCGTCATCCCGTTGGGCGGCCCTTCATCGTCGAGGCCGCCGTTGAGGCCCGAATCGAGGCGGCCGGTCGTCAGCAGGGCGGGGGGGAGGCGTTCGATCGTTGGCGCCAGGCCGTGCCCAAGCTCGGATCGGTCGTGGGTCGGCGTCCGAACCTCGGAGGGGTTCGCCTGGCGTCGAGACACCCGGCGCAGGGGTTGAATCCGGTTCGAGGTCGCCTCGCCGAGCATCACGTCCGTTGTCCCCGGGCTTCGGGTGTACGGGCTCTCCCCCGAGCCGGGCCTCCTTCCCAGCCGGTTTTGCTCGGACCGCTCCGCGTTCGCTTTTCCCTGAGCCGCGAGGATGATGTCGTCGGCGATCGAAACCTGCGCGCGCGCCCGCTCCGCGCTCAGGAAGAACAGCGCGGCGAGCACCGCCGGCGCGGCCGACCGTCTCCACCCCCACCCGGCGCTCGGCGGCCGACGGCTTCTCGACGCCGAGGCTGTCGGCTCGTCTCCGCTAAGGTGGTGGTGGAATCTCATCATGGGCCAATCCCTCCTGCCGACGCCGACATCTCGCTTGGCCGGGAGGGTGTTGCCCTCCCGTGACCCGTCGACGGCCGGGCGTTTCCAGGCCGGTCGCGCGGCGAGCCGACCGCCGCGTCGCGCACGGGTTGTATCGGTTCCGCCAAACCGTGGGTTTGAGTCGAATTCAGGAGGGATGCGGCAAATGGCGAATCAGCCGAGGTAGCCGAGACCCCGAAGGCGCTCGCGGATCAGCTCCTCATCGTCGGGGGTGGTCCCGCCGTCGGGAGTTTGAAGGTCGCGGCCCTCGACCAGCGAGTGGCCGAGGAGGTTGGGAAGGCGCTCGCGCCCCGTGAGGTCCAGAAGCGTCGGCGCGATGTCGAGCAGGCCGGCGCCCTGGATCTCTCCCAGCGGGGGAAGCTGAGGACTCGCCAGGACGAACGCGCCTTGTC
>Ga0182742_1005463_pt1 | contig 10704 bp, 6 predicted proteins | sample eDN5th37CBELigMG_FD_128880 | JGI IMG/M metagenome (GOLD analysis project Ga0182742, IMG submission 128880) | Enriched Miracle-Growth compost microbial communities from Emeryville, California, USA - eDNA 5th pass 37_C BE-Lig MG (version 2)... ... | reverse complement strand
TATATGGAATTTTAGAAATAGAATAAGATTTGGAAGTGGTGGATTAGTAGATGGAGTAGGTAGAAAGATAGATAGCCCTTTTGAGTGAGATTTGTGTTTGTGATAGGAGAGGCAGAGAACAAGGGTTTTTTCATTTTCGAAAAGAGTTTGTAACTTGTTCGGAAAGGGTGCTTCTTCTTAAACCTCCATCTGGAATTTAGACTTGTGATATAATCAACGGATGCTTGTTTAGAGCTTGGAAAAAATTCGTTAAAATTAGGAAGTGTTATAAAAATAAATCAGATTAATTTTTTCAGAGAGAAATATATATAATTATATATGTATTCTCCTTTAAAAAATTAACCTGATTTTTCTTATAACGCTCCCTAACTTTAACGGATTTTTTCCAAACTCTAAGCAAGCATCCATTGATTATATCACGAGCCTAAATTCCAGATGGAGGTTTAAGAAGAAACATCCTTTCCGAACAAGTTACAAATTCTTTTCGAAAATGAAAAAACCCTTGTTCTCTGTCTCTCCTATCACAAACACAAATCTCACTCAAAAGGGCTATCTATCTTTCTACCTACTCCATCTACTAATCCACCACATCCAAATAATTATTCTTAACATATTTCAAACATTTTCGTCCAAAAACGATTTCTTAAAATTTATTCTCTTTGAATTTTTCATAAATTCTTTTTAAAGATTTTTTTATGAGTTCAATGAAATGGCCCGTTCTTTGGAGCAATTCTTATTATTGTGGAAAGCATCTTACCAATAATATCACTTAAACGCCAAAGAAAGAAGGATTCTAACATTATGAAGGAAAAAGCTAATGAAGAAAAATCTTAATCCTAGCTTCAAAGTCCGAAATATGAATACCTTTGGTCTAAACATAACTATGATGAACATCAGAACACTTTTTGTTTGCTCAAATCGCAGCTCATATCATTTTCTTAGAAGAAAAAGATGAAGGAAGGAACTAATATCTATTCGAGCAGTTTTCTATGGATTGCTTAAATTTTAGATTCGGTATCAAGTTTTTAGTATTCAAGTATTTAATTAAATAGTTGCTCTAATTGATTCAAACACTTTGATCAAATTTACATTTTCCAAATTCAGAACCAATTTTAATTTGAATTCATTTAGTTATTCTTCAGTTAAATTCTAGTCATCTAAAGGTACAAGAAAGGTTTATTTCTGCTTAGACTTCTCAGAAAGATTAATTCTTCCTTTTCTAATTCCCTCTTTGGAAGTATCGAGTTTGGAAAACTAATAATCACTATCACCAGAAAGTTACTCATAGAAAAGAGAAAGATCGCAATTCCATTGTTTGTTTCTACTAACTAAGAAGAATTATTCTCAGAATATACAAATTAGAAAGAGAAAAATGAGATTCATATGACTTAAATACTAAAAGTTTTGTAAAATGAGGTTTTAACCTTCTTCTTCTTCATCATGTGAAGATTATGTATACCAAGTTTTCCAAGGAGTGAATGAATCAGTTTCAGTTTTAAGGATAGTTTTTTTTGTAACTAAACTTATATGTAAGGAATTCAATGTGTTTTATAAGGGGTGAGACTTTTAGAACTAAACATGGGAATGCTTTTAAAATTTAGTTTTATATTTTTATTTTTTCTTAAAAAATTAATGAAAGATAAAAAAATATTTCAAGCAGTGTATTGTGTATTTTGTTAATTATATAAAAATGTGATTGAATAATATTTTCTTTTGAATTTGGTTTTTAACATAGTCAGAATAATTGCGAATAAAAATGAATTTTATTTTTTTATTTATTTTTTCGATAAAATTCTGTTAAATTCACGTTTTAAATAATTAAAATGTTTCATATAATTTTTGTGCCAAAACAACCTTTAAATTAAAAGAGGGATAAAATTATTATCCTTGTCGCAAAAAAACTTTCCATCTTATCAATACGTTACTGTTTACTCTTCTTACCCATTTAACTAACCTATTCCTTTCCTAACAATTAATTTCTATAGCTTTGGAACCTTAATGATTGTCGAAAAACTGTTGAACATGAAATATCATTTCCATGTTTTTTTATTATTCCATTTTTTTCCTTCCAACCTAATTATTTTTCTTCACAGAAAAAACTTCAATCGCTTTCTCCCTTCCGAAATGTGTCGTGACCCTTCGATTAAGCAAACATTTCCATTGAAAACCTTGGTTTTTTACTTTTTTGCTGAATTTTTGCTTCAAGTAAATCCTCTAAAATCAAATTGAAAAGAATAAAGTACTTTTTCTAAAGTGATTCTTTTAACTTCTCCCATAAATGTCATTCTTCCATACGGCTTGAGTAAGCCTTCTTGACCTTTACACAACAATTGAGCTGAAATTGTTATGAAACTTAATATTAATTAATAATTATAATTTTATTAAGAAAATCGAGCGAAAATTTTCAAGTTCAATTCCACATTTATTTTAAAGAAATTCTGATATTTATTTTCCTGATTTTTGTTCATTATATTCAGTCCTTTTTTGGATCATTTTTTTGTGTTTTTAGAAATAATTACAAAAATGATTCCTAAAGTTTTTCATTCATTCATAAAGAAGTTTAATGTCAAAAATGAAATTATCATCGACTCCATACGGAAAATCTAAATAATAGTACGGAAAACTTGAAACATCTTCGATTCTTTCCTATCAATATTTATATTGAGTCTGAGCGTAGCTTGGTTGATACTCCTATACCATTATAATAATTTGCTAACATAAAACAATACAGAAGTCAAAGCACTCGGATTAAAGTTTCCATAGGATTGTGTTACTCCTTGGGATTCATAGTTCCCATTCTGGATCTTAGTAGTTAGCTCAGTCTTCAAAGCGATTGTTTTTGGCGTTTCTTCCGCATTTATAAGAAGAAGTTTTTTTCTCTCTCTAACATTTTATAAGACGAAGTGATAGATAATATATAAAGTACATTTCTTCTAATTCGTTGAGCATTTGATGGAACTTTGAGCCAACTCTATTTTGCTCTGATTCTAACTCCCTCAAAGCCTTAATAACTTTTTCATTTTCATTCGTTAATAAAATGTTCTATTAGAAAATTTATTATCCTTCCTATATATAAAAAATTACCTGCTTTGATAATACTGAGTTCTGATTAACAATATTCTGTACCTCACTCAGCTTCGCACTCTCAAGTCTTTTATATCTTTCTTTCAAAGCTTCATTTTCTCTCGTAAGACTCTCAATTCCAGCTTCATATTCCTAATCCACAGTTATCAATCTAAAAATTCCTCTTTTATTTACTCCTCTTATTCCTTCATCAGGCAAAACAGATCGCTTGACTTGCTCTCCACTACTTCTCACTCTCAAACCTTCCTCCAAGTCCTTTATCCTTAGGTCTTTTTCCCTTAACTGGCCATTTATTCTCTCAATCTCCATTATCAATGCGGAATTCGCTCCAGTTCCACCTTGCTGGCCACTTCTTGCCCTTTCAAGATCTTGTCTTGTTACTAACAATTGGTGTTCGAGCTCTTCGAGTCTAATTTTGTAGTCTCTGATTTGGTTTTGGAGGAGGTATTTATCCGTGTCAATAGTCTGCAAAGAACTTTTCAGATCATTCTGGGATAACTTTGCTATAAGTCTGTCATTTTCCATTTGAAGCTCGCCGACAATCCTTCCCAATCTTTCAATTTCTATCATAAACATCACATTTTTATTCTCATAATCTATCAGCATCCTTCTTATCACTTCATCTGTCACACTATTCGCTGGTGGCAACTGCTCCCCTTCTTTCAATTTCAACAGTAATCTCAACGATTCAGAAGTCTTCTTCTCTTGTTCGTAAAGCTCGCTATTGTTTCTATTAGCAGCTTCCACATCTGCTAACTTTAGTCTTAATCTACTAAGTTCATCAATGTCACTTGTTCCTGGTCCAGAAAGAGACAAAGCCCTTAATTTCTCTTCATACTCTCTTATCAAACGATTCCTATCATTATTTAAGAAAGTGTTCTCAGCTCTCAATCTTTCAAGCTCTCTTGTCAAATCATCATCTCCAGGTAACGCAGCACCTTTTTTTAAACCTTCACCCTGTCTCTGGGGGCTTGAGATAATTAAAGGCCCTCTTACTATACCACGCTCATAAAATCTAATTAGAAGTTATATTGGGAATATTGTGGCATTTTTACTGGGGTTCTCTTTCTATTAATTTTTCTGTTGGAGAGATTGGAAAAGAATGACCATTTGCTTCGGGATATATGGGAGGATATGGGTCGATGCTAGGAAGGGGTCTTGATGATGAGGTGTGATCACGGTCTCTACCGGATTTCTGGCCTGAGCCTGTAACAGAAGGTCTCATTATCTTTTTTTGTTAGGATTTCTATTAGTTTTGAAACAATAAATTTAATTGTTGAAATATGAAATTCTCAATTGGTTAGATCAGGATACAATCAAATTTCATTCCAATAATAATAATTTTATTTACATCGAAAGATACTTCCATAATTTAGTATCCTTTTTATCTAAAGTAAGTTGGAGTTCCTTTATGTAACTCTTAATAATTCAAGCCCAAAAATATATAAAAAGATTTTGCTTTATTTTCCTTTGATAAAAATTTACAAAAATCCAATTATTTTCTTAACGAAAGGAAAATTTCGAATTTCTTGCAAACATTTTCAATCTATATTTTAAGAGAAGTTTTTTTGTGTTTATTAATCCTCATAAAATAGGTTTGTAATCTTTATATAAAATTGACTATAGAAAATGGATATTTTATTCCCACAATCAAATATTTGTTATCTCAAAGTAACAATTTCATTTTCTCAAAGAAAAACTTTCTTTTCATTAATACAAAATAAACCCCTTATTCTCTTCTTTCTTTTTACACTTTAATTTGTTTGAATGTTCAAATCAACAAAATCTCCAATCACAAACTTCAAGTCTTGAAGGTCCTGATTCTCATCTCTTAACTTTTTCACTGAATGGACAGTTCCCACCTTCTTTCTCTTCCAGTTACCGTTTATATCCTGAAATACAAAGGAGAACTCAAATCTTGCGTCTTTCTTTTGAGCGACGCTCACAGCGCTCTTTATTAAATCTACAATCTCCCTTAAAGTAGCATTTCTCCTTTACAGATTAATAATGGAAGCTTTATAACTCTTTTACCAAGTGTGTATTTGAACTTCATTTGGGGAAACTTCCTTTCCAACTTCACTGAAACTTTCTAGACTAAATAAATTTTATGTAAGAAATGATTTGAGAAATACTTGTGAAAGTCGTTCTCTTTCCAAAATACTCTCATGAGGAAAGGACAAACCTTGATTAGTTGTTAGTGTGACAGAATGAAAGGGTATGTTACCTTTGTTCTATCAATGGGTTGCTTTCTATTCATTTTTATGCTTAATTTTTCTTCTTTAAAATATGATTTTAGCTAAAATTATATATATCTTGATTTCATAAAATTCCCAAAGCATGAAAAATAACTTTGTTTTCACAGACCTTCCTTTTTTATTTCCTTTAATCCGCTTGTTTTCTGTAAAAGGAATTGTATAGATGTAATTTATCTTCGACTCAGAAATTGAACTTGATTTGATCCTAAAAAATTATTCAAAACATCTTCACATTTTTTATCGAAATTGAAGTGAATGGTGATTTTTTGTTTTTTTAATAATTTCAAACTGTTGTAGGAAGCTTTATTTTGTTTGAAAATTCACTTAGGGATTTTAAGTTTTGTTGTATTTGAAACTCTTGCTATTTTCATACTCTCATATCAAGATAAAATAACAGAATAGCGTTTAAACTTCAAGACCAAGTAGGATTTTTTTCTACATAATCTGATATACGTTCTAAAAGCTACCTAATGTTTGATATCGTTAAAATATTTTTTAGTCAAAGGTTCTTTCCTAAAAATTCTTTGAAGTTTATTTTTTGCTTTTCCCTTGATTTTAAAAAAATTTTTTCATCTCAGAAATTCCTTTACTCAAAGAGAATTTAAAACATTCATCAATATTGAAGGTTCAAAACCTAAGGGTGACGAAAAAAATTTATATAAGAAAATAAATCAAAAAATCAAGCAAAATGAAAATTGAAGAAAGATTACAACTGTTTGATAAAACTGTTTTCAAGAAAATTGCTCAACAGCATGTAAAAGCTAAATTCTGTTAGAAATGCCGAGACTTTCTAATTTTTATCACAACTCAAAGAATCTAATTGATTCAAGTTTACTGTATTTTATTATCTAAAAGTTTTGAAATCAAAATTTCAAATCAAAGTTTTTCTCATTTTCTATATGAATTTTCCATTTCAAACTATCGGAAACAAAATGTCATCCCACATCGTTTGAATAAACTAAAGGTTCTTTTCATAAGAAAATACAAAAGATAATAAACACAGTATCAATCAAGCTAACAAAAAATAAAGGTTTAATTTCATACATAATTTTCTTTATAATTTTATCTGTTATCCAAATTTACTAAACTTTTATAATGAACCCTATTCAATTAATTCACACCACTTGATCCTAAATCCTTAATATATCTTTTCACGATCATCTTTTAAATCCTAATCTTCATCATAATTAGCATAAACTTTATTTCCCCAATTTATATTCAGAAATTACTCTCTTTTTTTTACATGCAACAAGTTCAAACTCCATCTCAAAGCACTCTCTTCATTAAGCCCATCAGCGCTCAGCTCAACCTCGACCCTAATTCCACTAAAGTCGACCCTTACATTATCTTCAATACCTCAACAAATAAAGTTCAAAGTTCTGTATGTTATGGAGGCGGTAAAAACCCTCAATGGAACGATTCTCTTGAGATCCAAGTAAATAGCACTGACCGAGTATTAGTAGAAGTCTGGGGCTATCCAACCCCAGGCCCTGATGGGATCATTGCTGTTGGAGAGATTCCTGTAAGTAAAGTTGCTATCATGGGAGGAAATTATCAGGATAATCTTCCTTTGTACTTTAAAGGACAACCTGCAGGAAGCATTTATGTGAGTTGTATGTTAAAATCACAAAATAACCAACAACAACAAACTCAACAATTTAACATGAACACACAGGTTAATATGACTACAAATAATGGACAAATGCAAGGTTTCCAAACCCAAACACAACAACAACAACAACCTTACGGAACAAACCAAGTACAGACTCAACAACCCTATGGAACGAACCAAATGCAAACACAGCAACCTTATGGAACAAACCAGGTACAAACACAACAATTCGGAAACCAGATGCAACCCCAACAGCAATTTGGCACTCAAATTCAACAGCAACAACAGTTCGGAACTAATCAAGTCCAGGTTACTTTCCAACAACAACAGCCTCAAATGACAGTTCAACCCCAAATTACTTACCAACAACCTCAAATGGTCATACAACAAACCCAACCAACATTCATACCTCAACCCACAATCCAAGTAGCTACTTATAAACCAGCTCCAACTTTCGTGCAACCTGTGCAATATGTTACTCCACAGACCACTATTATCCAAACAGGGTTCCCACAGACAACTTATATCCCACAACCTACTATTATTTCCCCAACGATTATTCAGCCAACTGTTGTTAAACCTAACACTGGTGGAGTTATTTCAAGCCTTGTGAATGAGATCTTTGGACATCATCACCATCACGGGCATCATCATCATCATCACCATGGACATCATAAGCATGGACACCATAAACGTTGGTAATTGGGTTGAGAAAAGAAGAGGGAAGATATACTTTTTTATATAGGTTTTTTTAGTAATACTATATAAATATATAGAAGTTGAATTGAAGTAGTTTAAGGTCTGTAATTCATATAGACTCTTTTTAATTAATATTCCTTTTTAAAGGATAAACAACTTAGTTAATGATAAATATGATTTTAGAATAAAAAGAAAAACGATGATTTTTTTTAATGAAAAAATGAATGAGCTTAGAAGCTTCTTCTTTCTTTATAAAATGTCCATTTTTAACAAAAAAGAGCACTGTAAAAAATTAAGATCAATTTCATACACTTTCGAATCTTTCAATAAACATTAAATCTTAAACTGACTTTATCAAACCCTACACAGATCCAACATGAACGACCATACTCTCGACAGGAACGAACACGACGAAGAGCATAAGAAAAGTATCAATTTTACTCCCTATTTCTCTCATTAATAACCACTTTTTAGACGAAATGGATAGTATGATAATCGAACACAAGAAAATGCTATACCCGCAAACTACCATACCATTATCAGAAGTACTTTATTCGATTTCTTTGTATTTATAGTTAAAAGTCTCATTTGGGAACAACAGAGTCCTTTAGACATGATAATTTAGGCATGATCCGTCATTCCAGCGACGATACAGACATTACAATGGCTCAATCAAATCAGTACGGAATTAAAGTATCAAATGTTCTAATATAAAAGGATCAATAAACCAGCAATGAGATTCGAGACGTCATTGTCAGTTAATATGTATCAAATAAAAGAAATGTTCCTTAGAGTTTGCAAGAAAAGGTGAAGAGAATTTCTCTTGTTCTATATTTCTCATGCCTTTCAATAGAGGGTTTAGTGTAATTGATGATGAAAGAGAACAACTCACAGCAATGTGTAAACATTTTATGAGCATAAAGGAACTTTGTGTCAGTTGTTTCAATGGAAAGTTCAAAGGCTGGCAGTCGGTTACATCAGTCCGTCTGACTAGCAAGACAAGCAAGGTCACTTGTCGCAGAAAAATCATCATTAAAGGACTTATCGGGGTAATAATAATTTCTTATCTTCGTTATTCACATGCAAAAATAGGAAATAAAGCTCATAAAGGCATTTTTCTTCGATTTTGCCAACGAACTTGACTTATTCGAGTCCAGACGAAGTCCTTATTTGTATAGTTTTCTTTATAAGCTTCCTTAGGTTCTAATTCCCCACATAAAACAACAGGAGCTTCTTTCTTTAGCGATCAGGTTCTCAGTCATTCAATCAATAATATAAAAACTACACGATATGTTCCAATAATAGAAGAGTCGCATAGGTAAATTTCCCTTGAAATGAACCGAATAAGAGTGAATAGTGACGGTGAGGAACTTGCAATGTCCCCACAAAATCTCGAAAGTTACTCTTTTTATGAGTTCAGAAAGATTCTTTCTTCTGATCAATATGCTATTGGAAAAAAGGTCGCAGAGTTTCTTAAGGATTATTTCCTTAGTTATTCCAATATAGAGGAGTCTGTATCTACGCTTCCTCAGCCAGTAAGTCGTAATGAGATATAGTATTAATAAGGAAAGATGGAGAGACTTTATTATAAAATAAATGAGACAACAGAGACTTTCTTTGCTGATTTTAATTACGGGAAATCAGAGACAAGGAAGATGATGCCTTATTGTAAGACATCGGTGGAGAAATTCATCTTTGATAAGGTAATTTTCCATGTATCAAGCAAAAAATTATTTCTTAGGTTTATACGAACCTTTTTGGAATGTATTTGCTGAAATACGAAAAACAATCAAGGAGCTTTTCGGAAAAAACTGCGGAAATCTTCAAAGAAACAAGTCCATTAAAACATTTAAAATACCTTGATGTATCTTTTTTATATTTTTTCCTTTATAACACTAATAAGATCCCACAAAAATTCTGGTTAATCCATCCTGATAAATTAACAGAGACAAAAGAACTCAAAGAACCTCTCAAAGAACACGAAATTCCCTATATAAGCGCTATAAATGAATTCTCAAAGATAACAAAAGTGCGGTCTCCAAGAGAAAAGCTCGCAGTTCTTTTGATGATGCACAGTTTTATGAAGTCTTCTGTTGTAGAATATCATAAAGGAAGAGAGGAAATAATCTCAATGGATGAAGAACTACCTATAATGATATATGTTGTTCTTATGTGTAAAGTGGAGAATATCGCATCGGAACTTGCTTATGTAGATGATTATGTACAACTTGACCCCAGCCTTGAGAGTGAAAAAAGGTTAATGACAAATATAAAGGTAAGTGTTATTTAGAAGGAAATTGAATGATTTTTCCTAGGTTTCTGTACAATATATTTCTGACGAATGGAGGATTGAATAAGAAACTAGCGATTAATTAATATATTAAGAGGTTTGCATTAATGTATTTATTCCATATAAATTTACTGTCACTGACAATGAATTCACTATAAAAATAATGTCAGCTTTTTGTGTTTGTTCCGTGTCTTTTTTTAATTGAAAAATTCGCATGCAAGGCTGGGAATTAAAATCTCTATTTAATTGAATAAATGGGAACTAAAAGACTTTTTACTATTTTACCAGCTTTTAACGAGGATAAAAATTTCATTTGATTTTATATGGAAGTCATAATTTTATATATAGTCTTCTTGGACTTCTCTCGTCCTTTTCCTGGGATTCTTGCTTCTGAATGGGACTTCTATGCAAAAATCAGTAGGATACAAAATTGACTGAATTAAAGGGAACAAGTTAAGAGATAATAACAGGCTCAAAGAAGGAAATAGCAGGGTCTAAGTGAGCTTGTCTCGTATCGAGTACAAAGTCGTTCTTTTCACGCAGCTTTTCTTTTCGTTTGATCTGTATTTATTATCCCTCTGGTTCCTTGTCATTCAATCCAACTTATAAATTTGAAATGAAAAATGTATTATAATTTCTCCTTGTTTTTGAAATTTATACAACTTTTTTTTTGAACCCGAAAAATATTCCCAATAATTTGTATTGCAAAAGAGCTAAGACATAGCTCGTATTATTGTCTGAATATAAAGATGGGAACTCCAAAT
>Ga0182742_1005462_pt1 | contig 10705 bp, 8 predicted proteins | sample eDN5th37CBELigMG_FD_128880 | JGI IMG/M metagenome (GOLD analysis project Ga0182742, IMG submission 128880) | Enriched Miracle-Growth compost microbial communities from Emeryville, California, USA - eDNA 5th pass 37_C BE-Lig MG (version 2)... ... | reverse complement strand
GCCGGGATCCCGATGCTCAACGGCTCGCCGATCATGGAGGGCTACGTCCCGCGCGAGGACGCGACCGTGGTCACGCGGCTGCTCGACGCGGGCGCGCACATCGTCGGCAAGACCGCGGTGCCGGCGTTCTGCTTCGACGGCGGCGGCCTGACGGGCTATCCGGACCCGCAGCCCGTCAACCCGCACGACGCGGCGTACCTGGCGGGCTCGTCGTCCAACGGCAGCGCGGTCGTCGTGGTCAACGAGCTGTGCGACATGGCGCTCGGCGGGGACCAGGGCGGCTCGATCCGGCTGCCCGCGTCGTGGAGCGGCTGCGTCGGGCACAAGCCGACCTGGGGGCTGGTGCCATACACGGGGATCTTCCCGATCGAGCTCACGCTCGACCACGTCGGGCCGATGGCGCGCACGGTCGCCGACTGCGCGCTGATGCTGGGCGCGATCGCGGGTGAGGACGGCCTGGACCCGCGGCAGGCCGGCGTGTCCGTGCAGGACTACGGCGCGGCGCTCGAGGCCGGCCCGGACGGGCTGCGGGTCGGCGTGCTGCGCGAGGGCTTCGGGATCGACGGCGTGTCCGAGCCCGACGTCGACGCCGCGGTGCGCGCCGCCGCCGACGCGCTGGCCGGGGCGGGCGCCTCGGTCGAGGAGGTCTCGGTGCCGATGCACCGCGACGGGCTGGCGATCTGGAACGCGATCGCGATGGAGGGCGCGACCGACCTGATGGTCCGCGGCGACGCGTTCGGCACCAACCACAAGGGGCACTACACGACCGACCTGCTCGACTTCTACGGCCGGGCGCGGCGGGCGCGGGCGCGCGACTACGCGGTCACGGTCAAGCTCACGGTGCTGCTCGGCGCCTACCTGTCGGAGGAGTACAACCACCACTACTACGCCAAGGGGCAGAACCTCGGGCGGCGGCTCGCACGCGAGTACGCGGCGGCGCTCGAGCGCGTCGACGTGCTGCTGCTGCCGACGACGGCGATGAAGGCCAGGCCGATCCCGGTCGGCGGCGGCATCGGCGACGTGCTCGCGGCCGCGCTCGGGAACCTGCACAACACGGCGCCGTTCGACGTCACGGGCAACCCGGCGCTGTCGGTGCCGTGCGGGATGTCGGACGGGTTCCCGGTGGGGCTGATGCTGGTCGGGCGCCACTTCGACGACGCGACCGTGCTGCGGGCGGGGCAGGTCTACGAGGCCGCCGTCCGCGCGCCGGCGGGGGCGGCCGTCGAGTAGCGTCGGCGGCATGGTCAGACCCGTTCTCCTTGTGCTCTTCGCGGCGCTGTTCGTCACGCCGGCGGCGCGCGCGGACACGATCGTCTACCGCGTCGGCGGCGACGTCTGGCGCATGGACGGGGACGGGAGCGACCAGCGGCGCGTGGTCGCGGGGCGGTTCGAGTGGCCGTCGGCGGCGGACGACGGCACGCTCGTGGCCGCCGACGATCTGGGGCGTCTGCAGCGCTTCTCCGCGGTGGGCGAGCCGCTCGGGCCGCCGATCCCGACCGCGGCGACGACCGCGAGCGAGGACGTCGGAGCCGAGCCGCCGACGCACGTCCGGATCTCGCCCGACGGGTCGCGGATCGCGTACGACCAGCTGATCGACGGGACCCCGACGACGCTCTGGACGCCCGCCGGCGCGACCGGCCTGGACTTCCCGGGTCAGGCGCTCGGGCAGCTCGGCTTCCTCGCGCCGGCGTGGATCGGCAACGGGACGCTGCTGCTCAGCCGCGACGTGACCTCCGACGCGCCCGCGCCGGTCGCCTTGTATGCGGTCGGCGGCGGCGACAGCAGCGAGGAGCCGTGGTTCGGCGACGACGCCCAGACCTGGGTGACCGGCTTCGACGCCACCGCCTCGCGGGACGGGACCCGGATCGCCGTGCTCGAGGACGACGCCGCCGACCACGACGGCGTCCCCACCCGCGTCGTCCTGCGCCTGTTCACGGCCGCCGGGCCCGGTGAGGACCCGGAGTTCCGCTGCGAGCTGGCGCTCGAGGCCGCCGAGACCTACACCTCGGCCAGCCCGACCTTCTCGCCCGACGGTCTGCGGATTGCCTGGGCCGAGAGCGACGGCATCCACGTCGCCACGCTCGGCGCGCTGCGCGACTGCGCGGCGATCCGCGAGAACGTCCTCACCCTGCCCGGCGCCTGGGAGCCCTACTGGAGCCCGGCGGACGCGCCGCCGCCCGCGGCCGGCTCGCCGCCCGCCGCCCGCGTCACCCTGTCGGTCCGCACCCGGCCGCGCCCGAAGCGCTCGACCTTGCGCCGCCGCGGCCTGCGCGCCCGCGTGACCGTCAGCGCCCCGGCGCGCGTGCGCCTCTCCGTGCGCGTGGCGGGCAAGAAGCGCTTCGCGGGCCGCGTCACCCGCTCGCTGCCCAACGCCGGCACGACCACGCTCCGCGTCCGCCTGCGCCCGGCCGTCCTGCGCCGCGCCAAGCGCTTCGTCCTGCGCGCGAGCACCCCGGGCGCGCCCCCGGTCGAGATCACGCTCCGCCCGCGCCGGGGCTGAGGGGGCGCGCCACGGTCGTCCCGCGCGCGCGAGCGCCGGCGCTCCGCCGGTCGAGACTACGGTCGGCCCGCGCCGGAGCTAACGGGGGGTGAGCTCGGAACGTTTCCTGGGAGGAAGCGTTCCGAGCGCACCCCCTGACTCATGCGTCGAGATACGCGCGGTGCTCGCCACCGCCCCGTGGCCGTCGGGGGCGACGGTCGCCAGGGGGGTGAGCTCGCAAACTTCAATCAGATCGAAGTTTGCGAGCGCACCCCCGTAGGTTTGTCGCCGATGCTCCGCTGCCCGCACTGCCACGCGCCGCTCGACCGCGCCGAGCGGACGTTCCGGTGCCCGGCCGGGCACAGCTTCGACGTCGCGCGCCAGGGCTACGTCGCGCTCGACCCGCGGCCGGCGCGGGGCGACACGGCGGAGATGGTCGCGGCGCGCGTCGCGTTCCTGGAGGCGGGCCACTACGCCCCGATCGCCGAGGCCCTCGTGGACGCGGCGCGCGGCGCCGCGCCGCGCGCGGCGGGGCGCGGCGACGCGGGCGCCGCGGGCCGCGGCGGCGAGGGCGCGGCGCGACGCGACGCGCCGCGCGTCGTCGTCGACGTCGGCGCGGGCACCGGGTACTACCTCGCGCGGCTGCTCGAGGCGCTGCCCGGCGCGCGCGGGGTGGCGTTGGACTCCTCGCGGCCGGCGCTCAGGCGCGCCGCGCGGGCGCATCCCGCGATCACCGCGGTGGCGTGCGACATCTGGGACGCGCTGCCGATCCAGGACGACGCGGCGGACCTCGTGATCAACGTGTTCGCGCCGCGCAACGCGCCCGACATGCGGCGGGTGCTCGCGCCGGGCGGGACGATCCTGGTGGTGACGCCGACGGAGCGGCACCTGCGCGAGCTCGACCTGCTCGCCGTCCATCCGAACAAGCGCGAGCGCATCCACGCCGAGCTCGACGAGCCGGTGTCCACGCGGACGGTCGAGTTCGAGCTCGACCTCGACGCGGACGCCGTGCAGACGCTCGTCGCGATGGGCCCCGCCGCGCACCACGGCCGCCGGGCGCAGGGCCCGGCGACGGTGACGGCGTCCGTGGTGATCGAGGCGTTCAGGGGTTGAGCGTGCCCTCCCGGCTGCCGGGGCCCCACGTGTCGGGCAGCTTGAACCCGTCTGCCAGCGGGTCGCGCGGGTCGACGACGAGCTGGTGGTGGCCGGTGATCCAGGCGCGGCCGGTGATCGCGGGCACGACCGCGTCGTAGGGGCCGACCCGGGCGCGTCCGGCGATCCGGCCGACGAACCGCGTGTCGAGCACGCTCTCGGCCACGTAGGCGTCGCCCATCGACCCGCGCGCGTCGAGCACGGCGATCCGGGCCGAGGTCGCGGTGCCGGTCGGCGCACGGTCGAGCCGGCCGGGGGAGACGATCGTGGCGTGCCGCGCGTCCCCGCCGGCGCGCGGCGGCGCGACGAAGACCACGAACGACAGGTACGACAGCTCCTCGTGCAGCGGGTGGACGATCTCGACCTGCTCCATCACGTGCGGGCGGATCCGCTCGCCGAGCTCGCCCAGCGCCCGCGCCTCGTCCGGCAGCACCGCGAACCCGAGCGCCTCGGCGTCGACGAACGCGCACCACGCCCCGCCGTAGGCGACGTCGACGCGCAACGACCCCACGTCCGGCACCTCGACGACCGCGTCCAGCGCCGTGCAGAACGACGGCACGTTCTCGAACGTCACGCGCTCCACGTGCCCGCCCGCGCACTCGGCCTGCACGCGCACCAGCCCGGCCGGCGCCTCCAGCACCAACGAGGTGACCGGCTCGGCCAACGGCACCATCCCCGTCTCGAGCAGCACGGTCGCGGCGTTGATCGCGTTGGTGCCCGACATGCCCTCGTAGGACGAGGACTCCATGATGATGATCCCAGCGTCGGCCTCGGGAGCCGAAGACGGCTGGACGAGCACGGCCGACAGCGGCGCCGAGCCGCGCGGCTCGAACAGGCAGACGCGCCGCAGCCAGTCGCCTTCGCGCTCGAGCCAGCGCGCCTTCTCGAGCATGGTGGTGCCGGGGATGTCGAGCACGCCGCCGACGATCACGCGGGTCTGCTCGCCCTCGGCGTGGGCGTCGACGCAGTGGATCATGCGCATCCATGGCACGCTACCGGGCGATGAGCGCTCGCCTGGAGGGCAAGATCGCGATTGTCACGGGCGCGGGCTCGGGGATCGGCCGCGCGACCGCGCGGCGCTTCGAGCGCGAAGGCGCGAAGGTGATCGGCCTCGACCTCGACGCGGGCGCCACCGTCACCGGCGACGTGACCCGCCGCGAGGACGTCGAGCGCGCCGTCGAGGCGGCGCTCGAGCACGGCGGCCTGGACATCTACTTCAACAACGCCGGCATCCCCGAACGCGTCAAGCCGCTCGCCGAGATCACCCGCCGGGAGTGGGACGCCGTGCTCGAGGTCAACCTGACCGCGCTGTTCCTGGCCGCGCAGGTTGCCGCTCCGCACCTGACAGGAGGGTCGCTGATCGTGACCGGATCGATCATCGCCAACCGCCCGCGGCCCGGCCTCGCCGCCTACGTCGCGGCCAAGGCGGGCGTCGTCGGCCTCGCCCGGGCGCTCGCCACCGAGCTCGCTCCGGACGTGCGCGTGAACGTCATCAACCCCGGCCCGGCCGACACGCCGATGCTCGAAGGCTTCGGCTTCGACCGCGACCCCGCGCAGGCGCTCCCGCTCAAGCGCCTCGTCACCCCGGACGAGATCGCCTCCGCCGCCGTCTACCTCGCCAGCGACGAGGCCCGGGCGGTCACGGGCGCCGTCTTCAACGTCGACGCGGGCCGCGACCTGTGAGCTCCTTCCTCGCCATCGACCCCGCCACGGGCCACGAGTTCGGTGAGATCCCGCAGACCACGCCCGAGCAGGTCGCCGAGATGGCGCAGACCGCGCGCGAGCAGCTGCTCCTCAACCCCGAGTGGCGCACGCCCTCCGCGCGCGCCGCCGCGCTCAGCCGGCTCGCCCGCCGCGTCGAACAGGAGGGCGGCCAGCTGGCCGAGCTCGAGACCCGCGACACCGGCAAGCCGCTCAAGCAGGCCAAGGCCGACGTCGCGGCGACGGTCCGTTACCTCGACTACTACGCGGGCTCGATCGAGCGCCTGGAGGGCCGCCAGATCCCGCTCGGCCCGGACATCCTCGACTACACGGTGCGCGAGCCGTGGGGCGTGTGCGCGCAGATCATCCCCTGGAACTACCCGCTGCAGGTGACCGCGCGCTGCGCCGCGCCCGCGCTGGCGGCGGGGAACGCCGTGATCGTCAAGCCGTCCGAGCTGGCGTCGGTCACGCCGCTGCGCTTCGCCGAGCTGGCCGAGGCGGCCGGCGTGCCGCGCGGGCTGATCCAGGTCGCGACGGGCGACGCCACCACGGGCGTGGCGCTGGTCGGCGCCGACGTCGACCACGTGACGTTCGTCGGCTCCGCCGGCAACGGCGCCAAGGTCGCCGAGGCCTGCGCGCGGCGCCTGATCCCCGTCGAGCTCGAGCTGGGCGGCAAGTCGCCCAACATCGTCTTCGCCGACGCCGACCTCGACAAGGCCGTGCCCGCGATCGTCACCGCGCTGATCCAGAACGCGGGCCAGAGCTGCAGCGCCGGCACGCGCCTGCTGGTCGAGCAGCCCGCCTACGACGCCGTGGTCGAGCGCGTCACCGCCGCGCTGAAGGCCCTCACGGTCGGGCCCGGCATCGAGGACCCCGACCTCGGCCCGCTGATCTCCGACGCCCAGCTCGAGCGGGCCACCGGCATGCTCGACGAGGCCCGCCGCCAGGGCGCCGTGATCGCCACGGGCGGCGGCCACGACGGCCGCTACCTGGAGCCGACGCTGGTGACGCGGGTGCGCCCGGAGATGGACATCGCCCAGGAGGAGGTCTTCGGCCCCGTCCTGGCCGCGCTGCCGTTCCGCGACGACCGCGACGCCGTCGCGCTGGCGAACTCCACCCCGTACGGCCTGGTCGCGGGCGTGTGGACGCGCGACCTGAGCCGCGCGCACCGCGTCGCCGCCGGCGTCCGCGCCGGCCAGGTGTTCGTGAACACCTATGGGGTCGGCGGCGGCGTCGAGCTGCCGTTCGGCGGCATGAAGCGCTCGGGCTACGGGCGCGGCAAAGGCGTCGAGGCGCTGCTGGCGTACTCGCAGGTCAAGAACGTGTGCGTTGCCCTCTAGAGCCGCGCTGATCGTGATCCTCGGCTCGATGGTGGCCATCGGGCCGCTGTCGATCGACATGTACCTGCCGGCGCTGCCGGAGATCACGCGCGCGCTGGACACGCACGCCGCCGCGGTCCAGATCACGCTCACCGCCTGCGTGGTCGGGATCGCGCTCGGCCAGCTGCTGGCCGGGCCGATGAGCGACCGCTTCGGCCGCCGCCGCCCGCTGGTCGCGGGGTTGACGACCTACTCCGCGGTCTCGCTGCTGTGCGCGCTGGCCCCGAACGTGCTCGCGCTGACCGGGCTGCGCTTCGTGCAGGGCTTCGCCGGCGGCGCCGGGATCGTGATCGGCCGCGCCGTCGTGCGCGACCTCTACACGGGCGCCGCGGCCGCGAAGCTGTTCTCCTCGCTGATGCTGGTCACCGGCCTGGCGCCGATCCTGGCCCCGGTGCTCGGCGCCCAGGTGCTCCGGCTGACGTCCTGGCAGGGCATCTTCGTCACGCTCTCGGCGCTCGGGCTGGCGATCGTGACCCTGGCCGCGGTCACGCTGCCGGAGACGCTGAAGGAGCGCAACCCGGGCGGGACGACGCTGGCGACGATGCGCCACCTGCTCGGGCGCGGCTCCTTCCGCGCCTACGCGCTCACGCTCGGGCTGTCCTTCGGCGCGCTGTTCGCCTACATCGCCGGCTCGCCGTTCGTGCTGCAGGAGGTCTACGGCCTCTCGCCCGAGGCGTTCAGCTTCGCGTTCGGCGCCAACGGCCTCGGGCTGGTGATCGGCAGCCAGGTCAACGCGCGGCTCGTGACCCGGTACGGTCCGGAGTGGCTCCTGCGCCGCGCGCTGTGGGTGATCGCGGCGGCGGCAACGGCGCTGCTCGCGGTCGTCATCGCCGACTTCGGCGTCTGGGCCGTACTCGTGACCACCTTCGCCGTCATGTCCAGCCTCTCGTTCGTCATGCCCAACGCCACCGCGCTGGCGCTGGCCGAGCACGGCCACGTCGCGGGCACGGCGTCCGCGCTGCTCGGCGTGACGCAGTTCCTGGTCGGCGGGCTGGCGGCGCCGCTGGTCGGCCTCGGCGGGACCGCCAGCGCGATCCCGATGGCGGTCGTGATGCTCTCGCTCGCGGCGGGCGCGCTGGTGGTGCAGCGATGGCGCTGATCGCGATCTCGGCGCCCTACGGCGCGGCCGGGAACCGGATCGCGCGCGCGGTCGCGGAGCGCCTGGGCGTGCCGTTCCTGGACCGCCCGCAGGACACCGAGCCCGACCTGCTGTCCAAGCTGGGCTCGGTCGGGATGGCGTGGGGGACCCCCGCGGGGATGGAGCTCGAGGACCTCGTGCCGGACGACGCGCGCCGGCGCGAGATCGAGGCCGAGGTCGCCGCGCTCGAGCACGGCGTCGTGCTCGGCCGCGCCGCCGCGGTGCTGCTGCGCGACGACCCGCGCGCGCTGCGGGTGCTGCTGACCGGGCCGCGCGAGCGGCGCATCGAGCAGGCGATGCGGCTCGCCGGGATCGACCGCGCCACCGCCGAGCAGCGGCTCGAGCGCACGGACCGCGCGCGGCTGGCCTACCACCAGACGCTCTACTGCGTGGACCCGCGCAAGCACGACCTCTACCACCTCGTGCTCGACACGACCGCGATCCCGCACGAGACCTGCGTCGACATGATCGTGGCGGCGCTGCCGTGAGCGAGCTGCTGGCCGCGGTCGACGCCCGCGCGGGCGAGCTCGTCGAGCTGCTGCAGGCGCTGATCCGCCTCCCGACCGTCAACCCGCCCGGCGACGGCTACGAGGACTTCGTGGCCTACCTGCAGGCTCGCCTGGACGCGCTCGGCTACGCCACCGAGGTCCACCATGCGCCGCCCGAGCTGGCGCCGCTCGGCGAGGGCCGGCCGCGCCCGAACCTGCTGGCGACGCTGCGCGCGGGCCCCGGCCCGACCGTCCACCTCAACGGCCACTACGACGTCGTCCCCGCCGGGAACGACTGGACGCGCGACCCGTTCGGCGGCGAGCTCGCCGGCGGCTGGATCTACGGCCGCGGCGCGGCCGACATGAAGAGCGGGCTGGCGGCGCAGATCATCGCCGCCGAGGCGCTGCGCGCGACCGGCTTCAGCGGCACGCTCGTGCACAGCGCGGTCCCGGACGAGGAGACCGTCGGCGTCCGCAACGCCGGCATGGGCTGGCTGGTCGAGCAGGGGCTCGTGCAGGCCGACGCCGTGATCATCACCGAGCCCTTCGGGCCCGACGGGGTCGGGATCGGCCACAAGGGCGCGATCTGGGGTGAGATCACGCTCCACGGGCGCCAGGCGCACGGCTCCAGCCCGCGGCTCGGCGTCAACGCGGTCGAGGCGATGGCGCGCTACCTGGCGACGCTGGAGCGCGACCTGCGCCCGCGGCTCGATTCGCGCACGACCAGCTACGGCGTGACCCCGGACGAGCCGCGCTCGACGCTGTCCTTCGACACGATCAACGGCGGCGTCGCCACCAACATCGTCCCCGACCGCTGCACGGTCACCTTCAACCGCCGGCTCGTCCCGGGCGAGGACCTCGACACGGCGCGCGCCGAGCTGCTCGCGCCGCTCGACGGCCAGCGCTACGAGTACCGCGAGCTGTACGCGACCGAGCCCGTCCTCGTGAGCGAGGACGAGCCGGTCGTGCGGGCCGCGTGCGCGGCCGTGCGCGAGCTGGGCCTGGAGCCGCGGATCCTGATCTCGGCCGGCAGCGACGACCAGCGCTTCGTCGTCAACGGCGCCGGGATCACCAACTCGCTCGTCTACGGGCCGGGCACGACCGCGCTCTCGCACGTCGCCGACGAGCGGATCGCGGTCGAGGACCTGCTGCTGGGCACGAAGGGCCTGGCGCTGATCCTCGACCGGCTGTTCAGCGCTCGCTCGGGTCGCTGACGCCCTCCTCGAGCCACTGGTAGCGCCCGTCGAGCAGGTTCATCGCGGTCTTGTAGCCCTTGTCGTCGTCGTTGTTCCAGAGCGCGTGGAAGAGCGCGTCGGCGCGCCGCCGGGCCTGCGAGCAGAACAGGTCCGCGAGCTCGCGCGCCGCGTCCGCGCGCTCGGGCGTCTCGCGCGCGATCGTGTCCGCGTAGACGACCGCGGAGGCGATCGCGAACAGCTCGGCGCCGATGTCGACGATCCGGCCCAGGAACGACTGGCGCTGCTCGAGCTTGGCCTGCCAGCGGCCCATGGCGTAGAAGGTCGAGCGCGCGAGCCGCCGCGACGAGCGCTCGGCGTAGCGCAGGTGCGTGGCCAGCGGGCCGAACTCCTCGAACGAGCGCGGCTTGTGGCCCTCGCCGACGACGAGCTTCGGCAGCCACTTGCCGTAGAAGGCGCCGGCGGCGACCGCGCTCTTGGCCTTCTCGCCCAGCGGCGTCTCGGGCTCGAGGATGTCGCCCGCGACCTGCAGGTGCTGGTCGACCGCCTCGCGCGCGATCAGCAGGTGCATGATCTCCGTCGAGCCCTCGAAGATGCGGTTGATGCGCATGTCGCGCAGCGCCTGCTCGACGCCGATCGGCCGCTCGCCGCGGGCCTTCAGCGACTCCGCGGTCTCGTAGCCGCGGCCGCCGCGGACCTGGACGAGCTCGTCGATCACCTTCCAGCCGAGCTCGGAGCCGTAGAGCTTGGCGATCGCGGCCTCGATCCGGATGTCGTTGCGCTTCTCGTCCGCCAGCCGCGACGCGACGTCGAGCATCGCCTCCAGCCCGAACGCGGACGCGGCGATGAACGCGTTCTTCTGCGCGACCGCGTCGTGCTTGCCGACCGGCCGGCCCCACTGGACGCGCTCGCTGGACCACTCGCGCACGATCTTCGTCGCCCACTTGGACTGGCCGACGCAGATCGCCGGCAGCGCCAGCCGGCCCGTGTTGAGCGTCGAGAGCGCGATCTTGAGGCCCCAGCCCTCCTTGCCGATCAGGTTCCCGGCCGGGACGAAGACGTCGGTGAGCTTGGTGACGGAGTTCTCGATGCCGCGCAGGCCCATGAACGCGTTGCGGTGCAGGACCTCGACGCCCTCGGAGTCGCACGGCAGGATGAACGCGCTGATCCCGCCG
>Ga0182742_1005461_pt1 | contig 10708 bp, 5 predicted proteins | sample eDN5th37CBELigMG_FD_128880 | JGI IMG/M metagenome (GOLD analysis project Ga0182742, IMG submission 128880) | Enriched Miracle-Growth compost microbial communities from Emeryville, California, USA - eDNA 5th pass 37_C BE-Lig MG (version 2)... ... | reverse complement strand
GTTTATTTGGCTTATTGATACTCGTCCTGATTTCTGGGGGATTATTCTGGGTGTTTCGAAGAAAAAGAGGGTATTACTAATTCAAATAGAAGAGACTCGTGAGAAAGTTACGTACGATTTGCAATCCAAGAAAGAAAGTATTCATTATATAAAGCAAACCCTTCACGTCTGTGAAGGGTTCTATTTCTTTTTATTTCCATTCAATATTAGGCTCACCATTCTGTGTGTTTTGTGTAATATCCCCTCCATAGGTGTGTATATTCTGATGCTCAGCAAAAATAAGTATATTCATATGATAATGATCCCAAATTGAAATTCCTTTTTGTTTTAGTTCACTGGATGAGTTTGCGTGTTCTGTATATACATTTACTACTTTTTGGGCAAGCTCTTTCGCCCTTTGTTCAGATGTTCCTTCTTTAATTCTTAGAAGTAAGGTTAAATGATTATCCTCACCTGTGATTGAGAATCCTTCTTCACCTACTTGTGGGTCTTCTTTTATTATCTTATTTGTTTCTATTTCCCATTTGTCATCAAGTTTTACCCGCTCATTTCTTATCTTCTTTAAATCATTATAATTACTAGGGACTGTAGTATCTACATTGATAAATTCCGCTTCGTCATCCACTAAGAACTTATCTACGAACAGTTCCTCATAGACTTTTTCACCTGCATAGGTTATTAACTCTAAGATAACCCCAGTGTCCTGATCGATTTTAATTTTAGCCTTCGTTCTTGTGTAGTCATGGTATTGTGGATTAACATTTGCTTGTAGCTTTACCCATCCTGCTGCCTCATTAACTTCTTCCACATTCCATGTATACGCTTCTGCAAATAAAGATCCAAATTCATTCAAAGGAAATAACGGTGCAAGTCTATTAAGTGTATCAGTTTCTGGATCATCGTATTCAATATCTGAACCAACATCTATGTTTTCATAGGTTTTCGAGTTATGATATACCCTAATCAATTCATCACCATCAATGATTACTTCAAAATGATCACTCCATTGTTCTCTTTCAATGAATGAATCTGAACGAGAAATAAATTTACCATCTCTATATTCGAACTTTATATCATATGTTTTTTTTACCGATTCCATTTCATACCAGTTGCTCCTATAAGTAAGTTGTATCTTTTGGTATGGAAGCTCAAGGTTCTTCCATCCTTTATAAAAGTGGGCAATCCATTCTTCGGCAGTCTTTTCTTCCTCTGGTGGAGTTATTACCTCTTTTTCGTCCATGTCTTCCTTTTGTTCAGGTATAGGCTGTTTCTCGGGAGGTGCGGTAGGTTTTAATGGATGGTCATCAACTTGAGCTGGAGTGTTATGATTATCCTGCATCATGTACGAGACAGAGATTATTGAAAATAATAAGACCGCTGCTATTACTGCTATTGTATGAACGAACCTTTTTGGCTTTTCCGGTATATTATGATGAGTTTTTATGCTTTGAATAATTTGCTCCTTCTGACTTTGGTAATGATGCTTTGAATAGACCTGCTTATCTAATTGCTGCTTTAGATCCTTTAGATGGTCATTCATTTTCTCCACTCCTTTCGTGATTATCTTTAAGCATTTTTCGCGCTCGATCTAAACGGGTACGAATTGTAGATGCACTAACTTGTAGCAATTCGCCGATTTCGGAGGTAGTCATTTCTTCATAGTAAAATAAAATGATTACTTCCCTATAAATGATGGGCAACGCGAAGACTTTTTCGATAAGCATTTGGTTATGCTCACTTGTCAGCAAAATGGATTCAGGAGTATCCGATTCAACCTTTTTCATCATATTGGCAATAAGTTGTTTGATCCCTCTCTTCCTTCTCTCCCGGGCTCGTAGATAATCCTTCGCCTGATTGGCAGCAATCGTATATAACCACGTTTTCACATTGCTTCTCCCCTCAAACGTGGCATATTTCTCATATGCTTTTATAAATACATCCTGCGTGATTTCTTGTGCTGCAGCCCAATCCTTCACATATGTGAAAACAAAGTTGGTAATCTGACGCTCATAAGTATGGATCATTTCCTCGATGTAATAGATGGTATCTGTGTTCTGGTGATTATTTATTTCATGTTGGATTACGTTTTTCACCCAATCACCCCCTGTTTATTTCTCTTTACTAGTTAGACGTTCTGGAATACAAAAGTGTCCCATATATTTCCTGTTTTATAAAAATGATTGTCGGGAAGCAACTCAAAGCTTATGGGTATTTTTAATAAAAAAAGAAGTGACTGGGTCACTTCTTTTTTTGATTAAGTTCAGTTATGGGAAGGTCGGCGTTTCGCTTTAATGTTTTACAATGTAGTTGACAGCTGCTCGCTCGTGGTATTGCATCTTTGATTTGATAGTTGATTTAATATCTTCATCTCGGCAATCCTCGAACAAATTTCTGTTTTTATTATACTGCAAGCTGTGCCAATAGTACTTTGCTTTGTATATCACTTTTTTCATGCATAATTCACCTTTCGACTCGTTGTTGACATAAATCGACGGAGCCTCGTATTCGGGAACTGGCTGGCATAGTCCAAAAGACCGTAGCCCCTCTAGTTTTGCGTCATCATTTTTCAACGATTTTGCCGTTTCGTACGATTTATGTATGATTCATATTTACTATAGAATAATTTGGTAATCTATCAAAAGGGTCTTTAGTCCTATTTTTAGAGTGGGAGTGTAGAAATTTGTCGGTTTTGGTCGGATTTTTTGTAGTGGGACAGGTTCAACTGAGGTGAAGTGGGGCGAATTGCGTATTAGTTGATGTGGATTTGCGTGTTAATTTGCGGATTTGTGTTTTAGCGGAGTGGGATTGCGTGGAAATGAAGGGTAATTGTGTTATAGCTTTTATCGTCTGGGCACCTGGGCTTTTTTCATTGAATCAGAAAAAAACTAGCAATCAATGATTGCTAGTTTTGTGGGAAAATTTGGTGGGACAAGGGACCTGTCCCTGTGACCCAACTTGGGTGGGATCGGGCACCCTTGAACGAGCCCAACCCGTGACCCAACTTGGGTGGGATGAAGCACCCTTGAACCAACCCAACCCTTGAACCAACTTATTTAGTTTTTCTTGTTTCCTGTGTTTCCGTTGTTGCCTTTGCTACCGATTTTTACTTCGTTCTCGGTTACGTTACCGGCGTTGTCGACTGCGACGATTGTTACAGTTTTGTCTTTGTTTAATTCGTTTGCAAAGACGTGTTGTGTTTCACCGTTAACATATGGTGCGTCAAGTACAGATTGACCGTCTACAAGTACCGTCCAAGAAGCAATACCACTTGTTTTGTCTGAAACATCGACTGTTACTGTTTTTCCGTCTTTTTCTAACTTTGTTTTTACTTTCGGTGTTGTAACATCAAGTTTTACTGGGAATGTAAGGGTTTGTGATTCTGCCCCTTCATAGTCAAGAGTTGCCACGGCTTGAAGGTAATATTGTCCTTCCGGAGCTCTCTTGCCATTCTTACCTGTTCCATCCCATGTCCAGTCAGAGAATAGGTAATACATTTGGCCTTGTCCACCGTCATAGTAGTTTTTGCGAACAAATTCTTCAGTCTTGATTTCCTTTACAACTTTGCCATCTTCGTTAATAACAGATAGGTTTAATTCTTTAGCGTTTCGGAGTAATGATAATAGATATGTCGCACTATCGTTCACTCCGTCCCCATTTGGTGAAATCGCAATTAGGTCGGTATCAATAAGACCTGTTGTTTGGCTAACACCTAAGTATTCGTAGCTGCTGCCACCAACATGTGATAACACACCTGTTGTTCCATAGTATGTTGCTTCATCCCAAATTGGAGCATCAAAGATTGGTGCTGCATTCCAGTCACCTTTAAATCCTACATAAGGTACGACTAAATCTGGGTTTGTATCTGTTGGATCAGTTAATTTTACAAAGCCTTCTAACCAATATCCATTTGTGAAAATCGATTTTAAATCTGCATCCCACTCACTTACATCAACTTTTACTTCGAATGTTGTTTTCCCATTTGCAGGTACTTCAATTGGGCTAGTTGCTTGTCCGTTAACCGTGGCAACTGCTCCTAGATCTAATGAGCCAAATAGGTTTGGTGCAGAAACATAAATACCTGCATTAACAGGAGTATCTGTTTGAGCACTTGCATTTACTTCATATGAAACAGCTTGGTCTGATAAGTTTTCAGCTGTTAGAGAGAATGTAACAACATTATCTTTTACCTCTTTAAGCGCAACTTTTGCCTCGCCTGTGTTCGGGTCTGTTACTGTTACTGGTGTTGTGAATGCCGCATGAAGCTGCATTAAACCTGCACCTTGACGACGTGGTGATACAGGTACTCCCTCAAGTTCAACTGGTTTAGAAGTGTTCATCAAGAATTTCTTTGCAAGCTTGGATCGCTCCGCACCTTCAAGTCCAAATTCAGAGTCTACACGTTCAAGTACTAATGCTGAACCACCAGATACGTGTGGAGCCGCCATTGATGTACCACTCTTAATTCCATATTTGTTGTCATTGATTGTTGAGTAGATTTGTCCTCCTGGAGCTGTGATTTCTGGTTTGAAATCAAGGTTTGGTGTAATTCCCCAAGAAGTGAAATCACTCATTTTTCCAGCATTTGTGTTTGGAATGGACATTTGATTTCCATCGAATGAAACAGAAACTGTTTGTCCCGCTTTAAGTGCTGCTGCGAAACGATCACCGTCTGCTTTTAGCATGAATAATTGTGGAATAATGATCGCTGCATCAGATGCCATGCTTACTGTTCCATCTGTGTTGTTATAAATGATAACCCCTGCAGCACCTGCATTTTGCGCATTAATTGCTTTATCTACGAATCCAATCGAACCACGCTGAACTAATGCGTATTTGCCCTCTAGATCTTTCCCTGCAAATTCCTCAGGAGTTCCAAGGCCAGCGTCTACTAATTCATAGCTTGTCCCACCTTCTGGGTTGGTTTGACCCGCAGATAGGTACATCACTTGTGTTGCCTCTTGTTCGCCCACTACTACGCTTACTGCATCAACTGTCATATTCGTGTTTTCAAATGATGCAACCTGAAGTGAATCATAAGATACACCTGGTGAACCTACCACACCATAGTCAGGATTAGATGCGTATGGATATGGGAACGTAGATCCGTTTCCAAAATAAGCAGAGTTCCCTGCTGAAATGGACATCATCACGCCATTTTCAACCGCACGTGTTACAGCCTGTTGCTCAGGTGATTCCGCATCTACGAATCCTGCTGTAGAACCAAGACTCATGTTAAGAACGTCTGCACCTAGCTTAATTGCATCGTCAATAGCTTTAATGTAAATATCTCCATAAGTAGTTGCTACATTTTCACCAAATACACGCAATGCAAGTAATTGTGCTTCTGGAGCAACACCTTGAATACCACCATTTTCTTCGTCACCGTTTGCCGCAACAGTTCCCGCTACGTGCATACCGTGCATATTTGTATCCGCATTTACGTCAACAATATGATCGTTGTTGTCCATGTAGTTCCAACCGTAAGGAACCTTTTCAGTCCAGAACTTTCCTGGAAGGCCAAACTCAGAAATAGCGTTATTAACGTCTGCTTCTGATAATTCAGCTGTTGAACTATCTGTCAAAACTAGATCCTTGTGAGACGGGTCGATACCAGAATCGATGATTCCGACAGTCATCCCTTCCCCTTTGAAGCCGAAGTCACGCCAAACTTGCTGCGCTTCTACAAGTTCTTTACTGTATTTCATGTCTGCTTCTTCATCTGGAATCGTATACTCAGTTGCGATGTATACATCTTTTACTTCAGGAACCTCTTTAATTTTTGCGATATCGCCATATTTTACTTTTCCACTAAATCCGTTTACAACGGCATCAAATTCTTGCTCATACTGCATGTTAACTTTTTTGCCTTTGATCTTATCTTTTGCTGCTTTTTGTTTATTTTTTGCAGCCTTTTCTAGTTGCTTTCTTTCCCCTTTTGATAGCTTATCGTACTTTTTACCCTGTTTTGTTGCTACCTCAACCGGAGCATCGCCGTCCATTTCGACAACAACACGAACCTCCTGGTCAGGGTCAATATTCGGTACATCCGTTGCTTCTCTGTTTTCAATTTTACTGGTCGGCTTCTGTGCATCTAGCTGCTTTGGTGTTAAGCCAGTAAATGCAAACGCACTACCGCTAAATGCAAGTAATAAAACTAGTAATAATGTTGTAATTCTCTTAGCCATTTTCATCCTCCCTTTTCTCATAAAAATCTAATAAACTACAAAAATCGAAAAAAAGTCCCCCTTCACGAAAATTTCGGCCCAAAAACATTACAAAATTTTCAGGATATTCATACTATACTAAATTACTATTTTTGGAACTAGCACTAAAAGTCATAGTAAGATTAGGCTAAAAATGGATGTTCGCACTGTAGAAACCTGTCGTTTCGGGACAATTGGAGGATAAAGGAATAGGTTGATAGTTGTGCATGAGGCGTGTTCCTTCAACCTGCAGTAGTGTAAAGGGATGAAGTGTTGTGGGTACAGGTGGTAGATGAGTAGGTTTAGAACTTTGAAATTTATAAAGTGGTCGGTACTTCATCGAGTGGACGAAGTACCGAATGCGGCTGGATTCTTAGAGTATGGTCCTCATGGAGGCGATGAAGTACTTAACTCTACTAGATTCTTAAAGTTACAGTCTTCATGGAGACGATGAAGTACTTAACTCTACTAGATTCTTAAAGTTACGGTCTTCATGGAGGCGATGAGGTACTTAACGTTGCTCGATTTTTAAAGATATGGTCTTCATGGAGGCGATGAGGTACATAACGTTACTGAAATCCTAGAGTTATAGTCTTCATGGAACTGATGAAGTACCAAGAGTTTAATTAGTCGTCTCAATCCACCAACCTGCAATGTTAATTCCCTCAAACTCTACCTCCTTACCGTTGCTGTCCTCGTAAGCAAAGTAGCCAGTTACAAATAGGAGATACCAATTTGAGTCAGCTTTTGTAATAGGAACAGTCTCTGCCTTCGTTATCAAGCTCCCTTTTTCATCGATATAGGTTGATACTTTTACACAATCATAGCCACTCGGGCAGTAGAGCTGTTTATTCTCACTTATCCATTGCTGGAATGAATCGGGATGGGTAGGTACTCGGAACCCACAAAATATGACTACTATCAAGACAATAGCCGTCACCCAATTTTTCAATCTTTTCTCTTTTTCAGCTAGCCCTATGAGAAGCACGACGAGAATGCCAGTATAGAAGCAGAGCCACAGAAACAGGTCTGCCTTAAATAAAATCCATCCATAAGCGAACACCGCGAGACAAAAGCCGAGGACGTTTAAAAAACGATTGAATACGGAAAAATCAATTTTCTCTCCTTCCACATTCTCTTCTTTTTTTAAGACGGCCCAACAAATTGTAAAAGCAATTAAAAAAATGTATATGATGATTTTCATTTTGCACCTCGGGAATTAGGGAAATGATTGTCCCAACTTGCTAGGGAAATGAACTCCTATAATAAATCATCGCCCGAACTTTAATTCGGACGGTGAGAATTGCTGGGACGAGGTTCTGTTCCCCTGCCCCTATGCTTGTTTTTTGCGTGTTGTCATTACTGTAATGAGGCCAGCTCCTAGGAACAGTATGCCAAATAACAATATGTTGTAGCTATTTGTGGCTGTTGAAGGTAGCTTTTTGTCATCGTTTTTCTTGTCTTGATTTTTATCGTTTGTTTCTTTTGGTGTGTTGCCTTTATCTGTGTTTTTGCCCGGAGGTGTTACTTCATCATTGTCATCAGCAGGTTGTTCGTCAGGTGTTTCGCCATCTTCAGGATCTGTTTCTTCACCAGGTTGATCACCCGGTTCTTCACCAGGATCTTCCTCAGAAGCTGCAGTTGTTAAGATAGTTGATCCCACGATGATACGTTCTTCGTCATTTTCATCAAACCCGACGATTTCGATGTTGTACGATGTATCAGGTTCTAGATCGGTGAGTAAGTGGCTTGTATTCTTTGTTTCTTCTGCCATTAATTCCCCATCCACAGATACATAGTAGCTAAAATTATCAAATCCATCAGTCGTTACAGGTTTCCAGCTAAATTCAATCTCTGAATCTGAAACATAATCAGCTGAAATATCAAGGTATTCATAGAGTACGTATATCCCTCTGTCCTCTAACTCTCTGATAATAGTTAGGGCCTTTGACCCCTCAGCGAGATCAAATGAATTTTTCATAATGAACACAAACTCTAAATACGGTAATGTTAGTAAACTTGAAATATCTGTGATAGCATTGTATGCCAAGTTCAAAAAGGCGATATTTAGGTTTTCTAATGCAGAAATATCCTTTATCCGATTGTTCTGTAAAGACAACATGGACAGGTTTGTAAGTCCTGATAGAGCCTCAAGATTCTCAACATTATTCCAATCTAGCATCAAAAACTGCAGGTTCGTTAGATCTTTCAAAGGAGTAATGTTTGAGACTTCATTGTTGCTTAACGATAAATATGATAGATTCGTTAGACCTTTTAGCGGCTCAAGGTTCGTGATTTCATTAAAATCCAGGTTTAAGTACTCAAGATTTATAGCATATTCCAAACCTGATAAGTCAGTAATGCCTAATTCCGTTCCGTCAAAACCTGTTAGAATGGTTAAATCACTTTCCACAAGTTCACGTGATTTAATACGTAATGTATCTCTCACAGCTTCTTCTAGGGCTGGATCAGCAAATTGAACTGGTTCGCCTGAAGGAGCCGGTGGTGTTATTACATACGTATTTGCACTTCCCCAGATAAAGCCTTCCTCGTCCACACCATCAACTGTGATATCAAGATCTGTTAGAGGTGAAAGACCTGTCAGTTTATAAAATGGTTGAGATGCAGGTGTTTCCGCAACTTGCTCGCCATTTACATAGATAATGTATTTCGTGATGTTATCCACTATTCCAAAAAAGTTAATTTCAAATTCTACTTGTGATTCAGTCAAATCAGTCACAAAAATCTCGTGACCAAAGCCGCTCCACTCAACAGAGACGCCTTTGTTTTGCAATTCTTTGATGATTTTGATGTTCGTGGACCCTTTTGAAAAATCAAGCCCATCATTGCCATACAAAGATACATAAGTTAGGCTTGGCAACTCAAGTAGCGTATTGATTTCTTCCAATTGGTTATACGCTAAAAGTAATACACTTAGATTCTCTAAGTTTGCTAAATTTGTAATACTAGAAATCTGGTTATCATCTAAATCCAGATAGAAAAGGTTCGTTAATTCTTTAATTGGTGTTAAATCTGTTATTTCATTGCCACTTAGCCACAGTTCCTCCAAATTTGTTGCATGCTCAAGGCCAGTTAGGTCTTGAATCTCTAAGTAACTGGCATCTAAGTGTGATAACCTTTCCATATCATCCACATAGACGTCGCGGTGGTAAATTTTTAAGCCTTCCTCGACAGCCTCTTTTAGATTTTTATCTTTAAATTGGACTTTATCGCCTGCAGGTGGTGCAATCGTTGAAGCCTCGGTTTCAATTGTCTCAACCGAGTCATCTTGATAGATAATGTCCACTTTTAATTGATAAGTTGTTTCTTGTGAAAGATTAGTGTACGTATATGATGTTATATACGGATCGGTAATCTCCTCAACTAATGTGCCATCTAGGTACACTTGGTATTTTTTTATGTCGGTCGGTTCCCAAGGCTCTTCCCAATAGATGGAGATAGACTCCTCGGTTACCCCCTCAACATATAATTCCTTTTTAATGATTAATTTTTCATCGTCCAAAAGAATCTCAATTGGATTCGTTAGGTAGTCACGCTCGCTCTCTACCTTGAATTCCGCTGTGATTTCTTCATCAGTAGAATAGTTGTATGTGACAAGATTATATGTTCCTATTTTTAACTCTAGATTCTTATTACCTGTGTAGTCTTCAACAAAATAGCCCTCATCATCTAAGTAGCCGTAATACTCTTCGCCAGATACATTGTCACTTACCCCGATGATTGAAAAGCCAAACTCCCATGGGGTGTTGCCATTTAATGTGGAGACTTTAATGTTTGTCGTCACGATTTCTTCCACTGCTTCTTCAGTTGGGAACGCAGGGAGTTCTATTTGATCAACAGGTTCCTCAGATTCGGGAGTTTCACTTGATTCTGGAAGCTCCGCTGATTCTGGAGTTCCCGCTTCCTCAGGTGTTTCCGTGGGAACTTCCTCCTTTTTTTCTCCATCAACCGTTACGGCTTCACTGGAATTGAACTCTACTTTTTCACTGATTAGTAGATTTCCAGATTTGGTTAACGCTGTAACTTCATATGTATACGTGGCGTTTGGTTCGATTTCTGTGTCTTCATATGAATACTGTTTTACATTTCCTTCTTCATTTTGAACAGTTGGTTGGATTTCAGCCGTTTGTCCATTTTTGCTAAGTTGAAAGCTTGTGATTTCTTCATCTTGCGGGAGTGACATTTCCCACGATAACGTAATGCCATTCTCTGTTTCTGTCAAACTTACTTGGCTTAGCCCTGAATCGGCATGAGTTCTACTGATGGTCAATGGACTCATGAACGAAAGCAGCAAAACTAGGACCATACTCACATTTAGCCATTTTCGATTACGCATTCTTTCTTCCTCCTACCGGATTTACAATAATAATAGAAACCATCCAGCCTATTATATATCAGAGAATAGGAAAATAATATCAAATTTTTACTATATTTAGGATATTTCGAATGGTGAATATATTAAATTTGAAACATCAGAACGGCGG
>Ga0182742_1005460_pt1 | contig 10710 bp, 8 predicted proteins | sample eDN5th37CBELigMG_FD_128880 | JGI IMG/M metagenome (GOLD analysis project Ga0182742, IMG submission 128880) | Enriched Miracle-Growth compost microbial communities from Emeryville, California, USA - eDNA 5th pass 37_C BE-Lig MG (version 2)... ... | reverse complement strand
GCCTGGATCGAGACCTGGAACGACGAGCCCAAGCCCTACATCTGGACAAAGACCGCCGACCAGATCCTCGAATCCATCGCCACCTACTGCACGCGAATCAACGAATCACGACACTAGGCGGCGTCGCGCAGCGCGCCGGTAGCCGGCGACGCGCGCAGGTGCCGCAGCGCGCGGTCCTCGGCGCAGCGCACCCTTCGCGGCGTGATCCCGAGCACGCGGGCGGCTTGACCCGGCGTGTGCGGCGCCTCGGCGCCGAGCCCGAAGCGCAGCTCCAGCACGCGCCGCTCGAGCCCGCCCAGGCCCGCCAGGACGTTCCCGAGGTCGGCGTGCATGCGCGAGACCGCCGCGGACTCCTCGGGCGTGGGGCCCTCGTCGGCCAGCAGGTGGCCGAGCTCCGCGTCGCCGGCGTCGCCGACCGGGGCCTCGAGCGAGACGGGCGCCATCGCGATCCGGCGCACGTCCGCCACCTCGTCCTCGGTCCACTCGAGCGCCTCGGCCAGCTCGGCCGTGGTCGGGGTGGCGCCGAGCGCCATCGCCAGCCGCCGCTCGACGGCCTGCAGCTTGCGGACGCGGTCGCCGACGTGCACGGGCAGGCGCACGGTCCGGCCCTTCTCCGACATGGCGCGGCCGATCGCCTGGCGGATCCAGAGCGTGGCGTAGGTGGAGAAGCGGAAGCCGCGGCGATAGTCGAACTTCTCGACCGCGCGGACCAGGCCGATCGTGCCCTCCTGGATCAGATCGAGCAGGGTCATGCCTGAGTCCTCGCGCTGGAAGCGCTTGGCGAGGTGGACGACGAGGCGCAGGTTGGCCTCGATCATGCGGTCCTTGGCCTCAAGGTCACCGCGCTCGATGCGTCGTGCGAGCTCGAGTTCCTCGGCCGGGGTCAGCAGACGCGTTCGGGCGATGCGCTGGAGGAAGAGTCCGAGGCCGTCGCCGAGCTCGCGTCCGTCGGGGGTCGTCGGCGAAGCGGTGGGCATGACCGGCAGAATCGGGCACGTAGCTGAAGGGATTCTGTGCCGAAGATAGGCGCCGGTTAAACGACGATGGCCCCCGTCGGGGGGCCATCGCACCTGATTAAGGTCGGCTGCCGAGCCTTACTTCAGCGAAGTCCACTCCAGCGACCAGTAGCCGTTGGACTCAGTCGCCACGCCGTTGACGTTGGCGGACTGGATCAGCGGCGTCTTGTCCCAGATCCACGGGACGAGCGGCGCCTGCTCCATGACCATGCGGTCGATCTCGGCCCAGGCGGCCGGGCGCTCCTCCTTCGGCAGCAGCTCGGCGCGGTCGATCGCCTCGTTGATCTCCGGCACGTCAAGCTGCGGCCAGTTCGAGTTGCCCTGCTCGAGGATGTTCTTGCCGGCGAACGTCGGCGAGAGCATCGTCTGGCCGTCGGAGAAGTCGCGGATCCAGCCCACGTTCGGGCAGATCGCCACCTTCGCCGAAGGCGTGTTGCAGTAGCGCGTGTACATCGTCTGGTGCTGGACCAGGCGCAGCTGGACCTTGAAGCCCATCTTCTCGAACTGCTCCTTGGCGACCTCGGCCGTGTTCTTGGCCACGCCGGCGTTGGAGCCCACCATCAGCAGCGGCTCGGTGCCCTCGTACTTGCCGGAGGAGTAGCCCGCCTTCTTGAAGTACTCGGCCGACACCTCGGGCAGCGGGCTGCCGTCCTCGGAGATGAAGTCCAGGCCCTGGCCCTTCATGCCACCGGCCTCCTCGAAGCCGGCCATGCCGGGCGGGAGGATGTGCGTGGCGACATCGCCGACGGCCTTGCCGCCGCGGGTGAGCAGCAGCGCGTTGCGGTCGAAGCCGGCCAGCACGGCCTTGCGGACGTTGATGTCGTCGAACGGCTTGATCTTCGTGTTCATCGCGACCCAGCGGCCACCGCCGCCCGGGATCGTCTTGATCTGCTCAGGCCGGTTGTCGAGCGCGTCCTTGAGGTTCTCGGGCAGCGGCGCGAAGTCGCCGTTGATCATGCTCTCGCCGGTCAGGATGCGGCGCGAGGCGACGCCCGGGTCGTCGTTGCCCTGCACGTTCTCGATCTCGTCGAGGTAGGCGGGCTTGAAGTCCTTGGACTTGTCCCAGTTCGGATTGCGCACCAGGTGGATGCGCTTGCCGGGCTCGTAGCCGGTCGCGTTGCCCTCGGCGTCGTTGGAGATCATGTACGGGCCCGTCGCGAGCTGGTGCTCGCCGTACGTCGACGGCGTCTCGGCGTCGAACTCCTTGGCGTACTCCTCGGGCACCGGGGCCGTCATCGGGTACGCGAGCGCGCCGGAGGCCATCACGCCGGCGACCGGGCGCTTGAACTTCAGGACGAGCGTGTAGTCGTCGGGCGTCTCGATGCCGGAGATCTTCGTCCCGGGCTTGACGCCGACCTTCGCGCCCTCCAGGTCGGAGTAGTAGGACGCGGTGAAGCCGGACGCGACGGACGAGAAGAAGCCGCGCTCGATCGCGTACTTGACGTCCGCGGCCGTGACTTCCTTCTCATAAGGCGGCGAGTACTTGACGCCCTGCTTGATCTTGATCGTGACGGTCTTGTTGTCCTCGGAGATCTGAGGATCGCCCTCAGCCAGGTCCGGGACCATGTTCTCGCCGTCATCGGGCTTGTACGAGTACAGCTGCTTCTGCGTCGCGTTGCAGATGAAATTGCCCATCTGGTAGTAGGTCTGGCCGCAGTCGATGTGATCGACGTCGCCAGTCCACAGGACCGTGAGCTTTCCGCCCTGCTTGGCTTCCGCCGGAGGCGTGGTCGCGTTCTTCGACCCCTCCGAATCGCCGCCGTCGTCGCCACCGCCGCACGCGGCGACGCCCAGCGAGAGAGCCGCAAGAACGGCGGCTCCGGCGGTCCATGCGGACCTACGCATGTGATGCGTCCTTTCCTAGAGACTCAACCATGGCAGCGCTTCCGGCCCCGGCCCCTGCCGACCCGGAAAGACCCACTGCAAGAAGGGTCAGACGGTAGCGTTTCGATCTGGAATTGCGCGGCAGTCGGCGTTCGTCGTGGTAAGTAGCCGCCCAACAGCGATGCCGCCTTAACACCTGTTCGTAAGCCTTCTTACACACCGTCGGGTGTCGAGGACACCGACACGCTGAAGCGCGCAAGGTACGACGCGCCGGGCGCGACGGTGACGGGCGCGTGGCGCAGGGCGTCGGCGGGGGCGGTCATCGGCTCGTAGCAGACCACGTCGGCGACCGCGGGCGCGAACACCTGCGCGTAGCCGTAGCCCGCCTCGAACGCGACCTCGATCCGCCGGCCCCCGCCCTCGAGCACGAACGGCCCGCGCAGCCCGTCGTAGGTGAAGCCGTCGTCGAAGGTGCGCTCGCCGAGCGGGCCGTCGAGGTCACCGGCGGCGGCGCGCTCGCCCGTCGGGATCAGGCGCTCGTCGACCAGCAGCCGGTCGCCCACGGGCAGCGTGATCCGCCAGTTCTCGCGCGGCACGCCGGGCAGGCGCAGGAACGGGTGGTACCCGAAGGCCACGGGCACGGGGCGGTCGCCCGTCGCGGTCAGCGTGGTGGTGAGCGTGAGCGTGAAGTCGGTCAGCTCCGCCGCCACCTCGAGCCGGTGCTCGAACGGGAACTCCTTCATCCGGGTGAACGTGCGCGCGGCGACCAGCCGGCGCGGCTCGGACGCGGTGACCTCCCAGCCCGTGACCGCCGAGCGCAGGCCGTGCAGCGGCAGCCCGTGCTCCTCCAGGTAGAGCTCGGGCGAGCCCGTCAGGTCGACGTCGCCGTAGCGGAACGCGCCCAGCCGGTTCGCCCACGGGTGCAGCAGCGGGATCCCCTCGAGCCACGGGACGTCGGGCATGTGTGCCAGGCGGACGGCGCCCAGCACCTCCTCGCCGCGATGGCGCAGGGAACGGCAGGCCATGCCGTCCTCGGCCGCGAACGCGGCCTCGAGGCCGTGCGACCGCAGGACTACCAGTGGACGCCCCTCATCAGATAGGCCAGCGCGGTCGCCTCGCCCGACACCTTCTCGGCGCCGTCCTCGGCCTTGCCGCCCTTGGCCGCGGTGGACTCGGGGAAGACCTTGTAGGCCAGGTGCAGGATCTGGTCGACGGCCTTGGGCGCGAGCGCGTACGCCACCTCGCCGAAGGTCCCCAGCTTGGTGTTGATCTGCTTGGGCTTGGCGCGGATCGCCTCGCAGACGAGGTCGGCCGCTTCGTCGGGCGAGATCGTCGGGAACGAGTCGTACATCTTCGTCGGCGCGATCATCGGCGTGCGCACGAGCGGCATGTGGATCGTGGTGAACGTCACGCCGTCGCCGATCGTCTCGGAGGAGACCACACGGGTGAACGCGTCCAGCGCCGCCTTGCTGCCGACGTAGGCCGAGAAGCGCGGCGGGTTGGTCTGCACGCCGATCGAGCTGACGTTGACGATGTGCCCGCCGCCCTGGTCGCGCATGTGCGGCAGCAGCCCCAGCATCAGCTTCACCGGCGAGAGGTAGTTGAGGTGGATCGTCCGCTGGTAGTCGTGGAAGCGGTCGTAGGACAGCTTCACCGAGCGCCGGATCGAGCGGCCGGCGTTGTTGACGAGGATGTCGATCCGGGCGTGGTCGGCCAGCAGCTTCTCCACGAGCCGCTCGATCGCGTCGAAGTCGCTCAGGTCGCAGGGCGCGACGTACGCGGTGCCGCCGGCGGCCTCGATCTCGGCCTTGACCTCGTCGAGCTTCTCCTTGGTCCGCGCCACCAGGATCGGGATGCCGCCGCCCGCGGCGATCTTCAGCGCGGCGGCGCGGCCGATGCCGCTGGAGGCGCCCGTGATGACCACGGTCTTGCCGTTGACCGCGCCCTCGAAGGAGCGGTCCTTGTAGAGGTCGGGGTCGAGCGTGCGCTCCCAGTAGTCCCACAGCTTCTCGGCGTAGCTGGCCAGCGGCGGGACGGTGATGTCGGTGCCGCGCAGCGCGCGCTGGGTGTCGCGGGCGTCGAAGCGGCAGGTCAGCGCGATGTAGTCCACGACCTCGTCCGGGATGCCGAGGTCGGCCAGCAGCTGCGCCCGGATCTGCTTGAGGGCGGGCAGCTTGAGCGCGAAGCTGAGCACGCCTCGCGGGAGGTTCTGCAGCGCGCGGCGGTCGATCCGCATCACGGCCTTGGGCGCGTGGCCGGCCTCGGCGAACGTGTTCAGGACCTCGCCGACGCGCTGGCCCTTCGGGTCGACGATGTGGAAGGCCTGGCCGTCGAGCCCGGGCTGGTGCGCGATGTGGTCGACGGCGGCGGCGACGTAGTCGACGGGGACGATGTTCGTCCAGCCCCACTCGAGCGAGATCAGCGGGAACCACTCGGGCAGCGCGTGCCGGATCTTCTGGATGAACTTGAAGAAGTAGTACGGGCCGTCGATCTTGTCCATCTCACCCGTGCGCGAGTCGCCGACCACCAGCGACGGGCGGTAGACCCGCCACGGTGACCGCACGCGCTCGCGGACGAGCTTCTCGGACTCGAACTTGGTCCGGTGGTACGGGTGGGCCAGCTTCTGGCCCTCGTCGAACATGTCCTCGTTGAACGTGCCCTCGTCGTAGAGCCCGGCGACCGCGATCGAGGACATGTGGTGGAAGGTCCCGACCTCGAGCGCGTTCGCCAGGTCGATCGCGTGCTGGGTGCCGCCGACGTTGGTGAGCGCGTTGCGGGTCTCGTCCGCGCCCATGTCGTAGATCGCGGCGAGGTGGAAGAAGTGGTCGATCTTGCCCAGCGCGGCCGGGTCCACGCCCAGGTTGGGCTCCATCAGGTCGCCGACGACCGGCTTGATCCGGTCGTTGCCCGCCCAGCGCTCGAGCTTGTCCAGCGACCCCTGGCGGACGAGCACGTGGATGTCGCCTTCGCGTTCGAGCAGGCGCTCCACGAGGCGGCGGCCGATGAAGCCCGTGGCGCCCGTGACGAAGTAGGCCGTCAACGCTCTCTCCTCCCGTGACGATGCACGGGCGGGAGACTACTTCTCAGCGCACCCGCACGGTGACGGTCCTCGTGTAACCGGTCTCGTACGGGAAGCGCGGGCCGGTGCGGATCCGCGCCCGGAACACGAACGTGCGCCCGCGCGAGCCCCGGTCGCGGAAGCGGTAGCGGACCTTGAAGCGCCCGTTGCGCGAGGTCGTCGTGTCGGCGAACGTCGAGTAGCGCTTGGCGCCGCGCGCGCGGCCCTGGACGATCACGGGCACGTCGCCGCGCGAGACGCCGCTGAGCTTGCCGCTGATCGTGAACGAGCGGCCCACGCGCGGGCGGCGCGTGGAGGTCCGCAGCCGGCCGTGGGCGCGCGCCTTCAGCGTCAGGTAGCCGTTGGCGGCGAAGCGGACGTCGTGCTCGCGCGCCAGCCAGGCGAAGTGCAGCAGGCGGCTGGCGGTGGCGGCGACCGTCGTGCGGAACTCGCCGTTGCTGTTCGTCGTCAGCGTCTTGCGCGCGACGAGGTTCGCGCCCTCGCGCAGGTCGCGGGTGAGCAGCTGGACCTTGGCGTTGGTGATCGGCGTGCCCTGGGCGTTGAGCAGCCGGCCGCGGATGCCCGCCTTGCGCCCGTAGCTGAGCGTGCGGCGCTTGTTGCCGCCGGTCGTCCAGCGCAGCTGCAGCGTCCCGCTGTCGGTGGCGTTGGAGCCGTTGGGCTCGCCGCGGTCGGACGGGGTGACGACGTAGAGCGAGTACGGGCCGCGGTTGACGACGTTGCCGCCGGCGTCCGTGACGCGCACGAACAGCGTGCGCGGGCCGGGCTGCAGCGAGGTCGCGGTGATCGTCTCGCGGTTCAGCGCCGGGCAGGGGACGGGGCGCGAGTACTCGCAGGTGCGGTTGAGCCGCGTGCGCACGTCGGCGTAGTCCTCGCTGCCGACCACGACCGGCGCGGCCGGGTTGCTGGCGTCGATCAGCTCGACGCGGCGGATGCCGGCGTTGTCGGTGGCCGTCAGCGTCACGGGGTCGGAGCCGTGGCGCGAGCCGCCGGCCAGCAGGCCCGAGGCCTCGACGGTGACGGTCGGCGGCTTCGGGTCGTTGACCGTGACCTCGGCCCCGTGCAGGATGTTGGCGACCGCGCCGCCGGACGCCACCGAGCACGGCGTGCCGCGGTTGTAGCAGCCCACGCGCAGCAGCAGCTTGTTGGCGTCGCCCGCGTAGGAGGCGAGGGCGGGGAACGTCGACTTGGTGACGGTGCCGCGGCCGATCGCGACGTTGCTCTCAGGATGGCCGTACCAGTGGCGCTGGGTGTTGAGCCGGTCGCGCGTCGGGTTGTGGAAGTTGCCGGCGCCGGCGAAGTGCGTCCCGCCCAGCGTGTAGAGGACGTAGTAGCGGTGGGTGTCCTTGGCGATCGGGTTCGTGTAGGCGATCTGGCGCGTGAGCGCGAAGTCGGTGATCGTCGTGTCCGCCGGGCTGGTGAAGGTCAGCGCGGCCCACGTGTTGTTGGTCATCCGCGCGCCGGCGGGCGCGCGCAGCGCGATCAGGCCCCCGCCGCAGCTGGCGTCGACGTTGACGCCGGACTGGTGGGTGGCCTTCCAGGCGCTGTTGGGCCAGACCTTGCCCGCGACGGAGCACGTGTAGACCTTGTAGGTGCCGGCCTGGGCGGCGGCCGGGAGCAGCAACAGGAGCGTGAAGGCAAGGGTGAGGATGCGCGGCATAGGCCTCACTCCGATACCCCGTACGGCTCAGGAGTTGCGCCGTCGCTCCGCAAACCGGCGCGCTCCTGACATCGCGCCGGCGATCTGCTCGCGCCCGAGCCGGGCCTCGAGCGCCAGCCCGTCGGCCAGCGGGAGGCCCTCGCCCTCCAGCACGGCGCGCCGGTCGGAGAGCAGCGCGGGCTGCGGGTGCCCGGCGATCTGCTCGGCCAGCGCGAGCGCGCGGTCGACGTGCTCGCCCGGCGCCACGACCTCGGTCACGAGCCCGATCGAGAACGCCTCGGGCGCCTCGACCGTGCGGCCGGTGAGGATCAGGTCGAGCGCGCGGCCCGTCCCCAGGATCCGCGGCAGCCGTTGCGTCCCGCCGTCGATCAGCGGCACGCCCCAGCGCCGCTCGGAGCAGCCGAAGCGGGCGGTCGCGGTCGCGACCCGCAGGTCGCACCAGCACGCGAGCTCGAGCCCGCCCGCCAGGCACCAGCCCGAGATCGCGGCGATCGTCGGCTTCGGGCTGGCCAGCCGCGTGAACCCGAGCGGGCCGCCGGGCGCGTCGGGGTCGAGCGTCTCGATCGCCTTCAGGTCCGCGCCCGCGCAGAAGGCGTCCTCGCCCGCGCCGGTGAGCACCAGCACGGCGGCGTCGTCGGCCTTGAAGCGCTCGAAGGCCTCGAGCAGCTCCTGGGCGGTGGCGCCGTCGATCGCGTTGCGCCGCTCCGGGCGGTCGATCGTGACGAGCGCCGCAGAGCCGCGCCGCTGATAGACGACTACCGGAGGTCGGATGATCGGGGTGGGGCGGAGGGGATGTCCCGCCTCAGGATCGGGGTGGGGCGGAGGGGATGTCCTGCCTCTTCTTACCAACCGCCGCGGAGGTCGGCGCGCGCCTTGCGCGCCTTCGCCGCGGCGAGGCGGCGGTCCTTGCGCTTCTCCAGCTTCCACTGGATCAGCGACAGGATCAGGACGAGCAGCGGGAAGCCGGCGATCAGGATGAAACCGGCGTTGGTGACGACCACGTCGTCGGTCAGACCCCAGGTCCCCTCGCCGCCGTCGTTCTCGGCGAACGCGACGGGCGCGCTGAGCGCGAACACAAAGAACGTGAGCAGGGCGGTGCGGACCATGCAGCGAGGATACCTATCCTCACGGTCGATGGCTGTCGTGATCGCTTCTGATCTCGCGAAGGACATGGCGGGTGAGCCGCTGCTGCGCGGCGTGTCGTTCAAGCTCGAGCGCCGTGACCGGATGACGCTGTCCGGCCGCAACGGGTCGGGCAAGACGACCCTGCTGCGGATGCTCGCGGGCGAGAGCGGCGTCGACGGCGGCGAGCTCGTGTTCGCCAAGGACGTGCGGGTCTCCCTGCACGACCAGCGCCCGCCGCGCGACCGGGCGCTGACCCTGCGCGACTACGTGCTCTCAGGCTGCAAGGAGCTGCTCGCGCTCGAGCAGGAGCTCGCGTCGCTGGAGGCCGCGATGGCCGAGGGCGCGATGGACGACGCGACGTTCTCCGCCTACGGCGCCGCGCAGACCAAGCTGGAGCACGCGGGTGGGTACAACTGGCGCGAATCCGTCAACGCGACCCTGCACGGGCTCGGGTTCCGCGACGAGCACCTGGACCGCTCGCTGGAGACGTTCTCGGGCGGCGAGCTCACGCGCGCCTCGCTGGCCCGCGCGCTGGCCGGCGACCCGGACCTGCTGCTGCTCGACGAGCCCACCAACCATCTCGACATCGAGTCGCTCGAGTGGCTCGAGGCGCACCTGCAGTCGCTCGACGCCGCCGTCGTGCTCGTCGCGCACGACCGCTGGTTCCTCGAGGCCGTCGGCACCTCGGTGCTCGAGCTCGAGGGCGGGCGCGCGAAGTTCTTCAAGGGCAGCTGGCATGCGTGGCGCGCCGAGAAGGCCCAGCGCGAGCTCGCCCTGGGACGCGCGATCGAGAAGCAGCAGGACGAGATCGCCAAGCTGCAGCGCTTCGTCGACCGCTTCCGCGCCGGCACCCGCGCGCGCCAGGCCCAGTCGCGCCAGAAGAAGCTCGAGAAGATGGAGAAGCTCAGCCGCGACCCCAAGGACGGCAAGACGCTGGGCTTCGCGTTCAAGCCGCCCGAGCGCAGTGGCCGCGTCGTCTTCGAGCTCGAGGACGGCCGGCTGACGATCGGCGACCGCGTGCTGCTCGAGCACGCCGAGCTGTGGCTCGAGCGCGGCGAGCACGTCTCGCTCGTCGGCCCGAACGGCTCGGGCAAGACCACCCTGATCACGGCCCTGACCGGCGGGCGCGAGTTCGACGGCGGCAAGCTCCGCCGCGGCCACAACGTCAAGGTCGGGCTGCTCGCCCAGCACACGGACGAGACGTTCGGGACCGGCACCGTGCTCGAGGCCTGCCAGCGCGCCACCGGCCTGACCCCGAACAACGCCCGCGCGCTGCTCGGCCAGTTCCTGTTCAGCGGCGAGGACGCCGAGAAGCCGGTCGACGGCCTCAGCGGCGGCGAGCGCCAGCGGCTGTCGCTGGCGATCCTCGTCCACTCGGGCGCGAACGTGCTGATCCTCGACGAGCCGACCAACCATCTCGACGTGGAGAGCCGCGAGGCGCTGGAGGCCGCCCTGCAGCAGTTCCAGGGCGCGCTGCTGCTGATCTCCCACGACCGCGCGCTGCTCGACGCCGTCGGCACCCGCACGATCGCGCTCGAGGACCGGACCCTGCACTCCTACGTCGGCGGCTGGCCCGAGTACCTGCGCGTGCGCGAGGAGCGCCGGGAGGCCGAGCGGCAGGCCAAGCGCTCCAAGCCCACCCAGGCTTCCAAGCCGGCCCCCGCCGCCTCCGCCCCGAAGCCCAAGTCCAAGAACGAGCAGGCGCGTGCGAAGAAGCTCGAGGCCGAGATCGAGAAGGCCGAGGCCGCGCTGGCCGAGCTCGAGTCCGAGCTCGCCGACCCGGCCGCCTGGAACGACCCGCGCGCGGCCGCGGAGTCGAGCGCGCGCCACGCCGAGGCCAAGAAGGCGCTCGAGGAGCTCTATGCGCGCTGGGAGGCCGTGGCGGGCTAGCTGTAAGTGCCGAGGAGGTTGTTCAGCCTGGCGATTGGTGGTTGGCCGAGGGCTGAGTGTCGGCGGCGATGGTTGTAGGTCCAGAGCCAGCCGTCAAGGGCTGCGGTGCGTTCTCGGCT
>Ga0182742_1005456_pt1 | contig 10716 bp, 8 predicted proteins | sample eDN5th37CBELigMG_FD_128880 | JGI IMG/M metagenome (GOLD analysis project Ga0182742, IMG submission 128880) | Enriched Miracle-Growth compost microbial communities from Emeryville, California, USA - eDNA 5th pass 37_C BE-Lig MG (version 2)... ... | reverse complement strand
TGCGATTTTGCTAGTAGTAATATCTCCTATTCGTTGATAGATAAGAGGAAAATAAGAGACCAAATCATATGCGATTTGGTCTGCTAATTAGCATCCTATTTGGTATGTTTCTCCACCGAAACGAAACTACTTACATTCGGAGTAGGGTCTTTTTTTATTTGTCCAAATTAAATATGGAATATTCTTCCTGTTAGCAGAGCGATAATAAAATTCAGTTTCTAGAAAACACGCTTAAACCTTTTGATAACTCAGGAGATTTGAGCGCTAAAATCACACCTGAAAAAAGGCTTTAAAATGCAAATGGGAGTCTTTAAGGTTTTCTATTTCCGCCAAAAAGTCGAACAGTCTGCTTTCTCCAAAATATTGAACTCGATCATTTTTTCAAGCAATGAATAATTGATCGGACTACTCCATGGGATACGCATCAATTCTTTGCTGTGATTATAGCCGGTTTGTACAATTTCATCAGAAAAATGATTAATCCCTGCTCTTTCAGGGGCAACAGCCAAATGATGTTTGGCTACGCTAAAGCCAATAATAAATGTGCCGTGATCGGTAAACATTGGCTGATTCCACGCAATTTTTGGCATTAAATTTGGAAATTTTTTAGTTGCCCAAGTCAAAACTTCTTCCGTTCGCTCCTGATGCTGCGGATTATCAATACCCGCTAAATATTCTGCAAAAGCTTCCATCTTGTTTCCTCCTAAGCTATAAATTATGTTGTTCAGAGAAATTCCCTAAAACCATTCGTTGTTAAAACGCTTGTTTCCCGCCATTTAAAGATAGCCAAAGGGGCAGCAAGTGTTTATGGATATAGTTCGTGCTAGTTATAATAAAATCCTGTTGCTTTGCTTTAAGAACCTTTTTTCCTGACTTGCTTTGATATCCGCTCTTATTATATAAATGATTACATGCATAATCTAATACTTTTGGCGTTTTGCTGGCTGCATGTGTATAAACAAAGCTGTTGCTTAAATAAAAGGACTCAAATAAGGCATTTACTTGCTGTGATAAGATAAATTGGATGGAGCAAGTGTGCGGGACAATAAAATATAGACATTTTTCTGCATGTCATCCAAACCTGCTTTGCTGCTAGTAGACAATTAAATGGACATGCTATAAAAAAAGATTGAATAGCTGGAGGTGCTTATTTTGGATTATGTTTTAGACCATATGGGAATTGCAGTAAGAAGTATTGAGGATGCACTCCCTTTTTATCTGCATGTATTAAATGGCAGCTTGGAGGATCGTTATACAAGTGATGCCCCAGGCGTGGAAGTGCATGTGGCGGTTGTTCGAACCGCTGATAAAGTAATAGAGCTATTGGAGCCGACAAACAAAAATTCCCCAATGGCGCGTTTTATCAAGCAGCGGGGAAAAGGGGTGCACCATCTGGCCTATCGAGTCGACAATTTAGATGCCGCCATAAAGGAAGCCAGCAAAAAGGGGATTCGTTTTTTGGAGAATACACGCCGCACCAATCTGCGGGGAAGAAGGCTTATTTACATAAATCCAGCTTCAACAGAGGGAACTTTAATTGAGCTTTGCGATTATATAAAAAGCTAATGAAGCTAGCAGCAGATAATTGCTTTGCAACGCTATTTTTCTGCTGCAGCATTAGAAAAAAAGGGGAATTATTTATGAAAGTGAAAACAGTGGATATTTGGAACGATGAGCTTTGGCAGGACGTAAGCTCTCTTTATATAGAGGCATTTGGCGATAAGGGGGCTAAGCCAGTTAAGATCATTAAAAATATGTTTGCACAAGGAATTGCCGAGCTTTATGTAGGATATAACGAGTCGGCAGCGGTTGCGATGGCTCTTACAGGGAGGCTCGCATCAGACAAGGTGATGATTATCGATTATTTGGCTGTATCGGAAAATGAAAGAGGACACGGACTCGGCAAACAATTGGTGGAATACCTGCGCCAAAAAGCCATTGCTGCGGGATACCAAAAATTATTAATAGAGGCGGAATCAGAGGAAACTCCAGAGAATAAAAGGAGAATCCAATTTTGGCAATCATGCGGTTTTGTTCTCACAGAATATGTCCATCACTATATCTGGGTGCCCGAAACTTACCATGCCATGTACCTGCCTCTTACTGCTGATTCGAAGAAGACAACGGGAGAAGAATTGTTTGTGTTTATCAATGCCTTTCATCGGCTGTCATTTCGTGGCGGCGGGAAGAAGGAAGGGTAGGGGCTTTTGTAAAACAAGCATTGTTAGTGCTCCAAAATGCAGCATTGCAAGAATAATTAACGAAATTGCATTCTGTAAACTTACTCAATTTCTATTCCTTGATCGGTATGATTATGCTATAGTTTATATCATTGTGAGAGGTGATTGGTTTGTTAGATTAGTGGGCTTGGAGTTGAATTGGCATAGGCAATATCATCTCTTTTATTGGTCCAGTTTTTATTTTTATGGAATATGTGAAATTGACTTTAGGACAATCCAAGATTAAATGGGGATTTGACCTTCTTTCATTAGGTCTTTTGTTTCAAGTTATTGCAGGGGGTTGAATACGCCGCGCTATGGTTAACAAAAGACGACGCTTAGTTATTAACAGGGGCTTATGTAAAAAAGGAGTTGCCAAATTAGCCCTTTAATTGAATCTTTTTATTATTTTAGCAAAAAAATATTATTATCAAACTAAATAAAAAGTAAGCAATAAATATTATTCTTATAAAGGCAAACTTATCGAAAGGTAAGGACGCAAAGCCACGGACCTAAAGCCAATAGCAAAGGTAGCCGGGCCGCCAAAGGAACTAGATCAAATAGGTGAACCTAGTTTTTTGGTTCACTTTTTTTTATCCAATTTTATAAATAGCTCCCATATACTTTCAAACTTATACATTTAACAAAAGGAGATAGATCATTGGTGTTTAAGCCTATTTTATTCTTGTTTCTGTATATTTTAGTTTACTATAGTTCGTTACTTTTTTTAGAAGGTAATTCTATGCTGCTTTCAAATGTTAGTAATATTTTGCTTGTTATAGCCAGCCTATTTACTGTAACTGTTCTTTTGAAAGCATTCACTAACCAAAGTAATCAAAATAAAAAATTTACACTATTATTGCTTCTGGGCTGTTCATGTTATTCTTTAGGCAATATTTATTGGGCTTACTATGAATATGTATATTTTACCCCTCCAATTGTGGGTTTTTATGATTTTTTAATGTTATTAACCTATATATTTTTTCTTTGGGCATTAATTTACAACTTTCAAACTCATAAAGTTGTTTTAGCAACTACTTATCTATTTGATATTTTAATATTTACAGTTATAATTTCAACTTTATCCTGGATATTAATTATTCGTCCTTTTTTAATACCAACTTTTGATGCTCAATCCTTGTTAATATCAATTACTAATTTAGGCTATCCAATAGCTGATTTATCACTATTATTTGCATGTTTAATTATATTTCTTTGCACTCCATTATCTAAATCGATGCTTTTCATTATTTTAGGCTTTCTGCTTACTATAATTGCAAATAGTATTAACTTTTATCAAAGCACTAATACTACTTATCATTTTGATCACCTTTTAGATCCGTTATGGGCTTTAGCAATTTTGCTTATAGGATTTTCAGGCTTAGCCAATTTTAAAGAAAATAAAGTAAATAAGAGAACTGATTCCAAAAAATATTTTCAATTATTTATTCCCTACACTCTCATGATCATTTCTCTTTTTGTGGTATACATTCATTTTTATGATATAAAGGATCCTTTATTCATTGGCATTTTTATTGCTATAGTACTATTAATGATTCGCTTGTTTAATACTATTTATAGTAATGAAGCATTAAATAAAGAAATAAACCAGAAAAATATACAGTTAAAGGATGCAAATGATAAGTTAAGATTTTTAGCCTATCATGATGAGTTAACTAAATTACCAAATCGGCATTTTTTATTTGAAAAATTACAAAATGAAATTAATCGAAACAATTACCGGAATAAATATCACTTCTACCTTTTATTTATTGATTTAGATGGATTTAAATCTGTAAATGATACATTTGGCCATAACGTAGGAGATTCCTTACTAAAACAAGTTTCTTGTAGGTTAAAAGAACAGATATCGGGGGATGATTTTTTATGTCGCTTTGCAGGAGATGAATTTATTATGTTATTATCTGACAGAGATAACATCGCTGTGAAAAAAATGGCGACTGCTATTGTGGAATCTTTATCTAAACAATATTTAATTGATTCTCACGAAATATCTATTTCCTCTAGTATTGGAATCTGTTCTTTTAAAGAAACTGACTCTATGCTATCTGTGATTAATAGAGCTGATAAAGCTATGTATAATATAAAGAAAAAGGGAAAAAATGGCTATGGTTTTATTTAAATGCTGGAATACCCTCTCATGTTAACCGCAACAAAAGCTGCTGTTTGGGATGAGGGATGAAATAGAAAGCAATGATTTGGAGACTTTACTCCAACATCCTGTAACACCAATTAACGAAGCATTAAATATTTTAATTGGTAAACATAATGAATAATATTCATTTTTTTATGGTTGTCGTACGTATTTTAGTAATACTTACGACAAATAAATTTATTTATAGTAGAAAGGTTATAGTGATATAGAATGTAAAAGCAGACATTTCAATAATGATGTCTGCTTTTACTAATTGCAAGAGCATAATCTACTAATTATATAATACCTTATTGACAGAATTTAAAAACAATACTATTATTGTTTATGTGATATTGATAATCATTATCAAAATAAGAGGGAGAAAGTTAACATGAAGAAATTATTTATTCCAGTTTTACTTTTACTAGTACTTTTAGTCAGTGCTTGTGGCAATAAGGCTACTGAAGAAACAACAGGGGATGCAGCAAAGAAAGCGAAAAAAGATACGATTACCTATCAATCGGAAAATGGGCCAGTTGAAGTTCCGGCAAATCCCAAAAGAGTAGTTGCGTTATCAAATGCTGGTGATGTGCTGGCTTTGGGAGTTAATTTAGTAGGGGTAGAGACTTGGTCGAAACAGAGTCCTATTTACAAAGAGCATTTGAAAGATGTAGAAGTGGTTTCAGATGAGGACTTAGAAAAAATAATTGAATTAGATCCAGATTTAATCATTGGAGCAAGTACGAATAAAAATTTGGATAAGCTGAAAGAAATTGCACCAACTGTAACATATACATATGGAAAATTAGATTATTTAACACAGCACTTAGAAATTGGAAAGCTTCTCAATAAAGAAAAAGAAGCACAAGAATGGATCGATAATTTTAAAGCAGAAGCAAAGGCAACTGGAGAAGAAATTAAAGCGAAAATTGGTGAAGATGCGACAGTTACCGTTATTGAAAGCTACGAAAAAGAAATAGGTGTATTTGGTGATAGTTGGGGAAGAGGGACAGAGGTTCTATATCAAGCAATGGGATTGAAAATGCCAGATAAAGTAAAAGAAATGACATCAAAAGATGGGTATTATATGGTTTCTCAAGAAGTCTTACCCGAATATGTTGGCGATTATTTAATAATTAGCAAATATAATGATCAAGATAATTCATATCAAAGTACAGAAACCTATAAACAAATGCCAGCAGTGAAAAATAACCATGCGTTTGAAGCAGACGGAAATGCATTCTTGTTTAACGACCCATTAACGTTAGAATATCAACTAAAGTTCTTTAAGGAAAACTTTTTACAGTAAGCAGTGGGGACGATTCCTTTGCTTCCTTTGGATTAAATAAAATAGAATATTGTCTAAAAAGGATGCCAATTAGATTATTGGCATCCTTTTTATGCGATGAGCAATCCAATCGCACCTTTTCTCTTAACTAAGCATGAATTTACTGTTATAGGTTGGGCAATGCTGCCTCGGTAATAATAAGCCCCCAATCCTGGAGGCAAATTGTTCAAGTTCGTAAACCAACGGGTGAATAATTGAATAGCATAGGTAATTTTTGGTGAAGTTATGTAAAGACAACAAGCCGAAAGAGAGGATAACCTATGCCACATCAGAACTTCCAGTCAGCTAATATAAAACCTCGCTATCTCAAAGGGAAGATATCCTCATTTGGAATCAACTCTGTATATCCTCGAACTCCTTGGATTACAGCCTGGTGGTCGGCGGCTTTTCCAGGATTTGGGCATATGTTTTTAGGTAAGTACCTGCATGGTTTTATACTGATTATATGGGAGCTAGTGGTAAACAACCAGGCCAATTTAAACATGGGAATTGCCTTATCCATGCTTGGCAGGTTCGAGGAGGCAAAAGCTCAAATAAATCAAGAATGGATTCTGCTTTATATGGCTGTATATGTGTATAGCATCTGGGACAGTTACCGTTGTGCGGTTGAGATAGGTAAGAGTCACATTCTGGCTGAGGTTGAAGATGCACCTGTCGTCCCTTCAGATGTTAGTTTTTTTGATATTGTCATCCTTGATAAGAAAAAGCCCTGGCTAGGAATGGTCTGGTCATTCTTATCACCTGGCTTAGGGCAATTATATGGCGGCAGTACGATTGTTGGCACACTTGTTTTGGCCTGGTGGATATTTGTTACCTATAAGGCTGTAGCCGTTCGTAGCTGGCTCTATTCGTTCCTTGGGGATTTTAGCAGCGCAGCCGCAATTGTGGACTGGCAATGGTTCCTTTTTTTGCCTTCTATGTACGCATTTTCAATCTATCAGGCGTATACAGGAGTAACGGAAAGTAATACATTGTACGATATTGAGCAAATACGTTACCTTAGAGTGAGGGATGCAGACTTGTCACAACAACAAAATACACTAGAAAACAATACATTACAGATAATCGCTACATTTGAACATTCGCCCTTTGTCGAAATGGTTATCCATGATATTGAGAAGATGGGAATACCGTCACAGAATATCGTTGCATTACCTCTGGAAAATCTTGATTCTCAAACACATATCATTGACTCTATTCATCGGGTCGATGGAAGAAGTGTTCTGGATGGAGCAATGATGGGCGGAACAATCTTTATGATTTTAGGAACTATATATGGATTTGTTTGGCACTGGGGACCCGTAATTTGGGGGTTAATTGGCTTAGTAGGCGGTTTCCTCTTGGGATTGATAACCGAATTAGCGCTCAATAAAAAGAAAATCAAAGTTTTTTCGAGCCAGAAAAGTGAAGTTATTGTACAGGTAACATGTAATGCCTCTCTGCAGAACCAGTTGATTAAAGTCTTTAAATCAAGGAGGGCAAATGGTTTCTTGATTATGCCGCAACGATTAACATCTAATGCATAATGTACTAAATCATTAACAGCTCCTTTTCTAAATATCCCCCGAATATGTACCTCCTTTTATTATAGACATTACGGATGGGATAGCCAGGATTCAAAGGTTTGTATATATTATGAATATTTCCACTGACAGCATTAAAATATATCAAAAAAAGTGGAGTGATTACTGCATACCCGCCAACATTGTCATGCAATGTGATTGATTTGGAGAAAGGAAAATAAATGACTAGGAACTGCCCGATAAGTGCCTAAAATAAAGCAAGTGAAGAAAAACGTATGTTAATCTCCATCTGCTTTTGTATTATTAAGATTTTTGAAGTTGGTTTTTTCCATACAAACACATAGTTTTGTCATTAGGATAATAGTTTTTTGGAAAACTAAAAGGATGAAGATATTTCCTATCTTGTAAATAGCGTTTTTAATCATACTATCTCTACAGCAATAATTATAAAGGTCAAAGGAGAAATTTCTTTTATGAAACAAGAGCAAATTGTAATAGATGCTATTATCAATGGTGAAAAAATCAAAACAGAAAAACAGGCACCTCGTGAAAATCCAACACGTCCGAATGAAATTGTTGGCTATGCTCCAGTAAACACACGCGAAGATGCTATTCGAGCAATAGATTCTGCTCACAGTGCTTTTCCTAGTTGGGCTGAAGCTAATATAGATGAACGCATTGATCGTATGAGAAAAGCAATACAAAAAATTAAAGATGCAACTCCAGAAATATCCGAATTGCTATCAAGAGAACATGGAAAACCATTATATGATTCAGAAGGAGAAATTGGAGTTTCCTTAATGTGGATGGAATATGCATGCGACAATGTAAAAGAAGTGCTGAAAAATGATGTGCAAGAGCATGATAATGGAAAAACGATTATTGCAAAAGATGCTATTGGAGTTGTTTCTGCCATTACACCATGGAATTATCCATTATCCCTTTCTACTATTAAGATTGCTCCTGCACTTTTAGCGGGAAATACCATGGTTTTAAAACCAAGCCCATTGGCGCCTTTAGCGGTAAGCAAAGTAGTTGAATTGATTGCAGATGAGTTTCCAAAAGGAGTTCTTAATCTCGTCCATGGAGAAAGTGATGTTGGAGTTGAATTAACCTCTAATCCCAAGGTGGCTAAAATTGCCTTTACAGGAGGAACGGAAACAGCTAAACATATCATGAAGGCTGCAGCCGATACGATCAAGCATATGACTCTGGAATTAGGCGGAAATGATGCAGCCATTATCTTAAAGGATTTTGATGTTAATGATGAAAGAGCGATGCGCCGTCTTGTTATTTCGAATTTTTTGACAGCTGGCCAGATATGTATGATTGCCAAAAGAATATATGTTGATCAATTGATATATGAGCCGTTTGTAGAAAAATATATTGAAGCAGCAAACAAATGGATTCGAGTAGGTGATCCCTTTAATAAAGATGTTACAATTGGTCCAGTTAATAACAAAAAACAAGCAGATTATGTTCAAAGCTTAATTGATGATGCAGAAAAAAAAGGGGCAAAAGTCATCAAGCTAGGCAAGGTGCTGGATGAGGATTTATTTAAAATAGGCTATTTTATGCAGCCGACAGTAGTTTTAGGCGCAGATTACCATGACCCTATTGTTGTAGAAGAGCAGTTTGGTCCTACAGTGCCAATCTTGCCTTTTGACAACGACAAACATGCGATTGATTTGGCTAACGATAGCATTTTTGGTTTAACTAGTTCTGTGTGGGGAGAGGAGGAACATGCGATTGAAATTGCTAAACATATTCAGGCAGGGACAACTATGATTAATACAGCAGCCGTTCAAGGACTTGATGTACGATTCCCATTTGGTGGTGTTAAACAGTCAGGAATGGGACGTGAATATGGAAAAGAAGGACTTTTAGCATATACCGATACACATGTTATTAATATTCCTAAAAATGGAGAATTGCCTTATATACCAGAATAATTAAGTCAATATTAATTAGTGATTAGATAACTTAGTCAAATTCATTTTAGGTTATTTGCTATTTTGTAAATAAGGTTTTGTGTCCTTTTTTCAATATAAGAATTAACATATGCAGAGGTTAATTCCGGCATACAAATTAAGTTGAAAAACCCTCAACATGTATTGCAGCGCTGAAAGGGAATCCTGAAAGAATTAATAATGTGAGAGGTTATCATAGAATGGATGAACATTCACTAAGAGAAAAGCGAAAAGATGAACATGTTAAATTAGCATTACAAACAGACTTCGTTTCAGATTCTGATTTTGATGATCTTTTTTTTATCCATCGTTCATTTCCGGAAGCAGGAATTAAAGATATAAGTTTGAAAACAAAATTAGGTTCCCTTTCACTGGACTGTCCAATTTACATCAATGCCATGACTGGCGGCAGCAAAAAAACAGAAATTATTAATGCTTCTCTTGCAGAAGCTGCTAGAGAAACGGGAGTCGCTATTGCAGTAGGATCCCAACATGCGGGAATCCGCAATGAATCATTGGCTGGTACTTACTCGGTGGTCCGTAAAAAAAATCCAAAAGGTCTTGTTTTTGCAAATGTTGGAGCAGATGTTCCGATAAAATTCGCCAAAAGGGCTATCGATATGTTAGAAGCAGATGCCCTGCAAATTCACTTAAATGTTCCTCAAGAATTAGTGATGCCAGAGGGAGAAAGAGAATTTACGGGTCTCCTTGGAAAAGTAGAAAAAATGGTTGAGGCTATATCCATTCCAGTGATTGTAAAAGAAACAGGTTTTGGAATAAGTGCAGAAACTCTGCTTGAACTAAAAAATATCGGCGTTCACTATGTAGATTTGGGTGGAAGGGGAGGCACAAACTTTATTCAGATTGAAAATGAGCGAAGAAGTAAACGTGATTACAGCTACTTGAAAGAATGGGGACAATCAACTCCAATTTCTCTAATGGAGGCGCAACAATTTCTAAATGACATGATAATTATGGCATCTGGTGGAATACGAAATCCTCTAGATGCTGCGAAATGTTTGACTTTAGGAGCGAAGGCAGTGGGGATAGCTCGTCCTTTTTTAAAGGCACTGCATTCAAATGGAGTAGCTGGTCTAGTAGAAGAGTTAAACGATTGGAAGGATCACCTTAAAATGATTCTTCTTATGCAAGGTTCTCGTACTATTACAGAATTGCACGAATGCCCTATTATGGTTACAAAAGCAGTCCGAGAATGGTGTGAGCTAAGGGAAATAAATATTCAAAGACTTGCCATGAGAAAAAAGATATGAATATGAATACTCAACATACTGAAGTCCAAAAGAAAGCGATTGTCCTTTTACTATAGAATTATATGTCCTGTTATTTAAGAAAAACTGACTTGATCAGTCAGTTTTTCTCAGAGTGTCGAGAAAGTTTTGAAGCAAACCTTCAGGCTGAATGAAAACGTTTGACTATCGAGGAATTCCCCTTTTCGAGGAGCGGATTTACCTTTTTTGGGGTAATGAGCACCGCAGAAAAG
>Ga0182742_1005454_pt1 | contig 10722 bp, 8 predicted proteins | sample eDN5th37CBELigMG_FD_128880 | JGI IMG/M metagenome (GOLD analysis project Ga0182742, IMG submission 128880) | Enriched Miracle-Growth compost microbial communities from Emeryville, California, USA - eDNA 5th pass 37_C BE-Lig MG (version 2)... ... | reverse complement strand
GGGCCGAGGAAGCCGTAGATCTCCCCGGCGCGGATGTCGAGGTCGACGCCGTCGACCGCGGCGGCGCCCTTGAAGGTGCGCACGAGGCCTTCGGCGGTGATGGCGGGCTCGCCGCTGCGAGGTGGGCGGGCGGCGAGCGGGGCGGGCGCGCCCCGGGTCGCGGTCAGGTTGCTCATGGGTCCATCCTCCGGCCCCAACCCGGTCATCTCGTGACCGGTTCTGGATCAGGCGTGCACGGCTCAGCGCGCACGTCGCTGTGCTCACGCTGGTCTGCCCGCCGGCGGCGATCCAGCGCGTTTTCAGGACCGGCGGCGCGGCGGCGGCTTGGCGCGGGGCGCCTCGCGCCGCTGCTCAGCCCACGAGCGCGTCCTGCCAGCGTCCCATGACGTTGCCCTTGCTGTCGGTGACGTACGCCGGGAGGCCCGTGTCGCCCAGCGGAGGCGCCTTCACGCGCCCACGTGGCGGAAGGCGCGGCGGTACGCCTGGGGCGAGGTGCCCACGCTGCGGCTGAAGTGCTGGCGCAGGTTCGCGGCGGTGCCGAACCCGCTGCGGCGGGCGACCAGCTCGACGCCTTCGTCGGTGGTCTCGAGGAGGCGCTGCGCCAGCAGCACCCGCTGGCGCAGCAGCCACTGGTGGGGGGTGGTGCCGAACGTGGCCCGGAAGCGCCGGGCGAACGTGCGCGGGCTCATGGCCGCCCGGCGGGCCAGGTCCTCCACCGTCATCGGCTCCCCCACGTGGGTCTCGGCCCAGACCAGCGTGTCCTTGAACGGGTCGGCCGAGGGGAGGTCGGGCACGGGGTCGTCGACGAACTGGGCCTGCCCGCCGTCGCGATGCGGCGGGACCACCATGCGGCGGGCCACCGCGTTGGCGATCTCCGCTCCGTAGTCCTGCCGCACGACGTGCAGGCAGAGGTCGACGCCGGCGGCGGTGCCCGCGGAGGTGAGGATGTCGCCGTCGTCCACGTAGAGCACCTTGGCGTCGACGGTGACCGCGGGGTAGCGCCGCGCCAGCGTGTCGGCGTGCATCCAGTGGGTGGAGGCCACCCGCCCGTCGAGCAGGCCGGCCGCGGCCAGCGTGTGCGAGCCGCGGCACACCGTCAGGATGCGGGCGCCTCTGGCGTGCGCACGACGCAGGGCCTGGTGGAGCGCGACCTCCCGTTCGCCCTGGCCGTCGTCGGCCGTGACCACGATGGTGTCGGCCCGCCGCAGCGCCTCCAGCCCGTGCGGCGTGGACAGCTCGAAGCCCGCCTTGGTGGTCACCACCGGCGGGCGCGGCGTGCAGACGACGAACCGGTACCACGGCACGCCGAGGTCCGACCGGTCGATCCCGAACACCTCGCAGGCGATGGCGAACTCGAAGGGCGACACGCCGTCGCACACCACCGCAGCCACCGTCCGCCGTCGCCCACTGTTGGCAGGATCGTTGCGCACGATGCCATCCTGCCACTGGTCGGCCGACCCGCCACGGCCGGAGGATGGACCCATGTTCGCGGCGCACTGCTCCGGCCACGGTCGCACGGTCCTCGTCTTCCCGTCGTCCATCTCGGCGTTGGAGCACCGCCCCGACGGGGTCGAGGTGCGGTGGCGGTGCGTGTGCGGCGAGACCGGCACGACGCTCATCCCCAGACGGTCGCGCCGAGGCGGGCCGCCGTCCCGGCTGGCCTGATCGCCGTCCTCGCCGGCCTCGCCCCGCGGCGCGAGACTTCCGGCAGAGGGGGTCGGGAGGTCGGGGGCGATGGCGACCGTCAGCGGGGCATCCGGGGAGCGGGCAGCAGGGCGCGGCGTCGCGGGCGTCCGCATCGAGGTCGAGGCGTTGGGCCGGCGCGTGAAGGGCAGCACGTTGCTGCAGGACGTGTCCTTCGCCGTCGAGCCGGGCGAGCTCGTCGCGATCGTGGGCGGCAGCGGCGCGGGCAAGACCACGCTGCTCGAGGCCATGGCGGGCGTGCAGCCGCCCGACGAGGGCTGCGTCCGCTTCGACGGGGCCGACCTCTCCGCCAACCTGGCGGCGTTCCGCAGCGTGCTCGGGTACGTCCCGCAGGACGACATCATCCACGCGGAGCTGCCGCTGGCGGCCACGCTGCGGTACGCGGCCCGGCTGCGCCTGCCGGCCGGCAGCAGCCCGGCGATGGTCGAGCAGGCGGTCACGACCGCCATGGCCGTGCTCGACCTCACCGCCCGCGCCGACGTGAAGGTGGCCGCGTTGAGCGGCGGCCAGCGCAAGCGGGCGAGCATCGCGGTGGAGCTGCTCACCTCCCCTGACGTCTTCTTCCTCGACGAACCGACCTCGGGCCTCGACCCCGCGACCGGCGCCGACCTCGTCGGGGTGATGCGCAACCTGACCGCCGCCGGGGCGACGGTGGTGTTCACGACCCACGCCGTGCAGGACCTCACCGACTGCGACCGCGTGGTGTTCCTGGCCCGAGGCGGCCAGCTGGCCTTCGTCGGCCCGGTCTGGGAGGCGCTGGCCTACTTCGGCGTCGAGCGGCTCGAGCAGGTCTACGCCCGGCTCGCCGCCGAGGAGACGCCGGAGGCGTGGGCCGAGCGCTTCCGCACCCACCGCAGCGTCGACCCGCCCACCGCCGCCACCTCCGCCACCTCGCCCGCGGCGCCCCCGACCCCCACCCCGGAGCCCGCGCCGGCCGTCGTGGCCCGCCGGGCCGGCCCCGGCCCGTGGCGCCAGTGGCGCACCCTCACCGCCCGCACGTTCGCCACAATGGTGCGCAACCGCCTGACGCTGGCCATCCTGCTCGGCTCGCCCGTGCTGATCGTGGCCATGTTCGCGGTGCTGTTCCGCCCCGGCGCCTTCGCCTTCGACGACCCGAACCCCACGGCCATCGTGATGATCCTGTTCTGGATCACCTTCGGGTCGTTCTTCTTCGGCCTCACCTACGGCCTGCTCCAGATCTGCACCGAGCAGGCGGTGCTGCGCCGGGAGCACCTCGTGGGCCTCCGGCTGGGGCCCTACCTGGCGTCGAAGGTCACCGTCCTGCTGCCCTTCCTGCTCCTCGTCAACGCCGTGATGCTGGCCGTGCTGCGGGTGCTCGACCGTTTGCCGGCCGCGTCGTTCACCGTCTACCTGTCGGTGGGCGTCACCCTGTCGCTGGTGGCGGCCGCCGCGCTCACCCTCGGCCTGCTCACGTCCGCGGCCGTCGCCAACCCGGCGCAAGCCACGCTGGCCCTGCCGATGCTCTGCTTCCCGGCGGTGCTGTTCTTGGGGGCGATCCCGCCGGTGAACGTGATGGCCACCGCGGGCGCGGCCATCAGCGTGCTCATGTCGAACCGCTGGGGGTTCGAGGCGCTGGGGCACGACTTCGGGGCCCGGCGGATCCTCGAGGAGGGCGGGTCGCCGCTCGGCCCGCCGCTGGTGGCCAGCTACGGCGAGAGCGCGGCGTCGTACCGCACGCCGGTCTACTGGCTGATCCTCGCCGGGTTCGTGGTGGTGTTCGCTGCGGGCGCCCTGGCGGTGCTCCGCCGCACCTGCCGGCGCCCGCAGCGCTGACCCTCTGCGCTCGGCCCCTCAGCGCGTGCGGGGGAAGCCGAGGTCGATCACGCTGGAGGCCGGGTCGGGCCAGCGCGTCGTGACCACCTTGGGCCGCGTGTAGAAGCGGATGCCCTCGGGCCCGTAGATCGGGGCGTCGCCGAAGATCGAGTCCTTCCAGCCGCCGAACGAGTACCAGGCGACGGGGACGGGGATCGGCACGTTGATGCCGACCATGCCGACCTCGATCTCCCGCTGGAAGCGGCGGGCGGCGCCGCCGTCGCGGGTGAAGAGGGCCACGCCGTTGCCGTAGGGGTTGGCGTTGACGAGCCGCACCGCCTCCTCGAAGGTGTCGACGCGCGCCACGCCGAGGACCGGGCCGAAGATCTCGTCGTCGTAGACCTTCATGCCCGGCTGGACGCCGTCGACCAGCGAGCACCCGAGGAAGAACCCCTCGCTGGGGACGGTCTCCGGCGGGCGGGTGCCGTCGACCACCACCCGCGCCCCCTCCTCGCCGGCCCGCTCCACGTACGAGCGCACGCGGTCGCGGTGCTCGCGGGTGATGAGCGGTCCCATCATCGAGTCGGGCTGGTCGCCGGGGCCGATGACCACACCGGGGATGCGGGCCGCGATGGCGTCGACGAGCGGGTCGGCCACCGAGCCCACGGCCACCACCACCGAGATGGCCATGCAGCGCTCGCCCGCGGCGCCGTAGCCCGACGAGATGGCGGCGTCGGCCGCGGCCTCGACGTCGGCGTCGGGCAGCACCACCATGTGGTTCTTGGCCCCGCCCAGGGCCTGGACCCGCTTCCCGTGGCCGGTGCCGGTCTCGTAGATGTGGCGGGCCACGGGCGTGCTGCCCACGAACGACACCGCGTCGACGTCGGGGTGGGCCAGCAGGATCTCCACCGCCTCGGCGTCGCCCTGCACCACGTTGAGCACCCCGTCGGGCAGGCCGGCCTCCTGGGCCAGCTCGGCGAGGAGGAGCGACGCGGACGGGTCCTTCTCCGACGGCTTCAGCACCACCGCGTTGCCGCAGGCGAGGGCGTTGGACAGCATCCACATCGGGACCATCACCGGGAAGTTGAACGGCGTGATGCAGGCCACCACGCCCACCGGGTGGAGGATGGTGTGGACATCCACGCCGGTCGACACCTCCGAGCTGTGCGAGCCCTTGAGGAGGTGCGGGATCCCGCAGGCGAACTCCAGGCACTCGAGGCCCCGGGCCACCTCGCCCTGCGCGTCGGAGAAGACCTTGCCGTGCTCGCGCGTGACGACAGCGGCCAGGTCGTCGCGACGGGCGTGCACGAGCTCCCGCAGCCGGAACATCACCGCGGCCCGCTTGCTGAGCGAGGAGGTCCCCCAGGAGGCGGCGGCCTCGACGGCCACCTTCACGACGTCGTCGACCTCGCTCTTCGAGGCCAGGGCGACGGCGCCCGTCTGCACGCCCTGCGCCGGGTTGTAGACGGGCGAGGTCCGGCCCGACGTCCCGGCGACCGCCCTCCCGCCGATCCAGTGTCCGATGGCATCCATGCCGACCATGGTGCCAGCTACCGCGCCGTGACCTTCAGCCCGTTCCGCCAGCCCGTTCCGCGCGGCCACGTGGTGTCGGGAGGCGTGCGGCGCCTAGGGTCGCCCGCCGTGGCGGACCTCCTCACCTTCGGCGCCCTCAGCCACCTCAACCTGCTGTCCGACGGCTACGAGCGCACCAAGGAGCGGCTCGTCAGCCTGCTCGGCGTGCAGATCAACCTCGAGATCCCGGCCCGCCCGGGCGACGACACCGACGCCTTCCTGTTCACCCTCGGCGGCGTCATCACCGAGGCCTTCTGCCCCCGGGGTGTGGCCGAGCGGGGCCAGGGGCGCCTGCTCGGCCTGTACGGCGAGCACTACCTCGGCGCCGAGATGCAGGTGGACGACCTGGCCGCGGCCCGGGAGATCTGCCAGCGGCGCGGCATCCGCATCATCCGCGACGACGGCGACGTGTTCTTCACCCACCCCGGGGCCTGCTGCGGCGTGGCCTGGGAGGTCTTCGGCGGTGACTTCCACCACCCGCCGGCGGGCGGCACCGAGGGCGACGAGGGCGTCCCCCCGCACTGGACCCCGCTCAAGCCGGCGGCGTGGTGGCGCGACGAGCACCCCCTGGGCGTGGTCGGGCTGGCCCGGGTGACGGTGGCGGTGCGCAACCTCGCCGCGGCCACCGAGCAGTTCCGCGGCCTCGTGGCGGCCGAGATCGTCGACAAGCCCGCGCGGGCCGGCGCCGACGCCGTGCAGCTCCAGGTGGGCGACACGGTGTTCGAGCTGCTGGCGCCCACGGAGGACAGCTCGCTGGGGGCGTTCCTGGAGCGCTACGGCGAGCGGATGCGCACCACGGTCTACCGGGTGGCCGACCTCGGCCGGGTGGAGGCCCACGCCGCGGCCCTCGGCCTCCGGCTGGAGCCCGGCGACGCCGAGGACGCGGTGGCGCTGCCTCCGGCCGAGACCCTGAACCTCCGGATGGAGTTCACCGAGGCGTAGCCGCCAGACTGGCGCCCGAGCGAGCGAGGGCCGGGCCCTCACCGCAGGACGACCACAGGGAAGGGGGAGCGATGGCGACCGTGCGGGTGTGCCGCGTGATCGACGTGCCGGCAGCCAAGGTGTTCGGAGCGCTCGTCGACTGGGGCGGCTGGGACAAGTGGAGCCCGATGCTGTCCGGGGCGGTGCTGGAGCCCGCCGGCGCGCTGCCGGGGACGGTGGGCGCGGTGCGCTCGCTGTCGCGGGGCGACGGCCCGACGGTGCGAGAGCGCCTCCTGGCCTGCGACGAGGAGGCCCTCACGGTGAGCTACGGCATGGAGGGCAAGCCGCCGTTCCCGGCCCGCCGGTACAACGCGCTGGTTCGCCTCCTGCCGCTCACCGACCGGGAGGCCACGGTGGTCGACTGGTCGGCCAGCGTCGACGCCGACGAGGCCGACGAGCCCGGCTTGATCAAGGCGCTCACCGGCTACTTCAACGGCTTCATCGATCAGCTGGCCGCCTGGGGCGGTTCCGCGGCTTAGGCCTGGCCGTCGTCTGACGCCGCCGCGGCCCGGGCGGCGCGCTGGGGCGCGGCGGTCACCAGCGGCGTCTTGCCGTTGGCCGTGGTCGGGATGGAGGGCACCACCTCCACGTCGACCGGCACGTCGACGTGCAGGCCCGCGAGGGTGGACCGCACGCGGCCGGCGAGCTCGTCGGCGGAGAACGACGGCGCCGGCTGCGTGACGAGCAGGCGCACGCGATCGACCTCGCCCACCACCTGGAACCCGCCCACCGGCGCGGTGTCGAGCACCTCGGCGAACACCAGGGGGTGGACCGCCACCGGGCCCGGCCGGCTCGCCTCGGTGGAGGGGTAGTGCAGCACGTCCTCGATGCGCCCCTCCACGGCGGCGATGCGGGGTCCGGGACGGCCGCACGGGCAGGGGCCGTCGGCCAGGGTGACGCGGTCGCTCACCTCGTAGCGCACCAGCGGCAGCGTGCGGCTCGACAGCACGGTCAGCAGCACCTTGGCGCCCGGGGTGCCGGGCGGCACCGGCTGGTTGGCGGCGTCGACCACCTCGAGGACCACGTTGTCGTCGAGCACGTGGAGGCCCTGGTGGTGCCGGCACTCGGCCGCCAGGGTGCCGCCTTCGGTGCTCACGTACGTGTCGAACGGCTCGGTGCCCCACGCGTCCCGCACCCGCTGGCGGACGTCCTCGCGCAGCGGTTCCGCCGAGGCGAAGACCCGCCCCGGGCGGATGTGGAGCCGACCGGCGAGCTGCTCGTCGGCCAGGAGGCGCAGGGTCGACGGGAAGGCGGTGAGGCCGTGCGGCTGCCAGCGGTTCAGGCGGGCGACGAGCTCCTCCACGGGTGACGTGGCCCCGAGCCGCAGCACCGGCGCCAGTGGGTTCCGCAGCGCCGAGCCGGCCTGGAGCGACATGTGCGTGGGCAGCGACGACGCCACCTTGGCGAAGCGGGTCCGACCCCGCCGCTCCTTGGGCGGCGGGCCGGCCAGGGCCCGGGCCTGCCCGGCCTGCACCATGAGGGCCACCCACTCGTCGAGGTCGAACGGGAACGGGCCGGCCGGCCCGTGCTGCCGCCGGTGCCGGCCACCCAGTAGCGGTCGAGGAAGCGGTCGCCGAGGCGCTGCCGGCGGACGAAGGCCTCCAGGTCGGCGAGGCGCACCGCCGGGTCGGTGACCGCCTCGTCGTAGCGCTCGAGCAGCGCCGCCTTGGTCACCACCGGCAGCTCGGCCAGCGGCGCGCCTTCGAGGCCCCGGTGCAGCTCCCGGTAGAAGGCCGACCGGCCGACGGCGTGCGCCCGCAGGTCGTCCAGGCGCTGCGCCCGCCAGGCGTCGCGCCGCTGGGGGCTCCACCCGCGCCGGGTGGCGGCGGCCCGTCGGGCGGCCCGCAGGCGCAGGGTGATCCGGGCCTGGGTGGCCAGTGGGCTCGTCACGGGGTGCGAGTGAACCACATGGCGCGCTGGGGGGTGCCGGGGAGCGTCGAGCGCGCCATGGCGCGCTGAGGGGTGCGCCGAGGGCGGTTCCGCGGAGCCGCCGTCACACGCGCTCGAGGTCGGCGACCACCTCGCCGAGCGCGGCCATCCCCGCAACCAGTTGGTCGTCGGAGAGGTAGGGCGCCGGGCCGACCCGGAGGCGGTCGGCGCGGCTGTCGGTCAGCACGCCCCGCGCCGCCAGCGCGGCCTGCAGCTCGGCGGCGCGCGGCGCCTGCAGCGACAGGAAGCCGCCCAGCGCCTCGAGGGGCACGTCGCGGTCGCGGTCGACGATCGCGGGCGGCACGTCGAGGGCGTCGAAGGCGTCGGCGAGCACGGCGAGCTGGTGCTGGTAGACGGCCTCGAGCAGCGGGGCGACGAGGCCGTGCTCCTCGAAGAAGCGCAGGACGCGGGCGGCGCGGTAGTGGCTGGCCGGGTCGTAGGTGCCGCCCGCGAAGCGTGCTCCGCCCGGCGCGTAGGTGACGCGGTGGGCGTCGCGGCTGCGGGTGAGCTCCTCGAACTCGGCGAACCACCCGGTGACCGCCGGCCGCAGCTCGGCGCCGTGCGGGGGGAGGCGCAGGAAGGCGTTGCCCTCGCCGAGCTGCAGGTACTTGTAGCCCCCGCCGGTCACCCAGGCATCGGCCAGGCCGAGCTGGTGGATCGGGAACGGCACGGGCCCGAGGGCGTGGTAGGCGTCGACCAGCAGCTCGGTGCCGTGGCGCTGGCACGCGGGGACGAGGGCGCCCAGGTCGGGCACCCGCCGACTCGTGAGGAACATCACGGCCGACACGGCGGCCAGTGCGGTGCGGTCGTCCACCGCGGCGGCCATGCGCTCGGCGAGGGTGGCCGCGGGCTCGGCCGGCACCCGCACCACCTCGAGGCCCTCCTCGGCCAGGCGGTCGAGCTGGCGCCGCAGCGAGTGGAACTCGCCGTCGGTGGTCACCACCCGGGGCCGCCGGCGGAGGTCGAGCGCGCTGAGCAGCTTGACCACGAGGTCGTGGGTGTTGGGCCCCAGCGCGACGTGGCCCGACGGGTCGTCGAGCAGGCGGCGGTAGCCGGCCCGCACCGCCTCGGCCTGCGCCTCGGCGAGCGCCCACTTGGCATCCACCGCGGCTGCGGCGTCGGCGAAGGAGGCCCGCAGCCCTTCCTCGGCCGCGTCGGGCCAGGCCTGGTGCGAGTGGCCCGACAGGAGGATCCGCGGGCCGCCCACGCCGAAGCGCCGGTAGTGCTCAGCCAGGGCGTTGGGCGAGCGGCGCAGGTCGGCCACCGTGACCGGGGTGGTGCTCACAGGCGGCTCCGCACGGCCCAGAGGGCGGGGAAGACCGGCTCCGACAGCGTGGAGCGCAGGTACGCGGCGCCGGCCGACCCGCCCGTCCCGGCCTTTGTCGCCGATGGTGCGCTCGACCATCTTCACGTGCCGGTAGCGCCACTCCTGCAAGCCCTCGTCGAGGTCGACGAGGTGCTCGGCCAGCTGGGCCGGGCCGCCGTCGTCTCGGTACACCGCGAGCAGCACCGCCTCGACGGCGTCGGTGCTCCCGGCGCCGGGTTGCGCAGCGCCGACGGCGTAGCCGTGCCGCTCGAGGTAGGTGAGGTACGAGGCGAACAGCGGCGGGCGCGCCATGGCCGCCTCGATGGCCGCCCGGGCGGGGCTCCCCTCGGGGTAGGCGCGCAGCACCGCCGGGTCGCGCCGGCCGAGCACCGCCTCCAGCTCCCGGAACTGCCACGACTGGAAGCCGCTCGCGGCCTCGAGCCGGTCGCGGAAGGCGGAGAACTGCCGTGGCGACATGGTCTCGAGCACGTCGATCTGGGCCACCGCCACCTTGAGGATGGTCAGCACCCGGCGGAGCGTGCGGATGGCGTGCGAGGTGTCGCCGTCCCCGAGCCGGCCCTGGAGGTGGCGCAGCTCGTGCAGCAGCTGCTTGAACCACAGCTCGTAGACCTGGTGGATGACGATGAACAGCAGCTCGTCGTGCTCGTCCGAGCGCGGGCGCTGCGCGGCCAGCACCTCGTCGAGGGCGAGGTAGCTGCTGTAGGTCAGCGCGGCCTGGTGCCGCCCGGCGTCGTCGACCCCCTTCAGGCGATCCCCGCCAGCATCTTGACGGTGGGGGAGTCGAACGTGCCCGTGATGCCCGAGGCGCAGTAGCCGTCGTCGACCAGGATCGGCGTGCCGTTGATGCCCACCGCGGCGTCCATGCACAGGAAGGCGAGCACGCTGCCCATCTTCTCGGGGGTGAGCCGCTCCAGGCCGGTGGCCTCCCGGTAGTCGGCCTGGAAGGGCAGCCACACGTCGGCGTGCTTGCGGGCCAGGGGCGTATCGGTGCCGCCCGGCATGATCGAGTTGATGCGCATGCGGCGCTTGGCGAACTCGAAGGCGCGGCTGGCCACGTAGGCGTTCATCACCTGCTTCGAGAACACGTAGGTGTTGGTCCCCTCGTGCTCGTCGATCCAGCGCTGCATGCCCTCCCAGGTGTCGTTGGAGAGGAAGTCCTGCAGCTGCGGCAGGTTCGACTGCCAGGCCAGGCCGCCGACCGAGGAGATCATCGCCACCGCACCGCCGTCGCGCAGCCGGCCGTCGGCGAAGAGCGTGTCGATGATGTGGCGCTGGCTGATGAAGTTGACGCGCATGAGCGACTCGGGGCCGTCCGCGATGCCCGCGCAGGAGAACACCGAGTCGAACGGGCCCTCGAGCTGGGCGAGCACGCCGTCGACGCTGGCCTTGTCACTGAGGTCGACCGCCAGCTTCTGCTCGCACGGGTAGGTGACGTC
>Ga0182742_1005453_pt1 | contig 10722 bp, 9 predicted proteins | sample eDN5th37CBELigMG_FD_128880 | JGI IMG/M metagenome (GOLD analysis project Ga0182742, IMG submission 128880) | Enriched Miracle-Growth compost microbial communities from Emeryville, California, USA - eDNA 5th pass 37_C BE-Lig MG (version 2)... ... | reverse complement strand
GATGGACCGGTTGGTCGAGGCCCTTCGTCCGGTGATCGAGCACGCCGAAAAGCGCCGGGTTCGGCTGGCCTTCGAGCCCGAACCGGGGATGTTCATCGACGGCTTCGACCGCTTCGCCGAACTCGACGAGCGGATCAACCATCCCCTGTTCGACCTGACCGTCGACCTGGGACACGTCCATTGCGTCGAGCCCCAACCCGTCGCCGATTACATCGAGCGCTGGGGCCCCCGAATCGCCAACATCCACATCGAGGACATGGAGAAGGGCGTCCACGAGCATCTGATGTTTGGCGAGGGAACGATGGACTTCCCTCCGATGCTCGAGGCGCTTCGGAGCGTCGGCTACCGGGGGGGCCTGCACGTCGAGTTGAGCCGCCACGGCCACATGGGCACCGAAGCCGTCCAGCGGGCCCGCGACTTCCTCGCCCCCCTGCTGGCGTAGCCGGCTCGCCCCTTACGACGCTGGGCTCTTGAATCGGCGGGAGAGGCTGAAGAACTCCAGGGGGTTGTCGTAAACGACCTTGCGGATGAGCGCGTCGTCGTGCCCCCTGCGCTTCATCTCGAAGATCAGCTCGGGGATCGCCAGAGGGTCGCTGTGTCCCCAGTCGCCGGCCGAATTGGCCATGACCCGGTCGGAGCCAAAGGTCTCGATCATGTCGACGGCGCGGGCCGGGGTGCATTTGGAGATTGGGTAGAGGGTCATCCCGACCCAGTGGCCGGCTTCGAGGGCGATCCGGATCGTGTGCTCCTCCACATGGTCGATGCAAACCCGCTCGGGCTGGATCCGACGGTCATTCCGGATCATGTCGAGGATCATCCGCGTTCCCTGGTACTTGTCGGCCAGGTGGGGCGTGTGGACCAAGATCAACTCGTTGGTCCGCGCCGCCAGGTCGAGATGCTCAAGGAAGACGGTCGACTCGTTTTTGGTGTTCTTGTTGAGGCCGATCTCGCCGATGCCGAGGACGCTCGGCTGGTCGAGAAATTCGGGGATCATGGCGATCACCTCGCGCGAAAGCTCGACGTTCTCGGCCTCCTTGGCGTTGATGCAGAGCCAGCAATAATGATCGATCCCATAGGCCGCCGCCCGCTGGCGCTCAAAGCCCGTGAGCTGCCGGAAATAATCGCGAAACCCCTCGACCCCCGAGCGGTCGAACCCCGCCCAGAACGCCGGCTCGCTGACCATCGCGCAACCGGCCAGCGCCATCCGCTTGTAGTCGTCGGTCGTGCGGGAGACCATGTGGATGTGGGGGTCGATGTAATTCATATTTCCTCCAAGCTTCTCGTCCGTACTCAATAAGCGTTCAACCGACGAAGATCTCGGTTGGAATTCTAGTCGGAGAAGCAAAACCAAGCGGAGCGTCCAGCCTCTCAGGATACCATCGCGCGGACCGCCCGAGAACCTTCGGCGTTCAATCCCGGCGCGGTTGGGAGAGCCAGACCAAGAGCGTTTCGAGAACGACGCGGGGTTCGAGCTGGCTGCCTCCTTTGATGTTGAGGTCGGCCTTCAGGAGAACCGCCGGCAGTTGATCGACGCGACCAGGGCCGAGGTGGCCGTGCTGACGGCCGGTGCGCTCGACGGCGAACGGAGCGACTCCCGCGGCGCGGCAGGCTTCCGCCAGGCTCAGCCTCGCGGCGCGGAGACGGCCGGCGTGGTGGACCTTCAACAACGCCGAGGTCATCGCGGCGAGCAGCGGAACCGGGTGCTCGCCGGAGGAGATCAAATCGTCGAGAAGTTTGGCCGCGAGCGCTCCATTCCCCTCGGTCGCCGCGTCGAGCACTTTCCAGACGTTCTCCAGCCGGCCCGCTTCGACGAGGCGGGCGACATCCTCGCGACGGATCGTTCCGGAATCGGCCGTGTAGATGGATAGCTTGTCGATCTCGGCCGCCAGCAGGCCCAACTCGGGACCAACAAGCTCCAAAAGCAATCGCGCGGCGGTCGGCTCAAGCTTCGATTTGAGAGTCGCCGCGTGTTTGGTCATCCAAGGAAGGAGGTCGGACTCGTTCGGACTGGAGCAATCGATCGCCAGGCCCGATTTCGCCGTCAGCTTGGCGAGGCGGGTATTGCCCGGCAGACTCTTGACCATCAGGATGAGGTTGCCCGTCTCGCTGGGCGCTTCGATGTAGGCTTCCAGCTCCTTGCGGTGCTTGGTGACGAATGGGTCGGCGTCATCGACGAGAACGACTCTCCGCTTCGAGAAAAACGGCAAGGTGCGCAGCTCGTCCAAGATGTCGGCGAGCGTGGCCGAGTCGCCCTCGAATCGACTGACGCCGATGTCGGCTTCATCGTCGGGGATGGCGGCTTGGACGACGGCCTTCAGCGCCTCGTGGCGGAGGTACGGGTCATCGCCGTGGATAATGTAGACCGGCTTCAAAGGCTGAGCCGACCCAGTCCGCAACCACTCCAATCCGCGCATCACCGATCCTCGCCGTTTCGTGTTCCGTCATTTCCTCGACCATTCGGCATCCCGTCGCGAGGCCTTTAGACCGACGGGCGCGAACCGACCAGCCGAGGTCGCTTCCTCAAGGAGGCGGGGCTCGCGCGGGGGGATGGCCTCGAAGCCAAAAGGGAGCGCCCGGGGATCGTCCCAACGCCGTCGACGCGCCTGGATTGCGAAGCGGACCCCCAAGTTATCCGCCTCTCCGAACAACCGTCAAACTCAAGGGGGGCGCGGCCTCGTCGAAGCTCCATGCTGGGCGGTCGGGAACCGCGGTCGTGTGAGGATGGGCGAACCGCGACGGTTCAGGAGACCGAAGCGGCCGTAGCAAGAGCGCGGCGACGCCGCAAACTGGGGAGGAGAATGGGGAGGATCAACGCGGGCGGGCCGGTCGATGAAAAAAGCGGCGACCGTGGGATCGGCCGCCGCGAAGCGCTGGAGTGCCAAATTGATGCCGTCCACCACGACGAATCACGAATCAGGCTTTGCCACGTCTGCGAGAACGCACGCGCAGGGCGAGCGCGCCGCAAGCCAGCGTCCAGGCCATGATCGTCGCGGGCTCGGGGATGACTTGCTCGGCCAGAGGACCGATGTAGCGCCATCCCATGTTGGCCTCGCCGGCGACGCCGTCGAGTCCCGAGCCGGCGTAAGCGGCGACCCAGAAGCCCTCCTTCGGGTCGACCAACTTGCTGAAGTTGGCGACCGAGAACTCAAGCTGGGGGTGCGACGGGGTGGGATCGAAGGCGAGGTTGCCGGTGTGTTGCGGCAGCGGATTTCCAAACATGTAGCCCAGGCCGCCGGCGGAGCGACTCGTGTCGAGCGTCGAGACGGTGAAGCCGTTGGTTCCCGGTCCGTTGAGCGACTTGTCGGCGGGAACGCCGGCGATCGCCACGGCGTTGCCGGGGATGGTCGGATCCAGGTTGTTGTAGGTGGCGAACGCCAGGGCGACCGACTTGTCGCTGTTGGGGTCGTTGAAGCCCAGTCGCGCGGGATCGTAGGGCTGAGCCGCGCCGGTCGGATCGCCGTTGGCCTGACCGAAGGGAGCGTACTGGCCGCTCGCGTTCGCCCAGGTGTTGACGCCGACGTACAGCACGTCCTTGCCGGCGTCGTAGCTGAACCGGATGTCCTTGACGTTCCATCCGGAGACCCAACCCTTGTCGGTAATCCAGTCGGATTGACCGATGGTGGTTGGGTCCGCGGTGACTTGCTCGACCCGGACGCCCCCCTTGAGGGGATCGCCCTTGGTGGGGTCGAAATCTTTTTCCACGAAACCCGTAAGCGCGAGCGGAACGGCTTGGCAGGGCGTGGAGCCGAAACCAATCAAAACGCCGAGCGCGAGGCTCCACGGGCCCAAGCGACGGTAAACCATGACGAGACTCCTTCCACGTATGGTCGTTTCGTCCCGCGGAGGCCGGAATGGGCGTGACGCTCTCCAGAACGTCAGCCGGGACGATCTGCGCCAGTCAATCAAGCGACCAAGATCCGACGAGCAAACCGTTGCTCCGCCGGTTGGCCAAGAGGACAAAACGATTCGCTGTTTCCAGCCGATGTGAATGATCGGCCCCACGGGCCGAATCGCTCCCAATCGGCGCACCACCCCCTCCCTTGTTGGGAGATCGGGATCTCGCTAGAAAGGACGATGGCGCGATGTCGCTATTCGAAAGACTGCTGCAAGCTGTTCGCTCGTGGCGCCGCCGTCGCGGTGGCGTTCGGACCATCCGGAAATCCGGCGTCGCCATGGAACAGCTTGATCTTCGGCAAATGTTGAGTGTTACCTTCACGGGAAACGTCGCAATCGATTTCCCCGATACACAAGTCCCAGGCGTCGTGGTGTTGCCCGACAACCCGAGCGTCCAGCATCCGGTCATCGGCGACGCCGCGCTCCAGAGCCTGGTTCGGGTTTCCGGCTTCGACATCTCCGGCCTCCGCGTCTCGTACGCTCCCGAAAACAATGGGACGTTGTTCGTTGGCATCGAGCAACCCGCCAGCCAACTCCGACCGGGACCGGTGATTGCCGGTGACGCGGATAATAACGGAAATTCCGGGTCCGTCAATCCCGCCGTGGCGGCTTTGGGTCTGGGAGTTCAGGATCCCGCGGATTTCGGCGGCTCGGAGTTCATGGGGATCTACCTCGACTTCCTGGGCACCGGCACGGCCCAGATCGCCGCCGGCTTCCCCCAGACGGTCCCCGCCGGCGGCGCGCCGAAGCTTTTCACGGTCGCCACGGCGAGCCAGCCCGGCCCCAACGCCGCCCCGATCTTTGTGACCCCCCTACCGCAACACCAGGGGAACATCTACACCCAGAACGACCCGGCCCACCCCAACATGGAGCTGTCGATCATCAACTTCGACACGCTCTACGAGTCGATCACCGGGAGCCCGCTTGAGCCCACCTCGGTGTTCAACGTGGGGGCCTTCGCCGGTTCGAGCGTCGACGGCCCGATCAGCGAGGCGTTCTTCCCGGCCCAACCGGTGCTTTTGAGCGCCGCGACGCCTCCTCCAGAGGTGTGCCCTCCGATCTCGCCGCCCATCTGGATCAATCCCCACGAGCATCGGATCATCGACACGACGCACCGTAGTCTGGTGCGGGTCTACGTGCAGGGAACCTCCGGCTTCGACCCCGCCACGATCGACCCCGCCACCGTCGACCTGAACGGCGCCAAGCCGATCGCGACGATGCCGTACAAGTTCGCCCACAGCCCGTTTCCGGCCAGAACATTCGTCTTCCGGGCCAGCGACATCCAGGCCGACCCCGGGCTCCAGACCCTAACCTTCAGGGCCATGACGACCGATGGCCAGGAGATCATCACCTCGAATCAGGTCCTCAACGTCCCGAACGTTGGCCGCGTGGGGGGACGGTTGGGCTTCCTCGCGAATCGGGGATCGCGGAATGAATCACAGTACAACGCCCTGAGGCGGCTGGCCGCAACCAACCCCGAGGCGATTCTCGACCCGGACGCGGTTTATGGTGGTTCGACGGCCGCGCCCGCAAGCGTTGACCTTGGCCTCGCCGCCCCCGGCGCGCCGAGCGGCTTGAGCGTCGATTACAGTCAAAGGGCCGCGCCCACCGGCGCGGTCGCGCCGATCTCGCCGCCGCGCGAGGTGGTGACCCTGCCCAAGAACCAGTCGGGCGCGAGACTCAACGCCCGGCTCAACCGCACTCTCGAGCAATATCTGGCCGAGGCCGCCCTCGCCGAGGCGCACGACGACGCCGCCCCGACCCCCGTTGGACTGGGCGCCTATTGAGCGGGCTCCGCTCGTTCGCCCGGCGGCCGGGCGGATCAGCGCCCCCCCTCCTCCATCGCCCGTCTCCGGGAAGTCCGTCTGGCGGTCTCCGGAGCCGGGCGGCTAGCATGGATTCCAAGCGGTCAAGCCCGCGCCTCCCGAACCGACTGGTTCTTGGGTCGCGCGGCTTGATCGCGCGCGGACCCAACCTCGCCGGGAGCGACCCGGCGAGGTTCGGAGGGCCACCGACATCGAGCGCCCTCAAGAGGCGCGCATCCCGAAGAAAAAACGCACAATGGCCAACCACACGCCGTATCAAAAGAAGATCATCGATCGCTACTACAAGAATTTCGACGCGATCACCTTTCAGCGCCTCTCCGAAATCGCCTCCGACCTTTACTTGGCCGAAGGCAAGCAGAAGGAAAGGCTCTGGAAGCGCGTTGGCGAGGCGCTCGCGAAAATCGAGTTCCCCGCCTCGCGCATCGCGCATCTTCTCGAAAAACGCGATCCACAACTCCTCGTCGGCATCCTCAAAGAGCTCGATGAGCGACGTTGACGAAACGAGCCGAACGCGATGGAGGAGCCTCGGTGGACTTGGCGCGGGGCTCCTCCGTGGCGCGGATCCGAACAAAAACCTTTTTCAGACCATTTTTTCGGCTTCCGGCAACCCCTGAAGACATATAATTATCAGGCTGGGTTGTCGCGGACCGGAGGCAACCGACCACGTCCTCGCGCCGCTTCGAAAATCGTCCCTTCGTTCCGCCGGAGCGCGGCCGCTCGGGGCCGTCTTTGAATTTCAATCAGGCGATCGGCCCTCGATCGGCAACCTTTTCAGCCCACGCGCGCCGCGCGGCGGCGAGTAACCGCGGACCACTCGGTTTAAACCACTCGGCCGACCCATGGTTCTCGCCATACATGGCGGGTTTTGTGTTATGCTTTCTTCGCGCGCTTCGTGTCCTTGAGTTGGGAAGCGCCGATCCACGCGGACATTTTCGGGTGGGCGACTTGGCCTCGTGTTGTCCGTCCGCTCCACCTATCGCGATTCATCCTTGATTCACTGGTCGCGAGACCCCTGCGACGGGGAATAGAGTCATGGTCTCATTGGCGCAGCGCATCCGAGATTTTCGTTACTCGAAGGGGTGGGGCCCCGACGAGTTGGCCAACCGCGCGGAAATTTCGCGGACGGCCTTATACCAGATCGAGAGCGGCAAGACGGGTCTGCCGCGGGCCGGCACGCTTCGGCGCATCGCGCTGGCGCTCGGAGTCTCGATGGATCAACTGCTCGGCGAGGAGAATCCATCGACGGCTCGATCGAGCGGCAGGCATTACCGCGCCCCGGTTCGAGGTCGGACGACGCGAGACTGGACGTCGGCGGAGGGGGGCCCTTTGAATCTGCCTCCCACATCCGCCGCGCGAGCCGGTCCCACCGAAGACCACGCCGAGGCGGGACGCGTCGCGGCGGAGGCCGTCCACCGCTCAATGGCGGTCCACGAGGGAGCTTTATCGCGGGAGGGAGAGCTGATGTCCAAGCTCCATGACCTCTTGCAATCCCCCATGAGCTCGGGGGTTGCTCGCGTCTTGGACGACCTGCACGAAATGATGATTCGGTCGCGAGTTTCCCGTTAAAATCCGGATCGCCGCGGAAAAACCACTCCAACGGCGATTTATGGGGTAAATTTTCTCAAGTCGCCCCTTCGGAAATCCGAAGGGGCGTCGCGAGACACTGTCGCGCCGACATCTTGAGGCAGACCCCAATGAATTCGAATCAGCGGCATCACGGCCCCATCGCGCCCCGGCGCTTCGCCATCGCGTCCATGCTCGGACTCCTCCTTCTGGGAGTCGCGACAACTCCGACCCCAGCGCAATCGCTTCACTGGGCCGAGGAGCCGATGGACGCGCCACAACTGGGCACCTTCCAGCCCACTCCCTACATCATGGTCGGGGGAGCGGCCCCAACCTCTTTCGGCTACTCTCCGTTGGGGACGTTCGGCGACGGATCCATGGCCTTAAACGGCCCTTTCTCGCCCATGCGCTCGATTTCCGCTCCGGTGACGGTTTACAGCCGGGGATACGATGGCGTGCTTCGGGCCGAGACCGCGACGTCCTTCTCGAATCCGAACCTCCCCATCCTGTCCCCCGTCATTTATCCCACCCAGTCGAGCTACTACTACGCGCCCAGGGTCGAACGGACCCCGCCGTGGTGGAATAGGGACGTCAACTGGATCGACCACCGCTAGGGGTTTCCCAAGCGGGAGGCGCGCCGGCGTCGCCAAGCTCGGACAGCCTTCGATAGGTCGCCCCCGCTCGAACCGGGGGATCGAGCCAGCGCTGTTTGGCCGGAATGCGGGGTTCGTAGCCTTCGAGGTATTCCGGACGGAAGCGGCGGACTCTGGCGAGGATCGCGTCGATCTCGGGTTCGCGAGCGGCGTCGAGCTTGGCGAGGACCTGGTCGTCCTCGCCGAGCAGGTCGCCTTCGCCAAGCACCCCCAAACGGAAGCCTTCACGCAGCGCGCCGGCGAATTCGTTGTAAATGAAGGTCTCGGTGGGGCTCGCCCACCAGTCGCGGTTCATGATGGCGAAGAGCCTGGCGGCGAGTCGGGCCACGCCGGGCTCGCGAAAGACCATGGTGGACTCGACGATCTCGAGCTCCTCCAGAATCCGCGCGGCGTCGGCTCCGCTCATCACACCGCAGGCCGTCCCGTCGCGCAAGAAATAGTCGAGTCGATCAGCGCAAAGGAGCGGGAGCGGACGCTCCAGGATCGGGTAATGGGTGTCGTCGTAAAAATCCTCGGGCGCGTAACCCAGGCGCTCCAGGGCCGACGCGACGTCGGGCCGGTTGAGCATAATCGGCTTGAGGCTCTCGTGATGGTCCTGCTCGGCCGAGGCCGAGGTGACGAGGAAGTCGACCGCGTGCGAGAACGCCGTGTGCGAGATGTCGTGCAGCAGGCCGGCGACCCGCTCCTTCCGATCGGCCCCAAGCCGCCCGAGCAGCTCGAAGACGCCGAGGCTATGCTCGTATCGCGTCACGTTTTTGAAGGGAAAGGCGATGGCCGACGGCCCCGCCTGCCTGACGCCCCGAAGGCGCTGGAAGGTCGGCCCTTCGATCAAGCTCAGGATTTCGGGGTCGGTGATCGTCACGTCCCCGTAAACCCTGTCGCGCCAATGCATCGAGCTGAACCTCACTTCACCCAAGCTTCGGGCGCTTCGCCACCGCGTCGGAGCCATCCCAACAATCATCCGAGCCTCGCCGACGGTTTTCAAGAGGAGTCGAAAAAGGGCCCCCCTTGATGCTGGCGTCGAGCCATGCGGGACGAGCCTTTTTTCAGACCGCCCACAACGGTTGTCCGCATGACGAGGCTTGACCGGAATGAACCGGCCGCGCGACTCGGTTTTTTGGTCCCGCGTCGCGATTTATGTGGCATGATTAGCAAGGGGAAATTGCGCGCGGAGCTTTCTTGGCCCCCCGCGGGATCGCCGCCCCTCGCCGAGTTCATGATCGTCGACCAGGAGGGGACTCTCATATTTGAGAAATAATGACCGAACGAACCCAATTTCCCGGGACGTCCCTCTTTCTGGCAAGTTCTTCCCTCATAACGGGTTGCGGAGATTCTCCGCGTATTGTCGAAGATGGGGGGTCGAGACCGAACGAACCCAATTTGGCGAACCGCGGGTCGGTTGGCGACGGTCTCTCGCGGCCGCCTTGAGGATCAATTGCGAGTGGCGCGCCCGAAAAAGCCGGCGCGGCGGGCCTCTACTCCGTTGCTTTTGGCTCGACGGCGGGGCAGGATGTCCCAAGCGTCCGCGCGGGCGACATATTCCGGCGCGACGTTTCGGTTCGTTTAAGGTCGACATTGGAGTCGTGAATGACGCCCACGCGGGGCGGCGGGGTCGGGCATGATCGAGTTCGCGTGTAAGATGTGGCGGGTCGTCGCGCTGGCGGCGGGCCTCTTGCTTCCCATGGCGATGGCCGTCCCGGGCGAGGCCGCGACGGACCGAGGGGGTGGGACCTTGGAAAAATCGGACTTTGGCCGAACCCCGGACGGAACTCCGGTCGAACTGTACGCGCTGAAGAACGGTCGGATCACGGTCAAGATCACGACCTACGGAGCCACCGTCGTTTCAATCGAAGCGCCCGACCGCGACGGTCGAGTCGACGACGTCGCTCTCGGGTTCGACTCGCTGGAGGGGTATCTCGGCGAGCATCCGTACTTCGGCGCGACCGTCGGCCGCGTCGCCAACCGAATCGCCAAGGGGAAATTCACCCTCGACGGCAAGGAATACTCGCTGGCGCTCAACAATGGGCCCAACGCTCTCCACGGCGGAATCAAAGGTTTCAACCGGGTCGTCTGGAAGGCCGAGGAGGTCTCCAGCCCCGATGGCCCGTCGGTCAAGATGACCCACCTCAGCCCCGACGGCGACGAAGGATACCCGGGCAATCTAACCGTCTCCATCACCTTTACGGTCACGGCCCGCGACGAGTTGAAGATCGACTATTCCGCCACGACCGACAAGGCCACCCCCGTCAACCTATCGAACCACAGTTATTTCAACCTGGGGGGCAAGACCGACGAGTCGATCCTCGGTCATGAGCTGACCCTCGCGGCCAACCATTACACGCCGGTCGACGACACGCTCATTCCCACCGGCGAGATCGCCCCGGTGGAGGGAACCCCGCTCGACTTCCGCAAGCCAACCGCCATCGGCGCCCGAATCGACCAGCTCAAGGGCGAACCCGGCGGCTACGATCACAACTTCGCGCTGAACAACCAAGACGGAACGCTCGCCGTCGCCGCCCGCGTTTACGATCCCAAGTCGGGCCGAGTGGTTGAGATGGCGACGACCGAGCCCGGCGTCCAGTTCTACAGCGGCAACTTCCTGGACGGAACCAACGTCGGCAAGGGAGGGATCGTCTATAAGAAGCACCACGGTCTCTGCCTGGAGGCCCAGCACTTCCCGGACTCGGTGAATCAGCCCAACTTCCCCAACACGATCCTGAAGCCGGGACAAACCTACTCGCAGACCACGGTTTACACCTTCTCGACGAAGTAACGCCCCCCAATTG
>Ga0182742_1005452_pt1 | contig 10723 bp, 10 predicted proteins | sample eDN5th37CBELigMG_FD_128880 | JGI IMG/M metagenome (GOLD analysis project Ga0182742, IMG submission 128880) | Enriched Miracle-Growth compost microbial communities from Emeryville, California, USA - eDNA 5th pass 37_C BE-Lig MG (version 2)... ... | reverse complement strand
GCCCCGCCGCGTGCTCGCCGATGTCATCGCCCGTCCGTCCCACCGCGCCCGCGCGTTCGCCGTGGACGCGGCGCTCGTGATCACCGGCGCCGCCGTGGTCGCCCTGCTCGCGCAGGTCGAGATCCCGCTGTGGCCGGTGCCCATCACGGGCCAGACGCTCGGCGTCATCGTCGTCGGCGCCGCCCTCGGAGCATGGCGCGGCGCGGCGGCTCTCACGACCTACATGATCGCGGGCCTCGCGGGCATGCCCGTGTTCGCCGGATTCACCGGCACGGTCGCCGCCCTCGCGAAGCCGAGCTTCGGCTACATCATCGGCTTCGTGCTCGCCGCGTTCGTCGCGGGCTGGTTCGCCGAGCGCGCGTGGGACCGCAAGCCGTGGCTCGCGTTCGTCGGCTTCGCCATCGCCAGCGTCGTGCCGTTCCTGTTCGGCGTCCCGTACCTCGCCTACATCCTCAATGTCGCCGGCGGCGCACAGCTGACGTTCGCCCAGGTGCTGGAGGTGGGTGTCTTCCCCTTCATCGTGGGCGGTGTCATCAAGGCGCTCATCGCCGCAGTGCTGATTCCGGCGGCGTGGGCGCTCGTGCGCAAGGTCGACGCGACGAAGCCCTGACGGCGCAGCATCCGTCTTCTCGGAGGTCCCGGCGATGCCGGGGCCTCCCTCTTCGTGGGAATCCGATTAGCGGCGACAACCACCGGTAGGTAAAGTAAGGCTGTCCTTACTCGTCCCCCGGAGGTTACCCCGTGCCCTTCTCCCGCCCCGCCACCGCGATCGCGCTCTCCGCGCTGACCGTCCTCGCCCTCGCCGGGTGTGCGTCCTCTGCCGCCGAGGGCGGCGACACGGCAGCGAACGAGGCGGATGCGGGCGCCTTCCCCATCACGATCGAGCACGCCTTCGGCGAGACGACGATCGAATCGAAGCCCGAGCGCGTCGCGACCGTGTCGTGGTCGAACCAGGAGGTGCCGATCGCGCTCGGCATCGTTCCGGTGGGCATGGCAGAGGTCGCGTGGGGCGACGACGACAATGACGGTGTGCTGCCGTGGGTGGAGGACGCACTCGAGGAGCTCGGCGCCGAGACGCCCGTGCTGTTCGACGAGACCGACGGCATCGACTTCGAGGCCGTGGCCGACACGCAGCCCGACGTGATCCTCGCCGCGTACTCGGGCCTCACGCAGGAGGACTACGACACGCTGTCGAAGATCGCACCGGTCGTCGCCTACCCCGAGGTGCCGTGGGGCACGTCCTACGAAGACATGATCCGCCTCAACTCGACCGCCCTCGGCCTCGCCGAGGAGGGTGACGCGCTCATCGAAGAGCTGCACGCCGAGGTCGAGGCGGCCCTCGCCGACTTCCCCGAGCTCGCCGAATCGAAGGTGCTGTTCTCGTACATCGACCCGTCGGACTTCAGTCAGATCGGGTTCTACACGAGCCTCGACACGCGGCCGGGTTTCCTCATGGACCTCGGACTCCCGCTTCCGACGATCGTCGAGGAGGAGTCTGCCGGGACCGACCAGTTCTACACGACCGTGAGCGCCGAGCAGGCCGACCGCTTCGAAGACGTCGACGTGTTCGTGACCTACGGCGACGCGAGCGGCAGCATCATCGAGCAGCTGCAGGCCGACCCGCTGCTGTCGCAGATCCCGGCGATCGCCGCCGGCCACATCGCGATCCTCGAGGAGTCGACCCCTCTCGCGGCATCCGCCAACCCGTCGCCGCTGTCGATCGGCTGGGGCGTGCGCGATTACTTCGCGGTCCTCGCCGGCGCCCTCGACTGATCCTGCGAGCCACAGCCCCGTGACCGTCACGCAGACCCGCCCACCGGCGCTGGACACCGCCGCACTGCGGCGACCGGCAACCGTACGGCTGGCGTGGTTCGCCGGGTCGATCGTCGTCCTCGCGGCGCTGTGCGTGGCATCCGTCGCCTTCGGAGTGCGGGAGGTGTCGCTCGGCGACATCCTCGCCGGACTCAGCGGCGACACGAGCGGAGTCGCCGAAGCGGCAGTCGTCGCGCGGCTTCCGCGGACGGTGCTCGCGATGCTGGTCGGCGCCGCGCTCGCCCTCGCGGGGGCGTCTCTGCAGGCGGTGACGCGCAATCCGCTCGCCGACCCCGCGATCCTCGGCATCTCGGGCGGCGCCGCACTCGTCGTCGTGGCGGGCATCGCGTTCTTCGGCCTGTCCGACCCGTACGCGATCATCGCCCTGGCGACAGCCGGCGCAGCCGGGGCCTCGGCGTTCGTCTACGCGGTCGGCTCGCTCGGCCGTGGCGGCGCGACGCCCCTCAAGCTCGCTCTCGCGGGCGCGGCCAGCTCAGCCGCCTTCCTTTCGCTCGTGAGCGCGATCCTGCTGCCGCGCATCGACATCGTCGAGCGCTTCCGGTTCTGGCAGATCGGGGGCGTCGGCGGCGCGACGTGGGACCGCATCGGCGTCGCGCTCCCGTTCCTCGCCGTCGGCGCGCTCGTGTGCTTCGTGTGCGCGCGAGGCATGAACTCGCTCGCGCTCGGCGACGACCTCGCGGCGGGACTCGGGCAGAACGTCGCCCGCACGCGGCTGGTCGCGTTCGTGGGCGCCGTGATCCTGTGCGGCGCGGCCACGGCGATCGCGGGCCCGATCGGGTTCGTCGGCCTCATCGTGCCGCACATGTGCCGCCTGCTGGTGGGCACCGACCACCGCTGGCTCCTCCCGTTCACCGCGGTGTCGGGCGCTGCGCTCCTGGTCGCCGCCGACGTCGTGGGGCGCCTCATCGCGCGCCCCGACGAGGTCGAGGTCGGCGTCATCACCGCGCTCATCGGGGCGCCGTTGTTCATCTGGATCGTCCGCCGACAGAGGGTGCGCGAACTGTGACCGCCCCGACGAGCCTCGAGACGCCCCCCGCCGCCGGCGGGGCGTCCGCCGCGACTTCGATCGCGAGGGGGCGCCGCAGCCGCGTCCGTCGCCGCACCCTCATCACCACCGGGCTCGGCGTCGCGATCGTCGTCGTGTTCGCGCTGTCGCTCATGGTGGGCCGCACGTTCTACACGCCTCTCGAGGTGCTCGACGTGCTCGCCGGTCACGCGGTGCCGGGCGCCTCGTTCACGGTCGGCGAGCTGCGGCTGCCGCGCGCGGTGCTCGGATTGCTCGCCGGCTTCGCATTCGGGGTCGCGGGCGTGACCTTCCAGACGATCCTGCGGAACCCCCTCGCCTCCCCCGACATCATCGGCATCTCCTCGGGCGCGACCGCCGCGGCCGTGTTCGGGATCATCGTGCTGTCGCAGGGCGAGACCACCGTGTCACTCCTCGCGCTCGGCGGCGCGCTCGTCACCGCCCTCGCGATCTACCTGCTGTCGAACAAGGGCGGCTTCGCGGGCACACGGCTCATCCTCATCGGCATCGGCGTCGCGGCGATGCTCAACGCCGCGGTGACCTATCTGCTGTCGAAGGCCGCGGCGTGGGACCTCCAGTCCGCGCTCCGCTGGATCACGGGAAGCCTCAACGGCGCGAGCTGGGCGACGCTCCTTCCGCTCGCCATCGCTTCCGTCGTGGTCGTGCCCGCTCTCCTGAGCCAGGGGCGCAATCTCGGCGTGCTCCGGCTCGGCGACGACTCCGCCGCGGGGCTCGGCGTGCGCGTGACCCCCTCACGCGTCGTCGCCATCCTCGCCGCTGTCGCACTGCTCGCGTTCGCCACCGCGGCGACCGGTCCGATCGCCTTCGTCGCTTTCATGGCAGGCCCCATCGCCGCACGCATCGTCGGATCGGGCTCCGCACTCCTGCTCCCGTCGGGCTTCATCGGCGCGCTCCTCGTGCTCATCGCCGACATCGTCGGCCAGTTCGCCTTCGATGCCCGCTACCCCGTCGGCGTGATCACCGGTGTCGTCGGCGCGCCCTACCTCATCTACCTCCTCATCAGGACGAACCGCTCCGGAGGCTCGCTATGACCGCTTCCCACACGCTCTCCGCTGAGGCCCTCGCCCTCGGCTACGGTGACCGCGTCATCATCGAAGGGCTCGACCTGCAGATCCCGCCGGGCCGGATCACGGCGATCGTGGGCGCCAACGGATGCGGCAAGTCCACGCTCCTGCGTGCGCTCTCGCGCCTCATTCCGGCTCGCTCGGGCCACGTCGTTCTGGACGGCAAAGCGCTCCACTCCCGCCCCACGAAAGAGGTCGCCCGCACGCTCGGCCTTCTCCCCCAGAGCCCGATCGCACCGGAAGGAATCGCGGTCGCCGACCTCGTCGGCCGGGGGCGACACCCCCACCAGAAGCTCCTCGCCCGCTGGAGCGCGCGCGACTACGAGGTCGTCGCCCAGTCGCTCGAGGCGACGGGAACGTCCGACCTCGCCGATCGCGCCGTCGACGAGCTGTCGGGCGGACAACGCCAGCGCGTGTGGATCGCGATGGCGCTCGCGCAGGAGACCGACATCCTCCTCCTCGACGAGCCGACCACCTTCCTCGACGTCGCCCACCAGGTCGAGGTGCTCGATCTGCTCACCGACCTCAACCGTGAGCGCGGCACCACGATCGTCATGGTGCTCCACGACATGAACATGGCCTCCCGCTACGCCGACCACCTCTTCGCCCTCCGCGACGGCCGCATCGTCGCGAGCGGCCCGCCGAGCGAGGTCGTCACGAGCGAGCTCATCCGCGACGTGTTCGACCTCGACGCACTCGTCGTGCCCGATCCCGTCTCGGGCGCGCCGATCGTCCTGCCGCGCGGACGACACCACGTCGTCACCGCCGAGGCGTCGGCCGCTGAACGGGCCGCTGCGAAGCACTTCGCGGGCGCGGCATCCGAATCACCGTCCGTCCGCGCGAATGCACCCGCCCCGGTCACGACAGGAGCAGCGCATGGCTTCCGCAGGTGATGAGCACCGATTCTTCCGCGCCACCGTCAAGGCGATCACCGATGTGACGCCGAGCTTCCGGCGGTTCACGTTCGGCGGCGAAGACCTGGCCGAGTACGGCGACCCGGGCTTCGACCAGCGCATCAAGATCGTCTTCCCGACCGCGACGCTGGGGCTGGACGCGATGCCGACCGGCGAGGACTGGTACACGCAGTGGCGGGCGCTGCCCGATGACCGCCGCCCTCCGTTCCGCACGTACACGACGCGCTACGTCCGCAACGACGTGCGCGAGGTGGACGTCGACATGGTCGCACACGAGGTGATTGGTCCTGCGTCGGAGTGGGTCGCGAACGCCCGCGTCGGCGACGAGGTGCTCATCTTCGCGCCGACGACGGCGCACACGGGCGTCAGCTACGGCATCGACTTCGTGCCGCCGGCGCGCGTCGACGACATCCTGCTCGCGGGCGACGAGACCGCCGCACCGGCGATCGCCGCGATCCTCGAGCAGCTCCCGCGCGACGCGCGCGGGGTCGTCGTGCTCGAGGTGCCCGAAGAGGGCGACACCGGTTACCTGCCGCGGCATCCCGGCTTCCAGTACCGCGTCGGCGCGCGGGGGCGCTCCACCCGGCACTGTCACCTCGTCGGCTCGGTCACGGATGCCGCGACCGCCCTCACCCCGCCCGGGCACGGTGCCGACGTCGAAGAGGTCGACATCGATGAGGGGCTCCTGTGGGAGGTGCCCCGCACGACCAAGGGCGGCGCCGCGCTCAAACGCGCACGGCTCTACGCGTGGCTCGCGGGCGAGGCCGGTGCGATCAAGACCCTCCGCCGTCACCTCGTGACCGACCGAGGCGTCGACCGCCGCGCCGTCGCCTTCATGGGCTACTGGCGCGTCGGCCGCGCCGAGAATTGAGTCGTCAAGGCTGAGCGAGCGAAGCGAGATGAAGCCTGTCTCGCGCCCCGGAACCAATCACCGGCCCTACTGCGCCTCCGCCCGCGCCTCGTGCGCGTGCCCGAGGCGCAGCCCCGGCACGAGCGCGAGCAGCGCGAGACCGACGCCCAGGAGGAAGACCGCCGGGAACGCGGCGTCCGTCGCGATGAGCGACGTGAAGACGATGCCCATCGCCGCGATCGACGTGGCCGCACCGACCGAGTCCGAGATCGACAGCGCCGAGGAGTTGAAGCCCTGGTCGCGCGGCGTCGAATAGGCGAGGGTCAGCACCGTGAGCCGCGGGTACATGAGGCCCATCCCCGACCCCGCGAACGCCCACCCGATGACGATGATCAGCGGATGCAGGTGCAGCGTCGCGCTGAGGGCGCAGACGGCCGTCGCGGCGGCGAGCTGTGCCACTCCGAAGATCGTGATGCGTGTGTTGCCGATGCGGTCGCCGAAGCGGCCCTGCACGTCTGCGGCCGCGGCCCACGTGAGAGCGGCGGCGGTGAGACCGAGGCCCGCCCACGTCGGCGAGAAGTCGTACTCGTCGATGAGGAGGTAAGGCACGTAGATCTCCGCGCCGAAGAGGGCGCCCGCGATGAGTCCGCGCATGAGCACGACGCTCGGCAGTCCGCGCGCTGCCGTCAGCGTGCGGCGGGGCAGCAGAGGCCGAACCGCGAACGCGATGACGATGACGGATGCCACGACCGTCGGGATCGCGAAGGGCCCGAGCTCCCCGGCGAGGCTCAGTGCCAGCGCGCCGATCGCGACCGCGACGGCGCACGCGAGGCGCGGCCCGATGCGGGCGGTCGACGGATGCTCCGTGTCGAGCGGCGTACCCCACAGGCGCGTCGCGACCATGATGTAGGCGAGCACCGTGAGCGCTGCCACGCCGAGGAACACCCACCGCCAGTGGATGTACTCGGTGACGGCACCCGCGAGGAACGGCCCGATCAGCGAGGGCACGACCCACGCGGCTGAGAACGCAGCGAAGACGCGTCCGTGGATCGCGGGCGGGTACACGCGTGCCACGACCACGTACAGCGCGACCGTCTGGCCGCCGGTCCCGAGGCCCTGGATGAGCCGTCCGATGACGAGGACCTCCATCGTGGGGGCGAGTCCCGCGACGATCAGGCCGCCGACGAAGAGGATGACGGATGCCGTGAGCGGCCACACGGGGCCGGAACGGTCGCTCCATGCACCCACGGCCACCATGCCGATGACTCCCGTGGCGAGGGTGCCCGAGAACGCGATGGCGTAGAGCGCGGCCCCGTCGAGGTCGTCGCTCACGACCGGCATGACCGTCGTGACCGCGAGCGACTGGATCGCCGCCAGGAAGATCATCGCGACCGCGCCGACGGTCACCCACACGAACTGCGGGCTCCAGATGCCGGCCGGGTTCGGCGACGATGCAGGCCTCGGAGGCGTCACGATGCGGCCAGCGCGCCGATCCGCGCGACGGCCTCCCGCAGCAGGTCGGGGTCGCACCCGAAGTTGATGCGCACATGCCCCTTGCCCTCCTCGCCGAAGTGCGGGCCGAAGTGCAGGGCGACTTTCGCCTCGCGCAGGATCTTCGTCGCGGGGTTGTCGCCCCAACCCAGCGCGGACAGATCCACCCACGCGAGGAAGCCGGCGTCGGGGATGCGGAAGCGCGCGCCCGGGACGTGCTCGTCGAGCAGGTCAGCGAGCAGCCGGCGGTTGCCGTCGAGCGCCGCGAGCTCAGCGTCGAGCCACGCGTCGCTCTCCTCCGAGAGCGCTGCGACGCCCGCGAGCGCGCCGAAGAGCCCTGTGCGCCACTCGACCTCGGCGGGCATCTCGCGCACGATGCGTGCCGTCTCGTCGGACGCCGTCACCATGAGGGCGCACTTCAGACCCGCGAGGTTGTACGCCTTGCTCGCGCTGGTGACCGCGTAGCCGACGCGTGCGGCCTCGTCAGAAGCGGCAAGGAACGGCGTGAAGGTCGCGTCGGAGTGCGTGAGCGGCGCGTGGATCTCATCGCTCACGACGACGGCGTCATGCGCCGCGACGATGCGAGCCAGGTCCGCCAGACTCTCCCGGGAGTGAACCGTGCCGGTGGGGTTGTGCGGATTGCACAGCAGAACGGCGCGCGCACCGCCGGCGAGGGCGGCCTCGATGCCCGCGAGGTCGAGCTCCCACCGGTCACCGGTATCGCGAAGCGGTACGCGCTCGATGACCGCCTCGGCCTCGGGCACGCAGTCGTAGAAGGGCGGATACACGGGCGGCGTGACGACGACGCGATCCCCCGGCTCGGTGACGCGGCGCAGGATCTCGACGACGCCCATCATGACGTCGGCGGTCGAGCGGACGCGCGCGGGGTCGACCTCCCACCCGAAGCGACGGCGGGCGAACGTCGCGAATGCGTCGCGAATGCCGGGGTCGGGCGGCGTGTAGCCCGTGTCGCCGAGCGCGACCGCGCGAGCCAGACGCTCGGTGATGGCCGGCGCGAGCGGGTAGTCGGTCTCGGCCACGAACATGGGGATCACGTCCGGCCCGTAGGTGCGCCACTTCGTGCTCGAGCGTTCGCGGAGCTGGTCGATCGGAAGGGCCTGCAGGGGGGTCACGCTCACTCCTCGAGCCTATCGAGGACAGACGGATGCCCCGTCCGCCCCGTCAGCGGGCGACACCGCTCAGCGGAATCGGCTTCAGATGGCGAAGCCGAGCGCCCGCATCATGTCGCGGCCGTCATCGGTGATGCGCTCCGGGCCCCACGGCGGCATCCACACCCAGTTGATCCGGAACCGCTCGACGACCTCGTCGAGCGCCTGCGCGGTCTGCTCCTCGAGGACATCCGTGAGCGGGCATCCGGCGGAGGTCAGCGTCATGTGGATGACCAGCGCGTCGTTCTCGTCGTCCCACGCGAGGTCGTACACGAGGCCGAGGTCGACGACGTTGATCCCCAGTTCGGGGTCCATGACGTCCTTGAGGGCCTCGGTGACCTCGTCGTACTTCTCGGGAGTGAGCGTCGCGGTCATACTCCTGATCCTACGCCTCGCTCGTCACAGGGGCGTCGGCCGGCTCCTCTTCGCCCGCGGGCAGGTAGCGGTCGTAGCCTTCCTCCTCGAGGCGATCGGCGAGCTCGGGGCCGCCCTCCTCGACGATGCGCCCGCCCACCATGACGTGGACGTAGTCCGGGCGGATGTAGCGGAGGATGCGCGTGTAGTGCGTGATGAGCAGCACGCCGAGGTCGGTCTCGGCCTTCGCGCGGTTCACGCCCTCGGAGACGACCTTGAGTGCGTCGACGTCGAGGCCCGAGTCGGTCTCGTCGAGCACGGCGATCTGCGGCTTGAGGAGCTCGAGCTGGAGGATCTCGTGGCGCTTCTTCTCACCGCCCGAGAAGCCCTCGTTGACGTTGCGCTGTGCGAACTTCGCATCCATGCGAAGGTTCTTCATCGCGGACTTGACGTCCTTCGTCCACGTGCGGATCGAGGGCGCCTCGCCGTCGATCGCGGTCTTCGCGGTGCGGAGGAAGTTCGTGACCGTCACACCAGGGATCTCGACGGGGTACTGCATCGCGAGGAAGAGTCCGGCGCGGGCGCGCTCGTCGACCGACATCGCGAGGACGTCCTCACCGTCGAGCGTGATCGTGCCGGAGGTCACGTTGTACTTCGGGTGACCGGCGATCGTGTAGGCGAGTGTGGACTTGCCCGAGCCGTTCGGGCCCATGATCGCGTGGGTCTCACCGGTGCGGATGGTGAGCGTCACGCCGTTGAGGATGGGGGTGATGCCGGCATCCGTCTCGACCGTCACATGCAGGTCGCGGATCTCGAGGACAGACATTTCGTTCGATACCTTCTTCAGTTCAGTGCGAGCTTGACGGCCGGGTCGACGAACACGTCGTCACCGTCGATCGTGACCTGGAACACCGGGACGGGCTCGTAGGCCGGGAGGTTGAGGGGCTTGCCGGTGCGCAGCGAGAACGCCGAGCCGTGGGCCCAGCACTCGATCGTGTCGCCGTCGACGAAGCCTTCCGACAGCGAGATGTCGCCGTGCGTGCACGTGTCGCCGATCGCGTGCACCTCGCCGTTCGAGTCGAGGACGACAGCGATCGCGACGCCGTCGATCTCGAAACGACGCGCTTCGTCCTGCACGAGTTCGCTGAGCGAGCAGACGCGCTGCGAGGTCATCGAGTGACCTCCAGCTCGAGCTCGGACTCGATCGCGGCGAACAGCTCCTGCTCGAGCGAAGGCACGCCGACCTTCTGCACGATCTCGGCGAGGAATCCGAGCACGACCATCCGTCGCGCCTCTTCTTCGGGGATGCCGCGAGCCTGCAGGTAGAAGAGCTGCTCGTCGTCGAAGCGTCCGGTCGCCGAGGCGTGGCCGGCGCCGCGGATGTCGCCCGTCTCGATCTCGAGGTTCGGTGTCGACTCGGCGCGCGCGCCGTCGGTGAGCACGAGGTTGCGGTTCGCCTCATAGGAGTCGGTGCCGACCGCGTCGGGGCCGATCAGCACGTCGCCGACCCACACACTGCGCGCACCTTCTCCCTGCAGCGCGCCCTTGTAGAGCACGTCACCGGTCGTCTCGGCTCCCTTGTGGAAGAGGTACACCTGGCTCTCGAGGTGCTGCCCCGAGTCGGAGTAGCTGAGGCCGTACAGCTCTCCACGCGAACCCGTGCCCGCCAACTCGACGTTCGGGTTGACGCGCACGACCGCTCCCCCGAAGCTCACGACGATGTGGCGCAGCGTCGCATCGCGCGACACACGGGCCTGGTGCGACGCGGCGTGGACCGCATCGTCGTCCCACTGCTGGACCGAGATCACCTCGAGGTGCGCGCCGTCGCGGACGATGATCTCGACATTCTGCGCGAACTGCGCGCTGCCGACGTGGCGCAACACGACGGTCGAGCGGCTGTTGACTCCCGCCTCGATCACGAGGTGCGAGTGGGCGAGCAGGTCGGCGCCGGCGCCCACGACCTCGACGACGACCGGCTCGTCGAGCTCGGCATCCGCCGGGAT
>Ga0182742_1005451_pt1 | contig 10724 bp, 9 predicted proteins | sample eDN5th37CBELigMG_FD_128880 | JGI IMG/M metagenome (GOLD analysis project Ga0182742, IMG submission 128880) | Enriched Miracle-Growth compost microbial communities from Emeryville, California, USA - eDNA 5th pass 37_C BE-Lig MG (version 2)... ... | reverse complement strand
GCCGAACCATCCGGTGATGAAGCGGTGGTGGACCCATATGGCCGATATCATGGCGACGAATCCGGACAAGTCGCCGGTCGACAAGCCGCTCGTCACCGTCTTCCATATGGCATGATCCCATGAATGTCGCCGTGCTCGATGTCGGCAAGACCAATGTGAAAGCCGTCCTCGTCGATGCCGCAAAGGGGCGCGAGGTTGCTGCCCGCACGCGTCCCAACAGGGTGCTGAAGGACAGACCTTACCCGCATTTCGACGTGGATGGGATCTTCGCGTTCTTCCTGGGCGCTCTGAAGGAGCTCAACACGGAATTCGGGTTTGACGCCATCTCGATCACCGCTCACGGAGCGAGCGGAGCGCTGCTGGGCGAGAAAGGGCTGGCGCTGCCCGTTCTCGATTACGAGTTCCGCTATCCGGCGGAGATCACGACTGCCTATGATGCGATCAGGCCGCCCTTCTCGGAGACCTTCTCGCCGCGCCTGCCCGGCGGTCTCAATCTCGGAGCGCAGGTCCACTATCAGAAAACAGCTTTTCCGGAAGCCTTCAGGAATGTGCGGACCATCGTCACCTATCCGCAATATTGGGGCTGGAGGCTGACAGGACATGCTGCAACCGAGGTCACGTCGCTGGGTTGCCACACCGATCTCTGGCGACCGAGGCAGGGCAGCTTCTCCTCTATCGTCGAGACGCTCGGGATCGCCGACAGGCTGGCTCCTGTTCGGAGGCCCTCCGATCGGCTCGGCTATGTGACGGAGGAGATTGCCGCGAAGATCGGGCTTGACCGGCCCGTGCCGGTTCATTGCGGCATTCACGACTCGAACGCTTCGCTTCTGCCTCATCTCGGCCGGCACGAAGCTCCGTTCGCCGTGGTCTCGACAGGTACATGGGTCGTGATCTTCGCCGTCGGCGGAGACCTCAATCATCTCGATGCGGATCGTGACACCCTCGCCAATGTGGACGCCCTCGGCCGTGCCGTGCCATCCGCGCGCTTTATGGGAGGGCGCGAATTCGAGCTGCTGACAAAAGGGCAGGGGATGGCGACACCCGAAGCCGTTCACCGTGTCGTGGAAGAGCGCGTTCTCCTGACGCCGGGTGTGGTGCCGGGATGCGGCCCGTTTCCCGCTGCCGAACACCGGATCGTTAATGCCTCCGCGTTGAATGCGGATGAAACCTATGTCGCAGCGTCGCTCTACGCTGCTTTGATGACGAAAGCCTGTCTCGACCTGACCCGTGCGGCAGGACCCATCATCGTGGAAGGGCCTTTCGCGCGCAACGCCCTCTATGGAGGAGCCCTGTCGCAGGCGACCGGACGCCGGGTCATCTCTGTTTCCAGCTCTACCGGAACAAGTGTCGGCGCGGCTCTTCTTGCGCTTGGCTCCTCAACTCCGAGCGCATCGCAAGAGGGGCAGGAGGTTGGCTCTCATCAACTCCCTGAAGGATTTCGGCAATATTGCGTGGAGTGGGAGCGCTGGGCTGCGGGCGCCGGTCAGTCCTGATTGAGCTGCGAGACCCTGATAGTGCTCTCGCCGATTGCAGGATTGCGCTTCTAAGTAGGGCGCCTAGAACTGTTTCCACTTGCGTGGAATCATCTCTTTTCTTTGGTTTGCCGCATTTTTTGAAGGCGAACCGGATCCACTTCGCCGAAAAATGCTCTAGCGAGAACAAAGGATCTCTGCTTGCAGTATAAATTGCATTGTTAGATCGTTCGGAGAGTATTAATCCGTTATAGCAAGATGAACGATTAACCCCATTCCAAATTTGCCATATTGCAGCCGCACTGCGACGCTTATCTTGAAGAATAACCAGTCGGAACATTGGAAAAGCAAAACAGGCTGCTGATGAAATTGGAACGAAAGAACCTAACGCTCGCGGTGGAGACGGACAATATTCTGTCTGAACTTGAGCGCACGATGATTGCATCCATTGCCTTGATGAAGCGTCTGCGCCGCGAGAGAAGGCGTTCGACCCGGGTCGAACGCTCGGCGGAAGAGCAGACCGCTTAATCGACGGGAGTTCGATCCAACCTCAAGGCGCGGCTTGCGCCCTCACCATGAGGGCCTTGTCGGAATCTCGATGCGCGCGCCGGGCCGGTTGACGGGATTGGTGATGGGTGTTGTCCCGAAACGGGTTCGATATTCCGTCGGACAGATCCCGGTGTGACGCTTGAAGAGATCCCGGAAGAAGATCACGTCCTCATACCCGACAGCCTGGCTCACTTCCTGGATGGACTTCTGCCCGTCCTCCAGCAGCCTTTTGGCCATGGTGATGCGGATCGTGTGGATATAGCTTAGAGGGGTATGGCCCGTCGCGTCCTTGAAGCGGCGGACGAAATTGCGGGGGCTCATTCCCACCTTGGCGGCCATGGCATCGACCCCGATGGGCTGCCGAAAGTTCCTGTGCACCCAGTCCTGGGCACGTTGAATGTTTTCATCATTGTGATCCTTGCGCAGCATGACGTCGGCGAACACGGCCTGCCATGTGCGCGGCATTTCGATCAGCAGGGCCTTGGCGCATTCCAGGGCGACGTCCCGGCCGGCAAACCTTTCGACCAGATAAAGGCTCAGATCCGCGGCCGAGTTGATGCCTCCACTGCAGGTGACATCACCGGCATCGGTGATGAGATAGTCCGGCTGCCAATCCACATGGGGAAAACGCTTGCGGTAGACATCGGCCAAGGCCCAATGGGTTGTCGCACGTTTGCCATCGAGCAATCCTGCCTCCGCCAGCAGGGCCACTCCCGAGCAGACGCCGGCAATCCTTGCACCTGAACCGGCCCATGTCTTCAGCCAAGGAACGACGGCCGCATTGCGCGCGATGACGGCATCGACGGAATAGCCAGTCTCCATCATTGCATCGAGCGGCAGACCGCCTGCCGGAACGAAGACGATATCAGGCTTTTCCACATCCTCGACGGCACATGAGGGGAGGAGCGAAACCAGATGATCCGTGACGGCAGGACCGCCTCCAACTGATGCCGTCGTGACGCGAAAACGCGGCTCCGGTGCTCTGCCGTTCAGAAGATTCCAAAGGACGCCGGCATTCCGGAAGATCTCCATCGGGAGGAGAGCCGTCGAGGCGCATCCGCCATTCAGGAACAGAACGACCACATGGAGCATCGGCGTGTCTCCCTGGCAGTTTTGCCCCCTTACGTTGTCATGATCGCCTCTCCTGGGCAAGTAAACTCCAGGGCACAATGAAGCTGGGTTTGCTGCGTCCGCCGTCCGGCGCCGGAAGATCGCGCCTGCGCGTGCTCAACTCTGCCACCAACCTGGGAATCTGTGCTCATGACGACGCTCATCGCTCATCGCTGCCATCTCTCGGCGAGAACCGCCCTCGTCTCGGCGACAGCCGTTCTGGCGATCCTTGCGGGAAGTGCCGTTGATGCGTGCCCTCTCGGAGGGCATGACAGTCCACGCGTGCGGATGCTCCACGCCCTGCAGAAGCCGGGCCAGCACAATGCGGGACATCATATGAATGTCGCGCAGCTCCAATCGCAGCCGCAGCAAGCTCAGCCGAAACGCACGGAGCTCGGCGCCTATAGCCGCGACCTGCCGCGGGGAGCCGCTGCGCCGCGCGCGGAGGGGAAGCCGCCCCTTTACGACAATCTGGGCAGACTCTCCTGGGCTGTGACCAAGGACCCGAACGGACAAGCTCAGGCCTATTTCGATCAGGGATACCGGTTGGGATGGGGCTTCAATCATGCGGAGGCGGCACGCTCCTTCCGCGCCGCGCAGGAACTCGATCCAAGCTGCGCCATGTGTCTGTGGGGTGAGGCATGGGTTCTAGGTCCGCACATCAACTATCCGATGGATGCCGACGCCAATGCGCGCGCGCTCGTCGTGCTCGAGAAGGCGCGGAGCCTCGCGGGCGGCGACGAGTTGCAGGTTGCACTGGTGGAGGCAATATCGAAGCGGCACTCGCCCGATCCCAATGCGGACCGGAAAGCTCTGGACCAGGCCTATGCAGATGCGATGGAGGCGGTGCAGGCCCGCTTCCCGCAAAACGCTCATGTGGCTCTGCTTACGGCTGATGCGCTCATGAATCTCACGCCGTGGGACTATTGGGCGGATGGCGGAAAGACCCCTAAGGGAAAGACCGAGAAGATCGTCGCGCTGATCGAAGGTGTTCTCGGCACGCGCCAGCTCGGGCCCTTGGAGGCAAATCCCGATCATCCCGGCGCTATCCATCTCTACATCCATGCGGTCGAATCGTCCGACCGTCCGGAGCGGGCCGCGCCGCATGCGGAGCGGCTGGAGAAGCTGATCCCGGGCGCAGGACATCTCGTGCATATGCCGAGCCACATCTGGTATCGCCTCGGGCGGTGGCGCGAGAGTCTCGATGCCAATGTGCGTGCGGCGGCGGCCGATGAAGCATTCCTGAAGCAGGGATCGGCAAGCCTTCTCTATTCCGAGGCCTACTACGCCCACAACGTCCATTTCGTCATGGTCTCGGCTCTGACGGGAGGAGATGGGGGGACGGCCATCGAGGCCGCGCGGAAGCTTTCGGGCATCGTCTCGGACCGGGCCAAGCGCGAAGTGCCGTGGACGCAGCCGATCGCCGCTGCGCCATACAACGCCCATGCTCTCTTCTCGAAGCCGGAGGATGTGCTGGCGCTTCCGAAGCCGCCGGGAGACTTCCCGTTCGTGGAAGCCGCATGGCATTATGCCCGCGGCGTCGCTCTGGCCCGTCTCGGCCGTGCCGATGAGGCGCGCGCCGAAGCAGCCGCCATCGAGGCGCTGGCAAAGCGGCCGGAGATCACGGCCTTGCCCGATGCAGGCGTACCCGGACCGGATGTGCTGACCATCGCCGCACGCGAGATTGAGGCCAGAATCGCGCAGAATGCGGGAGATCAAGCCAAGGCCGCCATGCTGTTCGCGGAGGCAGCCGAGATCCAGGATCGGCTCCCCTACATGGAGCCGCCGTACTGGTACTACCCCGTGCACCAGTCGCTCGGCGCGGCGCTGATGGCGCAGGGAAAAACGGCGGAGGCGGAGGAGGCTTTCCGGGCTGCGCTCCAGCGCTCGCCGAACAATGGCTGGGCTGCGGCCGGATTGCTACTTACGGCCAAGGCGCGTGGCGACCAGAAAACCGTCGAGGAAGCCCAGGCGCTGATGCAGAAGAACTGGTTCGGCGCGAGCACGCCTGCACCTGATCAGCTTTGACCTCACAGCATGGAATGCGGATCACAACGAAGGGCTCTGGTGAGATTTACCAGAGCCCTTCCGATTCAGCTTCTCTTCCAGAACCAGACCGCGATGGAACCTGCCCGGCCACGGATCGACGTGGCGAATGGTCCTTCGAGAATGCCGGATTCGAGCACGGAACGCTCCGGACCCGCCGCCTGGTAAAGGGCGTCGCTCAGAGCCAGTTCGACATGACGGGAGGCCGCCACTTCCATCAGCCGGCTCGCCACATTGACCGTGTCGCCCGTCGCGGTGATGTGCTCGTGGCTGTCGCCTCCGAGCCGCGACGCGATGATCCGGCCGTAATGGGCACCGATCTTGAAGCCGATGCGTGAGGCGATCGGCTCCGGCAGCGACGCAAGCCACGCCTCCATGCGGTTGCATAGCGCGACGCAGGCCGCAAGGGCATGATCGGCATCCTGAGGAGAGGGCTCCGGCAGCCCGAACAGGATCATTGCGCCATCCCCCATGAAGCTCGCCACAATTCCTCCGTTGTGCACGGTTTCCTGATCGACAAGGGTGTGGAAGCTCCGGAGAAGCTCACGGATCTCGTCAAGGGGAAGGATTTCGGTCAACCCAGTGAACCCGGACAGGTCGATGAAGATCAGCGCAGCCTGCTGGCGAACGGGTTTCATGAGGAAGGTTGGATCCTTCGTCAGCCGCTCGGCCAGACTCGGCGGCTGGAATCTCTGCAGGGTTCTGCTCTGCACGCTGAGGCGCTCCGCCTTGCTGCGGTCGAGCCAGAGCTGCGCTGCGCCGAAGAGAATGACAGGAGGCAAAGTCGCGGCAAGAGAGAGGGCGGCACTGAGCCAGATGCCCTGCATGAAGGCCACGACGGTGACGCCGACCCATAGAGTGAGGATGCCGGCGATCAGGACCAGGCCCCAGATGCTGCGATGCCAGGCGAGAAGAAGAACGAAGAGGATCGGCAGAATGACAGCCATGGCGGCATCGACAAGACGCACAGATTGGTTCCTGACAAGCCCATCGCCGACCGTCAGGTGAGAGATGGCCGTCGCCAGCACCTCGACACCTGGCAGAACAGGATCGAAGGGTGTCGGAAAGGTGTCGCCACCGCCCGCCACCGTCGCGCCGATCACGACTACCTTGTCGCGAACGGCATCATCCACAGCCTTGCCGTTCAGGATTTGACTCGCGCTGATCGTGCGAACGGTGCCGCCTGGGCCATAGAAGCGCAGAGGCAGTGCGTATCCTTTTTCGGTGCTTGTCGATGTGCCGCCGATATCGATGGCCTCCGGGCGAAGGACAGGATCGCGGCCCATGGCAATGGCGGCGGCCCGCAGTGGAAAGGAGGGCAGGATCCGATCGTCTGACCGCAGCAGCAGAGGAACATGCCGCGGAACGCCCGAGGCATCCGTGGAAATGTTGACGACTCCGAGAGCTGCGGCACTGGACAGCGATTCAAGCGGCAGAAGCAGATTCTGCGCGGCAGGAAGATCCTGAAGGTCGCTATTGACGGGTTCGGGCGAATTTTGCTCGCCGCGGCTGAACAGACCTGCCGCGGCAAGGACGCTCGGCGTTTTGCGAAGGGCAGCCGCAAGCGCAAGATCGCCCTCTGCCGGTCCTGGGTCGATGAACAGGATGTCGAGTGCAATCACTTTCGGCTTCATGTTTCCCAGTGCAGAAACCAGGTGAGCCATGGTCGCTCTGGGCAGAGGATAGGATCCAGTCTCGCGAGCCGTCTGATCATCGATGGCGATGATGGTGAGCGCATCAGGCGCCGGACGCGGGCCCTGGATCAGAAAGCGCAAGTCGGTCAGGGGCGCCTCCAGCCGATCAAGAATGGAGGGATTGCCTTGCCAATGCGGCAAAGCGAGCCCGATGCCCCAAAGGCCGGCCACTATCGCGGCGATCAGGGTGGAGGCATGGCGCCAGCCCATGCGGATGCTATCGTCCGAAGCGCGCCAGGAGAGCGGATGCACGCGGGGCGGGCCAGCGTCTGACGACCAGAGGCGTCGTTCCAGGTTCCACATCGACGCCTTCCCCCGGGCCGAGGGTGACGCTGCCGGTGCCACGACTTGCACGCCTGACGGAGACACGCCCTGTCACCACGAAGACGGCTGTCTTGCCGCCGGCGACATCCACGACCCATTGGGTGCCGCGCACGGCGGCAATGGCCTGCGGCGTCAAGACCTCGAAGCGTCGCCTGCCGGAGCGCGGCGGAGTATCGATGAGAACAGCACGGCTTCGCAGGCTGATCGCATCGGGCTGGCGGTCTCCGCTCCGGTCGACGAGAGTGTAGTCGCTGCCTGCTTCCGCCTCGATGGTCAGCCCGTCGCGGCAGCGCAGAACCTGCCTCTGAGGAGCGGTCGTGGTCTGCACCACGCATCCGACACTCTGCGCCTCAGCGCGTGCCGGAAGAAGAAAGCAGGCAAGAACAACAGTCAGAATGGGCCCGACAGAGACAAAGGCGAATATCGGACGGCCTGTCTGCTTCCACGCCATGATGTAACTCCGTCGCCAAAGGCCGGCGTCATCCTGAAAAGGCATACAGATTGAAGGGTTATACTATGAAGATAGCCGAAGTTCCAGGGAAGGCGGGGTCCGCTCCTTTGCAGCGGCCTCGCTCTATTGGCGCCGCGCGACGAAGAAAAGACGCGGAAAGCGAAGGAGGACCTTTCCATCCTGTTGAACCGGATAAGCCTGCGCGATGGCCGCCTGGTATCGGTGTAGGAACGCGGAGCGCTCGTCAGGGGGAAGCGGATCGATATAGGGCCTGAGCCCCGTGCTCTTGAACCATTCGACGATCGCCGCAGCGCCATCGAGGGGATGAACATAGGTCGTTTGCCAGATATCGACCGAGCATCCGGCCTGCCGCAGCCACGTATAATAATTCTCGAACGACCCGATCGTCTCTCTCGCCTTGGCGGCAGCGGACAATTTCCCGGCCCACGGGCCGTCCTGCGCAATCTGTTTCATGATCTGGTGGGAGGGCTCGTTCAGATTGTTCGGCATCTGAACGGCAAGACATCCTCCGTCCTTCAGAAACGCGACGAGGCGCTTGAAAAGAGCGGGGTGATCGGGAAGCCATTGCAGGACCGCGTTGGCGAAGATCAGATCGAACCGCTCGTCCGTCTGCCAGTTCGCGATGTCGGCCTCTTCGAAGCGGAGATTGGGCAAGCGCTCCCGCGCCTTGGCGAGCATGTCGGGCGAGTTGTCGAGCCCGATGATGCGCGCCATGGGATAGCGCCTGACGATCAGTTCCGTGCTGTTGCCCGGGCCGCATCCGATATCGACGCAGTCCGCTGCGGTCTCCAGGGGCACGCGCCCGATCAGATCGATGGATGGCCGGGTGCGCTCATCCTCGAACTTCAGGTATTGTCCTGCATTCCAGTCAGCCAATGGGCACTCCCTCGTTGGATCCAACCAAATTCTATTCAGGTGGAGCGAAAACCTGCTGGGGACGCTCGACGCCCCGCAGGTGATGACGTCCGAGATCGATAGCCAGCGCTTAAGCCCGCCGATCCGATCCATCCTGTTCATGCCGTTCGCCACGATGGTCCATCTGACCATCCCAGCGCAGTTCTGGCAAATGCTCGAGGGAAGGAATTCCTTTTTCTCGGGCGACAACTCCCCTCACGACAAAACGAGGGGAGAGAGATAGCGTCGATATCATCGGTTCGGAGCCCGGATCTTGGCAGGTGTCGAGGGCCAACTATATCACTTAGGCATGCTGCCTTCGGATTGGAGCATCGCGCGTCGTGCTCCAATCCGGGGCGACAGCCGGAGTGATCCGGCGTATACTCAAGACACAGGTTACGGTTACGCGTGACCCTATCGAAGCCGCACGCATGGCCGTGACTCAACTGCCAAGGTTCAGCCCTGGAGGAGTGATTATGGCCAATTTTCATATTGTTGCCGGCGCAGGCGAGGCTCCGGCACATCCGGTTGTCAGAAAGATCACGCCTGCCGACCTGAAAGAAGCCCTGACAAAGGGGTTCGATGATTTCTGGGCCATGCCGTCTCACCTGGTTTTCCTCGGACTGATCTATCCCATCGTGGGCGTCTGCCTTGCTGCGTTCACCTTCAGCAACAATGCGCTGCCTCTCCTCTATCCATTGGCCTCGGGCTTCGCCCTGATCGGGCCATTCGCAGGCATCGGCCTTTATGAGATCAGCCGGCGGCGGGAACTCGGCCTGCCGGTCTCCTGGCAGGACGCGTTCAACGTGCTGAAATCTCCCTCGATCCCATCGATCGTCGCACTCGGCATTCTGCTGCTGGTCGTCTTCCTGACCTGGCTGACGACGGCTCGGCTTCTCTACCAATCGATCTTCGGCTACGCGGTGCCCGAATCCCTCGGGGGGCTCATCAATCAGGTTCTTACGACCTCGGAAGGCATGCGGTTGATCGTTCTCGGCAACATCCTCGGCTTCGTCTTCGCCGTGGTGGTGCTGAGCATCAGCGTGATCTCGTTCCCGCTACTCCTCGACCGGGATGTCGGCGCAGCCGTTGCCGTATATACCTCGATCAAGGCCGTGGTGATGAATCCCTTCACCATGGCGCTGTGGGGCCTCATCGTCGCGGCGGCGCTCCTCATCGGATCCATTCCGCTCTTCGTCGGGCTCGCCATTGTGATGCCGGTCCTCGGCCACGCGACCTGGCACCTCTATCGCCGGGTCGTTGAGCCACCGCATCCGGACGAGGCTCATCCTGCGAGGTAGGCGAGAACTGACTGGAAAAAATCGGGAGGCGGCCCGTCGATTGGGCCGCCTTCATGCTGTTCAGGAACCGGAGTTGAAGAACATGATCCTGGACAGGAGCGTGTAATCGGATTCCAGCACCATGATCGCCACGAAGACGAGAACGGCGCTGATCGGCACCAGGATGGCATAGACCAATGAGAGGCGCTCCCAGGCCATGTGCATGAAGACGGCCACGATGAGGCCCGCCTTCAGCAGCATGAACAGAACAATGAGGGAGTATCGGAGCAGCCCCTGGAGCTGGAAATAATCGACGAAGTAGGAACAAGCGCTCAGGATGAACAGCCAGGCCCAAACGACCAGATAGAGCTTGATCGGATGCTGCTGCCCCTGCGCATGTGCTGTTGCCTGTGCCATGACGCGTCTCTCACCAAAGGTAGAAGAATGCGAAGATGAAGACCCAGACCAGATCGACGAAGTGCCAGTAGAGTCCCATGATCTCCACGGATTCGTAGCGGCCCTTCCGGCTGGTGAAGAAGCCTTTCCGCTCATGATCGAAATCTCCCCGCCAGACCTTGCGGGCGATGATGAGGAGGAAGATCACGCCGATGCTCACATGGGTGCCGTGGAAGCCGGTGATCATGAAAAACGACGAGCCGAACTGGGCAGCGCCCCACGGGTTGCCCCAAGGGCGGACCCCTTCATGGATCAGCTTGGTCCATTCGAAGGCCTGCATGCCGACGAAGGTGGCGCCGAGGAGTGCCGTTACCAGCATCAGGATGGCGGTTTTCCTGCGATCGCGGCGGTAGCCGAAATTCACCGCCATCGCCATGGTGCCGCTGCTGCTGATCAGCACGAAGGTCATGATCGCGATCAGGAGCAG
>Ga0182742_1005449_pt1 | contig 10727 bp, 10 predicted proteins | sample eDN5th37CBELigMG_FD_128880 | JGI IMG/M metagenome (GOLD analysis project Ga0182742, IMG submission 128880) | Enriched Miracle-Growth compost microbial communities from Emeryville, California, USA - eDNA 5th pass 37_C BE-Lig MG (version 2)... ... | reverse complement strand
GGCCTCGGTCTTGCCTCCGTCCACGTCCAGTCAGTCGAGTAATCCGACGAACCGCCGTATACGGACCCGTATGTACGGTGGTGTGGGAGGGGTGGAACCGCGAGGTTCCCCCCTATCCCGATTATGGCGACCGGGATTGATACCAGTGTGCGCCTGCCCCTTGAACAGGCTTTTATGTCTCCCGCTACAACGCTTGGAAATGGCCCGCTTGAGATTGGAATAAATCGACTAGGTTCTCCGTTATGGTGTGAAGAGGCCATGCGGAGCAGGAATGCCGGCAGCCATAGGACAAGAATTGGTGGCGCTTCTGCCGCGATTGAGGCGTTTCGCGCTCGTGCTTTGCCGCTCGCAGCCCCTTGCGGATGATCTCGTTCAGGGGGCCTGCGAACGCGCACTTGCCAATGCGGGCAGCTGGACGCCAGGGACCAAGTTCGATGCCTGGATGTTCCGCATTCTCCGAAATTGCTGGATTGATCACTTGAGGCGATCGAGAACGGAAGGAAAGACGGAGGATGTATCAGTGCAGACGCAACTCGTCGGTGACCCCGGGGAGGGGCCGATCCTGAACAAGCTTGTCCTGTCCGAGGTCCAGCGCGCCATCGATGGCTTGCCTCAAGAGCAGCGGGAGGTTCTTCTCCTCGTATGTGCAGACGACCTCAGTTATCGGGAGGCTGCCGAGGTTTTAGGCGTCCCAATCGGAACGGTCATGAGCCGACTCGCACGGGCACGCAAGCGATTGATTGAGATGACACCTGCCGCCTAGTGACGGATGAGAAATGAACGCAGAGCTATAGCAATGTCCCAGCTTCACCTTAGCGATGAGATCCTGATGGCCTTTGCCGACGGCGAACTTGAGGAGCCCACGGCTGCTGCAATTGCCAGGGCGATGGCAGGGGATCCCATCGTAGCCAAGAGGGTCGTGGATTTTCAACAGAGCCGTCGTCTGACCCGTTCTGCCTTGTCCTCCGCCTTGCCCGATGTGCCGCCGGAATTGCAGACTGCCGTAGCGGCCCAGATCAAGGCTTATGAGGACGCTGAGGAGGAGCGCCGGACTGAGGCGCCATCGTTGGGCATTGGCAGCATTAGGAGGAGGCCGTTTCTGCAAACGGCCTTGGCCGCATCCATTGTCGTGGGCGCGCTCGGTTTAGGCTATTTGGCAGGACGGCACGACAGGCCGGCGGCAAGCCGTCTGATGGCGCAGTTGGATAATCCCGACATTTATCGGGAATTGAACGTGATGGCGTCGGGCAACGATGTGGAATTGCCATTTGGCCGCCTGCGGGTGATCTCGACGTATCGCATCGCAAACGGCTCACTGTGTCGCGAATTTCGACTTCAGTCACGTACTGAGACGGCGGAAGCCGTCGCTTGCCGCAAGGGTGAGTGGAGCGTGAACTTCGCCTTGGTAAGACCTGCCAATACCTCCGCATATGTCCCAAGCGGTGAAAGCGACCTCGTAGCCTCCTACTTGCAGAGCGTGGGTGCCAGCGGCCCCCTTGTTGATGAGGCGGAGGTCAAGGCACTCTCCGAGCTTGTCCGGTAAGCCGTGGATCATATGCTCTCTAGAATACAGCCTCCCTGCACCTTAAAGATTTCCTAAAAAGGTGGAATAAACCAGCGGGCCGCTCCGTTCTCTGTCTGACCTGGCGCGCGATAGAGGATGAGCATGAGAGCCGCGTATCATATGGCTTTTATTGTATTCTCTGCGGGGGCTGTTGCCATACCCACCATGGCCCCGGAGGTGACTGATCCGCTTGTAACGGCATCGATAGGTTCCTCGCAGGCTATCCCTGATGTCGTGCGCAACGTCACTGCGGACCTCTCCGCGCGGTTGAATGCGAACCGGGAGGGTTCCCCGGCACTCTTCTCAAGCCATGGGATGTCCATCGGGGAAAGCCTGCCTGAGACCGTCGAGGTATACCCCATCCCGAAGCATGAAACGTATCGATATGCTCTCGTGGATGGGCAACGTGTCATCATCGATGCGGTGTCTCGCAAGGTTGTCTACGTCATACAATGAGAAACGAAAAACAGGGGAATGAAAATCAGCAGATTCGCATGAAAAGAGGCGGGTAGATCAATGTCACTGCAAAGCGCGAGCGGGTTGCATCTGGTATCTGACAATATCACAGAGCCCGCTGCCATCGTATTTCCTGTTTGCACCAATCCGCTGCTCCGTCTCGGGCTGGAGAACATCCTCTCTGAAGCAGGCTTTGTCGTATGGCACGACATCCTGGACGGCTTCTCGACCCTGCCAGCCGTGGACCACGAATTGCCCGCCCTCTATATTATTGATGGATGTAGCTTTGCCAGTGGAGCTGTCGATCTGGTCAGGCGTCTAAGAATCCATGCCCCCGCAGCGAGGATCGTCATACTGGCAGATGCCTTTGATCCGGAAACTGTATCAGCAGCCTGGGATGCAGGGGCTCATGGGTTCTGCCTCTCGAATCATAAGTACGATGTCCTTATCAAGTCACTCGAATTGGTGATGTTGGGTGAGACGGTTATTCCTGCAGAGATTGTCCTTCCGATCGCTGGGGTAAATGCATATAGGGCCGGTTGCCAAGCAGCCGGATGTTCGAGCGAGCTGGGGTTCAGTGGCCATTCGGTCCGAAAGCTGTCCAGCAGGGAAGCGGAAATATTGACCTGTCTGAAGGATGGCGCACCCAACAAGGTCATCGCGCGCAAGCTCAATCTTTCCGAGGCTACTGTGAAGGTCCATGTCAAGACGATCCTGAAGAAGATCGGCGCGCGCAATCGCACTCAAGCCGCACTTTGGGCGGCGCGGCAGGTCTCGGGAGAACTGAGGCTGTAGTAACCAGGCCCCGCCGCAGTTTTCTCAATATTGGGTGCTCAATATCAGTGCTCCTGATGTAGTCCGGTCCTGATCATCGATCAGGATCGGACGCCTGACATCGCCGGCTCAGAGCTCCAAAGGCGCGGCAATGGAGGCAAGATGCGTCTGCGATGCGAGCCTGATAGGCGCGTTCACGGCGCCATAGCCCTGATACCCACGCCTTTCCACGATCTCGAAGAAGAACCCGCCATCTATCGCTCTGGTGTAGGCCTGGAAGTATTCGGCGCTACCTTCCCGATCATAAAGAATGTTTCTGGCTCTCAGTTGCTCGACATCCTCTACCGAGAGATCGGCCCTTACTTCGAGATCGTCGTAGTAATTCTCCGGTATGGGCAGGAGATCGACACCTCCTGCTTTGAGGCGGTCGACAGTCGCTAGGATGTCGTCGGTGGAAGATGCGATGTGCTGAACTCCTGACCCGAAGAGATCATTCAGGAAGCGGGACGACATCGTGCGTTGGCTCTGGGATGCGTTGAGAATCAGCCGCAGCACGCCGTCATGGGTCTCGATTGCTTGGCTCTGAACCACACCGCCAGGATCGACCACTGCCTGAATTGGCGTTTTCCGCACATCGAGGAGGGATATGTAGAACAGGAGCCATGTCAGCATTTCCTCATAGTGCATCGACTGGGATATGTGATCGATCGATTTCAGTCCCGTGCCTGCGCGCTCATCGGGCGCGGCGGCTTCGAAATCCACATCCCAAAGCTTGTCCAAGCCAGTCTTGTGATCGACGAAGTAAAGGAGGCTTCCTCCAAGCCCGCGAACGGCGGGGATATTCATCTCGCCTGGCCCGACCGGCTGCTGGAACGTTGGATCTAGCAGCTTGACCGCTCGATCCAACGTTCCTGAGGCATCTTCGACGCGCAGCGCCATGGCGCAGACGGAGGTGCCGTGTGTGATGTTGAAGGAGTGGGCGAACCCCTCCTTGTCCGTATTGACGACGATGTTAATGTCGCCCTGGCGCCAGTGGGTAACGGCCTTGGAGCGATGGAGACCGGCTCTTCGAAACCCGAGACCGCTCAAGGTTCGCTCGAAGTCGACGGCTCCCCGCTCATCCACGGCGAATTCCACGAACTCGACGCCGGAACAAGTGGCCTTCGGCGGCAGGGTCGGAAGATTGGGGGACACTCCTCCCGTCCGCTGTCGCAACTCATCGAGCGTGGCGATCAGGGAGCGGTGCCCGTCAATGGCGACGCTGCGCGCCGAACCTGCGCGAAAGCGGTCGTTGAAAATTTCCAGGGACAGGAGGCCATCGAAGCCGGCCGCACTCAATGCGAGCATGAAATCGTCGACAGGCAAATCGCCCTGTGCCGGGAAGCAGCGATAGTGTCGGCTCCAGGACAGGTAGTCCATGTCGAGTCTGGGAGCATCTGCCATCTGGACGAGAAAAATACGGTTTGACGGAATGGAACGGATCGTCGACAGGTCCGTCCCCCGCGCGAGCACGTGAAAGGAATCGAGCACGAGCCCGACCGCAGGATGGTTCGTGCGCCGGACGACCTCCCAGGCATCACGGTAATCGTGAATGTGCCGACCCCAGGAAAGGGCCTCGAAAGCCACGCGCATGCCGCGCTTTGCGGCGCGCTCGCCAAGCTCGTGAAAATCGGCAGCTGCGCGTTCGATCCCGCCGAGGGAGTCTGGAGAGATGTTGCTGCATACCATCAGGAGATCGCAGCCGAGTTCCTCCATGACATCGAACTTGCGTTCGGCGCGGGCGAACACCTTGGAGCGCTGGGGCTCGGGCATGCCTTCGAAGTCGCGGAACGGCTGAAACGTGATCGTCTCCAGCCCGAGACCTTCGATCATGCGCCGCACCTCGGCCGGTGTCCCGCTGAATGACAGGAGATCGCTTTCGAAGATCTCCACGCCTTTGAACTGAGCTGCCGCAATCGCCTCGATCTTCTCGCTGAGGGTCCCGCTCAGGCAAACGGTTGCTATGGCTGTACGCATGCTGCTCGTCCATTTCCTCTCTAGGCCTCGGATGCGGTACTGAAGGCCGCTCCGTTCATCGTTAGCTGATTGTGCCGGTGGCGAGCGCATTCTCGACGCCGCCGGCAACATGGCGCGTCAGCACTTCGCAGGCTCGCTTGGCATCACGCTCCAGGGCACATTCCAGAAGGAGGGCGTGCTCCTGTGCTGCAATTTCATCTCGGTAGCTCAGGGCGATCATCTGGTAGCGGAGATACTTGTCGAAGACGGCAGCATGGTTGTCGATCAACATTTTCGATCCGCAAGCCGAGATCAGCGCCTGATGGAACTGCCAGTCGTATCGCTTCCATTCCTCCGAATGCGCTCTGTGCCCTTCAGCCATCCGTTGCTCCATGCGGGCGAGCCGATGGTGGGCGGCGACGACCCTGGCCTCCCATTCCATGTCCCCGGACTGGAACGATTGCTCCAGGGCCCGGCATTCGAGGAGTTGGCGCAGGGCCGCAATTTCTCTGAGATTCGTGATGGAGACGGGAGCGACCTGGAATCCCTTCTGACCCTCGGCCACCACCAGTCGTTCCGAGCGGAGCCGGTTCAGGGTCTCCCGAAGCGTGCTGACACTGGCGCCGTAGTCGGCTTTCAACCGGTCGAGCTTTAGCTTCTTGCCAGGCGGCAGGCGGCCGAACACGATATCGGACCTGATCCGCCGATAAGCGCTTTCACCGACCGTCGAAGGATGCAGGGGCGCTTGCACGTCGTCGGTCATTTCAATGCTCCGCTCCCAATGGTATGGGCCACGCACCCATTCACGTGTTGCGTCAGCACCTGGCAGGCTTTCTCGGCATCGCGTGCCAAGGCACAATCCAGCAGAGCTTTGTGTTCCTCCGCGGCGATCTCGCCCCGGAACACGACTGCCACCATCTGATATCGGAGATACTGGTCGAACACGCCGCCATAGACATCGAGGAGGGTCTGGGAGCCACACGCCTCGATGAGGGATTGGTGAAACTCCCGGTCATAGCGCTTCCAGAGGTCCGTTCCCTTCTGGTCGCCGGCCAGCATCCGCCTCTCCATGAAGGCGAGTTTGTGATGGGTTGCGACGACTCGGCTCTCCCATTCCAGATCGCCGGCTGCAAAGGACAAGGTTAGTGCGTAGGTTTCCAGGAGGAGGCGCATCGCCGCGACCTCTTCGAAACCAGCAGGCGAAACCGGAGCAACTCGGAAGCCGCGCTGCCCTTCCGCGATGACCAAAGTCTCGGAGGAGAGGCGGCTCAGGATTTCCCGAAGGGTGCTGACGCTCGCTCCATACTCGCTCGCCAGCCGCTCCAACTGCAGCCTTGCTCCCGGGGAGAGGCGGCCGAAAACGATATCAGCGCGGATCCGGTCGTAGGCGCGATCGGCAATGGTTGCTGCCAGCAGTTCGACGTTCATTCCGCCACTACTAATCGACCGTTGGATACGGACTGCCTCTTCAATGGCATTGTTCCCCCCAAGCTTCGTCCCAAAACAACGGCTATAATAAAAAATAACAGGTATTTGGCCGAATGACTATTGAGTCTGTAATTCTAAGAGCCGGTAGTTTCACACAAGACGCAGATCAATGCGCTGCATCAAAGGAGAGGAATCCATGACATTAGCTATCAATGGTCGCCTCTTAAGGTGCAGCCTTTCTGGCATGTGCAATGATTGGGTCTGCTCATGAGCAGACCCCGACGAGTTTGCGATTGTCGGCGGTCTTCCCGGAGCGGGGCTTCTGCGTCAGGTGCGGGCGCAGGGTTGTCGTATCATGTTGGGTGGGGGCACGGCCGTTTTTCAGGCCGTCGGAGCCTTCCGGCTCTTCACAGGATTGGAAGCCGGACGTGACGCGGATGCTCCGTCACTTCAGCGAGATGTGAGCCGGGATCTTTTGCGGATCCCCCAATCCACAGTGTTTGAACAGCGCTGGCTATATACCGGTCTGCCGATGATCATCGGGGCCCATCCGTCTTCTGATGATGCTCGATATAGACCTGCAAGGATTTGCCGACGTCCTCGATATGCGTCTTCAGCAGCGAACAGGCGGCTGCAATCTGGCCGCTTTCGCAGAGACGCAGAAGCTCGGCATGTTCTGTCTCGGCGCGTTCCATCCCATCCGTGAGCGAGAGCTGAAGCCGGGTATGTCTGTCGCATTCCTGAAGGAGGTTGGCGACGATTGCCAGAGTGCGGGGCTGACCGGCATGCTGGTAGAGAAGCATGTGGAATTCAGTGTTCAGCTCCCCCCAGCGCCTGACATGGTTCGCCCGAAGCTCCGCGCTGTATTCCTGAAGGATCTGATTGAGCTTGTCGTAGTCGCTCCGGGTGAGGTGGCAGACGGAGGCCTTCAGGAGGCGCGGCTCGAGCAGGGCCCTGAGTTCGAACAGCTCCTGAACCTCGTCGGTCGACAGTTCCGAGACGATGGCGCCGCGGTGGGGATGAATTTTGACCAGCCCCTCTGCCTCGAGCTGCATCAGGGCCTCTCGGATGGGAATTCGGCTCACTCCGAAGTCGCTGGCCAGGGCATCCTGGCGGAGAGGAGATCCGGCCTTGTACTCCCCATCCAGAATCCGATGGCGCAGGCTGTCTGCCACGGCAGCGGCAATCGTCCGATGCTGAAGGGACTTCTGGGCTGGTTTGGAGATGGGCTTGATTTCGAGCGTCATGGTTGGGCATCGCTGGAAGGTGGAACGGCAGCCTTCTGTCAGAATCCTCTGGATCGACTTGACAAGGTATATTTTATACAATCTACAATAATCAGCGGAAAGTCCAGTGTGGGAGAAGGGAAGAATGGCGAGAATCGGATGGGAAGGGGTCTTCCCCGCAGTGACCACCCAGTTCAAGGCGAACTACGACTTGGATATCGAGGCCACGGCCAAGGTCATGGACGGGTTGATCAGGGATGGAGTCTCCGGACTGATCGTCTGCGGAACGGTCGGGGAAAACACGTCACTCAGCCGGTCGGAGAAGGTGGCAATCATGGAGGCGGCCAAGGATGTGTCCCGTGGCCGGGTGCCGGTGATCGCCGGCATCGCCGAGTTCACGACAGCTTACGCATCCGAGGTCGCCAAGGAGGCTCAGCGGGTAGGAATCGACGGTGTGATGGTCATGCCCGCCCTGGTCTATTCCTCGAAGCCGCATGAGACCGCCGCGCATTTCCGGGGCGTTGCCAAGGCCACAGACCTGCCGGTGATGGTCTACAACAACCCTCCCATCTACAAGAACGACGTGACGCCCGACATTCTGGCCTCTCTCGCCGATTGCGAGACGATCGTCTGCTTCAAGGACTCCTCGGGCGATACCCGTCGCTTCACCGATACGAAGAACATGGTCGGAGACCGCTTCGTCCTCTTCTCCGGTCTCGACGATGTCGTGGTCGAAAGCGTCATGCTAGGGGCTGCGGGCTGGGTCTCCGGCATGTCGAATGCTTTCCCGCAGGAGGGCGAAACGCTGTTCCGTCTGGCAAAGGCGGGCCGTTATGATGAGGCGAGGGCGCTCTACGAGTGGTTCATGCCACTGCTCCACCTGGATGCTAGGCCCGATCTCGTGCAGTGCATCAAGCTGTGCGAGGCCATCATGGGCCGAGGCTCGGAATTGACGCGGCCACCGCGCCTTCCGCTCCCGGCTCACGAGCGTGCGGATGTCGAGGCGATCATGGACAAGGCCCTGAAGAACCGCCCGAGCCTCCCCGATGTCGGCCTGAAATCTGCCGCGTGATACACTCATGGCGAAGGGCGATGTCCTTCGCTATTTTCATGCTAGCTAGCAAATTCCTGATCAACGAGTGAAGCGATGGCGCGCCACACCTTCTTTTGCATCGATGGCCATACCTGCGGCAATCCGGTACGGGTGGTTTCCGGTGGCAGCATTCCCCAGTTGAATGGGGAGACGATGTTCGAGCGCCGTCAGCATTTCCTGGCGGAGTACGACTGGATTCGTACCGGCCTCATGTTCGAGCCCCGTGGGCACGACATGATGTCGGGTTCGATTCTCTATCCACCGACACGCCCCGACTGCGACGTCGGAATCCTGTTCATCGAGACATCCGGCTGCCTTCCCATGTGCGGGCATGGGACGATCGGCACCGTCACCATCGCTCTCGAGAACGGCTTGATCCACCCGAAGACACCCGGGCTTCTGCGGCTCGATACACCCGCGGGCGTCGTTGAAGCACGCTACGAGCAGAACGGCCCCTTCATCGAACGGGTGCGCATCACCAACATCCCATCCTTCTTGTACGGAAGAGGATACGAGGTCGAGGTCGAGGGACTCGGACATTTGACCGTGGATGTCGCCTATGGAGGCAACTTCTATGCGATCGTCGAGCCGCAGTCGCTCTATTCCGACCTGTCGGATGTCAACCCTTCGGACATCCTGCGCTGGAGCCCAAAGCTGCGGGAGGCCTTCAACGCACGCTACCGGATCGCTCATCCCGAGAACCCGGACATCAACCGCCTGACCCACGTCCTGTGGACGGGACGGGCGCAGACCAAAGGCGGTACGGCCCGCAACGCCGTATTCTACGGCGACAAGGCCATCGATCGTTCTCCCTGCGGCACTGGAACCTCGGCGCGCATGGCCCATCTCGCCGCGCGCGGCGAGTTGAAGGAAGGCGATGAGTTCGTCCATGAGAGCATCATCGGATCAACCTTCGTCGGGCGTATCGAGGGGCGCGCGAAAGTCGGGGAGCGGGACGCCATCATCCCTTCGATCGAGGGATGGGCGCGGGTGACGGGCTTCAATACCATCATCATCGATGACCGGGATCCCTTCGCGCAAGGATTCCAGGTCGTCGACCGGTCCGCACGAGCATGAAACTTAAGACGCCAACCTAGCCCTTACCCTCAGCAGGATACACGATGCGGATCGCGATTGTCGGAGCTGGAATCGTCGGCCTTGCGGCCGCTCATGCTCTCCTCGACAGAGGGCACCAGGTGACGCTCATCGATCCGGGCGACCAACCGGCACGGCCAACGAACGGCAATGCCGGCTGGATCGCCCATACCGACATCATGCCGCTGGCTTCGCCCAAGGTCTGGAGGAATCTTCCGAACTGGCTCGCAGATCCGCTGGGTCCCCTGACCATCAGGCCTTCCTATCTGCCCGCTTTGATGCCCTGGCTGGTAAGATTCATTCTGGCATCGTCTCCAGAGAGGATCAAGGCGAGCATGACCGCCATACGCGCCATCAACGCGGAGGCTCTGCCCTGCTGGAGGGATCGGCTTTCGTCATTGGGTTTGAGCACACATCTGCGGGAGCATGGCATTCTGTCCGTGTGGAAGCATCGCGCAGCGTTTCTTCGGGCCCAGGATGTCGTCGATCGTCAGCGCGATCTCGGCATCGGGGCCGAGGTCCTTGACCACAGCGATCTCGCAAGGCTGGAGCCGGCGCTCCGCAATGTCGAGGCCGGTGTGCTCTATCCGGAAGCATGCCACATCTCCGACCCGGCCAATCTGGCATCCGATCTGAAGAGGCTTGCTTTGGAACGGGGCGCGCAGCATGTGGCCGCCCATGTCCTGGCCGTAGAGCCGAAAGATGGCGAAATCCATGTTCGCACCAACGATCCTGCGAACGACGTCACCGCCGATAAGGTTCTCATCGCAGCGGGCATCTGGTCGCGGCCGCTCGCAAAGGCGCTGGGAGATCGAATCCCTCTCGATACCGAGCGCGGCTACAACGCGACTTATCCCAAGGGGACATTCAGGCTCGGTCGACCGATCATGTTTGAAGGCGAAGGCTTCGTGATCACTCCGCTCGATACAGGCGACAGGGTCGGAGGCGCGGTGGAGTTCGCAGGATTGAATGCCGCACCCAATCACGACCGTACATCCGCGATGATCGCTCGCTTGAAGCGCTTCCTTCCCGAATTCGATGACAGCCAAGAGGCGAAGCGCTGGATGGGCTTTCGTCCCTCCATTCCGGATTCTCT
>Ga0182742_1005448_pt1 | contig 10735 bp, 9 predicted proteins | sample eDN5th37CBELigMG_FD_128880 | JGI IMG/M metagenome (GOLD analysis project Ga0182742, IMG submission 128880) | Enriched Miracle-Growth compost microbial communities from Emeryville, California, USA - eDNA 5th pass 37_C BE-Lig MG (version 2)... ... | reverse complement strand
CCAGTAATTAGCTACTTAGCTACTTGAATTGAAGCACAATTTAAAGACAAATTATCTACTCATCTAAAAAAATTAGTAAAAAGGAATTTTTAGGGCAAACTCGCTTCTAAAATTAACCTAAAACTTCAATTTTAGATTAATATATCAAGGAATCTTTCACAACAAAATAATTAAAATTATTCTCAATTTTACTTTGATAAAGTCAGAAAAATGGTTGATGTTAAATTTGATGCAAAAACAGCAGGAATTCTTGCGGGTATTGCTGCAAGTGCAGGGTAGTTCCTATGAATCTTCTCATTAATTATTTCATAGTCTCTTCTTCCTCTTGAAAAACCAGAAATCAAACCAAATTAAAGAAACACCAACGCTAAAAGCTTTGGCACCAAAACAAATCGATGAGGAAAAGGCAAGCAAAACACTTCGTGTTTGCGTTACAGGAGCTGCTGGACAAATTGGTTACTCCTTTATTCCTCTACTTTGCAATGGAGCCGTTTTTGGAACTAATACCAAAATTCAATTAAGATTATTAGACGTTCCAAGCGCTATCAAAACTCTTGAAGGTGTAGTTTTGGAACTCCAAGATTGCGCCTATCCTCTTGTTGAAGAGATTAAATTTGGTGACAATCCAAGGGAAATGTTTGTTGGTTGTGATGTTGTTGTATTTATTGGAGGATTCCCAAGAAAACAGGGAATGGAAAGAAAAGAATTACTAACAATCAATGGAGGAATTTTCCACGATCAAGGAAAAGCTTTGGACGAGGTGGCCAAAAAGACAGTCAAATGCCTTGTCGTTGCTAATCCTGCAAACACAAACTGCTTAATTCTTCAAAAACATGCTCCTTCAATCCCAAAAGAGAATTTTACTTGTTTAACTCGACTTGATCAAAATAGAGCTGTTGCTCAAATTGCTTTAAAAACTGATGCTGCTGTAACAGATGTGAAGAATGTTATTATTTGGGGAAATCACTCTGCAACCCAATACCCTGACGTAAACCATGCTAAAGTTCGCAATGAGTCTGTTAGAAACATTATTAATGATGATGTCTATTTGAATTTAGACTTTATAAGCAAAGTTCAAAAGAGAGGGGCTGAAATTATTCAAGTCAGAGGAGGTTCAAGCGTGTTTTCTGCTGCTAATGCTATTAAGGATCATCTTAGAGACTGGTATTTTGGAACCAAAGAAGGAAGCTTTGTCTCAATGGGAGTTGTGAGTGATGGATCTTATGGAGTCCCTGAAGGGCTTGTATTTTCTTACCCTGTAACATGTGAGGATTTCTCCTACAAAATTGTTCAAGGCTTGTCACTTGATCCTTTCTCTACAGAAAAAATCAGAATTACTACTCAAGAACTTGTTGAAGAAAGAAATGAAGCTCTTGTTATTGAAGCTGAATTAGAATAAATTTATATTTTAAAAGTATGTTCTTACTAAGCTTCTAATGTTGAAAAATGTTTTGATAAGAAGATATTTTGAATATAAAAAGCAAAAGAGAATAAGCTAATATCTAAAAAATAGATATACATTATTTAAAGTGAAAAGCCAGCTTATTCCTATTAAATAAAAAGCCTTCAACTTTTTTTATATATATATTGGGAAAAAGGCTGGAACTAGAACTTTTATCTGAACGTTGAAAGCAGTTTTTTATTAATGTTTTTGGATTTTTTTAGATTCTTTATCAAATAAAAAAGAAAAATTTCACATTGAAAAAAATTCTTTTGGTTCATTACTTCAAAGCTCAAAAGCAGGGAGAAATTCTATTCTAACTTAAAATATTAATCTTTTGTAATTTATAGCCCTATTTAATTTATTAAGGATTTGTAAAATTGACAGAAAGATGCTCAGCTCCAAATTAGCAAAAATAAATCTTAACAAAATCAAACTTTTTCATTTTGGGGTGTTTTCTTTTTCTATAAACAAAGTCCCATCTTTTAAGCCTGGTAGAAATAAAAATTTTCTTTCTCATTAAACTTTATATTTAGTTCCTGATCAACTTGACATTCCAAAAGAGGAAGAAAACATTCTAAAATATTGGGAAAAAATTGATGCATTTAAACTTCAGTTAGAAAAGACAAAGGATTTACCTCCTTACACTTTTTATGACGGTCCACCATTTGCAACAGGACTCCCTCATTACGGCCACCTTTGTGCTGGAACTATCAAAGTATAGAATTATTAGTAAATAAAAAAAAAGTGTTTAGGATGTTGTTACTCGTTATGCTGCACAAACAGGACATTATGTTGAAAGAAAATTTGGTTGGGATTGCCATGGTTTGCCTATCGAGTATGAAATTGATAAAGAATATGGAATAAAGACAAGAGACGATGTTCTCAAGGTAAAAAAACGATATTGATGTTGAATAAACTTATTAATGAAAAGATTGGAGTTGAAGAATATAATAAAAGATGTCGAAGCATTGTTATGAAATATTCAAACGAATGGAAACACATTGTGAACAAGCTTGGACGTTGGATAGATTTTGAAAATGATTATAAAACAATGGACCCAAAATTTATGGAAAGTGTTTGGTGGGTTTTTAAGCAAATGTGGGAAAAAGGCTTAATTTACAGAGGAGCAAAAGTTATGCCTTATTCAATTGGATGTTCCACTGTGCTCTCAAATTTTGAGGCTTCTCAAAATTTCAAAGAAGTCAAAGATCCTTCGCTTTATGTTGCTTTTCCTCTTTTAGATAACCCACAAATAAAATTAATAGCTTGGACGACTACTCCTTGGACTCTTCCTAGTAACCTTGCTCTATGTGTAAACCCCAACTTTGAGTATGTTAAGGTCAAAGATACAAAAACAGAGGAATTGTATATTCTAGCAAAATGTCGATTGGGAGATTTATACAAAACTCAAGAAGAATATGAAATCCTTGACTCATTCTTAGGAAAAGAACTAGAAGGAAAAGAATATATTCCTCTATTTGATTATTTTGAAGAATATAAAAACTTGGGAGCTTTTAAAATTCTCTTAGGTGATCATGTAACTGAGGATGCTGGTACAGGAATTGTCCACACTGCTCCTGCTTTCGGTGAAGATGATTATAAAGTGTGTCTAAAACAAAAGATCATTAATCCCGACAAACTTCCACTTCCTGTTGATGCAAGTGGATATTTCACAGATCCTGTTCATGATTTCGCTGGAAAATACATTAAAGAACCAGCAACAGAAAAAGAAATTATAAAGAAAATCAAAAGTAAAGGAAGACTTGTAGCCGAAAGTCAAATCAAGCATTCTTATCCTTTTTGTTGGAGGTCAGACAAACCTTTGATTTATCGTGCTGTTCATTCCTGGTTTGTAGATGTAACAGCGATCAAAGAAGGTTTACTCGAGAATAATAAAAAAGCTCGTTGGGTCCCAACATTTGCTCAGGAAAAAAGATTCCATAACTGGTTAGAAGATGCTCAAGATTGGTGTTTCTCTAGAAATCGATTTTGGGGAAATCCTATTCCAATCTGGGTATCAGAAGATTTTCAAGAGCAAATATGCATAGGGTCTATTGAGGAATTAGAGAGATTGAGCGGCGTTAAAAATATAAAAGATCTTCATAAGGAAGTTATAGATAAAATAGAAATTCCTTCTCAAAGAGGAAAAGGCTCTTTGAAAAGAATAGATGAAGTATTTGACTGTTGGTTTGAAAGTGGTTCCATGCCCTTTGCTCAAGTTCATTATCCTTTCAGCATGAACAATATCGAATTCGAAAAAAGATTCCCAGCTGATTTTATCGGAGAAGGGCTTGATCAAACAAGAGGGTGGTTTTATACTTTAAATGTAATATCAACAGCTGTAAGAAATCAAAACCCATACAAGAATTTGATTGTGAATGGACTTGTACTAGCATCTGATGGAAAGAAAATGTCGAAAAGATTAAAGAATTATCCTGATCCTTTGAATATTATCAATACCAGAGGAGCAGATGCCTTGAGATTATATCTTATGAATAGCCCTCTTGTTAGAGCCGAAACATTATGTTTTAAAGAAGAAGGTGTGTTTGGTATAGTTAAAGAGGTATTCAATCCTTGGTATAATGTATATCGTTTTTTGCTCCAAAACATTACAAGATGGGAAACAAATAACAATAAAGTTTTTACATTTAATGTAAAAATGACTCATAGCGATAAAAAACTCGAAAATATCATGGATAAATGGATAATTGCTTCTTCTCAACATCTCATTAAATTTGTTAGAGAAGAGATGGAGGCCTATAGACTTTACACAGTCGTACCAAAACTCTTAAAATTCCTTGATTCTCTAACAAATGGTTATGTGAGATTAAATAGAGGCCGCTTGAAAGGAGATAATGGAGAAGAAGATCAAGAGTTAGCTTTGGGTGTCCTTTTTGATGTGCTTTTAAATGTAACAATTCTTATGGCTCCTTTTGTTCCATTTATAACAGAAATGATTTACCAAAACCTTGTCAGGAGAGTTTCTGAAGGAAGCACATATTATGAACAATCAATTCATTTCCTTAGAATTCCAGAATATGATATAAGTTTGTTAAATGAAAAGATTGAAAGGGATATAGATTTGTTGATGGGAATTTTAGAAGATGCGAGAATCTTAAGAGAAAGGAGGAAGATTTCGTTAAAGCACCCAGTGAAATCTCTGACTATAATCACTGACTCAGAGGATTATATTCAGAGTTTACAACCTTTGCTTGGTTATATTCAAGATGAAATAAATGTAGGAGAAATTTTATTCGAAAGAAACTTTTCTCAGTACGTTAGTTACCAAGTTATACCAAATCATAAAGTACTTGGTCAACAATTACAAAAACAATATACAAATAGTATTTTTAATCAATTTCTTTTTTGAAAATTTAATAGGCTTTAGAAAAGAGTTACAGGAACTTAATGAAAAAGATGCTGCTCGTTTCTTAAAAGAAGGAAAACTTTATGTCAATGGTTTTGAGCTTACAGATCAACATTTATTAGTAAAATATGTACCTAAGAAGGAAAGTCTCTCAGAAAACGTTGAGCTTGGAGGAGAATCTGAAATAAAAATTCTCCTTGATGTGAGTCAAGATGAGGATATGAAACTTAAGGGCGTTGCAAGAGAAATTGTCAATAGAATTCAAAAATTAAGAAAAAAAGCTAAGCTTAACCTTGATGATGAAATTGTAATTTTCATTGAATATGAAAATGAAGCTCAACTTATTCATTCTGTGATTGAATCAAAGAGAGATTTTATCGAAGTGATTTTGAGAAAACCTTTCCAAACAATAAAAAATAAGCCTTGGTATTTCGAGACAATAGAAAAAGAAGAATTTGATTATGAAGATGAAAAGTTTAGCATCACAATAAGTAAAACCCATATAGTATTAAATAAAGATAAAATTGAAGTAAAAAGAGTTTTAACTTAGTTTTGACGAGTCTAGGAAAAATACAAAAGTTTATATGATGAGTTGGAGAAAGTTCTCAGTAAAAAGGATTACAAAGAGATTCGCGATCAATTAAAACAAGAAGGTAAATTTTTTGTCAATAAACAAAATGGTTCTAATGATTATAGGAAAAATTCAAGTCATGATTAATGGGGAAGAAATCGAGCTTTTGAATCAAAGTGACGTTTATTTCTATTAATGAAATTTAATCAAAATAATAAATTTATCATTTCGTTCATTGTACTTTGATTTTTGACATGTTTAAAATCTTGTTTTCAAATAAATTAAAATGAAGGTTACTGTATCTCCTTTTATTCACAGAACTTCGATTAATTTTTTTTTTTTTTTTTACTTCAATCTTGGGAAACTGTATTTTAACGATTACGTATTGAGAATGGTGTCCCAATAAAATTTTTTTAAAGTGGAATTTCTTTCTTACACTGAAAAGTTTGAGAAATGTGACTTGGAGACTTGGATGAAAATGAAATTTATGTAATATATTGTAAATAAAACTTTTTAATATACAAATTAGTACAATTTCAAGTTTCCACTTCTTTTTGATCATAATAAATTCCTCACTATTCTTTAGAGTAAGAGGTATCTTGTGTCCGGTATTTATTTAAAAATGAACTTGGTTTCCCATCTTCTCCAAAGCTCAGATTTATTTTGGGTTCTATCATACAATATATGTTGTAGATCGGAGGCAACTTAGTATATCCTTCATTAAGAGTTGTCTTTTGTCGATAAAGACCTTGTTCTTTATAGCAAAACTTTATTGGATTTCTTTTTTGAAGTGGTGTCGCACTTCGAAAAGAATTACCTTTTTTAGCCTGTTTTTCTGCAAGCACTTTATTCACTAAAGACTTTTTATAATTGTTCCAAAGGGTATTTTTATAATAAAGTCTTCTAAAATGCTCATCAGGTGGATAAGTTTTTACAATTTCTCTTATTCTCCACTTCAGTTCGCTTTGTGGACCCAAAATGTCTTTGGTTTCTATTAAAACTAGTTCAGAAGGCATATTTGTAACGGCGGTGAATTGGACTGGACGGTCACTAAGCACAGCTAAATCTCCAAACATTTCTCCTGGTCCTAGAGAACTAAAATAAATTTTTATAAAGTTTTTTTACCCAACTCGTCAATTTCAATTAATTTAGCTTCTGTTTTGCTATCGTTTATCTCATATCGAGTTGGATCTCTAATTAACTCAGGGTTTTCTGAATATGTCAGTGGATAAATTGTAAGAAATTCAATTTTTCTGAGGATCTAAAAAGAAAAGGATTAATAAAAAAGTGACTCCATAGGTTACTTTCACTTTTCCTGATTTGATGAAATAAATTCCATCAGGTTTTTGTCCTTGGGATATAACAACAGTGAACGTTCTAAATTTATTTGTGAAACATTTAGCAGCAATACGTTTCAAATAGGCATCAGAACAAACTTGGAGGAGTGAAAAGTTTCTTAAAGCTTTTATATGTGCTTCTAAACGATTTATTCCATCATCTCCCTTTGAAATAAAATAGAGTTTGGAAAGAAAAAGGACTATTTACCTTTAAGATGGTATTCAAAAGCTTTTTTTCTAAAACAAGGAGTTCTGAATCTTCGTCTGCAATAGCTGTTGCGGTTCTTTTTTGATCATAGAGCAAAGATAATTCTCCAATCACATCATAAGGTAGAATTTGAGTAAATAAAGTCCTCTTTGGATTGCCATTCTCATCCTTAGACATATGATATAAGCTGACTGCTCCAGAAAAAACACAATATAAAGCATCTCCATCATCTCCCTATGTATAATGATTTTTTTGTATCTAGAAAGACAACTTGTTCAAAAATGGTTGTTTTTGCTGTCACTGTTTTGAAAGAAATAGCAGCACATAATGCTTGAAGTTTATTTGTTGAGTGATATTGTTTGAGAAAATGAATATCCTATTATTATTTTTTATAAAAGAGATTGATAATGAGAAAATGAATTAAAATGATATTTACTAGTGTCATAACAAGGTCAACCATCTCATCTATTTGTGTTGGAGTCCTTTTTTCTGGAGGAATCGTAAGAAAAAGTTTAAACTTTGATTTAGCATAAGTAACAGGCCTGATAATAGTAGTCTCAGATGTATTCATGAAATTTGTGAATAGTGAGATGAAAAATCCCTTAGAAATATAACTCTTATATTTGAGGATTAATTAAGGCTAAATCAAACCCAATTAACAAGCAAAAATTAGTTCGCTTTTTTCTTAGGAGTAAAATTTTTAAGGATGAATTATTACTTTATAGAATTCTTAAGATCGTGGGGTTTTTTGAAATAAAGGAAAAAGTGAGAGAAATTTGGTGTAAATGATTTTTGTAAATCTGAAAACTTAAAAGGTATTGATAAACCGAAATACTGTATATCATTACGAATACATGCATGAATTACTCAAAAAGGTCGGATTACTAATATAAAGATGGAATAAAGAACATATGAGTATATATTTGACCTTTTGAAATATAAACGTACAACTGAAGAATTCTAAGCTATATCGAAGCAAGTAAAGAGCATTCTCCAAGTATTTTTCCGGTGTTTCCTTGTTTATTGTCGTAAGAGATCAAATACCAATGTCCATCAGTTGTAGTCACAATAAGCTGTTTTAAATTCCCTAATGAAAGGAATATCATGTTCGCAAATCTATATTGAAGTTGTGTCCGAGAATAGTACCAAGTTGTATTAAAGAAAGGAGAAACAATTCCAAGGAAGGATAATCTGTGAATCTTAATGATAAATAAACTAATCTCTATTACTTAGATTTACTATTCTTTGCTGGCTCCTTTGAACTTTGTTTATTCTTATCATTTTCCCTAAAATTTGAAGAATAAAAATTAAAATCTCCTACAAACTGAAGACATCTATTTCCCCATTTTCAGCATTACATGCAAGCCAAAGCGAATCAGGGCTAAATACTATTGTTTGTATTTTCACATGATCTCTCCCTCTTCTAAATTCATGAATCATCGAACCATCATTTGTATTAAACACTCTCACTAATGTTCCCTAGCTATTTAAAATCTTTACTTTGAAGCTAAAGTACTTTATCAGCAGAGGTAGCAACCAAGTCACCTTTTGGGCTAATTTCTATGCGTGAAATTCCCGTGGAATGAGCTTTTGTAACTCGAATCTCTTTGGTTTCTATACTCATAAACTCTTTTTTTGTTCGATCCATACCTAAATTTATAATATTGAAGAATCCAAATTCTTTTGGATCAAGAGTGCATAAAAGAGTTTCATTCAAACTGAAATTGAAAACCCCTAAAATCATAAATCAAAGCAGCAGGCCTTTTTACCTTTTGGATTATAAAAGGTTTCCACACTTGCCACTAATGACAAATCATCTAATTTATGTACATATACTTTATTCTCTGTTGCAACAGCAAGTCTGTTATTATCAAAATAACCTTAACAAAAATTTCACTTATTTTGACGCAATTTCATAGCTAGAACATTTTTGCTAAAAATTAGTTCTCCTGTAAACTTTCCCAGGTAATCATTCCAAAAGAAAACTTTATTGGGAGGGAATAACGCAATAGGTCCGCCTCCAACCATGACAAATAAGTTAGTTTTATATAACATCTCAACTAATCGAATGCTTCCTCCCAAGTCTTGAATAAAAGATAAATATAAAAAAGCTCTGTTAATTGATACCTCGAACTAACACTTTTTTAAAAGGATAAGTATTAAAGATCTTGAATCCATAAATTGTTCCACAGACAAAACAAGCTAATGAATAATAAATAAAAAGTCAACAATAGTTTGTTGATAAAAAGAAATAAAAGATTACATTGGTCTTGGTTAAAGGAAATTGAAAGTATTTCTTGGGCTTTTTTACGCGTCTCAACCATTTTTACTCAAGCTAAGAAACTCAAGACTTTGTAATAAATTTTATTGCAAATAATATTGGTATCAAATTCCTTGTATCATAGAAATACTCTCTTAAAAATAATTTTTCTTTTTGGAAATTTTATCTTAAAGTTTCAAATGACTCATGAAACTGGAGATTAAAGTATTTTCTCTCATTTTATAAAATATCTTGCTTCGAAAAGAATTTCAACAAAAAACAATTAAATTCAGAAAAAAAATGTAGTTGAGAGAATAGTAAAAATATTCACAGAAAAACAATAGTAATAGATAGGTTGTTCTTTGGCTCTACAATTCACAATAATGGAAGGAACATGACCAAAGATGTATCATGTTTAAAATAGAGCTTTAAAGGTAATATAAATTAAGGTAAGTTCTAACAAAGAGGAAACATATGTAGACCAAATTAAAATTTTGAAACTTCATATTGAAAAAAGAAAGTTTTGAACATATTTGAAGAATCTCCTAAGATCAAGAAGCTCATAATACGGTTGTAAGAGAATAGGTTTAGGTTCAATGTTATTCACAAATTTAACTGATAATGACCTCTAATGTTGTTTTTTTATCATAGTCTTGTTAAAAAAAGAATACTTTGTTAAAATGAACAAATTTTTTTAAGTATAAAAATCTCAAGAACGATTAAACACAGAAAAGCAAAACCTTTGAAGATATATTTACATGAGAAATAATTTTCCTCAATGATTATTTCTATATGCAAGAATACTAGAAAAAATTAATTCTTTCTTAGGAGGTTTATTTTTGAGAAGGTTTTCGTTTGAACATTTAAATTTTTGAGAAAATTGATTTCTTCAAAAGATATTATCAACTCTTCTACTCAGTTATATCTTTTAAGAAAATAAGTTCTGAAAAAGACAAAACTAATGAATTCTCAAATGCGATCCTTTATGTCTCAAACCGGCCATTCATTCCAAATGGTATTCATTTTTGCTTATTACTTGGTGTTTTCACATTTCTAACATAAACATAGTCAAAATCATTTTTCAATAATTCTCCTACCAAAACGCAAAGTCTTCTTCAAGACAAGTCAAAAGTAGTTCTCTTTTTAAATTCTAGGATTATTAATGACTAGATCTCCTATTACCTAAAAGATAACATGACTTTAACTGACGCTTCCGGTCTTGATATTAAAGGAAGAGGAATTCAAGAACTTGATGATGTATCTGAGCATCACAGAGACTTAGAAACCTTACTTCTTGATAATAATCGAATTGAAGACCTTCAGGGAATACAACAATTTCAAAATATTAAACACCTTTCACTTATCAACAATCAGGTAGAGATCATAATTTCATACTTTTCCTCTTTCTTTTTTTTTGAAACTTTTCACAATAATTTTAGATCGGAGACATATTGAATGTTTATCATTTACGTGGATTGTCGCAAATTGAGAATCTTGATCTTAGGGGTAACCCAATTATTACCAGGCCTGCATATAGACATACTGTAT
>Ga0182742_1005446_pt1 | contig 10737 bp, 8 predicted proteins | sample eDN5th37CBELigMG_FD_128880 | JGI IMG/M metagenome (GOLD analysis project Ga0182742, IMG submission 128880) | Enriched Miracle-Growth compost microbial communities from Emeryville, California, USA - eDNA 5th pass 37_C BE-Lig MG (version 2)... ... | reverse complement strand
GATTGGTTTTTCTCCAGCGTTTTAATACTTCTTCTCTATTAGAAGTTCTGGCACCTTTTAAGTCTTCATACCCTCAGACTCAAAAAATTTTAAGGGGAAATGATCTGGTAATTCGGAGGACTCACAGTATATAGAGTATTCTCCATTTCATTGAAGTTGAAAGCTCTTAGTGAAGAAATGAAGAATGCTTGAAATATTTGAAGCATTCTTCATTTCTTAAAGTGTCCCAGCCATTAAAATTTTTCTATCATTTTTTTCCCCTAAACTCCATAATTATTATTTTACTTTTTTAAAGAAGTAATTGAGTTCACTAATGCAAAAAATTAAACGATAATTTCGATTAAGAAACTTCACATTTTCTTGGAGGTTATTAAACTCACGTTGGGCATAAATGATGAATATATATCCTTATGTTATGATTTAACATGACCAATATAAAATTATGTCAATTCTTTTTTACATACCTGATTAATTTATTATTTCTAAGAAATTTGATATTTGTTAGCTTTTTCAATAATCAAGAAAGTTTTCTCGAGTTAGAAATTTTTTACTGATGAAGTATAATTTTTGGAGGAGTGGAAAGAATAAACCAAAGAAAAAGACTTCAAAATTCTAGTTATATTTGGACTTATCAATTAAGGAAAAGAAAAAGGAAAGAGAAAGTAAAACTTTTTTAGAGAATTTAAGCCTGAACTGACTACTTTTTGGACAAAACTATTGTGATTTTTTTCTTAATTAAGTTACTAATTTGACTGTTTTCAGACTCCTACGAAATATTTCACACAGATTGAAGCACAATATTATTAGTTTGTTAATTTATCTAGAATGACAAGGCACCTGTCGATTTATTTTCAGCTTGAGTTTTTGCTATTTGTCAAACTCATCGTTTAGCTTTTCATAGGTTAGTCAATTTCTTGTCACATCTCAGAATTCTGTAAATAAAAGAAACTTAACCTCTTTTTTTCTTGTAGATCCAAGTAAAAAAGTTGATGGAAAATAAATTTGAAAGAAAATCTCCTCGACTAACTTCTGAATCAAACAAAAGGCATAACAATTTTTTCAGATCAATTAGGTCGATATTTTTAGTTAGAAAGCATTTTCTTTCTGTTAAAACAGTTTTTTTCAAAAAAAGTTCTACTTGAAGATTTTAGTTGACCTCAGAAAATGAAAAGAGGATTACTCGAATAGTCAACGAAAAAGCTTCTTTTTATTTAAAAAGAATTTTCTACTTTGAATCATTGGATCTAAAACTTAAAAAGTTATTCACCTCTAAAAAAAAAGTTTTTGTTAATAGCAGATTCGTGAAGGAATATAAATGAAGAGAATAATTTGACCCTTAGCTTTTCTTGAAAGAATGAAAGGATGAGTATATCAAATCACCTAAATTTCTAATTTGCACTATTTTATGCAGTTTATTTGAATTAAGAGGCGTGTTAAAAGCTTAAAGGATATATGATATTTTTATAAACAAAAATTAACTTGAAAAACAAAAAAGTTATAGTGACCTCACACTGCTATCCAAGCAATGTCGTCCAGTCTAAATCATGCAGTCTATACCCAAATAAAGGCTCTAGTCCAGAGCCTTTCAAACAAAAAATCTCTTCGAAACGCCAAAACAGAACTCCTTTCTGTAATCTTCATTAATTTTCCCGTCATCTTATCATTTATTAAAACAGCTGATCGAATTTTCAGGCCCAGAAGCCAGGCGATATATGCTAATGTGTCTCTTTGATTCTCTTGATTTTAAAGACCCCAAAGTTCAAAATGGAACTAAGGAACAAACTAAAACTCAATTTCTTGTCCAACAGCTCACTTTATGTAGCAGTCATTCGAACTTCCTTGATTATTTCACTCAAGTAAGTTTTTTTTTCTCACAAAGCTTTATTGCTTAAGGTTATCGAACATTCTCTTCAAAGGCAGAGTCTGACAGAATATATGAATGATGTCATAAAATGCCTTAAGCTTGCTCTTACCCTTCAAATTACAATGATTTTGTCTCTTGCATTATCTCCAACGCAACATATAGCTAAAGAAGGTTTTATTACTCATATTATTTTTCTAACCATCATGAAGGCCTTGAGTTGTTGAAGGCAAAATTAAGTGAGTATTTCGAGCTTGGAAAACCTCTTCAGTTCCCAGAGAATATTCTAAGCAGTCTCCTTTATGTCATCAGAAGTAACCCTGAACTTGAAGTAAATATTTAATTCATCTCTTAAATAATATTTTTACAGGAAATGTCAGAAGAAATTAAGTTCTTAGTTGAAACCAATGGCAGTGATAAGTCTTATGATTTCAAGCCCTTATTTGTTAAAGGATTGGAAAACAACATAGTACCTGAGGTACAAACTTTATTTTTCTTTTTATAAGTTTAAGACAAAGGAAATCAACAGTCTTCTCAAATTTTCACCTCAAAATGTCAAAGTTTGCGATATACTGCAAGATCTTGGACCTGCTTGTACTCAATCTGTTCAACATTTAAGCCAAGTTTTGTCAGATTTTAAAGATATTGATGAAGAAGCAATCCTTGAAGTTTTACTAATGATGCACAATTCTCAAATTGATTCAAATGATGAAGAAGTGAAGAGTGTCAATTTCGCTTTTCAAGCTGTGAAATCAAAACTATGGTCAAAAATGTCAGAAGACATATCTGAAAAGAAAATCAACATACTCTGGAATATTGACAATTTCATTAAAGTTTGCAGTGACATGAATCCAAATATCAAATGGGCTCAAGTTATAAAACATTTAGATCGTCCAAATCTCTTAATCCAAGACTCCCAAACATTGATTTCCTTATTTAAGTGTTTCCAAAAATTCAAAAAGTTTGCAACTTTCAATTTTCCTGCTTCTATTCTTTTCGAGCGTTGGAAGAACCCTGCATCCCAAGCTGATTTCTTAATCAAACTAATTCAAGCCGGACAACCTGACGCAGTTCTTTTCAATGAATGCCAAAAAAGATTGGTTTCCCTTGATCTTTATCCAAATTTGAAAATTTCCTCACTCAACCCACCCATGCTTCAATTTTTCAGTTGTCTTGATTTCTTGGAAATTTTAATAGAACTTTCAGAATCTGATTATTATACCGAGTTGAGAGCTCTGTTCGACCTTCCAGTCAATAGATGTCCTGATTTACTCATCCTTGGGCTTGTTCAAATTAAGCCAAAGACTGGAATGCCATTACTTGATGAGCTTCTCAGTCATTTACTTCCCCTTTACTTATCAAATCATGCAAGCTCAATGGAGATTCTTGAAGCAATTTGGAGAACTAATCCTCAAGTAATGATTTCAGCTTTCAGCGAACTTTATAAAAGAGATAATTCATCTTTAAATTTATCAAGAGTCTTGGACATCAGCCAAGAAATTAAAGACTCTTTGCTTCCAATTGTGAATTGTCGTGATTATTCATTTTCAGTGAGCCTTGGAATTTTAGCAGCAAAGAGGGATTTTCTTCACCTTGATCAATGGATTGCAAAAAGAATTCGTTCCATTGGAAATCCATTTATCTCAGCTATCTTTAAATATTTAGATGAACATATCTTTGAACCTTGTAGAAATACACATGCAAGTCAATTTGAAACTGTTCTGGAAAGATCCCAATTATCTTTGGAAAGCTTAGTAATTATCTTCCAGACATTGATGAATCCAAACCTGGAGGGAAAAATGTCACCTAAAAACAAGCTCCTGCTGACAGAAAGATATAAAGAATTAGCTCAATACTTCCCAAATATTATTTCTGATTCTCCATGGACTGAGATTGAATCTACAGCGAATAGCCTCTTTGAGCAAACATTTGAAGAAAAGTTATCAATCCCTGAACTTATTGAGACAATGCTTAAATATAAAAAATCCAATAATGAAAAAGAAAAGAACATTCTTTTATGCATGATGACGAATTTGTTAGATGAAGCCAGATTTTTCTCAAATTATAAATTCAAAATTCTCATGATTATGGCTCAGATATACGGTGCTGTTATTAACAATAACCTTGTTGAGGGTCAGGCTCGAGACGTGACTTTCAAAATTATTGTTGAAAGTATGAAACATAAAGAAGACAGAAAACAACTTGAATTTGGAGTGAATGCACTAATGATATTCAAAGGAAGACTCCACGAATGGCCAACTAAAGCAGTTCAACTTTTTTCAATCGACAACTTGAGGGAATATTATTTTGACCTTTTAGAAGAAATACGTTATGTAAATTTTCTTCAATATTATTTTTTACTTATTCTTCTTAGAGCCTTGAAGCTAAAGGCATTCAATTAGATATACCTCCTGAATATATCAGTTACGCTAATATGAGAGCCCAAGAAAAGAATCGAGCAATGACGAAAGGTCACCTCTATCCTCAACCAAATCAGCCAAGTGAGTTTCATATTTATTTATTTTCTTTTTTTATTCTTACCATTTTACCTTGAGTTTTTATTTTCTTTTTTTATTTCCTAAAATAAACTTTAATAGGAATCATTCCACCAATGTCCCATGAGGGAATGTATCAAGATCCTCTTCAAGGAGGTATGGGATATGAAAGTAGATCTCCCCTTTTAAATCAAATGCCACCAAATTACCCACAATCTTATGATGCTGCAGCAAAGAATGTTACTGGAAGATTCTCGACATCTAAAATCGAAGAAATGAGTATGAACTTCCGAAGTATTAACTCGAATTTACTAAATCAACCAGGAGGTGGAAACCAACCTGGACAATCTATGCAACCAATGGGAGGAGCAGGCTTTGGAGGCTTTGCCGGATTAAACCTTGACAGCTTGCGAGGTCAAGCAGGGATGGGTGGAGCAGCTGGACTTGGTGGATTAGGAGGATTTAGAATGAATGAATCTCTGGGAAATAGTCTTCCTGTAACAGGATCAAATTACCCTCAAGTTTTACCTCCTCAATCCAATACTCCAGGAATTCGAACTGAAAATGAACTTCAAAATCCCCAACCAACACAAGCAAATCAGAGGCCACCAGTTCAATACATAAGTTTCGATAATCTCTTGAAAGGTTTTGATAAGGAGTACACAGATATTTCAGAGGAATGGAAGAGTAGAGTCACTTTTTCTTTAAACAATTGTAGCAATTCAAATATTGAAGAAAAATCCATTGAAATTAAAGGGTTCCTCACGGAAGAAAAGGTTCTTAAATGGTTTGCAAAATATATCGTATACCAAAGAGCTCCTCTTGAATCCAACTTCCATAGCATGTATATCAACTTGGTGACTAAGATTGGCAAAAAAGAAATTTTTACATTCATGATCAAAGAAACTTATGCTGTTCTCAATAGGATCATTGAATGTGATAAAGCATTCAGCACACCAGAGAAACCTTACATTCAAGGAAATGATAAGAACAGTTTGAAGAATTTGGGATCTTGGCTCGGAATGTTGACCATTGGTCGAAATAAACCAATTGTCATGAAAGACTTTGATTTAAAATCGTTAATAATTGAAGGATATGAGAGTCAGAAGCTTGATTACATGTTACCTTTAGTTTGTAAAATTCTTGCTCATGGTATTCAGGCAGGCAGCGTCTTTAAACCAAAGAATGCATGGATGAATGCTCTTTTGGCTATTCTTGCTGAGATTGCCCAAATGCCTGAAATTAAAATGGCTCTTAAATGTGAAGTTCAAGTCTTGTTAAATAATTTCGGATTAAATGAAGGAGATATTGTTCCATCAAAAATTCTACAGAATAGAAAAATGCAAAGGAAGAATTTAGGCCAAAGAACCCCAGATATGCAAGATATAAATAGTCAAAACAGACTTCTTGTAACAAATGAAAGCCAATTAACAATAAATGAGCTTCCCCAATATGTTACAGTTGATCAAAAACTACTTGCCATTCTTCCTAATCTCAAAAATATCGTTGCACAAGCATTAGACCGAGCAATTAAGTAAATTTTTCTCTTAAAAAATTTTCTTAACCCTTATTAGAGAAATTCTTCCGCCTGTGATTTCAAGATCTGTGACAATCGCCTTAATCACCACAAAAGAGCTTGTTATCAAAGATTTTGCTCTTGAACCTGATGAGAAAAAGTTAATGAAAGGAGCAACACTAATTGTTCAAAATCTGGCTGGAAACCTTGCACTTGTTACTTGCAGAGAACCATTGAAAATCGCACTTCAGCATACATTGAAAACAATTCTCGACCAACCAGGACTTGAAGATAAGACAAGGGAAGAAATTATCCACGACACAAGTGTAGACAATCTTGATTTAGGTTGTGCCTTGATTAAGAAAGCTGTGATTGAAACAGCTTTAGAAGAAGTTAATCAAGATATTGTAATTATAGATGCCATTATGAGGAGAAGAAAGGCTCGTGAAACTGGAATTCCATTTGTTGATGAAAATATGATCCAAATTTATGAAAGCCTTCCACCAGCACTTAGACCAAATATCGGTGGTCTGAGTAAAGATCAAATGAGAATCTATGAAGATTTTGGAAAGATTGCTAAACCTCAAGAGTCTCGTGCCTTTAATAAAGGAGGCCTTCGAGAAGGAAAGGTAAGATATTTTTTATGGGAGAGTTTCTGAGTTTTTTAGGCAGAAAGAAGGCTTGATCCTGAGAGTGCAATGATTGTTCAACGCTTTGAACAATGTATGAAATTATTAAAAATTTTGTCTCATAAATTTTAGATGTTTTCCAACTTGATAGAGAATTAGAAGCTTTTGCAGAGAATCAAAATAATGAAAAGTTTAAGGATCTTCAAATTATGCACAAGCGTGCTATGGAAATTATCCATCATCATGGAAATTACGAGGAAGTGCCAATTGAATGTTCTATTAAGCTTCTTGAACCTTTCTTTAATGATCAGATCAACTTCAAAAAGATTAATTTCTTCCTTGCAGTCTTAAAAGAACTTCGACAAATGAACGAGCATCTCCCAAGTGATATTCTGCAATGGATTATGGTACCAAGTGAAAAAAGGCTCTTAAAACCAGAAATTATCATTAAGCTGATTAAAGATAATTTTGTAAATGTTCCTGAACTTGATCAAGCATTTGTTGAGTTTTTAGAAGCCACTAATAACAATGTCCAATACTGCCTCAGTATAATTAAGATCATCAAAGTTTTAGTCATAGATGAAAAACTTCTTGAATCATCCCATTTCCAGAAAACTATTGATCAGATCCTGAAAAATGCTAAAGCGTTGAAAGAGGTTCATCCAAGAATGGAAAAGTATATTGAAGACTTTAAAGCTGCTATTTCTTACACACCAAGCCTTAACAATCAAATACGTATTAAAACAGTCCAACCTACACCTGATGTCACTTACAAAGCAACTCTTCAAGAAGCATTAAATTTATTTAAAGAGAAGGACTCAGAATTCTATGACCAAGTTAATAAAAAGCTTGAAGAATGGTTAAGAATAACTTCAGAGAGTGAAATGCCTGCATTTATTAAAGTTATAGAAACAACTATTTTCCAAGCCGCTGGAGACACTTTAATAAAATTCTTTGCTTATATGACAGATATTTGTGTAACAAATGCAATTGCTCCCGATAATAGAATGAGAACTTACGGAAAGCTTCATCATAATAATGCTCTGGACTTTTCATATATTGATGCTTTCTCAAAATTGATCATTTTACTTCTTAAGACTGTTATCAATACTAACAAAAATGAAATCCTCGAAAATATCCTTCAAAGTATTGTTATTACACTCACAAAGGACCACGAGCTCCATCGGGATAGCTTCAATCCAAGACCATTCTTTAGACTATTCTACAACCTCCTCTTTGTAAATAATTTTTTCTAATAATGTCATTAAATAAATTTAGGATATTAGCAGAAGAGAATACAACTTCACTCAACAAGAAAGCACTTCATTTTTAATGTTATTCACAAAAGTCTTTGATACTTTACAACCTTTAAAATATCCTGGATTTGCGTTTTCATGGCTTGAACTCATTTCTAACAGAAGCTTTATGCCACTTTTAATTCTTAACGTAAAATCTGATTAGAAATTTTGTGTTAAATTTGAGTTAGACTGTGAATAAAGCAGAGAACTGGAGAAGTTATGCTCAATTATTTATAAGCCTTTTCAAGTTCTTTAAAGAAACAATGGAAGGCGATAACTATAAAGCAGAGTCTTACAAGTTATTCTACAAAGGCACCTTGAGATGTCTTTTAGTTCTACTTCGCGATTTCCCTGAGTTCTTGATTGAAGCCAGTTTTATTTTAGTGGAAAATCTACCAGATAAATTCAATCAAGTTAGAAACATTATTTTCTCTGCTTTCCCTCAAACTATGTTGCCACCTGATCCATTTAGAGTGACCGAACAAGTAATTTTTTTTCTTTTTAGTGTTATTAAAAAAAATATAGATTGAATTGAAAGAAGAGTTCAAAGCTCTTCCCAATAACTTGTACAGTTTTGAAGAAAGAGTTGTTAGCACTAAATTACATGTAAATATTTCTTCAAGTTGATCATTTAAAATTGTGATAGGAAGAAATTGTTAAGTATTTGACTGCTAAGAGCGATGTTAATGAAATTTACTTCAGAAATATCTGCTCCAAGTTCCTCACCAAGGAAGCTAATGTTGGTAAGCATTTTCTTCACAGAACTACTCTTGCAAAATCTTAAATTTTCCATTTTAATTTTAAATGAATTGCTCATTTTTTATAGAAATTAAAATCAATCAACCAGTAGTCAACGCCTTTGTGCTTTTTGTGCCTTGGATGATCTATAAAAGTAAAGATTTCATACAAGACTTTTTTAAAGCTCTTCAAGGTAATGATGATTATCAAAAAGTGAACGATTGGAAAATGGCCTCTTACACTTTGTTCTGGAAATTACTTATAAGTTCAAATTATCAAATGAGAGAAACCCTCTTAAACTCAATCATCAACCAAATCAGCTATCCAAATCCAATCACCTTCTATTTCACTAATCTCATTTTCTACATTTTCTCTCCTCAGCAAACTGATGATTCTGAACCCCTTCAAGAGCAGATTATTAAGTAATAATCAAACATTTTGTGTCCTAATTAATTATAGGATATTTATTGAAAGATTAGTCACAGCTAGACCTCACCCATGGGGCATTATGTATACCTTCATCGAGCTTATAAAAGAAAAAGGAGTTTTCAGGAAAAAATCATTTTTAAAGAACGCAGAATTTGAAGAGATCATTAAGTTTGTCTTTAAGGCCATGAAAAAAGGTGATGTAATCGAAGAATAAAAAAATCGATCATAATAAATGGAGCTAAGGACCAACTGTTTCTAGCTGAAGAGCTCCATAAAAACTCTAAATACTTATTAAAATTACAGTTGGATTATGCTAAGGACTTTGGCAGAAGAGAAAATAATAAAGGGATATAATTGGTATCTAATGAAAAACCATTTGTATCAAAGAATTTATTTAACTTCTCAGGTCCATATTATAACAAACAATTTAAACTCAATTTGTTCATTTTCCTATGTCAACAGCTTCTTTGATAGCTTGCTTATTTCTCTGACTTGATGTATGCACTTGCTTGTACTTTGTAGTTAAGAATTCTTAGTAATGATGGTATTTTTTCAATACTATGAAAAATGTATTAGTTTAGTCTAGCACATAATTATACTTGAGTATTGTGTTGATATCCTTTTTATGGCAAAACACATACAACTCTTTATTTCAATTAGCCCTTGCAAACTAATCATTTATTAAAAAAATATATATTTTAAAATAGAGATATTCAAAGCATAAAATGTGAGAAGTCTTTAGAGACAATTAAGTGTAGGAGACAAAGTTCTATTATAATAGGAAGTTAATAGAATAAATGCTTTGTTGTTGCTAAATAATTTATTAACTTTCATTATTACTTATTTATTGATGAAAATGAGCATTGTGTTTACCAATGTCATAGTATATATTATAAATATAATTGATGTATATTTTCAAGGAAAAATTATCTAGCTTCGAGGTTCCAATTCAAAAAGTAACTCATCATATGGTTCATACAAAAATCTAAATGTCATCCTTAAATTATATCCTTCTTTCAATTTGAAGTTAAATTTCTCTAAAAATTCTGAAACAATAACTTTTGAGTCAATAATCGCTAAATGCTGTCCAATACAGTTTCTTGGTCCTCCTGAAAAAGGAATAAAAGTATAAGGGTCACGTTTTTGAGAGTTTTGTGTGTCATTTTTCCATCTATCGGGATTAAACTTTTCTGGTTCTTCATAATAATCCTCATTAAAGCAAACGGCAAAGAAATCTGGTTTGACCCAAGTTCCTTTTTTTACTTCTAAATTCCCTAGTTTGTGATCTACAATAGCAGTTCTGTCGAAAGTAACTGGTGCAGGATGATAAACCCTCAGTGTTTCTTTCAAGAGGCAGTGAAGTTCATCCATCTTTTGTAGAGTATCAACTGTTACGACCTTTTCTGTATTATAAGTTTTGTCCCTTTCTTCTTTAAGTCTTTGTTGGAATTTTTCTGAAATACAAATATTATAAAGTGTCATGGCTATTAAATGGCCTGTAGTATCCATTCCAGAAATAAACAAGATAATAAATTCATCAATAATGTCTTCATCTGAAAGGATTTGATCTGGGTCTCCTGAATCCTGAGCAGTAAGGAGTGACCCAAGCAAATCATTGCTTTTTTTGTTTTCGGTTCTTTTTTCCTCGATTATTTGAAGGCAAAACTTTCGAAAGTCTTTCACTTTTCCCATAACTCTTCTATAATTTGGGAATAAATGTAATATTTTAGGACCAAACAGAAGAGCTGTTGGGGTTAAACTATTTTCCATC
>Ga0182742_1005444_pt1 | contig 10740 bp, 8 predicted proteins | sample eDN5th37CBELigMG_FD_128880 | JGI IMG/M metagenome (GOLD analysis project Ga0182742, IMG submission 128880) | Enriched Miracle-Growth compost microbial communities from Emeryville, California, USA - eDNA 5th pass 37_C BE-Lig MG (version 2)... ... | reverse complement strand
TTCAAGTTTTCGCGCGAGATCATGCGCTGACGGGAAGCCTTCGCCGGTAGCCGGGCGAGCCAGCCCGCCGGCAGGTATTTTCTTCACAAGCCGGTAAATCGTACCGCGCGGCATCGTGCTGGCGTGCAGGCCGGCTCGTGCGGCATGGCAGTTGCGGAGTCGCCTTCATCCTGGGCATCGGTGGCTGCACGGCCGGCCCCGGGCATCCCTCAATGCAGAAACCGAACTGGTGGCAAGATGACCCCGACACGCTCTGATCGGGCGGAAGATGCCGTGCGCCCGACGCTTCTCTGCTTTTCACATCTGCGGTGGAATTTCGTGTGGCAGCGCCCCCAGCATCTCATGACACGCTTTGCGCAAGACTATCAGGTCCTGTTCATCGAGGAGCCCATCGCGTCTCCGGGTTCGGAGTCGTGGTTCGAGGTCCGGGATGAACGCGACGGCGTGCGGGTGCTGGTGCCAAGGCTTGCGCAGGGTTTGACGGGCCACGATGCCGACGCCGTGCAGCGAAAGCTGCTCGATGCCTACCTCGAGGGCCTTGACCAGGATCGTCTCACGGCCTGGTATTACACGCCGATGAGCTATGCGTTCTCCGGTCACATCGAGGCCAGACTCGTCGTCTATGACTGCATGGACGAGCTCTCCGCCTTTCGCGGGGCGCCTGCGGAGCTGGTCGAGCGCGAGCGACAGTTGCTGGAACGGGCAGATGCGGTATTCACAGGCGGCTACAGCCTGTACGAGGCCAAGCGCCGGCTTCACGGCAATGTGCATCCTTTCCCGAGCAGCGTGGACGTCTCGCATTTCGCCCAGGCACGCGAAATCGGCCTTGATCCCGCCGACCAGGCGTCGATTCCTCGTCCCAGGCTCGGATTCTATGGCGTGCTCGACGAACGACTGGATACGGCCCTGGTCGACGAGCTGGCGGTCCTGCGTCCCGACTGGCAACTGGTGCTCGTGGGTCCGGTGGTCAAGATCGATCCTGCGACGCTGCCGAGAAGGCCGAACATCCATTACCTCGGCCCGAAGGAATATGCCGAACTGCCGGCGTACCTCGCAGGCTGGGATGTGGCACTCATGCCTTTTGCGATGAACGAGTCCACTCGATTCATCAGTCCGACGAAGACGCCGGAATATCTGGCCGGGGGGCGCGCCGTGGTGAGCACGCCCATCGTGGATGTCATGCGCGCCTATGGGAGCTCGTCGCTGGTGAGTGTAGCGAGGAACGCACCGGACTTTGCCGCTGCCATACAGCGGATGATCGACCTCAGCCAGGATCGCTGCAAGGTATGCGGCGAAGCCGACGCCATCCTGGGCGACATGTCCTGGGATGCGACCTGGCACGCCATGAGCGACATCATGCGTGCCAGCAGGCGGGGGACGGGCTCGCCGGCGCAGGCGACGCAGCCCGGCAGGGCGGCAACGGCTGCGCGGCTGGCCGTGGTGGATGGCCGGGCCCTGCCCGGACTGCGCGGCGCCCAACTGTCGGCGGCAGGGAACCGGCCTTACGATTACCTTGTCGTAGGCGCCGGTTTTGCGGGCAGCGTGCTCGCCGAGCGCCTGGCGGTCGGCATGAACAAGCGTGTGCTGGTCATCGATCGTCGTCCACACATCGGCGGCAACGCATTCGACGAGTACAACGAGCATGGTCTGCTCGTCCATCGCTACGGCCCTCACATCTTTCACACGAACTCGGCCAAGGTGATGGAGTACCTGTCGCGTTTCACGCGCTGGCGTCCCTACGAGCATCGCGTGCTGGCCCGGGTGGACGACATGCTGGTGCCCATGCCGATCAACCTGACGACGTTGAGCAAACTGTACGGGCAGGCGTTCACGCCTGAGTCGGGGGCGGCCTTCCTGGCCGCACGCGCGGAACGCATTGCCGACGTGCGCACGTCGGAAGACGTCGTCGTGAGCGCGATCGGGCGCGATCTCTACGAAAAGTTCTTCCGTGGCTACACCCGCAAGCAGTGGGGGCTGGATCCGTCGGAGCTGGACAAGTCCGTGGCGGCCCGGGTACCGACCCGGACCTCGACCGACGACCGGTACTTCACCGACGAGTTCCAGTGCATGCCGCTGCATGGCTATACCCGCATGTTCGAGAACATGCTGGACCATCCCAACATCGCCGTGGCCACCGGCGTCGCGTACAAGGACGTGCGCGACTCGGTGAAATACGGGCATACGATCTATTGCGGTCCCATCGACGAGTTCTTCGATTACCGCTACGGCCGGCTGCCCTATCGCTCGCTGCAGTTCGAGCACGTCACGCTGGACCAGGAGCGATTCCAGCCGGTCGGCGTGGTCAATTATCCTTCCGAGAGCGTGCCCTACACGCGCATTACCGAATACAAGCACCTGACGGGGCAGCGTCACGCCAGGACCAGCCTGACGTACGAGACGCCCAGTGCCGAGGGCGATCCCTACTACCCCGTGCCACGGCCGGAGAACAATGTGCTGTTCCACAGGTATCAGGCGCTTGCCGACGGCAGGCAGGACGTCACATTCGTGGGCAGGCTGGCGACGTATCGCTACTACAACATGGACCAGGTGGTCGCTCAGGCGCTGACGGTTTATACGCGGCTGTCCCAGCAGCCAGCTCCGGCGCGTACCGCCCCGCTGCCGACCATGTCCGCGGCACAGGGAGCCTAAGGCATGACGATTCCATCATCCGGCAGCATCCAGCAGGTCCAAGCATCAGATGCAGCGTGCGCGGGAAGTGAAGGACGGGTCGCCTGCCGAACCGGCGCGCGGAAATGGCCTGTTCAGTGCTTTATGGCAGATGCAGGGGGAGGCAGTGGTCAGCGGCTAGAGGCACTGTCCAGCCGCACCTCCATGCGGTTGGCCCGACGCATGGCAGTGGTGATGCGCCGGCCCGGAGCCGTGGCGAACTGGGCCTGGACATAGGCCAGCGAGAGCTTGTCGACCAGATTGGCCAGGGCATGCTGCACGCTGGCGAAGCCGTATCCCTTGGCCCCATCCCCGTTCAGGCGAAAACCGAACTTGCCCCTTTCGTCCTGTCGCAACGTACCCAGCTCGATAGTGGTGCCTTCCTCGTTTTCCGCGTAGATCTTCCCGACGTGCTCAAAAAGGGTAAAGCGGTACTCATTTGTTTCCATGGATATACCTATCGATCAAAGTGATGCACTGGCAAGTTTCGTGGCGCGGGCGCACGCAGGGAGTGGGTAGCAAAGCATGCGCCCGGTGCCGGGCTTTCGGGCGCCCGCATCCCGCAGTGGCCTGTTCGATTTCCTGCCATGGCGACGGTATGCGGATTGCTGTGTTGCGCAGGCCGTTATACGGACGACCACAACCTGGCTGGTCAGTCGCTCAGGATGCCGACCGCTTCGAACCCGGTCCCTATGCCGGCTGCTGCCTGTGGTTCGATAGCAGGCTGGGCAGCGAGGGCTTCTGGGCAAGACCCGGTCGCCGCAGGAGTACACCACCGACTTCTGCGGCGTCGCCAATATCCGGGGCTATCCGGCCGATTTGCAAAGGTCATGACATGGTGCCCTTCTTCCAGAGCTATTTCATCGGCGGATTCGAGTGCTCCTCGCATCGGCGCGTGGACGGTCGCCGCCTGGATCTCTTGCACGGCACACGGCACGACGCGTTTGCCGTCTCGGACTACCGGGCCTTGCAGCGTCATGGCATCGCGACCGTGAGAGACGGGCTGCGATGGCACCGCATCGAACGCAGCCCGGGCGAGTATGACTGGTCGAGCTTCCTGCCACAGCTGCGCGCCGCCCGGCTGACCGGGACCCAGCCCATCTGGGATATCTGCCACTACGGCTTCCCCGACGACATCGACATCTGGTCCCCGCAGTTCGTCGAGCGCTTCGCCCGCTTTGCCGGCGCCGTCGCGGCGCTGGTGCGCGACGAGCATCCGCATGTGCCGTTCTACTGTCCGATCAACGAGATCTCGTTCTGGGCGTGGTGCGGCGGCGACGAAGGCGACATCAATCCCTGTGAGAGGGAACGCGGCGACGAACTCAAGTCCCAGCTGGTGCGCGCGGCGTCTGCCGGCATCGCTGCGATCCGCAAGGCAGATCCTCGGGCGCGTATCGTGACGGTGGACCCGGTCATCCACGTGGTGCCCGAGACCGAAGCCGATTGCCACGCTGCCGAGGCCAGCCGCCTGGCACAGTTCGACGCCTGGGACATGCTTGCCGGGCGCCGACTGCCCGAACTGGGCGGCCAGCCGGACCATCTGGACGTCATCGGCGTCAATTTCTATCCACACAACCAGTGGTACCTGAACGGACGGATGATTCCCCGGGGCGAGCCGGACTACCGGCCCTTCAGGCAGATCCTCGCCGAAGTCTGGCACCGCTATGGCAGACCGATATTTGTGGCCGAGACGGGCGCAGAGGCGGAGCGGCGCGCGCCCTGGCTGAGGTACGTCTGCGACGAGATCGCCGCGGCGCTGGAGCACGGTGTACCCGTCGTCGGGCTGTGCCTCTATCCCATCACCGACTACCCGGGCTGGGACAACGACAGGCACTGTCCGACCGGCCTTCTGGGGTATGCGGACGATGACGGTAGGCGGCTGGAGTACGCGGAACTGGCCGAGGAGATCGCCCGCCAGCAGCCTCGCCTGTCCCGTCTGCTGGCGACATCGGGTCGCGTCCGCAGGAGCATGTCGTCGCAGGACCGCACGAGCCTGCAGGTGCCCTGAGCGAATGCGTCTGGACGCTCCACGATCCATGGCGGCAGGAAAGGGATGTGCCCGTCGGCGCGGGGCGCGACTGCACAGGCGCCGTCCGATCGTGCAGGAGCCGTCTCAGTGCAGCTTGACCCTGGGTCGCGCGCGGCCGGCCAGCAGCCGGCCCAGCGCGACACTGATCGTGCGGCCAATGCCCAGCACTACCTTGTGATGCACCAGGTGCAGGCTCATGTACATAAGCCGCGCCATCAGTCCGCTCACGTACATGCCCTTGGCGAGCAGTCCGCCCATCAGGCTGCCCACCCCGCGTTCGGTGCCCAGCGAGACCAGCGAGCCGCGGTCGTGGTAGGCGAATCGGTCATCGGGCAGGGCGCGACCCTCCATGCGATGACCGATGCGCTCTGCCAGGTACTTGGCCTGCTGGTGGGCTGCCTGCGCGCGCGCAGGCACCTGCGTGGTCTTGCCTTCATGGATCCAGGGGGCGGCTGCGCAGTCGCCCATGGCATAGATGGCCGGGTCGCTCGTCTGCAGGAAGGCGTCCACCTCTATCTGGCCGGCACGATTCTGAGGCAGGCCCAGTGTCGAGAGAACCGGCGGGGCCGAGATGCCGGCTGCCCAGACGCACAGGTCGGCCGGCAGCTCGCGGCCGTCGGCGGTCATTATCCGATCCGGCGTCACCCGCGCGACCCGGCATCCGGTCTCTATGCGTATCCCGCGGTCGAGCAGCGCCTGGTGTGCTGCGATAGCCACCCGTTCGGGCAGGGGGCCAAGCAGCCTAGGGGCCGACTCGACCAGCGTGATCGACACGTCGCGCCGCGCGTCCATCGACGGCAGGCCGTAGTCGGACACTATGTCGCCTGCATCGATGAGTTCGGCAGCGAGCTCGACTCCGGTTGCGCCGCCGCCGACAATCGCCAGGTGCAGCTTGCTGTCGATGCCACGCTGGCGCTTTTCTGCCAGGCGGACCATGGCACGCAGCAGCGCAAGCCGGAAATGCTCGGCGGCTTCCGTGGTGTCCAGGGCGATTGCATGCTCCTCTGCGCCCGGCGTGCCGAAGAAGTTGCCCCGGCTGCCCACGGCCACCACCAGGGTGTCGTACTCGGCCTGCCGGGCTGGCAGCAGCGGGGCTCCGTCGGTCGAAGTCAGCGGGCCCAGGAGTACCTCGCGAGCCTGCCTGTCCACGCCAACCATCTCGCCGCGCAGGAAGGTGAAGTGGTTGATCCTCGCAAGCATCGGGTAGGACAACCCCTCCTGGTGGATGTCCAGCGTGCCTGCGGCAACTTCGTGCAGCGAGGGCTTCCAGATATGGAAAGGCTCGTTGTCGATCAGTGTGACACTATCCGGGCCGTAGCGGCGACCCAGGCGGGCGGCAAGCTGCAGGCCGCCGGCGCCTCCGCCCACAATGACGGTCCGGTGCGAAACCTGGCGTACTGGCATGAGGATATCCTGGACGAAAAACGGCACGGCTCAAGCAAGACCCATGCCGGTCGATCGGCCGCCTCCATGGGCCGATGCAGGGGCATTCGCACGCTTTGGTGCGAGGTGTTCGTCGCATGTTGCAGTTCTGGTCGATAATGACGCCATGCGCACCGCCCGTTGGCCGGGCCGCGCGCCGCTCCATACGTCTGAAGCCGTCCAGAAGCGGCCGGTGTTTAAACTCGCGAGGAATGATTTAGTGAACAGACCCTTTGCTGTCCTGAAGGACATGCTGCCCCCCCGGGAAAAGCCCCAGGAAGCGAATGCCAAGAAGCGGGCAGGGAACAAGCCAGAGCGCCATCACCGGCAGGAAACACAGGCCAAGGACAAGCCCGCCGCTGCGGCCGCACCCGCAGCCAAGCCGGCAAGGCGGCCCACCCCCAAGCCTGCGCAGGCCGCATCGCGACCTGCCCGGCCGGCACCGGTCAAGGCGCCTGTCCTTACCGAAGAGCAGGTTGCTGCGCGCCTGGCAGAGCAGCAGAAGCGCCAGGCTGCCGCGGAGCGCTTCCGTCGCAATACCGCCAAGGCCGAAGAAGGGCTGGCTGCGCTGATCGCGGCGTATCCCTCCGTGTTCGACCGCGCAAACACGCGGCCGCTCGCCATCGGCATCCACAAAGAGCTGCTGGCGGCGTCGCGCGAGGGACATCTCGCGGTGCCGACCAGTGCGATCCGCATGGCCATCGATCGCTGGACCGGTTCGCGCGAATACCTTGTCGGTCTTGTCGAGGCTGCGCCTCGCGTCAATCTGCAGGGCGAACCGGATGGCGAGGTCACGGCCGCCCAGGCTGACACCGCACGACAAACGCTCGAGAAGCGCGAGCAGCGACGCCAGGCAAGGCAAAAGGCCGCCTCGGAGCGCCCGGCACGAGGTCGTCGTGGGCCGTCCGACGCACAGCGCCAGGACAAGAAAGGCTTGCAGGCAGCGGGTCAGGTGGAATCCGGCGCGACGATGTCCGTTCCTGGCGCTCCGGAGCCGGTTGTTCCCGATCAGGCCGTATCCGGCCCGACCGCCTCTGAGCCGACCGCCTCCGGACAGACCGGGAGCGAGCCGACTGGAGCCCCGACGCAGGGCTGAAGCAGGACGTCAATGCAGGTCGTCGCGCAGTCGTCATGGCTGCGCGACGCTCGGCAGCCGGATGCACGCCGGCCTGCCGTCAGGGGGCATGGGCTCCAGCGGGAACAGGGGGTGCTGAGGTTTGCGGACCGCAGTTCCTCGCTGCGCGTCCGTTCCTGTGCTTGATACCTGCCTTGGAAAATGTCTATGTCTCCCATCAACAACCTCTGGGATAGCAAGGGCACGCCCCTTGATCGCCAGCGCTTCACCTGGAAGGATCTCGTCGGCAAGCCCATCAGCAAGCTCGACGACGATGCGTTCACGCGTATCCGGGTGATTCTGCTCAACGGTCTGGAAGTGGACTCCCTGCGTCTGAAGCACATCGTGTCCCGCTTCAATGGGGATCTGCGCGTGCCGCTGGCGCAGATCAGGCGCGTCGAGCACCATCAGAACACGATGGTCAACTGGCTGCTGTCGGCCGATCATTCACCGCTGGAGACCACGGTGGCCTACGAGCAGGTTGCAATCGAGGTGACGGCCTCGGTCGCCCAGGCCGAACCTGATCCCTACCAGGCGCAAACCTATCGCTTCGGGCTACTCGAGGATTTCGACCATCTGTACCGGTACAGCGCCATGCTGGATCGCCTCGAGGGCAAGGACGCCAACAACATCCTACAGGGCTATACGGACATCGTGCCGGGGCGTCCGACGGCGGACGAACATCGAGCACCGGAAGACGACGTGCGCGAACCGTACTCGAAGAAAGAGGCGGCGCTGCTCACCAAGCTGCACGCCACCCTGATCACCGCCGCGGAATACCAGACGCACGACTACTTCATCAATATCGGGCCGCTGTTTGCCGATCCTCTAGCCCGGCAGCTGTATGCCGAGATTGCCTCGATCGAGGAGCAGCATGTCACCCAGTATGGTTCATTGCAGGATCCGTCGGAAAGCATCATGGAAAAACTGCTCATCCATGAGGCTACCGAGGTCTACGCCTATTACAGCGCCGTGGAACAGGAAACGAATCCGCGCGTCAAGGCAATCTGGGAACGCTTCCTCGACTACGAGCTCGGGCACCTCAATCTGATGTGCGATCTTTTCAAGCAATACGAGCGGCGCGATCCGGCCGAGATTCTGACCGGGGTGATTCCGACACCCCTGCAGTTCAGGAGCAATCGCGAATTCATTCGCGACGTGCTGTCCAGGGAGGTGCCATTGCGCGCCAACGGTACCCGGTACGTGCCGCAGGAACAGGAGAGCGCCGCGTCGCTGTCGCAGCGTGCCCAGCTGAACATGGAGGGTTCGCCCAGCAATATTGTCTCGGCCGGCTACCAGTGGAGCCCCGGCACCGAGCTCAGCCGCACCCGGGCCAGGAAGGCATAAGGAGCAGACATGGGAAACAGTACCAAACTCGGGATGAACCGTACCGGCTTTCAGATGGCGCCGGTCGCAGGCCCCCTGCAGGAAGCGTTCGCCATGCAGGTGCCGCCCAGCTCGCCTGGCACGATAGAGCAGGCCGCAGCCGTGCGCGCAGCCTACATTGCCGAGGCCGACCGCATCGGCTCGGTCCCGCCACCGGGCACGATACGGGGCATGCTTGCGACTGCGGCGGACAAGCTGACAGGCGACAAGCCGGAACTTCTGCTCGACAAGCTTGGCCAGCGGCTGGCGTACGAGCGCACGGGGGTTCGCCTCTACCAGGCGATGTGCACCAAGGTTCAGGCGGCAGGCCACTTCCGGCTGGATGAGCTTTACGCCGACCTGGTGCGCATCGCCGAAGACGAGGCCCGTCACTTCGACCTGCTCTGTACCGCGGTGGAGTCCATGGGTGCCGACCCGTCCGCACAGACTCCCTGTGCGGACGTCAGCGGGATGGCGTCTCTCGGCCTGATGCAGGTCATCACCGATCCCCGCACGACCGTATCGCAGAGCCTGGAAGTCATTCTCACCGTCGAGTTGACCGACAACGCAGCCTGGGAGCTGCTGATTGCCCTGGCCCGCGAGAGCGGCCATGACGAGATGGCCGATTCCTTCCGCGAGGCCTACGAGCAGGAGGAAGAGCACCTCATCACCATCAAACGCTGGCTGCGCGACACGGTGATGCACGAGGCGCAATAGGCCGTGGCAACGCTGGTGGAGGTAGGCCGGCGATCCGAGGATCTGGGTGGATCGTCGTGTACAGGATATGGGATGGAGCCATGACAGATGCCCGTGGTGTGGATGAAACCGTCGTGCCGTATACGCTCGACGACGGGCTGGGCGCTCGCGCCGCGATCGGCCTGATCGTGCTTGCCACGGACCAGGTGCTGGAGCATGAGTGGCGCCTGATCGTCACCCAGCCTGGTGTGGCTTCGTACGTGTCCCGAATGCCGAGCTCGTCTGCCGTGGGTGCGGACACGCTGTCGGCGATCGAACCGGATATCGCGCATGCTGCCGGCCTGATCGTGCCCGATCTGCGGCTTGACGTCGTGGCTTTTGGCTGTACATCCGCCAGCATGGTCATCGGCGAGCAAAAGGTTTTCCAGCATATCCGGGCCGTGCGCCCGGGCATTGCCTGCACCACGCCGATCACGGCCGCGATTGCAGCCCTTCGCGCGCTGGGGGCCACCCGCGTGACGCTAGTCACCCCTTATGTCGCCGAAATCAATGCCCTGAGCAAGGCGTACCTCGAGGCCTGCGGAATAGGGGTGTCGCGCGTCATCACCTTAGGCGATGGCAACGACAACACGACTGCGAGGATCGACCGCAACTCGCTGTTGTCGGCCATCCTGGAACACGGCCGCGAGGATGCGACGGACGCGATCTTCGTGTCATGCACGAACCTGCGCATGGTCAACCTCATCCGTATCGCAGAAGAGGCCATCGGCAAGCCTGTCATTTCGAGCAACAGCGCCATGGCCTGGCATGCACTGAGGCTGGCCCATGTCGGCGAAAAGCAGCCGCAGTTCGGCCGTCTCTTTCGCCATGCCCGACTGAAACCGTGATTCGGTTCCGCTGGAGGGGCTGTTGGGGGTCTGGCGGGTTCCTCTCCCGGGCGATGCTGCAACCGTGGATCCCGAAGCGCCGCCTGCACGATGACAGGCCGTTGCGTTAAAAGGAGCGCCGGTATGTCCTGCCGTGAATTGCAATTAACAGTCAAGCGCGGTGCGGTTTGCACGGGGTTCCGCATCCGACGAGGCCTCTCTGTCGAGAGGATGCCTACAGCAGCCACTCGATCGGCAGCAGGGACATGAAGTAGACGGCGGTTCGTTTCCAGAAGCCGGTTGCAGGTTCCGTATTGTGTCGGATGACTTGTCCATCCCTGCGTTCGAGCCAGTACAGCTTGTTGTCTTGCGAAAGCCGGACTTCGTAGGAGCTGGCCGGAATACCCTGCGCGAAGGCATCCCCGATCTGCCGGGCCAGCCGGGGACTTTCGATGACGAAGCCCAATTCCGTATTCAATCGGGCGGAGCGGGGATCGAAGTTGAACGAACCGATGAAAACGTGCGAATCGTCCACGGCAAAGGTCTTGGCATGCAGGCTGGAACCGGAGCTGCCGAACGGC
>Ga0182742_1005443_pt1 | contig 10742 bp, 11 predicted proteins | sample eDN5th37CBELigMG_FD_128880 | JGI IMG/M metagenome (GOLD analysis project Ga0182742, IMG submission 128880) | Enriched Miracle-Growth compost microbial communities from Emeryville, California, USA - eDNA 5th pass 37_C BE-Lig MG (version 2)... ... | reverse complement strand
GGCTGTTGACTGGGCACTTATGCTTGAACCTATTGCAGAAAAGGTCACTATTGTACATAGACGCGATAAATTCCGTGCCCATGAGCATAGTGTGGAAAACCTTTTCAATTCCAAGGTTGAAATTAAAACACCTTACGTGCCTGCCGATTTAGTCGGAGAAAACGGACTTATTAAACAGGTTGTATTAGAAGGGGTTAATGACAAAGAAAAAGAAGCGATTGATGTCGATTCCGTAATCTGTAACTATGGCTTCGTTTCTTCACTTGGTCCAATCAAAGAGTGGGGATTGGATATCCAAAAGAATTCAATCGTCGTTAACTCTAAGATGGAAACAAATATCCCTGGAATTTATGCTGCAGGAGATATCTGCACATATGACGGAAAAGTAAAGCTTATTGCCTGCGGATTTGGCGAAGCACCTACAGCAGTCAACAATGCAAAAGCTTATATTGACCCTAAAGCAAAAATCCAGCCCATGCACAGCTCTTCCATGTTTGGTTAAAACGGGCAGAAAAAGGTATCCTCATTGGATACCTTTTTCTTTTACAGGGCAGAGCTGCCTTTTAACAGTTTTCCGGAGTACCTGCGTTTGCAGCCGTTCTAAATGATGAACCGCAGCCGCATGAAGCAATGGCATTCGGATTATCGATCGTGAATCCGCCGCCCATCATGGACTCTTTATAGTCAATTTTAGTTCCTTGCAGGATTGGCGCATCTTGTTTATTGACAACAATCTGGATTCCGTATTGTTCAAATTGCTGATCATTTTCCTCAACTTCATGGGCAAATCCCATTCCATATGATAAACCGCTGCATCCGCCGCCCTTAACTGCGACACGCAATAAGGCATTTTCTTCTTCACTTGCCTTCATCATGTCCTTAATTTGCAAGGCTGCAGCTTCTGTTAAAATAATTACATCACTCACGATTGTTCCCTCCTTTAACTGATGGGATAAAAGTTTCTTCCTATATTCTAGTATAAACACATTGCTTACGTTCCTCAACTTATCTGAATTAAACCTGCCGCCTATATATGATAAAACCCGTATTAAGGCTCTCATTTAGCCGTTGATTTCCACTCCAGGCGCTTCGCTTTCCGGGGGGCGTTTTGCGAGCCTCCTCGTCGCATACGTTCCTGCGCACGTCTCGCTTCAACGCTGATCCCCCAGGAGTCTTCGCACCTTCCGTTCCAATCAACTAAGCTGTCAATCAACATCAATCTAATACATCTTTTACTAAAAAAGTTCATTTTCCTCAATATATTGATAAATTTTTTCCACCAGATCTTCTGGGGTTTCGCCTTTTACCACTTCGCCCTCAACTAGTGCATATAAGCCTGCATCACACTTGCCGCAGTGGCTTAAACAGCCATACTCATAAACATCTAAATCATAATCTTTTTTCAATTCTTCAAACGCCTTATGCGCCCCGTTTGCCAGGTTGCTTGCGCAAAACTCAATGAGCGGTCTGATCACCCAAATCACCTCTCTACACGTTTATGCTACTTACTTTTTTATAGTTAGGCAACCATTTTTAATGAGGTTGTGGTTTTATCCTTTATTCGATATACTCATATGGGATTATGATTTTTGGGAATAATTATACATAAGAACGGATTTAAAGGGGAATTACAAGATGAAAAAACTAGTGATACTGGGTGGGGGCTATGGCGGCATGCGTGTACTTGCGAAGCTTTTACCAAATAACCTGCCAGAGGATGTTACTGTAACACTCATTGACCGTGTGCCATACCATTGTCTAAAAACAGAATACTACGCCTTAGCAGCTGGAACTATTTCTGATCAGCACGTCAGGGTTGCTTTCCCTGAAGACCCTAAACTGTCGATTGTCTATGGAGAAATTATGGGCGTTGACTTAGAGCAGAAAAAGGTCCTAATGAAGGAAGAAAAAGACGTTCCATATGATGATCTAATTATCGGTTTAGGATGCGAAGACAAGTACCATAATGTTCCAGGAGCTGATGTATACACACACAGCATTCAAACCATTGAAAAATCCCGTGCAACTTACCAGACACTAAATAACCTGCAGGCAGGCTCTGTTGTAGGCATTGTCGGAGCTGGTTTAAGCGGTATTGAAATTGCTTCAGAACTCCATGAAAGCCGTCCTGATTTAAAAATAAAAATATTTGATAGAGGAAGCCGGATTCTGTCCGCATTCCCGGAAAGATTAAGCTATTATGTTGAAAGCTGGTTCGACAGCCATGGTGTAGAAATAGTCAGTCATTCCAATATTACTCGGGTTGAAGAAAAGACCCTATATAATAATGATGAACCTATCGAATGTGACGCTATTGTCTGGACAGCCGGAATTCAGCCAAATCGGGTGGTTCGTGAAATGCCAGTCGAAAAGGATTCACAGGGCAGAGTTGTTCTAACAAAATACCACAACCTCCCAACCGACGAACACGTCTATGTTGTCGGAGACTGTGCCAGCCTGCCGTTTGCCCCTAGTGCCCAGCTTGCTGAGTCCCAGGCAGAACAAATTGTTACAGTTCTTTTGTGCCGCTGGAAAAATGAAGCACTTCCTGAAACGTTGCCAACTATAAAATTAAAAGGGGTACTTGGATCCCTAGGCAAGAAACAAGGATTTGGCGTTGTTGCTGATCGGGCAATTACTGGTCGGGTGGCACGGCTGCTGAAGTCAGGTATCCTATGGATGTACAAAAACCATCGCGGATAAAGAAAAGCGGGAGAGTCGCCTAGTGCTGGGGCTTAGACATTCTCGAAGTTTAAAATAGAGACTTTCCTGCCGGAAAGTCTCTGTCTTTATTCTGCTTTGTATCCGTATTTCTCCATCTCCGCATAAATGGTCTTTAATCTCGGGTTGCCTTCTCCTACAATTTCATCTTCAATTAATACCACGGGGTAAAACATATCCTCTTCAATAACCCTTTGAGCGAAGGTCTTTTTTTCCTCATCCTCCGGCGGATTAAAAATATCTACATACGTAATCTTAAATGGCTGATCGGGATATTTTCTGCTAAGAGCTGATTGCAGCCATTCAAATGTATCCTTTGACGAAGGCAGGTTGACACAGCTCGCGCAAATTTGCTCTGCGCCATAAATGGTCATTTCAACTTCACGATTCATATTACGCTCCCCCTTTGATTGATTTTATATCTATATGTTATATTCCATAAAGATGCTGACTTCTTGCTGATTGTCCTTTGAGCAGGAGAACCGTCACCATTTCATTTTAACATATTATTAAATAGATTTTTATTGTCATAATGATTATAATAAATATAAAGAAAGGAGTAGATATCAATGGCTGAACAAGCAACAACAATGTTTGATCAGGTTCAAGAGGTATTAGATAAATTGCGTCCATTCCTGCTTCGTGATGGTGGAGACTGTGAATTAATTGATGTTGAGGATGGAGTAGTAAAGCTTCGTTTACTTGGAGCCTGCGGCACATGCCCAAGCTCAACAATTACACTTAAAGCAGGCATCGAACGTGCCCTATTAGAAGAAGTACCTGGTGTTGTTGAAGTAGAACAAGTTTTCTAATCAACCCTTCTTATAAAAAACTCGCCAATTTTTGGCGAGTTTTTTTGTTTATATTTATTATGCAAGACATTGGCTTTCATCTTTTATAGAAGAACGAACAACAGAACCCCTGCTGTCAACCCTTAGCCTTCGGTATTCCATTTCCGGCAGTAGCTTGGACAGGCCTTCAGCTACCGCTGATGCCTTTCCTTTTTTAACCAGGCAAAGCACGGTCGGTCCAGCACCGCTTAATGCCACACCAAAAGCTCCTAATGCATGGGCATGTTCTTCAATAACCTCGAGATGCGGAACAATCTTTTTCCGATAAGGATGATGGTATAAATCGCGTTTCATCATTTGACCTGCAAGGGAATAGTTATGATTTAATAACGCCCCAATAAGAACATTGCCAATTGCTCCAGCTTGGACGGCTTCCTTGTATTCTAGGTTCAGCGGCAGCACTCCCCTTGAATCCTTCGTTAGTAATTCCTTTTTGGGGATGACGGCAACTACATCGAGATCAAGCTCAGAAAAAACCTGTGAAAATACCTTGCCCTCTATCTGACAGCCAACAAACAGACCGCCTAAAAGACTTGCCCCAACATTATCCGGGTGCCCCTCGAAATCAGATGCAACCTCAAGCTTCTCCTGTTTTGTTAAATGAAGGCCGCATAATGAGTCTGCAAGTTCAATACCGGCAACAATCGCGGCAGCACTGGATCCAAGACCTCTTGCTAACGGAATATCACTCTTCATTTTAATTCTGCACGCTGGCAGGACTTGGCCAAATTTCTTAGCAGTCTTTATCGCCACCTGGAATACAAAATTCTTTTCATCCTTTGGAAAGGCCTCTAATGGGGGTGATAAAGGGATCATTTCCCATTTATCTGCTTTCTCAACCTCTAATGTTAAGTAGACATTCAAAGCTAATCCAATAGAATCAAATCCAGGGCCCAGATTGGCTGAGCTCCCTGGAACTTTTATGATGAGCATTTCACCCTCGCTCATACATGGACAACTCCTTTAATATACTCAGCAACAGCTTTTTCATCATTAGGCAAGGACACTGGATGAATTGGGCTGCAATCAATTGCTGTGTTCGGGTCTTTCAGGCCATTTCCTGTAAGTATAGCGACTACTTTTGAACCGTGAGGAATTTCGCCGTTTCTTAGTTGCTTGTATACTCCGGCTAAAGAAGCACACGAGGCAGGCTCTGCAAAGACTCCTTCTGTTGATGCAAGTTTTCTGTACATGTGAACAATCTCTTCATCGCTGACTTCATCAATTTTCCCATTTGATTCTTCAACAGCTGCGACAGCTAGATGCCAGCTGGCTGGATTTCCGATTCTGATCGCTGTTGCAATTGTTTCAGGGTTTTCGAATACTTTTCCATGAACAATAGCAGCTGCACCTTCAGCCTCGAAGCCGCGCATTTGCGGAAGGCCTGTATGATTTTTCTCATTGTACTCTTTGAAGCCTTTCCAATAAGCACTGATATTGCCGGCATTTCCGACAGGCAATGCAAGAATATCTGGTGCCGCTCCGCCTAGCTGGTCACAAATTTCAAATGCCCCTGTTTTTTGTCCTTCAAGGCGATATGGATTCACTGAGTTTACTAATGTTACTGGCTCTGTTTCACTGATTTGTCTTACCATTGACAGGGCCTGGTCAAAGTTGCCCTGGATAGAGATGATTTCTGCTCCGTACATAACTGCCTGAGCAAGCTTGCCCATAGCTATTTTGCCTTCAGGAATAACTACGATACAGCGCATTCCCGCTCTTGCTGCATAAGCAGCCGCGGCGGCTGATGTATTTCCAGTAGAAGCACAAATGACTGTATCACTGCCATCTTCTTTAGCCTTGGCAACAGCCATGACCATTCCGCGGTCCTTGAAGGAGCCTGTTGGGTTTGCCCCTTCTGTCTTCACATAAAGGTCAATTCCCCATTCTGTGGAAAGTCTATCAAGGCGAATTAAAGGTGTATTACCTTCGTTAAGTGTCAGCAATGGTGTATTTTGATTAATCGGTAAATATTCCTTATATTCTCTTAATAATCCTTCCCATTTCATACATTCGAGCTCCCTTCAACACGGTATGAACTTTCTATAGATTGTACTGCCTGCAAATCTCTTAGTTTGACTAAAATATCTCCATAATCCTGTAATGATGCCTGGTGGGTAACAAGAACAATTTCAGCAAGTCCTTTGTCTTTAGGAAGCTGCATGATCTTTTCAAAGCTGACATTATGCTCTGAAAAAATAGAAGTCACTTCAGCAAACACACCAACTTCATCTTTTACATGGAATCTTAAAAAGAATTTTGAATAGATTTCGCCAGCATCCTTAAGCTGCTTATCATATTGCGGCGGAATAGCGCTTTTCCCTGTTACACCTAATCGCATATTTTTCATTACAGTAATTAGGTCTGAAACAACAGCTGATGCTGTAGGAAGGCTTCCTGCTCCGGGACCGTAAAACATCGTTTCTCCAACGGCTTCCCCATACACGTACACCGCGTTATACTCATCATTCACTGATGCAAGAGGATGGGAATCAACTAAGAATGTCGGCTGAACACTTACTTCTGCTTTATCCCCTTGACGGTCAGCAATACCAATCAGCTTCATTGTATATCCAAGCCTCTTTCCATACTGAAGGTCCTCTTCAGTAATTCCTGTGATCCCTTCAGCCTTTACATCATCAAGTTCAATTTTCATGGAGAATCCGAGTGTAGCTAGAATCGCCATTTTTCTTGCAGCATCCAAGCCTTCAACATCAGCAGTTGGATCTGCTTCAGCATAGCCAAGGTCCTGCGCTTCCTTTAAGACCTCTTCATAAGGACTGCCCTGCTTGCTCATCTTTGTTAAGATGAAGTTCGTGGTACCATTGACAATCCCCATCATCTTAGTAATCCGGTCTGAAGAAAGACCGTCTGACAGACCTCTTAAGATTGGAATACCGCCGCCGACACTTGCTTCATAAAAAAGGTCACAATCATTTTTAGATGCTAGCGTTAAAAGGTCCGAACCGTTAACAGCCATCAAATCTTTGTTCGCCGTCACCACGTGTTTACGATTGGACAATGCTTTTACAATATAATTTTTTGTTTCTTCAACGCCGCCCATTACTTCAATAATGACATCAATGTCTGGATCGTTTAAAATTTCTTCGGGGTCTGCAGTCAATTTCCCTTTTTCAACATATACTGGCCGTTCTTTATTTACATCTTTAACAAGGATTTTTTTAATATAAACAGGACATCCAACTTGATGCATGAGTTTATCCTGGTGATTTTCAATAATTTGCACGACTCCGGAACCCACTGTTCCCAGCCCCAGCAATCCAATAGCGATCGATTCCATTTTTCTACCCCTCTCCGTTGTTGTTCTCCCTATATGTACAGTTGTATTTGTATAGTAGACATTATAGATCTTATTTCTTTTATTTACAATAGTTTTTATAAAATTCTAACTGAAGTTAGACACTTTTGTATTTTGGCCGTTGATTGCAGCGAGAGGCGCTTCGCTTTCCGGGGGGCGTTTTGCGAGCCTCCTCGGAGCTCACGCTCCTGCGGGGTCTCGCTTCAACGCTGATCCCCCAGGAGTCTACGCGCCTGCAGCGAAGATCAACTAAGCGGTTAAATCAAACAATAGGCTTTGGTATAGCATAAAAAATAAAAACAACATCTTTATATGCAAAAGAAAACACGAGATTTCCTCCATTTCCTAAAGGGCAATCTCGTGCTTTTTATCATCAAAGCCAGCTGATGATTGGTATTTTCATTTTTTTGACTGGTACTTCCGCAAAGTCGTAAAACGAGGCGAGAAAGTGTTCGTGGTCATCTGTTTGCTGGAGATACTTTTGCAGAGATTCTTCAAGCATTCTTTGTTTTTGCTCTGAGCCGGTCCCGTAATAGGTTTCAATACAATTGAAATAATGCAGCGGAAAGACGAGTCTAGCGTACAGCAGCCGCCAGGAAAAAGAAGTAAGCGGGACAATGCTTTGATAATCCTGAAGGAACAGACGAAGATCTGGTTCATAGGTCTTAATATTTCGGAAGTATCTCTCTCTCGTCCACTCAGCCAGATCTCTTGCTGAGTGATCAAACACCCATTGGAACGGGTTCTTCATATAGTAGGAATTCATCCAGGTTTCAGCAGTAAGCCTCTCATGACAAACAGTCCCATGATCCGTTAGCCCGGGATCATCATCCAGTTCTGAATCAACAAGATACTGGATCGCATTCTCGGCAAGTCCGCGGTAATATGGAAAGGACTCGAAGAACATGCGCTCAAATTCGTTATCCGGATGCTGAAAGAGCATCTCATTCCATACAGCCTCCATCTGTTCAAGCCTTTGTTCCCACAGCTGCTTCCATTGCCCAATTCTGCTTATCTTATCAACTTGAAAAGTCACTAGCCTGCCCCTGTAATGAAATTTGGCCAGTTTTCTTCCTAGACGGCTGATCTTCCGATTTTGAATCTGCCTGCTGTTCAAAATTGCATATTTGCCGTTCTGCCATTCGCAGGTGTTTTTGCCTTCCTTTGTTTTTAAAAACGTACTGCAATACTTTTCCCCTGTTTTCACCAAATGCTCTGACAGCAAATGAAGCTCATTCAGCACGGAATCATCATAACCGTCAACCGGAATCAGAATATAAATCTTTTCCTGCTTGCGGCAGGCAGTATACTCACCTATGCGCAGTTCCTCATCTGCTTGTATCCCATATTGAAATTCTAGAATATTCTTTAACATTTTATATTCACCACACCTTCTTTTTTCCTCTCCTTGAACCAATATATGAAGGATGGACAGGAAACTTGTTCTTTTCTTGATTTATCCAGATTGCCTAGGTATGATTGAAACTATTAACATGATTTGGTAAAATGTTAGACCAAGCATATTATCGGAAAAGAAAGTATATATTTAATCAAAAAAGAAACTAGGTGGAACTAATGAACGAAGAAAAGAAAAAGACTGTTCTCGAGCAAACAGCAAGGCAATGGCTGCAGGAACGCGGGGTCAAGATTCAGGATATTGCTGATTTAGTTTATTTTCTTCAGGAAAAGTATCATCCTGATTTGAAGATGGAAGACTGCTTAATAAACGTAGAGAGGGTTCTTTCCAAAAGAGAAGTGCAAAACGCTATCATTACCGGAATCCAATTGGACGTATTAGCCGAGGAAGGAAAGCTTCGCGATCCGCTGCAGCATATTATTGAAATCGATGAGGGCTTGTATGGCGTTGACGAAGTCCTTGCCTTATCAATTGTAAATGTGTATGGATCGATTGGTTTTACAAACTTTGGCTACATCGATAAGCTAAAGCCAGGCATCTTAAAGGATCTGAATGACAAAAACTCTGGCAAATGCCACACTTTCTTAGATGATATCGTTGGAGCAATCGCAGCTGCTGCATCAAGCCGCCTTGCTCATAGAGCAGTTGGCGAAGAGTAATCCACAAACCCATAAAAGGATGGAGAAATCCCCTCCATTCCTTTTATGGGTTTATTAATTCTTCTGCAAGCTTCCCCATACTTACGCTTTCCATTCCATATTTTTTTTTCAGAAGGCAATAATGTTCCAATATTACTCTTAACATGGCCAAGTTTTCACCTAAGTAAGTTCCAAAGTTATGCGGATGCCACCATAAGTGGTAGACTTGCCCGTTTTTAGCAGCAAACGTAAGACTATTAATAATTCTTTTTAATCGCAGCTGGTTAAGAACATTAAGGCGGGGATTAAAAGGACGCAGAAAACGGCTGGATGGAATATTTACTGGGCTTGTTTGTGCATATATAGAGTTAATAGAATAACTGTGATGCCCGGACAAATTCACATAGGAATCAATCAACCTTAACGCTCTTTTAAAGACAGATTCCTCCCTTGTACAATCGGGTCTATACAGCCATGAATGTTCATTGCCGCGATAGCATAGAATCCCCAAGTCTCTGCATATGGATAAATAATCAGGATTCACTTGATTACGCGGAAAAACCAAGCTTTTCACTTCAGCATTTCTCACTTTTGCAATATTAATAGCAGCTTTCAGGTCATCTCTAAATTGTTCCTTCAATTGCCCTTTTTCTAGACAATAGTAGTGTGAAAACGTGTGGGTACCTATTTCCTGATTTGGAACAGAATTAATTTTCTCTATTAATGATAATCCGTAATGAAAAGGATCTTCTTGCTCAGAACTTCCTATATGCTCAATGGCTAAATACGGAGAAAAGGATTGGTCTGTATATTCTGGTTTGTTCTCTGGCAGATGCTTTAGCAGTTCTCCCTTTGAGTCAAAAAACAATAACCCTACAGTTGCCCAAGTCGCATGAATGTCGAATTCCTGAAAAAGTTTCAGTATTCCGGGAATTGCTTGCCTCACTCCTAAGAGATTGTCTTTATATTGGGAAATGGTCATCATATCCCTCACACCCCAATAAAGCTCAAAATCCAGAGAGATCACAAGTCTCCCTTTTTTATTCAGTTTAATCCCCTCCTTTGCTGCCTCTTAACCTTTCATTTTTTTATAAAGCAGAACAAGCTTTCCAAGCCGTGTTAAAGCATGATAGCCGGAGTACTCGGTTACCTCTTTTCCGCCAAATGAACGTTTAAAATAATTAACATTTTCATCATTGGTTATTTCACCGAAATCATAAATTTTATAGCCCTCTTTTTTAAATTCAATCATATTCCTCCAATGAAGATAACGATTGGCCCTGCCAATTAAACTTTTCTGAGAGGTTTCAGTACTCATTCTGTAATGCGAGGCAGAATAGAGCATCATAGCTCTATCCCCATCAGCTGCATATACGTGATAACATAATGGCTGCCTGTTATCATCAGAGACCTTTGCAATAACGAGGCCGTTCTGGTCATTAATAAGCTTCAATGTTTGAAGATGAAACCTGCCGCATTGTGCCGTATTTTTATTGCGGGCAAATTCATTATAAAAATCCCGAAATTCATGAATATCATCCTCAGCAGGTCTTTGATTAAAAGAATAATATAGAGCATCCTTATTCATTGCACGATTAATTTTGTAGCGATTAGATTTGCCAATTTGTTTAAATAAATCATTTTCATTTCTAGTTAAATCAATTTGAATAATCTTTTTTGCTTTTAACCCATTTCTTGGAATGACCGATTGTTGAAAACCTACAAGATCAACATGTTTTGCCATCAAATCTTCTTCATCAGAATCTGAAAAATATATCGTTTGAATACTTAGGTTT